>Ga0206905_10059_pt1 | contig 31943 bp, 26 predicted proteins | sample Alteio_BWOrgHeat_43_FD_152940 | JGI IMG/M metagenome (GOLD analysis project Ga0206905, IMG submission 152940) | Enriched cells from forest soil in Barre Woods Harvard Forest LTER site, Petersham, Massachusetts, United States -... | ecosystem: Environmental > Terrestrial > Soil > Temperate forest >...
GTCCGCGTAAACCGGTGCGGCTGAAACAGCACATGCACCTTTCCATATCCACACTCTCTGGCCGCGCGCAGCGTCGCCACAATCTCCGTCGGATGATGTCCATAGTCATCCACAACAGTCACGCCACGAACTACACCCTTCACCTGAAATCGACGGTCCACCCCGCGAAAACTCTCCAACCCTGCCGCAATCTGGTCCGGCGCGACTCCCAGTTGCACTCCCACCGCCACCGCCGCCGTGGCGTTCAACACGTTATGGCGCCCCGGAACATGCAGCCGAAAACGCCCCAGCATCAGTCCCTTGTAATTCACCGCGAAGCAGGAGTGGCACCCATCCTCCTTAGCCAGCATCTCCACCCGAAAGTCTGCATCCCCACTCTCGCCATACGTATAGACTCTGCGCCGCACCAGTCCCAATACCCCAGCAAGCAATTCGTTATCGACACAAGCCGTAGTAGCCCCATAGAACGGAAGCCGATCCATAAACTCCACAAATGCCCCCTCAACATCCTCCATGTCGCGATAGCAATCCATATGCTCGCGATCAAGATTCGTCACCACTGCCAGCACCGGCGACAGCTTCAAAAAACTCCGATCACTTTCATCCGCCTCTGCCACCAGGTACTGCGAGTTCCCCAGCCTCGCGTTCGACCCTAGCGCATTCACTCGACCACCCACCACCACAGTCGGGTCCAACCCTCCGCCAGCTAGCACCGCCGCAACCATAGAAGTGGTCGTCGTCTTCCCATGCATCCCAGCCACCGCAATCCCATACTTCAGCCTCATCAACTCTGCCAGCATCTCGGCCCGCTGAATTACCGGAATCTTCCGCTCTCTCGCCTCCAACACCTCAGGATTATCCTTCGCCACCGCCGAGCTGGTCACTACCACATCGCTTGCCGAAGCATTCGACGCCGCATGCCCCTCAAAGATCCGCGCACCCATCCCCAAGAGTCGGTCCGTCACGGCTGACCGCTTCAGATCCGACCCGGAAACCGTATATCCCATCGTCAGCAGGATCTCAGCAATCCCGCTCATCCCAATTCCACCAATCCCGATAAAGTGAATCCGCTGCGACGGCGCAAACAGAAAATGCCCAGGAACAAACATACTGACGTCTCTCACTTTCAGATTTCCAATCTCTTCAGCAACCGCAGCAATGCCGCGGGGGCCCAACATTAATCTCTCACGCCGACTTCAATTCAGCGCCTCGTGCGCATCGCTGTGATATATAAAACGTCATGCCCACCAACTTCGTCCGCACAGCCGCCCTCGGCGCCGCTGCCCTTCTTTCCATCCCCGCGGCCCTCGCGCAACAGCCTACGCAGACACTCCTCGCCACTCCCACCACAGTAGCCTGGGGATACTACTCCGCCCGCGCTAAGCCAGTCCTCACTGTCAAATCCGGGGATACAGTCAAAATCCAGACCCTCTCGACCTGCGGCCCCCCGGAGCGTCTCAAGAGCGTCGGCATCGCTGAAGCAGACATTCCCTCATACGTCGCTGACATCTACACCAAAGTCCCTGCAGCCGACAAAGGCCCCGGCGGCCACATCCTCACCGGCCCTGTCGCCATCGAAGAGGCCCAGCCAGGCGACGTCCTCGAAGTCCGCATCCTGAAAATCGACATCGACGTCCCTTGGTCTTGCAACTCCTTCGGAGTCGGCCGTGGCTTCCTGCCCAACGACTTTCCTTACAGCAAAACTCGCATCATCCCCCTCGACCGCGAAAAGATGATCGGCCACTTTGCCCCCGGCGTTGAAATTCCCCTTCATCCTTTCTTTGGCAGCATCGGCATCGCCCCGCCCGAATCCGCAGGTCGTTACAACTCCGCCCCGCCCTGGATGCACGGCGGCAATATGGACAACAAAGAGCTGGTCGCCGGCACGACGGTTTACTATCCCGTCAACGCCAAAGGTGCGCTCTTTGAAGCGGGCGACGGCCATGCCAACCAGGGCAATGGCGAAGTCGATATCACAGCGCTCGAAACTCAGCTCACCGGAACCTTTCAGTTCATCGTGCACAAAGGTTCAGTCGACGATCCCCACCGCCTTATCTGGCCCCGTGCCGAGACCCCGACCCAATACATCGCCATGGGCTTCGACGAAGATCTCAAGACGGCCACCGAGATGGCAATTCGCAACATGATCGTCTTCCTCTCTGAACAGCTTCCTGGTACCCATCTCACCCGGGAAGACGCCTATTCTCTCGTCTCCGTCGCCTGCGACGTCGATATCACCCAACTCGTTGATACCAAAAGCGGTGTCCACGTCATGTGTCCAAAGGCTCTTTTTACGAAATAACCAGCTCGTACCACGCAACCCATTTCAGAAGAGCGCTGTTGCATTCCTGCAACAAAAGGTTAAAACTCGTGTCTAATCAAATGAGCAGTGACCCGGGAAATATCAATCCGGGCTATGACTCATCCGGCTCTCCGCGAAACCCGGCGTACGAAGCTGTAACCGGTCAAACGAAGGCTGAGCAGGAAGGGAATCACATGACGTTCCGCTCATTCAAATATTCGGTTAGTACCACGATGCTGGCCGGCCTTCTCACAACTGCAGCGTTCTCCCAGACTCCGGCAAGTGATCCCTACGGCCCCGCGGGCCCACCACCCGACATGCAACAGGGCCAGCCCCAGCAGTCCTACGGTCAGGATCAATACCAGTACCCTCAGCAAGGTTACGCGCAGGACCCTAATCAGCAGCAAGGTCCGACTGCCCAGCAACAGGCGGCAGCGACCATCACCGACGTTCAGCAGGCGCCGCCTGCCGTTCCTGACTATCAGCAGCCCGAAGCCCCCGGCGATGGCTACGTATGGACCCCGGGCTATTGGGCCTGGAATGGGATAGGGTACGAGTGGGTGCAGGGCGCTTGGGTTCAGCCTCCCTACGTCAACGCGCTCTGGACTCCTGGCTTCTGGGGTTGGGGCTACGGCGGATACTCCTGGTATCCCGGCTACTGGGGACCTTTCGTTGGCTACTACGGAGGCATCAACTACGGCTTCGGATACTTCGGAATCGGCTTCTACGGTGGATATTGGGGCGGCGGACACTTCTGGTACAACCGTGCCTACTGCAACATCGGCCACGGCTATGGCTTCCACACCTATACCCGCGCCTACTCCGGATTCTCCGGACACCCAGGCGGTAATAGCTACGTCCACAGCGCCTCAATCGCTAACCGCGGCGGAGCAACCGGCTTCCGTGGATCCAGCATCAACGGTCGCTCATACTCTACTCAGCAGGGAGCCAGCCGCTCTAACTTCAACGGCTCCCCGAACGCAGCCCGCTCTTACAACGGAAACGCTGGCTCCGGCGCACGCAACTTTGCCCAACCGAGTCAGAATTACAACGGTGGAGGACGTAACTTCGCCCAACCGAGCCAGGGTCGCAGCTTTGCTCAACCGAGCCAAGGTCGCAGCTTCTCCGCGCCAAGTCAGAACTACAGCGCACCACGTAGTTACTCTGCGCCAAGCTACAGCGTATCTCGCGGCTACTCTGCTCCGAGCCAAAGCTACAGCGCTCCCCATAGCTTCTCCGCACCTTCCAGTGGCGGATTCCACGGCGGCGGAATGAGCAGCGGAGGAGGGTTCCACGGCGGCGGCGGTGGTGGTGGCTCCCACGGTGGAGGTCATCGGTAACCAATCTAAAGTTACAAATAGAAAAGGGCTGAGAATAAAAGTCTCAGCCCTTTCTATTGCTCTCTCACATCGCTTTGGATGTGCGTTTCGTTGTCACCTCTCGCCGAAGGCGGAGGATCCGCAAATCTCTTCAACCTGCCAAATAACAAAAATCGAAATCATTGTGGCGGAGGAGGAGGAGTTGGAGCGCCAATCGTGGGCGCACCGGGGCCATTCGGAGTAGTTCCAAATCCAGGCGCCCCCGGAGTGTTCCCCGACCCAGGCGTATTTCCAAACCCAGAGCTATTGCCCGAAGCCGAGCCCAGATTCGAGGATCCTCCAAACAAGCTCCCTTTTGCGTACAACTGCTCAATTCGCGGGTCATAAAGAAATTCCCACGTGTCATAGGTCGTCTGCTCGTTCAGCACCGTAATTGACTCACCATCCTTCGGAATCCCCACGCCAACAAACGGCGCTCCACCAGAAGGCATGCCCGAGGACGCGTTCCCCGCCATCGATCCCAGCGTGCTGTTGGAGTTATTCCCTCCAGAATTTCCTGAAGACCCTGGAGAGCTACCCAAAGTACTCGAAGTACCGCTCACACCAGGCCCATTCGCGCCACTTGTCGTGCTTCCACCCAGCGTCGGTAGACTCGATCCACCCAATCCCCCACCCGGCGAAGAACTGCCAAGTCCGGATCCCGGCGACGAAGATCCAAATCCCGAACCCGAAGAATTCCCGCCAATCCCCGACGAAGCCAGCCCTGCAGCTGACCCCAACCCCGCTGTCATCCCCGCCAGCGGCTGCCCGAAGAATCCTTTCACTGTAGTCTTCGCCTCACCCACATGAATCAGCTTCCAATCTGCCTTCCCCGTCATCGGGTCCACATACTGCTGCCTCAGAAAACGAATATTATTCGTCTTCTCCAGCTGCTCCATCGATCCCGGATAGTGTCCAAACTTCTTGTAGTACAACCGGATCGCCCGGACATACTGATTCCCCCGGTGCACCGCTTCCACCTCGCGCTCTCGTCTCAGCCCCTGTGCTACTTTCGGAGCAGCCACGCTCAGCGCCAGCAGAATCAGAAAAATCGCAACAATCAACCCCACTAGCATGAAGCCCTGCTCACCTTGCGGCTCCATCCTAACTTTGCGCTCTTTCTTCTGCAGGTTCATACAACCTCACCGCGCCAGCAAGGGTAGCGTCTGACGATTGTTATTCGCCAGATCCTCCACCAAAATAGAGTTCGCGGAAACCGAAATCACCTTGTACTTCCGCACCACAATATCGCCATCCACCGCCAGAAACACATCGTCCCCATGGAGGAGAAACGCCTGTTTCTTCCCACCCGGCGCGGTCGCCGTTCCAAAGAACTTCAGATCAATCGGCGGGGGTGGCGGAGGTCCCTGCGGGATCGGAGGTGGCGGAGGTAAAACCGGCCCCTTCGGCCTTACCGGCGCAACGGGCTTCGGTATATCAATCGGCACCGAAGTCATCGAGAAAATATTTCTGCCATTCCCCGAATAAACCAGCGACTCGGTCACCAGCATCGCCTCCATCCGTAACGTCGGATCGAGCTGCGCTGAAGTCGTCCCCAGATTCTTCGCCACATTTCCCGACGGAACAGCATTCACCTTCGGAGCCGAATTCGTCTTCGCCGTCGCCGTAGGAGATGTCACGCTAGCAGCGGCTGGCGCCACTGGGGGCGGAGGGCTATCATCTCGCAGGTTGTAGTACAAAATCCCCGTCGCAAGCAACACAAATGCAGCAATCACAGCACCCTTCTTCTGTTGGTCCGGAGTCAGACGAATCATCGCCGCCTCCCCGGGGCAGGTGCGCTCACCGTATTATCCGAAGCTTTTGCATCCTTGTTAGTTTTGTCCGAGGCTTTGTCACTCTCAGAGCTTGCGACCGTCTTCTCTGTACTCTCAGCACCCATCGGGGCCCGCTCATAGGTTGTTAATCCAAGCCGCAGTCCTACCATTCCGCTCTGTTGTCCCGTCAACGTCAACGCACGAATCAGGAAAAACATCTTGTCCCGCTCGAGACCATTGATGAACATCACCAGCGAACGATAATCCCCGTTCAGTCCCGCATCCATACGAACTTCGGTCAACGCCCCGGGCGTTCCATCCATCTCCGGCGATTCAGCATACTGCGCCCGCGTCAGCTTTACGTTCTGCTTCTTCGCCTGCGTTCCCAACTCTGCAAGAAACTCCGAGTAGGCATAGGGCAACCGCTGCTGGGAAAACTTATCTGCATCCTTCGTAGCCTGCGCCAGCTTTGCGTCGAGCCCTTCCAGCGGCTGCCTTGCAATCTCCGCTGCCTTCATCTGTACAGTCTGGTCCGCGAGTGCCTTCGCGTTATCGCCGTTCGCCGATCGCCATGTAAAAGCCACATGTACCAGAAAATAGAGATTGACCAGACCCAGTAGCACCACTCCGGCAATATGCAGGTTCAGCAGCGTCGCCAACTTCCGAACCTTCTCAGCCCATTGAGCCGCCGCCACTGCCGACCGTTTCTTTTCCGTTACTGTCGTCGTCATCGCGGCGCTCCTTTCTGCATAGGAGCCTTCACCACCCCAGATTTGCTCGTCGGACTCCTCCGCGTGCTCGCATTCCGAGTGGCTCCAGTGGCGCTGATCTTCGGCGCACTACCATCCCCATTTCTTGCCGCAACTTCCTTCGGTTTCGCAGGAAGCGGATTATATCCACTCAAAATCTCAAACTGAACTGCCCCAGGAGCTACCACCTGCGCAGCCTGCCGATTTCCTTCCTGCGTCTGCGCCTGTTCCGAAGCCAGCCGTGGAGCCACAAACCTCTGCGAAGTTTCCAGGTTCCTCACCAACTGCACCGCGCGTTCACGATCGCCGCTGACTCGCAGCCGGATATTCACGTCGCCTTCCTTCGTAATCGTCGGCTCGATGCTCGTCACCTGCACGCCGGTCGGGAGCACCTTCTCCAGATCCATCAACACCGCGGTCCAGCTAAAACTCTTGCGCGCAAACACCGCGTTCAAAAACTGCGATCGCTCCAGCACCGCCATATTCTGCGGCTGATGCATCCTCGCTTCATTGACCTGCCGCTCATGCTGATACTGTTGTGTCTTTGCCTTCAGCGCATCCATCTTCGCCTGCGCCACGCTGGCTCTGGCACTCAGCGAGTGCAACCAGAAAAATAATCCCACTGCCGACAACGCCAACACTCCCATCGCCAGCCTCAGCCGCGCAAACAGCGGTCGCAGCTCAACAAAAGGCCGATTCGCAAGATTAACCGAGATCCGCATCAGTTCCTCAACGCTCCCCGGACGCCAGCCAGCCATCCTCGCGGCACCCGCGACGTCGTCGCCCCGGCAGCCAGCATTCCACCATCGACCATCTCACGCACCTGCAAACCTTCCACTCCGCTCTCTTCCATCATTGAAGCCAGCGAATCCGCTCCCAGCGTCCCTGCTACAACGACCTGATCCGGCGGCCTCTGCAGCGAATCCTCAAAATAAGCCGCAGCCACACTCACCGCCTGCGATACCTCACGGCTCAGCGCACTTACACCCGCCTCGCGAACAATGGCTGTCTCCACCACCGAAGTCTGCATCGCCGCCTCGGCATCAAATCTGTCCCAGCCGCCAGGCCCCAGCGGTTCCTGCTGAGCCCATTCCTGTGCAGTATTCTCACGGTCAACCAGCGGCAAGACGCTCCTGATCTCAGGAGCACTCACATCCACATTTAAATCGAAGGAGCGATGCAGCAACATCCTCTCGCCCTGAACAATCGCCGTTGTTACCGCGCCGGTTCCCGCATTTACGACAAGCAGAGGTGACTGCGCCTCTTCGAGTCCCGCCAACGCGGCCAGCGTACTCGGCAGAACAGCTCCAGGCACATAGCCGGCGGCCAGCACCACTGCCTCATACTCATCGAGAACAGCCTTAGGCATTGCAATGGCGAGAAGCTTCATCCCGTTCTTCTCATGCGACATCACCTGATAGCTGACCATTGCTTCGTCGGCATCGAATGGCAACAGCTTCTTCAAACGAAACCGCACAATCGGTAGTGCTTCAACAACCTTTGAAGGCAGCTCGTCAAAATCGACAAACAACACCCGCACTGCGGAGTCAGGAATAATGACCGTCACATCCCGTAGCCGCTCGCGACCCGTCCCAGCAACAGCGTCCAGCGCCTTTCTCATGGCTGCCGCGACAGCTCCCTTGTCGACGATATTGCCCGCCTTCAACCCAGGAGCAACAGCCCCTTCAGGGAGATCGCCGCGAGCCACCGCCGTCAACACTGCTGCAGCATCTTCCGCACGAGCCGCCACTACGCCCTCTGCCCGTACCTCAACCGCCAGCCGTGGCCGCGTCCCCAGACTCTTCGGTAAAATTTCCATTCCCTCTTAGACTACCTTGCTCTATCGATTGCCACTACCACTATCGTGTGGCTACCGACCCGTCTCAATAAACGTCACCTTATTAATCTCTCGCAACGTAGTAATTCCTGCCCGCACCCGCTCCAGCGCCGAATCGCGCAAAAACGCCATCCCTTTCTCTCGCGCCTTCTTGCGAATCTCGCTTCCCGGCTTTTTTGCGAGCAGCATTTCACGAATCTCGTCGTCCAGTTCCAGTAGCTCGTGAATCGCCGAGCGTCCTCGATACCCCGTGCCGGCGCACTCCATGCATCCAGCGCCCTCACGAAAATTAAAATTCAGCCACTCGGCAGGCTCAAGCCCGCTCGCCAGCAATTCACGCTCGGAGTAGTGCACATCCTTCACACAGAATTCACACACCTGCCTCACCAGCCGCTGCGCCAGAATACAGTTCAAGGCCGAAACAAAGTTATACGGTTCAACGCCCATATTCAAAAACCGACCCAACACGTCAACGACGTTGTTCGCGTGGACAGTCGTAAACACAAGGTGCCCCGTCAGCGCCGAATTGATGGCAATCTGCGCAGTCTCCGCGTCACGAATTTCGCCGACCAGAATCTTGTCCGGGTCATGACGCAGAATCGAACGAAGACCGCGCGCAAATGTCAGCCCCTTCTTCTCATTCACCGGAATCTGAGTAATCCCTCGGATCTGATATTCGACCGGATCTTCAATCGTGATGATCTTGTCTTCTTCAGACTTAATCTCATTCAGCGCCGCGTACAAAGTCGTCGTCTTACCAGAACCCGTGGGTCCCGTCACCAACACCATCCCGTATGGCTCTTTGATGTACCGGCGAAACCGCGTCAGATCCTTCTCCGCGAACCCCACGACATCCAGGCTGAGTTGCTTGAACTTCTCCGACATCGATTCTTTATCAAGAACACGAAGAACAGCATTCTCGCCATGCACCGTCGGCATAATCGACACACGAAAATCGATCAGCCTGCCCTTGTACCGCACGCGAAATCGCCCGTCCTGCGGCACGCGACGCTCAGCAATATCGAGCTCCGACATGACCTTGATACGCGAAAGAATCGTCTGATGATGTTCCCTTGCAATCGGAGCCATCGCCTGCTGCAGCACGCCGTCGATTCTGTACTTCACCAGCAAACAATCGTCGAAGGTCTCTAAGTGAATATCGGAAGCTCTCCGCTCCAGCGCCGTAAAGATCGTCGTATCCACCAGCCGGATAATCGGCGATATGTCGTCCTCGCTCGTAAGCCGTTCAATCGAGATATTCGAGTCCTGATTCTCATCCCCATGCAGCACATCGAACGCAAGGCCTTCACTGGCCTCATCCAGCACGCGCTGCGACTGCTCCGTCTTCTTCAACAGCTCCGAGATTTGGCTCAGCGTCGCCACCCGCGTCACCAGTCGCTGCCCCAGCAGCCCCGAAATCTCGTCCAGCACCATCAGCTTCGAGGGATCGCTAACCGCAATCGCCAGCTTTCCTTCCATCTGCTCCAGCGGCACGAAGTTGTACCGGAACATCATGTCCACGGGCACGCTCTTGAACAGATCATGTGAGATTTTGAAATTTTTCAGATCAACAAACTCAGCATGATAACGTCGCGCAATCAGCTGCGCCCGCTCTACTTCATCCATCCCCTGTTCAAACGGTACTGCCAACGGTGCCATTGCCATAACTCTAAGACTCCTCCAACCCTCTTCCGTAACCCTAACAAATAGCTGTTAGCTGTATTGCTCAAGTTTTGGACGAACGGCCTGCGCTCTTGTTAAATTCTGCGCCTTCACCATTTTAACGCCCAATTATGCTATTCTCCCCCCATCGCTCTGCCCCAGTAACTACGACTTCTGGAGGACACTTATGAGCAACGCCGCGCCAACCCTTGGCAACCTCGCCCCCAAAGCCATCAACTGGTCAATCGCCCTCAGCATCCTCCTCATTCTCGCTGGGCTTGTCGCCATCTGCGTTCCCGAGATATCCGGCGTCGCCGTCACCCTCATCTTCGGCTGGCTCATGGTCGTCAGTGGCGTCACGCACTTCATCTTTGCCTTTAAATCCCACACCACCGGCCACGTCATCTGGGAAATCCTTCTCGGCATCGTCTATCTCATCGCCGGCTTCTACCTGGTCATGCACCCGCTGGCTGGTCTGCTCACCCTCACGCTTTTCCTGGCCTGCTACCTCTTCTTCGAAGCCATCTTCGAAATTATCCAGTTCTTCCAGATTCGTCCTCGCCATGGAGCCGGCTGGCTCCTCTTTGACGCCATCATCACCCTCATCCTCGCCTTCATGATTTATGGTTCCTGGCCCAGCAGCTCCGTCTGGGTCATCGGAACTCTCGTCGGTATCAGCATGCTCTTCAGCGGAATCTCCCGCCTCATGCTCTCGCTCGCAGCCAAACGTGTCATTAAGACGGTCCTCTAACCCAACAAGACATGAACTCAGAACCCGCCCCGCTCTCAGTGCTCGCCCCCAAAGCTATTGGCTGGTCAATCGCGCTGAGCCTCCTGTTGATTCTGGCCGGCATCTTTGCGATTCTCATTCCGTTTCTTTCCAGCATCGGTATCACAATCATCTTCGCCTGGGCGATGATCTTTAGTGCCATCACCCATTTCATCTTCGCCTTCAAAACCCACACAACCGGTGGCCGTATCTGGGAGCTCCTCGTCAGCGCCGTCTATCTCGTCACCGGCTGCGTGCTTCTTCGATATCCTCTCGACGGCCTCTTCGTTCTCACCCTCGTCATTGCTTACTATCTGTTCTTTGAAGGCATCGTTGAAATCATTCAGTACTTCCAGATCCATCCCCGCCATGGTGCCGTGTGGCTGCTTATCGACGGCATTGTTACCCTCATCCTGGCCATCATGATCTGGCGCTCATGGCCCGCCAGCACAGTCTGGGTCGTCGGCACCCTTGTCGGCATCAGCATGATCTTAAGCGGTCTCTCCCGCCTCATGCTGTCCTTAGCCGCCAAACGCGTCCTCGCCATCTAGCCCGACCCACTTCCGTCCAAACTCAAGAATCAACCAGCGTAGTCTCGCGTACTCTCGAGCGAAGCCAAAGCTCAACAGCGATCGTATTGATCGAAAAACCGATCCAAAACGCAATTCCAAAAAATTGCTTTGGTTCAAGATGCGATAGACGACTCGTTGCGAAAAACGCACCCATTACCGGTCGAGTCGTTGCAATACCAAGAAGAATCCCAACAGCCCGCAACGTCCAACGAATCTTCCCGGCCATCTCACCTCGCCGCATCAACAGATAAGCTTGCCCCAGCGAAAACAAAAAGAGACTGTTGAAAAATAGAACCGCTGACCGCTCTACCCATCCTCCAACCGAGTAGATGCTCATGGCATAGGCAGTCACCGCCACCACCGCTCCAAGCGGATAGAACAACCGCTCCGACCACAGCGATGTATGCCGCCGGGAAAGAACAAACGGTGTCAGCAGAACGAACACCATCGCTGGAAGAATATGTGCGAGTGTCAAAGCCGTATGAGACGCAAACACAGCGTCCAGGCCTGCCATCGGCGAGCCACCCTGCGCAGGATGCGCAAGAGCTATCACCCGGCGCGCCACCACGGCGACCGCAATCGCCACACAAACCCAGAAGCCAGCCTTCAGCCAACCCGGATACACCGGATAGGCCCGAAGCGTCCTCTTTCCTGCCTCATCTCCCTCGGGAAGCCTTCGCATACATATTGAGGCATACGAACAGGCGAAAGTTTTCGTTCCCGTTATCTAAGTCGAAACCAGCAGGTAAGAAACTCCTGCTCCGTCCCCATTGGTGTCCGATGCATCTCGAGCGAACTCTCGACTAGGCGAAGATGATTGCCAAACTCAACCGCCAACGCCGCCGGATCATATCGCATCGTCGCAAGCCCACTGCAGCGATCCGGCCCCGACGGCCCAAACGTACTCAAAATCAAACTGCCCCCAGGCTTCAACGTTTTCTCCACTCTCTCTGCATAAGCCCGTCGCCGATTGGCTTCCGTCAGAAAATGAAAGACAGCCCGATCATGCCACACATCAAAAGCACCTTCCGGCAGAGCGGCTTCAGTCACATCTCCGCAGATCCACTGAACCCTTTGCCCCGAAGGTCCAATCCGTTCCTTCAACCTGTCGAGCGCTACTTTCGAGATCTCCAGCGCCGTCATCTTCTCGTATCCCCGGCTTAGAAGATCGTCAACCAGCGTCGACTGGCCACTCCCGATATCCAGAATCGACGCCCGCCTGTCCGGCGCGGCTCGTTCAATCAACTCCAGCGAACGCTCCAGATGCGGGCGAAACCAACTCACCTCTGCGGCATCTTTGGTGGCGTAAACCAGTTCCCAGTGAGCCTGCACATCCATCGTTATTCCTCAATCATCGGTGCTAAGCCTCGAACTCTACTGGCCGCCGGTCGCACCCGCACTCAGACTGAAGATCGGCAGATACAGCGCAATCAGAATTGTCACTACCACAATTCCCATAAAAATCAGGATCAGCGGCTCAATCAAACTCATCGCCGCGGTCAGATTCGTCTGCACATCTTCTTCAAAAAACTCCGCCACTGAGTTCAGCATCTGCGGCAAAGCACCCGTCGACTCACCCACTTCAATCATCTCGATCGACAGTTCAGGAAAAACCTTTGTCGATTGTAGACTCACCGACAAACCCTTCCCTTCCCGCACCGTCTCGACAGACTTATAAACCGCCGTCGCCACTTGTCGCGAATCGATTGACCGTGCCGCCGTCTCCAGCGAAGGCACCAGTGGCAACCCACCTGTCAACAGCGTCGACAGCGTCCGCGAAAACAATCCAACCTGATACTTCAACCACACTGGTCCAAAGATCGGCAGCGAGATCCTGATCCTATCGATTACATTCGCACCGGCATCTGTCTTCGTCCACCGATACAGCAAAAATCCAACCAACCCAGCCACTGCGGCAACATAAACTCCATAGTGCTGCGCGTTCCGCCCTAGATCCAGTAAAAACGTTGTCAGCGCTGGTAGCTTCGTCCCCAGTTGGTCATATAACTGCGCGAACCGAGGCACCACAAACGTGATCAGAAAGATAAACAACCCAATCACCATCACCACCAGCAGCGCCGGATAGATCAAACTCGCCTTCAGTTTTTTGCGGAACGTCAGCGACACCCGTTGAAAATCCAAAAACCGCTGCAGAACCTCTTCCAGATTGCCGGACCGCTCTCCTGCAAGCAGCGTCGTCGTATACACAATCGGAAACCCGCCCTGCGCCTCAAACGCCTGCGAGATCGACTCACCGGTCTTCACGCGTACCGCAACATCCTCTAACTGCCCGCGAAAGTGCGGCAACTTCTGCCGTTTGCTCAGCAGCTCAAGTGATCCCAAAATCGGTAACCCCGCACGAATCAGCGTCAAAAACTGCTGGTTGAAGATGAGAAATGTTTCGAGCTTAACCTTCTTCTTCCCCGCCCCCAGAATGCTCTTCGCTTTAACTGAATAAACGTAGTACCCGGCCTGCGTAAACCGCGCCCGCAACTCTTCCGCCGTGGCCGCCGCATGACTCTGCTCCATCACCCGTCCGCGCTCATCCGCCAGCTTCACAACGAATTCATTCATAGACCACTAACACCCATCCCAATCAAACTGACTCCATCTTAGACGTTCTCCGGACAAATTCGCCCCTTCGTCTGCGTCTTCCGTGGTACATCTTCCGTCCCACACCCATCCGCACCGCCTTTGTTACTCTTGAATCCTTCCAAGGAGCCCCATGGCCACTCTCATCTTCCGTCAACACGTGCGCCTCACCATCTTCACACTTGCCTGCATCTCTTCCTTCTCTCTAGCGCAAAAGCGCCCCCTCACTACAAAAGACTTCGACTCCTGGCGTACCCTCACCGGACAAGTTCTCTCCTCCGACGGCCACTACGTCGCCTACGGACTCTTCCCCCTCGAAGGCGACGGTGAAGTCATCATCCGCAATCTCGCAACAGGCAAAGAGACCCGCGAGCCCGCCGGCGAACTCCCGCCGCCTCCGCCGGAAGACCCCAACGCGGAAGGCCCGCCACCTCCGCGCACCATCCAGCTCTCCTTCACCAACGACTCCAAAACCCTGGTCTTTCTCGCCTATCCCACCCATGCCGCTGTCGAGAAAGCCAAAACCGACAAGAAAAATCCGGCGCACGAAGAGCTCGTAGTCTTCGACCTGGCCTCCGCAAAATCCACTCGCGTCCCTGACATCAAGAGCTTCCAGCTCCCCAAAAAATCCGACGGCTTCGTGGCTTACCTGAAATATCCCGCACCTACTCCACCCACGCCGTCAGCGGAAAACTCAACCGAATCTGAGGCTCCGGCAGCACGCTCCCGCAACGCAACTAATCGCGAAGAATTTGGCACAACTCTCACCGTCCTCAACCTAACCACGCAAACTACCCGCGAACTCCCCGACGTGCTCGACTACCAGATCACTCGCGACGGCAAATCTCTCGCCTATTCTGTCGCCGCACACAAACCTGAAGCAGACGGTGTCTTCGTCATCCCAACCGCAGACGAAAACCAGACAGCTCCGCACGAACTCATCTCCGGCAAAGCCCAATACCAGCATCTCGTCTGGACAGAAAAATCCGACGCACTCGCCTTCATCGGCAACCCCTCCATCAATGCCTCCGACAAAAAGCCACCTTACAATCTTTATCTCTGGAACTCCACAGAACCCAAAGCCACCCTCGTCGTCTCCGCCACCACACCCGGCTTCCACTCCGGCTATGTCATCCACGACCACGCCACTCTCACGTTCTCCAAAGACGGCACCCGTCTCTTCTTCGGAGCAGCGCCTCCCTCAGCCCCGCGCCCACCCGCGACCATCGACCCCGACAAACCCTCCTTCGATCTCTGGAGCTACAACGAAGAATCCATTCCGCCGATCCAGAAAGTCCGTGCCACCGCAGACCTCAACCGCTCCTTCCGCGCTGTCTACCTCATCCCCAGCAAGAAAATGATTCAACTGGCCGACGACTCACTTCCCGAAGTCGTCCCGGCCGAAACCGGCCACTACGCCCTCGGAACCGACGACCGCCCCTACCGCCCGATCCAGGACTACGGCGAGCGCATCCTCGACACTTACATCGTCGACCTCGACACCGGCCAACGTACCCTAGCCCTCAAAAGACATGAAGGCCAGACCCGCCAATCACCTGGCGGGAAATACCTCTTGACCTTCGATGGTAAAGACTGGAATGCGATCTCCATCGCCACCGGAAAATCCATCAATCTCACCGCCAAACTTCCCGTCGCCTTCTGGAACGAAGAAGAAGACACCCCCAGCACTCACGCACCCTACGGCATCGGCGAATGGACCAAAGACGACAAACACGTCCTCCTCTACGATCGCTACGACATCTGGCAGATCGCCCCCGACGGCAGCTCTGCTGTCAACCTCACCCATGGCCTCGGCCGCGCGCAGCACCTCCAACTCCGAGCCGTCGTTTTCCACTCCGACCCGGAAGACCGAACTATCGATCCCGCTAAACCCCTTCTCATTCGCGCCGAAGACACCAACACCCGCGACTCCGGTTTCTTCACCAGTCGCATCGACGCTAAAGAACCACCTACCAAACTTCTCCTCACCGCCGAAGACTATAACAACCCCGTTAAGGCCCGCGATGCCGACGTCTACGCACTCACCGCGCAAACCTTCTCCAAATTCCCCAACCTCCTCATCACCGACGTCTCCTTCAAAAACCTGCAAAAAATCTCCGACGCAAATCCGCAGCAATCCTCACTCCTCTGGGGCACCGACGAGATGGTCAACTTTCAGAGCACCGACGGCATCCCGCTGCAAGGAATTCTCTACAAGCCCGAAAACTTCGACCCGCACAAAAAGTACCCCATGATCGTCTACCTCTACGAAAAGCTCTCGCAGAACCTCAATCACTTCGTCGAGCCCCGCCCCATGGACTCGATCAACATCAGTTACTACGTCTCCAACGGCTACCTCGTCTTCACACCTGATATCGTCTACACCACCGGCTACCCGGGTCAGAGCGCGCTCAAATGCGTTCTCGGCGGAGTCAACGCCGTCACCGCACTCGGCTTCGTCGATGAAAAGAACATCGGCATCCAGGGCCACAGCTGGGGCGGCTACCAGATCGCTTATATGGTCACTCAGACAACGCGCTTCAAAGCCGCAGAAGACGGCGCGCCTGTCGTCAACATGATCTCGGCCTACGACGGTATCCGCTGGGGCTCCGGTCGTCCGCGCCAGTTCCAGTACGAAAAAACTCAAAGCCGTATCGGCGGCTCCCCATGGGAAGTCCCTCTTCGCTTCATTGACAACTCGCCAATCTTTCAGATCGACCGCATCCAGACCCCGCTCCTCATCCTCCACAACGACGCCGACGACGCCGTTCCGTGGTATCAGGGCATCGAGTTCTTCCTCGCCCTTCGCCGCCTCGAAAAGCCCGCATGGATGTTCTCTTATAACGGCGAGCCGCACCATCTCCGCCGCCGCGCCAACCAGCGCGATTACGCTCAGCGCATGGCCGAGTTCTTCGATTATGAATTAAAATCCGGCCCCAAACCCAAATGGATGGACAACCCCATCCCATATCTCCACACCGCGGAACAAGCAGCACCATGACCCACAATTAAGCGAGTTTGCTGAGAGGCGCTGCGCTCACCCCAAATCACCAGGGCACTTTCGAACAGCGACGAAAAAGATGGGATAAGTCATGCTGGGAAAGTTTTAGCGGGGACGCTTTATGGTGACGCGCTTGGCAGCCGCCTTGCTCGCCGATCGGGCGCCATGATTTGCCATCTTCGCTTGCCCAGCCTTGGTCATCAAGCGTGATTGTTCGTACATCTCGATCCACTTCTCGCTCGAAATCGCCGAGATCAACTTGCCAATCGCTTCGAGCGGCAGATCGTCCGGCGTCTCGAAATTAACGCAACACTTTCCCATGGCCAGCTTCTTACCGGCCGCCTTGAACGCAGCCTTCAGCTGCTCAAGTTGGCTCGGACCCCAATACGCGCCCATCAGGTAGAGCGAGCAGTAGTTCTTCTGCGACGAAAGCGCAACGTAAGTGATTGGCTGCTTGTTGTATGTGTCTGGATATCGAGACAGGGGGATCACCCAGCCGATCGTGCCCCAGACAATGCACTCATCGTAGCCGGGCGGAATGTGCTTGTTCACGAGCGCGCGCACCCTCGTGATCGTCTTCGCACGATCGGCAGGGAGTGAGTCAATGTATTGCGCTGGCGTCTTGACGTTCGATGGCGGTTTCATGAATCGTTGTCTTTTCGCACGAAGTGTACCACTGAACGTTTGAAGAACCTGCAGCGGCACGGGCTGTGAGTACCGCGTAAGCCTGGCTGTGTGGAAGTACCGTGCCGTTCTTAAAGTCATCTCCAGTAGAGAGATCGCCTAGGCGGAATCTTTCGTTTGACAGCGGGGGCGAAGACTCAAGGCACTTTGAGAGCCTCTCGCTCGCTCCAGGGTGCGACACTTTCCTCATACTCCATAGGATCCCCGAAACCTTCTGCCTGGACACCGAGTTGGCGAAGGGCGTCCAAGGCCATCAATCGCCGATGCGCGTTGAATGTCATGATATGGGCAAAGACGCCGCCGTACGTAAAGGTCTCCGCCGGTTCGCACAAAGCATCGACAAAAGTATCATCCCAGCCGGAGCGGCCTCGGACATCACCGAGAATGCGATGCAATTCAGCATCTGTCTTCTTCAGCCTTTCGAGCATCGCTTGCGGAGTGCGCTGCGATTGGGAAGGGCCGTCCATATCCATCTCCGCCCCGGAGAGTGCGGCGGTCCACACTTCTTTGGTGAAAATTATGTTCTCCAACAACTGCCTCAGAGTCTTATTCGACTCTCGCCATGGCAGTAGTTCTACAACGGTGGGAAGCGGCCGATCCAATTGTTCCTCTGTCAACGTACCCGCATATTCCAGCAACCGCCGTGTGTGCCAAGAGTCGTTTCCCGCAAATCGATCGAATAAATCCATGTCGCTCCCTCCCTTTGTCGATGAACCACTCATTGACGAACCAAGCGCAAAAAAGTGAATTCTGTTCTGCGCCGGCAAATGAAAGTGCGGATCCCCCAGGCGCCGATAGATGCTCGGAGAAATCCGAAAAGCCTTTCGGAAGGCACGAGTGAACGCTTCCAGAGAACCGTAGTTGGCGTCCAGCGCAACGTCCGTAACCGACATTCCGGTGTGCCCCAGTTGATAGGCTGCTCTTTCCAACAACAGCCGTCGTCGCATCGCGGCCGGAGTCTCTTCGACCACGATTCGGAACAACCTGTGGAACTGCGTGCGACTTTGATACGCCCGACGCGCCAGATCTTTCGTCTTCACCTGACTGTCCAGGGAGCTTGCAACAATTGTTGAGAGGCGGTTCACCGCTTCCTGATCATTCGCTTTGTTCATGCGCCGGTTCCGATCTTGAACGAATGATAGACAGAAGACGAAGCCTTCCGCCTGATAGTACGTACCAATCTTCTATCTCAAGAACCAATCAGAGGAACCCTACCCCTGCGCCCGGATCCCATCCAAAATCCCTTCCAACATAACCGCCGTATCCTGCACCGCCGTCCGGCTCTTCTCAATCCGGCTGATCATCAAAGCCCCTTCTAGAGCAGCCACTACCAAATTCGCAATCCTCCGCGGGTCGGTCCCCTCACGAACCTCTCCACGCTCGATCCCTTCGCGCAAGTTCCCGCACAATCGCTTCTTCCAATCCGCAATCGCCTCTCTCGCAATCCCACGCAACACAGGATTCCCATCATCTGAATCAATCGCAGCATTCATAATCGGACATCCTCCCGGCAAAACTGAAGGTACTTCCACAAACCGCCTCACTAAATACTTGATCCGCTCCACTCGATTCTCTATCGCATCGGACCCCACTCGCCTTACACGAAACGCCTCGGCGATTGCATACTTGAACGCTTCCGCAGCCAACTCCTCTTTGCTCTCAAAGTGCCGATAGATCCCACCCTTCTCCAACCCCGTCGCCTCCATTACATCCTGCATCGAACAGCCCGCATACCCGCGCTGATTAAAGATCGGCGCCGCTTCGGCAATAATCCTCTGCCGCGTTATCTCTCCTTTATTCATCACATTTCACCTCGCCAACAGCATAATCCTGAAAATCCGAATCCTCAGCCCCTCCTGTGAATCTGATTATAAAAGAGACCGAACGGTTTCTTTTTAACCAGCACCGAGGGGACGCAACTTCATGGCTACAGCAACCATCGAGTATCCGGTTCAAACAGCGCCACCCCAAGCTGCTCCACCAAAATCCAAGCACGCACCGGTAGCGAAGCCGCGCCCCATCATCAACCCATGGGTCATCGCCCTCACCGTCACCCTGGCCACCTTCATGGAGTTGCTTGACACCTCCATCGCCAACGTCTCCCTTCCTTACATCGCCGGAGGCCTCGGCCGTTCCTACGACGAAGTCACTTGGATCCTCACCACTTATCTCGTCGCCAACGCAGTTGTCCTCCCCATGTCCGCATGGCTCTCTCGTGTCTTCGGCCGCAAAAACTACTACATGGCCTGCGTCGCGCTCTTCACCATCACCTCCTTCTTCTGTGGAATTGCGCCGTCACTCAACATCATGCTCATCGCGCGAGTCATGCAAGGCATCGGCGGAGGCGGCCTCGCCCCAGTAGAACAAGCCATCCTCGTCGACACCTTCCCGCCCGCGAAAAGAGCCTCCGCCTTCGCTCTTTACACGGTGGCTATCGTTACCGCCCCAGCCATCGGCCCGGTACTCGGCGGCTGGATCACCGACAACTACAACTGGCGCTGGGTCTTCTTAATCAACATCCCCATCGGCCTGCTTTCTCTCTTCCTGACCAATCGTTTCGTGCACGATCCACCCGCCTACGCCGAAGAGCGCAGGTCCGTCCGCAAAAACGGAAAGCTCTCCGTCGATGGAATCGGCATCGCCCTCATTGGCCTCGGCTCCGCCTGCCTCGAAGTCCTCCTCGATCGCGGGCAAATCGACGACTGGTTCGGCTCTTCTTTCATCATCTGGATGTTCGTCCTCGGCGTAGGCGCCCTCACCGCCGCAGTGTTCTGGGAGCTTAACCAGAAAGATCCCATCATCGACTTCCGCATGCTCAAGGTGCGTAATTTCGCCTTCGCCAATCTGTTCTACTTCGTCTTCGGTTTCGGCCTCTTCGCTTCAACCACGATGATCCCGCAACTCCTCCAATCCCTCTACGGCTACCGCGCCATCGACGCTGGTCTCGTCCTCGGACCCGGTGCCTTCGTCATCACCGTCCTTGCCCCGGTGGGCGCACAACTCGTCCAGCGCGGCATCATCAAACCAAAGCTCCTTCTCTTCGGAGCAGTCATGGTCGTCGGCATTTCCTTCCTCCACTACAGCCACTTCAACCTCGACACCAACTACGCTCATTACGCCTGGGCCCGCGCCCTTCAAGGCCTTGGCTACGCCTTCTTCTTCGTTCCACTCTCCGTCATCGCCTACTCACAGCTCCGACCCGAACAAAACAACAAGGCCTCATCTCTCACCAACTTCTTCCGCAACTGGGGCGGAAGCTTCGGCATCGCCTTCATCACCACCGTCTCCGAGCGTCGCCAGAACTTTCACCAGTCCCGGGTAGGCGGCAACATCTCCGCCTCTTCGCCCGCGCTGCAGCAGAACATCCAGCAAACCACCGCCTACCTGCAAACCCACGGCTACTCCCACGCCGACGCCATCCGCGCAGCCTACGGTCGAGTCTACGAACAGCTCCATGCCCAAACCCAGCTTCTCGCCTTCATGGATTGCTTCCACATCATCGGCATCATCACCCTCATCGCCGCCCCGCTGGTCCTCCTCACCAAATCCTTCAAATCCCCCGCCAAATCCACCGGAGCCCACTAATCATTGCAATCCGGGTACCGACACGTTTACTCCGTCGACATCGGAATCCATCACGTGCACCTGCTGAGTGGCTTGCCCGTAGTTATGCAAGGTCTTCTTCTTTGCAATCGTCTGCCCGAACGTTGTCGTCGTCTCGGTCGTCACTGCATCTTGAACGTTGTGCGTCGTCAGCGTGTACTCTGAGTTGCCCGGCACATAATCAAACCGAAAACTCCCATCCTCATGCACCGACACCGTAAACGTCACACTCATATCGTTCTTATCCGTCAACTCAACCGTGCCGAAGTTCACCGCATGCGCATCCCCCTTCGCAAGAACATGCCCACTTACCGCATGCATCATGTGCAGTGGAAGCACAATCTCCACGCCGGTCCGCTCATCGCCCGCGATCACACTCACAGCCTTCGCATCCGCTACATGCATCGCGCTACCCGAGTAAGCCGTAAGCTTCGCTCCCATTAATGCGGCAAAGGTTCCCATTCCCATTCCCGCCCCACTCGACATCGGCGCAAACCCGCCCCGATCCATTCCCATCAGCGTCACCCGCGCCTGCAGAACGTACTCACCGCTCGACAGCCCGCTCAGCCGAAAATGTCCGGTGTCGTCTGTCGTCACCGGAAGATGCAACAGATTCTTCAGTCCCGACACCCCCAACACACCTCCCGACCCGAAAGGATTCGCAGCGTCCTTCCCCGGAGCAGCCGCCGACTGCACCTGCCATCCAATAGCCGGCGACCCGTCCTCAAACATCACCTTCCCACTAATCGAAGCCCCGCGCTCCAGCCGCAGATCGATGTGCGCACCCTCGTTGCCTGAAATCGTCACCGTCTGCGCCGCAGCAGCAATCCGCTTTCGCATCGCAGGATCCTGGCTCGCAAAATCCTCCGGCGAAAACTCACCCATCGGATCGATGTATCCCGCCAGCGTCGCACGTATCTGATACGTTCCCGGCGGAACATTCGTGAACCGGTACATCCCATCCAATGCCACCGGAACCGTGTGTCCCGAATCCGCCATCATGCTCGCTGTCCGCGCCAACTCTGCCGTCTGCTTCTGCTGGTCCGCCTCCTGCTCCTTCGTTAGCTTTGGTTTCTTCGCATCGTCATTACCCGACTCGCGAAGCTGCTCCAGCCCCTTCAACATCTCTGCTCCGGAATCCGAAGGCGTCGTTGACCTCAGAATCACCTGCGCCAGCCTAGCCGGCCCATTCGTATCCGCGCAGATTACGGAACCCGTGATCGTTGCAGTCGACAAAGTGACAGCCGGAGCAACAGGCGCTGCCGCCTCCTGCCCCAGAGCCGAACCACACGCCAGCCCAACCACAACAATCCCAACCAACTGAACCCGCCGCAGAAGATCGAACATCCCCTCAATAACCATTAGAACCCTCGAAAGAAAAAGTACATCGTGTATTTGCAGAAACGAATGCAGCAAACGGTAATTACCGCCAAAATATCGGAAAGAGCGAGAAAAACTCCCACCCGCTCACCGAAACACCTGCGAATCCAAAGTCCCTGCCGAAAACAGAACTTTTTCTGATACCTCCGGGAATCTAGCCGCTGAAGTTTAGTCCGCAACCCCCGTTCGGCTGGCAAAAGAGGCCATTCGTCACGAAAATCAACGGCTAGTCACATTTTTTTTACCAATCCATGACATTTTTTTATTGACGTTTTACTTCCCGACCTGTAGCGTCTCCTCCATTGCAAAAACTTTACGGGCAGGACGCCTGAGGCGCTACCTGCTTCCTAGCAGACACAGTGAACGTGTGCCTGAAGACACGTCTCTGTCTCTGTACAACCCGAACCGGTGGAATACCTTGACCCGCAATGTACCGATCAGGGACTGAAAACCGGGGAACTTACCTCCGTTCGGAATTTCGGCCGGTGACACTCTTCCGAGGTAATAAAACAAATGGCGCTTCCCATTGCCCAGAGGTTCCGCGGCATCGCTGCGGTCGTGAGTATTCTGTTACTAGCCTTAGCCCTTCTTCCTCCAGCCCTCGCACAGGAAACCACGGGTGCGATCCAGGGAACCATTACCGACCCGACCGGCGCTGTTGTCGCCAATGCGACGGTGGTCGCCACCGCAGATAAGCTGATCAAGCCCGTAACCGCAACTTCAGATGCGCACGGATTCTATCGGCTAAACGCATTGCCTCCGGGCAACTACACCCTGGTCGTCTCAGGAGGTGGAATGAAGGCGAAGGCCATCGATCTTAACCTGACAGCCGGTGCGCTACCCAATTTGAACTTTCAGTTGACCGTGGGTTCCGAGACGGTCATCGACGTAAGTACAGCAGTTGCGCTCGTCGACGTAACGCAAAGCAAGGTTGAGACCACGATTACGAACGAGGTGCTGCAGGAGATTCCGAAGGGCCGATCGTTCCAGTCGGTAATCCCATTTGCCCCTGGAGCCCGCCAGGAGCCGCTGCAGAGTCTGACAGGCGGAACCCTTAGCGGAAATCGCATGAATGGTTTCCAGATCGACGGGGCCAGCGACAGCGAGAACGTGTACTCGTCGGAAGGCGTCAACGTCACCGACATCGTCGGCGGAGGTGTAGGTTACAACGTGCCGATGGAGTTTGTGCAGGACGTCCAGGTTAAGAGCTCCTCATTCGAGGCCGAATACGGCGGTGCGATGGGCGGTGTGGTCAATGTCGTCCAGCAAAAGGGCGGTGCCAGCTGGCACGGCTCGATCTTCACGTACTACCGTTCGAGCGCGTTGAATGCGAACGACCAATGCGCCCTCTCGACAACCTGCGGTCTGCGCAAGGATCCAGGAACCACGACGAATTCAATCACCCGGACTGATCAGGCTTCTCAGTTCTATATCGGCAAGCAGGACCACTACCGTGCGGTCAACCCCGGCTTCACCCTCGGTGGACCGTTACTTTCCAGCAAAGTGTGGCTCTTTTCCAGCTTCGTCCCTGAGTACTACGCGTTGCGCCGTGATGTGACCTTCAAAGGAACCAACCCGGGACCTCGCTCTTTTTACGAGAGTCAAAATCAGTATTACGGTTTTGCACGTCTCGACTACGCGCCAACCAGCAAACTGCGCCTCTTTGCAAGCTGGGAAGATCTGTACACCCGCGTCGTGGGCAACAGCCTTCCAAATCCTGATAGCAAGACCGGACAGACGAACAGCAGCAGCACCACTGACCCGACGACGTTTCGCGCTGACTCCGGCCAGGTCCTTCCTGCTGCAATTTATGCATTTGGCGGTGATTACACCATCACCCCGAGGCTGCTTGTCTCGGTTCGCTATGGCTACTTATACAGCAATGCCGAAGACCGCGGTAAAACCACAGGAATCAAGGACACCTTCGATAGTGGAGGTGGATCAGGTGACGGCAAAGGAAACGGTACCGTAGGGTTGGACGGCTCCACAGTTCCCGCTGCTTATCAGCAGATAGCCGGTTATACCAATATAGGGACCAATACTCAGCAGAAGTTCAACATTCTTAAGCGCAACACAATCTCTGCCGACCTCTCGTGGCTGAAGACTGGCTGGGCGGGAACGCACAACTTCAAAGTTGGTTTCTCCCGTAACACCACCTTCAACAACCTGGTTAGCGGGTACAACACTGCACTGATCAACTTCGACTATGGGGTTGACTATAGCGTGGCAACCTCGGCCACCGCCTGCGATTCGATCATCTCAGCCAATGTTTCGAAATATGGTCCCTCCGCCGCCGGTCACTGCCGCGGCAACTATGGCTACTTCTATGTCAATGACTACTCCACTGGCGGTATCGCCCAGGGAGACAATGAAGGCATCTACGTTCAGGATGGATGGACAATCAAAAATCGTCTCACGATTAATGCCGGAGTCCGGTTCGATCGCGAGTACCTTCCTCCCTACAGTGCCGGAGCCTCAAGCATCGGCTTCGACTTCATGCAGAAGGTCGGTCCTCGTATCGGCGCAGCCTACGACGTGCTCAACAACGGCAAGCTGAAGGTCTACGGAAGCTACGGCAAGTTTTACGACATCATCAAGTACTCGCTGCCCCGCGGTTCCTTCGGCGGCGAATACTGGCATGAGTGCGTGTACGCGCTGGATGATCCCAACTTCGCCAATGTCATCCCGGGAAACAACTCTGCTGGACACGCCTGCCCCACAAGCGGCGGCGCAGTCGGCCTCAGCAGCGGCTTGCGGTTCATCGAGAACGTCGACCTCCGCAAAAACGTCATCAGCACGAGCGACCCGGGAGTCGATCCCAATGTCAAACCGATGGCAATGCACGAAGTTGTCGCCGGGAGCGATTGGGCAGTCACTCCTACGCTGGCCGTCACCGCTCGCTACTCTCGGAAGCGTCTGGACAACACGATCGAAGACATGGGTGTCACGGATGCTCTCGGCTTCTACATCGGCAACCCTGGCCCAGGATACGGCGACCTTCTCCACCGTGTTCTCTCCTCGAACGGCTTCACTGCTCCGCTCTGCGCAGCCTGCCCTGCTGCACCCAAGGCTACGCGTGACTACGACGGCATCGAGTTTCGCGTAACGAAGACGGCGGGATCGCACTACTTCCTGAGCGCCTACTATACCTACAGCAAACTCACCGGCAACTACCCCGGCCTCACCAGTACCTTCGACACCGATGGTGGTGGCGGACGGCATAATCCGAACAACAACCGCTCCTTCGACCAGCCCCAGATGCAGTTCACCGGGCACGGCAAGCCGTTCTCCGGCCCCCTGCCCACCGACCGGCCCAACACCATCGGTGGTTACGGTTCCTACCGACTGAAGTGGTTTGGCGGCGATTCCCAGATTGGTCTCTCCCAGACCATCTACCAGGGTTCCCCCGTCAGCACTGCTTGGCCTACCGGCACCTCCACCTCCTCGGTGCAATTTGTCGAAGGTCAAGGCAGCTGGGTGCCAATTACTCGTGCCAGCGACGGTTCCATCCAGGCTGGGACAATCAAGAACAATTACCGTACACCCATGTACCTGCAAACCGATGGCAACCTTACCCACTACGTCCACGTCAGCAAAGAGCACGAGAACAGGAAGCTTGGCGGAGAGATCAACGTCAGCAACCTGCTCGGACAACATGCGATCACGGGTTATAACGAACTTCCTCTAACCGCTGCCGTTGCTCCCTCCACAACCAGCAATCCTACCGGCTATGACTATCTCGCCATGGAATCCGGTTGGGATTATGTCGGCGTGAGCAACAGCAATAAGAAACTTGTGGCGAGCACCTACGGTCTGCCGAACATCTTCCAGCCAGGTCGCCAGATTCGTCTGAAGGTCGCTTTCACCTTCTAAACTCAACTCCGGCATATAGCCGGACACAACCAACGGGGACTGTTTCGGCAGTTCCCCGTTTCTTTTAACCGTGGGAAAGAAACGATCTCAAAGAAAAAAGTCCCGGCCGGAGCCGGGACCTTTCACTAAAACCTCAACTCAATCTAAACGCTGAAACTGGATCCGCACCCACAGGTCGACTTGACCGCGGCGTTCTCAAACTTAAACCCTGCCGCCTCAAGCGTTTCGACATAATCGACTGTGCAATTCACCAGATACATCGCCGACGTTGCATCGACAAATACCTTTAGATCGTCGAACCTATAGACCTTATCCATCATTCCGGCCTGGTTCTCAAATGACATCGAGTACTGAAATCCCGAGCATCCGCCGCCAACCACGCCGATCCGCAATCCTGCCGGAACCGGGTTCTGCGTCGCCATAATCTCCTTCACCTTCGCAATCGCGTTCGGCGTCAGGGCAACTGGCGTAGTCGAAGCCGGCGCGCCAACAACAACTTCGGGGGTAACAGCAGCTGTAGACATCTCTAAATCTCCTTATCCAACACCTTTAAGTGTATGCGCCTGCTTCGGCTCCGGCAAGCCCACTCTCTAAATAGATGCTCTCCTCGGCCGTCCGATTCAGTAGCCCCATACCTGTTACCATCCAATCAGAAACCCATGAAGTTCATTCGTTTCATCGCGAACGCCTTTATCAACACCATGGGGATCACTCAACCCTCTCCCCAAGAGACCAACCGCGCTTCCTGGTTCATCATCATTCTCCTTTCGATTGTTATTGTTGGCGTCGCGACCATTGCCCTCGTCGCAATTCACTGGGCAGGAAACCACTGAAGCCAAAGTTGTTATAACTTGCGTTCCCCGTCCCAAAAAGGCTATCTCACCGTTCTCTGAAAGGCGTATGATTGCCCCGGAACGTTCCTCTACCCACTCTGCTTTGCCGTCGAAATAAGAGGTATCGGAACCTTCCGAAATCATCATCGGCCCTGTCTCAGGGCGGAGGAACATGCTATGAACATGATGAACGCCCTACCCGTTCTGCTCATCATATGGGCAGCGATCGCAGCCTGCTTCCTCGGCTTGCTCGCCTACAAAGGACAGCTGACCCGATATGAAGAAGATCAGCTATTCCTGAGCGACTCCGCTTCGAATGAGAAGCAGCTTCAGAACGAGATCGTTCGCAAGGTCACAAAACTTCAACCCTTTGTCCGAATCTTCGGCGTCGCCGCCGCTGTCATGACTGCCGGTATCATCGGAATCTTCACCTACGACGCATGGCAGCATCTCAAGTAAATCGCCAGCATCGAAGCACAACAAAGAGCCAGGAGCACTCAGCCTCTGGCTCTTTTCCTTGCTTGCAAATTCCCGCCCGAAACTAAACGTTATAAGTCGACGAAGAGACTTTCCCGCCCCTGCCCGTCCAGTTCGTGTGGAAGAACTCCCCACGCGGCTTATCCACACGTTCGTAGGTATGTGCTCCGAAGAAGTCCCTCTGAGCCTGCAGCAGATTCGCCGGGAGCCGCTCACAACGATACCCGTCATAAAACGCCAGTGCCGTCGAGAACGCCGGCATGGGCACCCCAATCTCAATGGCATGAATGATGGCCTTCCGCCACGACGCCTGATACTTGTTCAGCGCGCCCGAGAAGAAATCATCCATCAGCAGATTCTCCAGCTTCGGATTCTTATCGAACGCGGCTTTAATATTCCCCAGGAACACGCTGCGAATGATGCAACCTCCGCGCCACATCAGCGCGATCCCGCCCATGTTCAGGTTCCATTTCTGCTCTTCGTCGACCGCGCGGAGCAGCATATAACCCTGCGCGTAGCTGATCATCTTCGAGCAATACAACGCCCGCCGCACGTCTTCAATAAACTGCTTCTTCTCCGCGACCGTCAGTGCCTTCTTCGGCCCCTGCAGTATCTTCGAAGCCTCAACCCGCTCATCCTTCAACGCCGACAAACACCGCGCAAACACACTCTCGCCGATCAGCGTCACCGGCATCCCCAGATCCAGCGCAGAGATCGCAGTCCACTTCCCTGTTCCCTTCTGCCCCGCAGTATCCAGAATCTTATCGACCATCGGCTTGCCATCGTCATCCTTCTTCGCAAAGATAGCCGCCGTAATCTCGATCAGATAACTATCGAGCTCACCTTTATTCCACTCTGCAAAAACTTCATGCAGCTCATCGGCATTCAATCCCAGCCCATCCTTCAACAACTGGTACGCCTCGCAGATCAGCTGAATGTCGCCATACTCAATTCCGTTGTGCACCATCTTTACGTAGTGCCCGGCGCCGCCTTCACCAACCCAATCGCAACAAGGAGCGCCCCCTTCGACCTTTGCCGCAATCGCCTGAAAGATCTCTTTCACATGGGGCCATGCCGCAGGATTTCCCCCAGGCATAATCGACGGCCCGAACCGCGCGCCTTCCTCGCCACCGGAAACGCCGGTACCGATAAACAAAATCCCCTTCTCCGCCAGAGCCTTCGTTCGTCGATTCGTATCTGTAAACAGTGAGTTCCCGCCGTCGATCAGAATATCGCCCTTCTCCAGATAAGGCAGCACATGCTCAATCGTCTGATCAACAACTTCGCCTGCCTTCACCATCAGCATCACGCGCCGCGGCAACTTCAGCATCGCGCACAGCTCCTGCGCCGAGTGAGTTCCCACCACCTGGGTCCCCTTCGCCTCGTCAGCAAGAAACTCATCCACCTTCGAAGTCGTTCGGTTGAACACCGCCACCTTGTATCCGTGGTCGTTCATATTCAGAACAAGGTTCTGGCCCATCACAGCCAGTCCAATTAATCCGATATCGCAAGTTCCTTCTGCCATACAGTCTCCAGTCGTGATTCTGTTATCACTTCATCCAAAATGTGCACGTCATTGCCGCGCACACTAAAAAATTGGTCAGTCCACAAGTGACCTTTCTATCACACGCGTATATCGGAATGATAGATTTCTGGTCCGCGATCTCTTAAGGACAAAGAGATCCGGGGGCACCGGACCTCTTCGAACTTCAGATGCTTCACACCATTCGATGGCGTTATCGCAGGAAGAGGCTTTTACTTCCCCTTCACCGCAATCACTTCGATCTCCACAAGCGCCCACGGAGCAGCCAGCGCCGCCACCTGCATCGCACTTCGAGCAGGCTTATTCGGCTGATCCTTCGTCCCGAAAAACTGTGTATACGAGGCCTGCAGCCCGGCAAAGTCCAGCTTCCCACCATTCGCCGGATCACCCGCCAAAAACACCGTCATTTTCACCACATCTTTCATATCCAGACCCTGCGCCTTCAGCAGCCCCTGAATCTTATTCAGCGCACTCAGCGCCTGCGTCTTCGTATCTCCATAGACCGCAGCCTTCCCATTCGCAGGGTCGGCAGGTGTCACCGGCGAAGCCAGTTGTCCGCTCAGATAAAGCGTGTCCCCGGCCCACACTCCAGTAGCAATCGGAGACTTGTCATCCTGCAGATGCTTCACTGCAACCTGAGCCTGCATCGCACCTGCAGATCCCATCAACACAACCGCGCACATCGCCAGCTTAATCTTCATTCGTTATCTCCTGAAAATTGTTTTTGAAATATCAACCTTGTACTACGACACTAGCCGCTGCCCCAGCCAACCTCTCCGACTTCACGCGATCCGCAATCATCCCTACGGCACGCCGCGCACTCAGCGCAGCACCCTCCTGCCATCCCACAATGTGACTCGCCGTATCGCCTGCAAAATAGAACGGGCCATCAGCATCGGTGATCACGTCATATCCGCCGCCGCCATAGCTCCGAATCCATGAGCCCTCATTCCACGGCACATGCAACCATCCGCAAAACACGGGATTCTTCAACTCACTCCCATGTCCCGGATGAATCTTCTCCACCGACGCTCTCGACGCTGCAAACTTCTCCTCCAGCGTCAGCTTATTGAGACCGGTGCCCATCTCGTCGGTATATCCGGAGACAACAATTCCCGTCGGATGCATCAGCCGCGACGAGGGATACCAGATCGGGCTAGGCCCCTGCTCGAGATACGACAGCCCACCATAGATGTTGTAATCCCGCTCCCAGAACCGTCGGCTCTCCCACGCAATCTTGTAAGCCGAACCCATCGTGCTCCCATCCACGACTTGCTTGAACGGCGCGGAAAGATCATTTGGAGTCTTCTTTAGAATCGAAAACGGCATTGCAATAATGCAGTACGCAGCTTCTATCTGCTTCGTCGTGCTGTTCGACGTATAAGACACGCGAACACCGCTCGCCGTCCGCCGAATCTCCGTCACAGGGGAGTTGTACTGCACCACCGACCCCAGCGCCTTCGCAAACGCATACGGAATCCGGTCCATCCCACCCACCGGCTGCATCATCGTCGCCTGCCAGTCCCACGCCTCTTCAATAAACATGTCGAACCAGAAGTTCTCATCCAGCAACACCCGCATGTCCATCGGCGTGTCATAAACCGGAACCTGCTTGCCTGCTCCTGGCGGCGTCTTGTAACCCGCACGCTCCGATCCTGTATAGGCGCCGGATTCATCTAATGGTCCATAGATCTTCAGAAACGCGGTCATCCGTTCGCGATCTTCCTTGCTCAACTCATTGTCCAGCGCTCCATGAGCAATACACTTCGACAACAGCTCCGACACATGCCCGCGGGTATCGTTGATCGCCTTCCGCTGCACGACTGGCTTTCCACCATTTGCCTTGTCGTTTTGCATAAACGTCGACCGCGAAGTATTGATCTCCACCTCGAGCGCCACACCAAGCTCCCGACAATACTCCAGCATCGTCCAGTGCGTGCTCGGCAACCGCGCAGGCCCGAGATTCTGATAATTCCCGTCCTCCCAGTTGATCGTTTGCGTAGTCCCATCAACAAACTTCACCACCGTGCCATTACGCCCCGACCAGTTACGCCCACCCGGCCGCTCCCGAGCCTCCAGCACCGCCACCTCATACCCAAGCTTTTTCAGTTCATAGCCTGAAACCAGTCCGCCGATCCCCCCACCCAGCACGACAACCTTCACACCCTTGCCCGACCCGGGAGCAGCGGCAATCGGCGTCACCTGTTCGCCTTTCATCGGCATCAGTCCCAGTGCCTGCATCGAAGCAAACACCGCACCATACCCGCCAACTTGACCCACACGCATCAGAAAATCGCGCCGTGAAACCCCCATGAAAAACACTCCTCCCAAATCACGATTTCAGACGAAAAGCTCAAGAATGAAAACACTACAATTCGACGGGCACTACATGAATCCGAGACAGCAACGCCATCTGAATGAATTCCAGAGGCTCTGCGCCCAAAAGGCGTCGGGGAACTATTGCCGTTGGAAAAATTATGTTCTTACTCTACAGCAAAATCCCACCGCGCCAACCCTCTTTGGGACGAACGAAGAAGGACAAGTACGTGAACCATCGTTCGCGCTCAACGAAGCGTCGGAGATAGCGTTCGCCCAACAAGAGCGTTCAGACGTTATCGACGGGCAACACATTGTCACACTGCGAGAAGGCCGGCTTTTCCACGGCCACCAAAAAAATAAATCCTGAAAAACCAACTCGCTGACAACCGTGTTTTGCACTAAGCCACCACGTAACGACCACAAAAAAACCACCACATTTGGCACCCCCTAAACAATTCTCAAAAAGAAGGGGAAATTACCAAATCTGTGCCGGCTTCAACCTCAAAAATAATTAACGCGTAGCGTTCTGCGCCGGAACCGGTTCCGCCAGCAACCGCTCCACTAAGGCCGTAACATCCTTTACCAAAGCCTCGTGCGCTGGAGGATTCGCTGGC
>Ga0206905_10060_pt1 | contig 31551 bp, 38 predicted proteins | sample Alteio_BWOrgHeat_43_FD_152940 | JGI IMG/M metagenome (GOLD analysis project Ga0206905, IMG submission 152940) | Enriched cells from forest soil in Barre Woods Harvard Forest LTER site, Petersham, Massachusetts, United States -... | ecosystem: Environmental > Terrestrial > Soil > Temperate forest >...
TGAGCAATGGGCAAAATGCGATCCCGACGTCGTATTTTTAGATATTTTGATGCCTGGACTCAGTGGTTTACAAGTTCTAAAAGAAATTGGAGAATCGAGAAGAGCCAAAGTTATTTTGATGTCTGCGTACACTGGTATTCATGCAGAGAACGACCTGATCAATTTGGGTGCCGATCTCTTTTTGAAAAAACCTTTTGCTGACATATTTGAAGTTACCAAATTGGCCGAGGAGTTGGTGAATGAAACAGGCCGCAGTTAAATCAAAAAAAGTCAGTGCTTACCCCATCGAGGGGCAGCTTGCTAAGGCCAGCGAAGTGATCAAGGGTCGTATCGTGAAGGTGACCAATGTTGGTGTACTCATCGAAACCCAAAAAGCAGTGGCTTTGGGAGATCAGTTCACAGTTCGCTTTAGTTTGCCAGTTTTTGAAACGAAAATTGAGTCCGCAGTTGTCGTCATCAAAACTTATATGAGGCATGGGGGTGCGGCGGGAGCAAGTCATCACCTCAATGAACTTCATTTTCGCGATCTCGAGCAAGCTATGAAGTTAGAGATCCATCGGTTTATCACAAAAATCAAACAGGTTTAAGAGTGAGAATTATTAGCGGAAAATTTGGGGGTCGCCGTCTCACTGCTTTCACGGCATCTCACATTCGCCCCACCAGTGACCGAGTCAAAGAAAGTCTTTTTAATATACTGCAAGAGCGATGGGACGAGGCGCGAGTGCTCGACTTGTTTTCTGGAACTGGAAATCTCGGTATTGAGGCTCTGTCGAGGGGAGCGAGCTGGGTGGAATTTGTGGACGACAATGTGAAATCCATCATGATCCTAAAAAAAAATCTCGAGACACTCGGAATCAAGAGTCAGTTTAAAATCCATAAATCAGATGCCTTTAAGTTTTTAAAAAAGCATGCGGGTAAGCCCTTCGACCTCATTCTCGTCGACCCGCCATTTACAGAAAAAATTTCCCACCCTGTGATGCTCGAAATGTCCAAAAGCTCTGTTCACAATCAAGATAGCATGATCTGCATCGAGAGCTCCACCCAGGAGCAAATTGAAGATGAATACGGAAATCTCGTTTGCGTTGACAGGCGACACTTCGGTGATAAAGTGATGTCGTTTTTCAAACGAAAGGGCGGTTGATGCGAGCCATATATCCAGGAAGCTTCGATCCTATCACCCTTGGTCATCTCGATATTATCAAGCGCACTCTCGGTATTTTTGAGGAGCTCACGGTCTTAATTGCCAATGCCGAAAATAAGAAATATTTGTTTTCGCCCCAAGAGCGAAAGCAAATGACCCAAGAGTGCCTTAAAAAAGTTAAAGGTGTGACCGTGGATCTTTGGGATGGTCTCACCGTGGAGTATTTAAGAAAACAAAAAGTGAATGTGATTGTGAGGGGCCTTCGAGGCTTTTCGGATTTTGACAACGAGTGGGTGATTGCTCAGACCAACAAAAGTTTATATCCCGAAGTCGAGACAGTTTTTGTAATTTCGACTTTGGAACACAGTACGATTGCCTCTCGCATAGTAAAAGAGATAGCTTTGAACGACGGACCTCTTGAGGGACTTGTTCCACCCTCGGTGATTCTGAAATTGAAAAACAAATTTAAAAAGCGATAGAATATGTTAACAAATCGGATCAAGAAAATTAAACCTTCTCCCACCTTGGCCCTTACCGCGAAGGCCCAGGAGATGGCCGCCAAAGGTGACGACGTGATTTCTCTTTCGGTGGGGGAACCGGATTGGAATACTCTCGAGGTTGCCGTTGCTGCCGCTGAAAATGCTATTAAAAATGGAATGACCAAATATGCTCCGGCCAACGGACTGCCGGCACTTCGATCGGCCGTCGCCACAGATTACAACGATAGCTTCGGACTTTCTTATCGACCTGAAGAAGTCACGGTTACGGCCGGCGGGAAATTGCTTTGCTATGAAGTTTTGCAGTGCCTTTGCGAAAGCGGTGACGAAGTCATTATCCCCGCTCCTTATTGGGTCAGCTATCCCACTTTTGTGGAAATGAGTGATGGTAAATCTGTTTTTATTCAAGGTCCCAAAGAAAACGGCTATCGAATCACAGCTACTATTTTGCGAAATGCCATCACCGATAGAACGAAATTACTTATTTTAAATTCTCCGTCGAATCCCACAGGAGAGGTGTACTCCAAGGCTGAACTTAAAGAGATCGCTGCCGTGTTGATGGATCACCCTAAAGTTTTTTTGATGACCGACGATATTTACAACCGTTTGGTTTTCGGAGGGATGAAACTTGCCCCTCACATTTTAGAAGTTGAGCCTCGACTCAAAGATCGAACGATTTGCATCAACGGTGGTTCAAAAAGTTTTTCAATGACAGGTTGGCGCATAGGTTGGGCCCTGGGGCCAAAAGAAATTATTCAGGGGATGTCTAAACTTCAGAGTCAGACAGTCTCTTGCGCTGCTCCCTTCACTCAGTTGGCGGCAGCGGCAGCCATTGAAAAAGGAAGAGATGAAGAAAAACCACTTCTAGAAAAGCTCGAAAAGAGGATGCATCTTTGTCTCAAGCAACTTCGCAATATCAAGGGTATCGAAGTGCGAGAGCCCGGTGGAGCCTTTTATGCTTGGGTCGACGTATCTCACTTTACAAATAAATCTTTTGGAGACGTAAAAATTCGCAATTCTTCGGTTTTCGCTGAAAGCTTTTTAGAAGATCAAAAAGTCGCGGTGGTTCCTGGAATCGAATTTGGCATGGATGGGTTTTTGCGACTTAGCTTTGCCGTAAGTGAAGAAAGATTGGCAGAAGCTATTCGAAGACTCTCGAAATTTATTTCGAAACTCGTTTGATTTTGAGGTCGACAACATCGCCCATAATCAGTGGACGTTTGAAAGCATTGATAAATTGATATTTTGAGCTGTCCGTTGAAATCGAATAATTCTTTTCTTTTTGAACATAAAAAGCAAATTCGCCGGAGTCAGCGGTTTGAGCTCTGGTGATTTCTTTTCCGGCAGCATCGTTAAGAATAATAGTGAGGTTGCGACATGGAACTCCAAACATCTGTCCGTCTCCTCCAATGTTGCAGATTCCACGAATTGTTCTTGGCCTGTAAAAATCAGGGTTGGTAGGAATCACAATTCCAGTTTCAGCAAGATTTCGATTCGCATCGGACGCGTCAAAAGTGGGTTTATCAAAAGCTTGGGCGGTTGAAATGTTGAGGACGGTAGCCACGATAAATATTTTAAAAGATGTCTTCATAAGTGGCTTATATGCCAGTTCAATAGACCAAAGGCTAGGTATTTGAAGTATTATCCCGAAGCATATTGCGGCGCGATTTTTAGTCTTTTAGTATAGAAATAGTCTAGTGAAAGGGGTTCTTTTGGCAAGCTGGCTTATATTTATTCAAATCTCGATCGATGCGGCTCTCTTTTTAGCCCTTTTTCTGGCCTGGGCTAGACTCCAAAAGCCACCCAAAGAAGATGCGAGACTCAGTCGAGGCCTCCAACTCCTGCAAAGTAAGATTTCTATTTTAGAAGATCTGTCGGATCGAACCGAAGTCCAAGTTCGCCAGCTTTCGGCCCTTCTTTCAAGCAAAGCCGTTGAGGTACACCAAAAGATTCTAGAAGCCGACAGACAAATCCACGCGATCGAAAAATCCATGCAGAAAAGTTTAGAAATTTCTAAAATATTTCAAGATAAAATTCCTCACAAAGAAATAGTCGAGCGTGAAAATACATTTAAATATATAGAGGCGGCGCGCCTCGCCCATCAGGGAGTTCAAGCGGAGGAAATTTCAAAAAAATTGGACATTCCTTACGCCGAGATTCAAGTGATTGTGAATATGAATAAAGATCGCCTGATTTTCACGGATGAAGAAATTCCGTCTTGGGCAAAACCCGTAGAAGAACACGTATCTCCCGTCGCAACCGAGCCGGTGACGGCCCCAGCTTCTCCAACGCCAACATCAGAACCACAGTTTGTGCCGATCGAAGTTGCCAAAGAAGTTTTACCCGCAACTCCCGACATCAAACCTTACGAGTTCCCACGAATCACAAAGACTCCTTACGGATCCCTGTGAACCGCTTCGAATTTCGTCTTGGCGATAAAGTTTGGGCAATTATCGAAAGTATTATTGATGAGACCCATTTCGTCGCAAATATTGACGGAACCTTTGTCAGCGTCGAAAACCAATCTTCAGAAACCTTCAAGATTGCCGAAAAAGTTCAGCTCTATGTTGACGGAGTGAATCCAATCAAACTTAAGATCGCCCGCTCCCACAAACGCGGCCACCTCGACCTCAACACCTAGAAGGGAACGGCGTACCTTTTAGGCCTCGAGGATGAAGTCCCAGCGGATTTTGATGGTGCCGTCGCCGTCGACGATTCCTTTGGGAGGATTCGGGAATGGGGCGGCGGCGCGAAAGGCTTCGACAGCGGCGTCATCAAGGTCTCGAATTCCCGACTCGCCAATGACTTGCACTCGAAGTAAAAGTCCTTTGTCGTCTAGATGAATGATCACTTTAGTGATGCGATCTTGATCCGAAGCAATGCTACGACCTTGGGCAAAAATCTTTTTCAATTTGTCTTTGATTTTTGGTTCCCAATATTGTTTCAACTGTCCGCGAATGCGGTTGTAGTAGGAGTAGTAAAGAAACTCTCTCGTGTTGAGCATTGTCTCAGCACCAGTTTCTTTATCCTTCAAGAAATCATCGGTTTTGCTCGTGGTATCTTTTTTCGCAGCATCGTTGGCGCCAAGCTTGTTCCATTCGAATTGTGGTTTCAGCGCCGCCATCGTTGGCAGACCATCAGGTAATTTGTCTGGAGCTTGAAATTGTTGAACCTTCGCCGATTTTTTTGTCTGCTGCTTTTTAGATTCCTCATTTGAATCTGTCTTGCCACCTTTGTTATTAAAGTCGCCTTGATTTGCAGCTTTTGTTTCTTTAACAACGCGCTGGTTATTTTTGCTTAAATATTTAGCATTGTCAGGAATCTCATCATTAAGAGCTTTGTCATTCTGCTGAACGATCTGTTTGGCATCCTCTTTTTTAGTTTGAGGCGGTTCATCGATAACGATCTCGACCGTATCTTTCTTCTTAGAAAAATCCGGCATTTGGCTAACGTTCACGTAAATCAGAAGAAGAATATGAACAAGAAGTGATACGAGCAGGGAGACTTTGAATATACGGCGAGACATTGAGATCCCCTTTTAAGACTTATCGGAATGATACGGTTTTGATTTAGGGAATTATGCTTGCTGAAGAGATCTAGCCCTTTATATGATGTCGTTATGAACATCGAGGCGTGGTACCAAACTGACGTTGGACTCAAGCGAGAGGGCAACCAAGATTCTTACTTGGTTGAGCCCCAACTAGGCCTTTATATAGTTGCCGATGGAATGGGCGGCCACAGAGGCGGAGAGGTCGCTTCAGAGATGGCAGTCAAAGTTGTAAAAGAATACGTAGCTGAGGTAAAGACAACGACTCCTCGGCTCGAACCCCAAAAAATTCTGAGCGAAGCCTATCACAAAGCGAGCCGCGCTATTTTTGATCGAAGTTCTCAAGACGCAAATCTTCGAGGGATGGCCACAACGATGGTAACGGCTCTTCATCGGGAAAATAAGGTCTATATTGGAAATGTCGGAGACTCTCGGGCCTATTTGTTATCTCCACCTGGACTCTGGCAAATCACCGAAGACCACTCTCTATTTAATGAACAACTCAAAGCTGGACTTATCCGTAACATCACTCGAGAGCAGTTTGAGGGAAAGAACATCATCACCAAGAGCGTTGGCTTCGAAGCCGACGTAAATTGTGATGTCACCGAGGTACAACTGAGCAAAGGCCAAATTATTGTGCTCTGTTCTGACGGCTTGTCGGGGCTTATCACCGACCAATGTCTTGCAGAAATCTGTCTCACTTTGAGACCTGAAAGCGCGGTACCCAGACTTATAGCTGAGGCCAAGAAGAACGGTGGAGATGATAACGTGACCGTGGTGCTTCTGAGGGTTACCTAGGCATAAAAGCACTTACCTAAGTCTTAAAGATTTTGACGCATTTTGACGTTTTTGGATTTTAGGTTGATTCAATTTTGCCGATAAGATGAGATGAGTTACTATTAATAATACGATTGAAATTAAGTAGTTAGAAAAAAGTAAGACCAAAGAAAAACGGCGCGAAAAGAAGACAACTAAATGCAAAAAAACATGCAAAGAAAAACGATAACTTTTTTGGTAGTGAGTAACAGAAACGGAGTGACAAGGCGTCTTGTGCTTCCCGTGGCCTGGCTCAAGGCCGGCGGTCTTATCGGAGCGATCTTTGCTATTATCATTTCGGTCGCTGCGGTGGATTACGTCGGTCTTCTTATTGAATCTGTTCAACTTAAAAGATTAAAAGCTGAAAATGGTCGACTCGAAACTCAGTTCCAATTGGTAGAAGGAAAATTGAACGCACTTGAAAAAAGTCTCGAGCGCGTTAAGAGCTTTTCAACCAAACTTAGGATGATCACAAACTCCGACGACCCAGATCGCACTTTAAAGTTAGCGGTTGGACCACTCACTCCTCCAGGACGAGCTGTGGATGAACTCAATGTTCCCTTGGACCAACGTGAACCTGCGTCTATTGTGGCACATGAAGATGCGGCTTTTATGCAATCCGTTCCTGTCGATACAAGCGTGAACGAAGTGGCAGTTCAAGGTCGAGATTACTCCTCACTTTCGATTCGCATAGATGAAGCTGTTAAAGACGCAAGTCTTCGCGAACAGGGTGTCCTTGAACTTTGGGAAAGTTTGTCTGGAAGGCAAAACCTTTTGAAATCAACTCCATCGATGCGACCAGTTCACGGATGGTTCACTTCAAGATTTGGTTACCGCCTCAGTCCTTACACTGGCCGAGCAACGATGCATCAAGGTTTAGATATTGCCGCGGCACCTGGAACTCCAGTTTATGCACCAGCAGATGGTATTGTTTCTTTTGCTGGCTATGATTCAGGTTATGGAAAATTAGTCTCTATCGATCATGGCTACGGAGTCGTCACCAGGTTCGGTCACAATTCAAAAATATATGTGACAGTCGGGCAACACGTGAAGCGCGGGGATCTGTTGACCGCCGTCGGTAGCACCGGCCAATCAACCGGACCTCACGTCCACTACGAAGTGCGCATCAATAACGTCCCCGTCGACCCCGCCAACTACATCCTCGAAGAATAAAATTAGGTAACAGTTCCCTTTTTCGGATGCAGCGTTACGAAAAAAGGAAAATACTTTTCTAGGCTTCATCTCCTCTTTTTTCGTAACGCTGCATCCGAAAAAAGGGAACTGTTACCTAATTTTATGGCGACGCTGCGCCAGCCGAAGTAACTAATTCGCTTCTTGGTAGTTTCCGTAATGACAGGTGAACTGGGGGTGCCGCAAAAGGATCTCTCTATTGGATCGATAGTTAAACACGCCAAAGCCGGAGATGCCTTTTGCAAGATCGTCGGTGCTTCCTGTGAAGGTGAAGAAATCTTGTGAGCTAGAATTTCGGTTGGTTGCAGGTAAGTCTTTGTTGACGGCTCTGATCTTAAGAACCCAGTGAGAACCTACTTGTAAAAGACTGGCTGTAACGTACTGAGATGGAACAGCTAACAAGGTTGCGTAAGTGCTCTGAAGCTTTAATTCGCTCTTAATATCATATCTAAAATCGGAGGGACTATACTCGTTTTGCACAGCTTCGACACTCATAAGAGTATCGTTACCATCCTCTTTGCACTTCCATTCCATCTTTTCAACGGCCCGAGCTGAACTGGCTATCGAAAAAATTGTGAGTGTGAGAACCGCAAAACATTTAAGATTATTCACCCTTGCTCCCTTTTTTAAATCCAACCTTCGGACAGTGTGATTGGCCCAATTGCACAATTCATTCCGAAAAAGTCCACATAAGAACGTTTCAGAGAGATTTTAAGCTCATAAACCGTCTTTAAAAAAAGAAAGCCCTGAAAATTTCTCAGGGCTGACGAATTAATGAACCTTTTCAAAAGGTCCACTAAGCAAATTAACGTTTGGAGTATTGGTATCTCGCACGAGCACCACGTTGACCGTATTTTTTACGCTCAACCATACGAGGATCACGAGTGAGGAATCCAGCTTTTTTGAGGGCTCCACGGCTCTCGATATCGTAAATCACAAGGGCTCTTGCGATCCCGTGACGAATGGCTCCGGCTTGACCAGCTTCTCCACCACCTGCAACGGTCACAAACAAATCAAATTTAGTCAGACTGTTCATGAGTTCAAGGGGCTGAAGAGCAATGGTCTGAGAAGTTGAACGTTTGAGGTATTGCTCAAGAGTTCGGCCATTCACATTGATCGCGCCTGTTCCTGGTTTCATGAAAACTCGGGCAGCACTTGTTTTTCGGCGTCCGGTTGCGTAGTAAACTTTTTCTTTAGTTAGTTTAGACATGGGTCTCCTTAAATTTTCATGCTTTCAGGTCGTTGAGCCGAATGTGGATGGCTACTACCGCGATAAGCTTTCAAATGAGTCAAAAGTTTATCGGCCATTTTATTGGTTGGTAACATTCCTTTCACGGCTTTGTGAATCACTCGAGCTGGATCTTTTGCAAGGAGCTCTTCGGCTGTGAGGGAGTGAAGTCCGCCGAAATATCGTGAGTGGCGGTAATAGATTTTATCTTCCATTTTTTTTCCGGTGAGTTTGATTTTTTCGGCATTGATAACGATCACGAAATCACCCGTATCAACATTGGGCGTGTAGGCAGGCTTATTTTTTCCGCGAAGAACCGTGGCAATTTTTGTAGCCATACGACCGAGGGTTTGCCCTGAAGCATCCACAAGCCACCATTTTTTCTCAATCTCTTCTTCTTTAGCGATAAAAGTTCTCATTTTTTCTCCAGGCTGGTTCTTTAAAGGAACAGCCTTTTTAAATTTTGTGGCAATCAATGTCAAGGACCACGGGATAATAGACCTTGTAAAGTGAGAGTCCTTGGGGAACCGCTGTTCCAAGGGCTTTTCGTCGGTCTTTGGCCTCTAGAATGGTGGCCATTTGTTCAGAGGGTAAACCTTTTCGGGAAAGATCCAGCATTGTGCCGACCATGTTGCGGACCATCTGTTTCATAAATCCATTTCCGGTGACCGTGAAAATGATGAAATTCTTCTTTTTTTCCCATCTGGCCTCAAATATTTCTCGAACAGTGGTGGTTACAGGAGTTCCGGCCGTCTTGAAACTGGCAAAAATCCTGCTTTTTGACCAAAAAGGTTGCGGTTTTGTTGAGAAAATCTAGATCCAGGGGTTCCCTAACCCAATGAGAATAGCGGGATAAAAAGACATTTGGACGCTCCGCATTCACCACTCGATATTTATAGGTCTTCTTAACTGCTGATCTTTGGGCATGAAAGAACCTAGGAGCCAGCCACACATCATGGACCACAATGGATTTAGGGATCAGACATTGAAGGGCATGGCGAAGCCGCTCTTTTCTTCTCTCATCAAGAGGAGCATCGAAGTGGGCAACTTGTCCAAAAGCATGGACCCCAGCATCGGTTCGACCCGAACCAACCACCGTGATCGGTCGGTCAAAAAAATCTGAAAGGACTTTTTCGAGAGTCTCCTGGATGGTTTTCTTGTCGTGACCTAAACGTTGCCAGCCCAAATAGTCGGTGCCGTCGTAGGACATCAGAATTTTAAAACGTTGAATCGCATTATCCATTGGGACACTTTGTACCACCTTTTTAAAAAATTTTCTAGGACCAACACTTAGTTCATTGTTCGGTACGGTAAGTGGTCAGACTGTAAGTTCATGAAAACGACACTATTTATCTTTATCAATCTGTTTGGAATGGCTTTGGCCTATTCTCGAATACCAGAGAGCGAAAAATGCTTACAAGACAAGGCTGCTCGTCAGATATCGCAAGAACAAAAATCTAAAAGCCCAGACCCAAAAATAGTGAAAGACAGCCTTCAAGAAAAAAAGGCGGATTTGCGCCGAAGGCTTGCAGGCTCAGAACATTTTTCTGGCTGGAGTCTTGTCAACAACTAGGTCGGCTTAGAACTCGACCATGAATCCGAGATCAAAATAAGTTGTAGAGAAGTCGAAATCGCTTCGAAGACCTATGATCGATCGGTATTCGGCGGTTAAGTACATGTGGCTGATTCCGTAGTCGCTTTCAAGTTCGCCCATGGATCCTGAGACAAGACCATCCATAAGAAGGGCTCCGCCGGCGGCCCACTGAGCGACCAAGGCTCCTCCGTATTTTGTTCTTTGGTAGTCATCTCGAATTTCACCAAAGGTGTAGTAACCGGCCCCGCCTTCGACAAAGGGAGTGATGAGTTGTTTGTTCCAAAAAGCTCCGCGCCAAACAAGGCTTGCGTTGTTCGGGAATAAAAGAAAAGTGTAAACCTCTTTTGCTACGGCGTAGGGTGGAGTTCGAAAACGGCCGTTGCCAGTTGCGGTGTAAATTCCTGAACCGCCTTTGACTCCTAACTTTCCAAAACTTTTTGAAAACTGATATTCAAAATTGAAGAGAACAATAACACCCGAGGGATTGGTGTAGATCTGGTTGAAGTTGAGGCCGCTTTCTGAATTTACAAGGTTGGGCGGAGAGTAAGGACCAGCCTCTAAAGACGCGGCAAAGTGTTGTGGGATTTCTCGCCTTGGATAAACATATTCTCGCTTTTTAATTTTTTGGGTGCCGCGCTCGGCTGCTGCTTTGTCGAGTTCTATTTTTTCCAGAGCTTTTTGTCTCGCGGCTGCGTCCATTCGTTTTTGATTTTGTTCTTTTTCAAGATCTTCGATTTCGTTGTGCAGCTTCTCGATTTTTTCATTTCCCTCTTGGATTGCAGCTTTATCTTTTTCTATTCCTTTATTAAGCGTTTCTTTTTTTTTGCTTTTGTCAGCAACTGGGGTTGGTTGTTGTTCGGCTTGTTTGTCGAGCTGATCACCAGAAACATAGGGAGCCTCTTGAGGTGGCTGGTCAGTTGTTGGTGTGTCAGCTGCCCAAACAAAAGCGGTCGAAAAAAAACAGAATAAAAAGATTGATGAAAATTTCAAAAAAGCCTTTTTCGGTTCACGATGCCAAAACTTCCAGCTGCAAGGACCATAAGCAGAACAAACGCCTTCAGTGGCGGCATTATCAAAAGCAAACTTGTCAACATATAAAGCGGCCAGAGAAAAAATCGAACTTGGGCTCTGGCCTGTTCATCTTGCTCAATTCCTTGGGCCCAGTAAGGTGCATGTTGATAATACCAGTGCACAAATTTTCGCCCCCAAGAAGTATTCATCAAATACTTGCCGCGAAAATCCCTAAAAGTTTGCACGTGAGGATCGAGTGCTGACCCATAAGCTGCGGTCGCGATAAAACAATTGCTATCTTTGGTGAGGATTCCGATCACCTCAGCAGGTTGAACAGGTTTAAACGTTTGAGTTAAAAAACCGACGTTCATGGCTTTGTCGATACTGGCGGCTAAGAAACAATAATTCACCCCATTGGTAAAATTTGAAATGTAGGAAGTTGTGGTCGCCACAGGAGGACCGGCTGTTACTCCGACATCTTGAAAAGGGGTGTCGTATTTTACATTACTGACTTGGACGCCTGAACAATCCTTCGCCCCAGTGGGGTCAACAAGATAATAAAGTCGGAGAGATTGAAAGCCAATGCCACCATTGGTTCGATTTGTTGGGTAGCCAGCATAAACACCTGAAACACCAGTGATATAAATTTTTTCGTCACCCGGGAACAACGAAAAGTCGCATGCAGCATCTACGGCGGTGGCACATGCAGGTTCTAATCCCTCAGCAGGCCCTGGAGTAGAAGCCGGAGTGGGATCGTAAAACTGAGTGATGATGTTAATGGGGGTTACGGCGGTATCGGTGCCATCAGTAACTTTGATCGACTGACCTTGAAGAGTATTATTAGTTCCACCATTGCTTCCGCAACTGCCATTGTCTAAGCCAGAATAGAGTGCTGGACAAATATTCCCCCATTTTATGATGAGAACTCCAGTGGCACCAGGGGCGACAGTGGTGGTCGACCCGGCTTCCAGAATGAGAGTGCCTCCACCATTGGATGATTGGGCCGCCATGGGTCCACCGTGAGTTGATGTAAAGTTAATCCAAAGACGGGATGTGATACCGACGTAATTTCCATTACAGACCGCCGGTGCCGCAGTCGTTGGCGCTATTCCAGGACAATTGTTACAACTCGTATCGATGGCTGCTCCTCCGGTGCAGTCGGTGCCAGAGACTCCTGCATAGACTGTGAACCCACTTGAGGTATCAAGTGCGGAATAAGCTCCGGCAACGGAAGTAATTGTGAGAGTAGCGTGAGAAAAATTCGGCGTGAAGAGAAGGCCGAGAAAAATAAAGACGGACAAAATCAAGGATGCAATTCGCATCCTATGATTGCATCACGAGGGGCGATTCAAGTCAAAAATTTGCTCGGCGATTTGGATTCCGTTGAGAGCGGCACCCTTTCTAACGTTGTCAGAGACAACCCAGAGCAGCCAGGTTTTTGGGTCCATTGGGTCTTGGCGAATGCGACCGACATAAACTGGGTCACGGCCCGATGCGGTGATCGTCATGGGGTAGCGATTGGCGGAAGGATCGTCCATAACTTCTAGACCTCCAGCAGGTCTGAATACTTTCAAAATTTCTTCGCGATCCACAACCTTATTGAGGGTCACCCAAACCGCTTCACTATGTCCGTTGATGGTGGGAGTGCGCACGGCAAAAGCTGTGACCCGAAGATTGGGCATATCCAAGATTTTTCTTGTCTCATTCATGATCTTTTCTTCTTCTTCGCTATAGCCCTCGTCGTTAAATGCTCCGATCTGAGGGATATTGTTGAAAGCGATAGGATGCGGAAAGATCTTGGCCGTCATATCCGTTGGCGAAGAAGAATTGGTGAGAACTTCTTTGGCTTGGCTTTTTAGTTCATCGATTCCTTCTCGGCCCGCTCCGCTGACTGACTGATAGCTTGCCACCCTGACCTCGGTGATTCCAAAAGCTTCTTGAAGAGGACTCAAAGCGCAGACAAGTTGAATCGTCGAGCAATTGGGGTTTGCAATGATCGTTGGTTTTGTAGAACGGGGTAAACTCGTGCCATTCACTTCAGGAACAACCAGCAAAATTTCAGGATTCATTCGAAAGGCCGAGGAGTTATCGATGGCAAAGGCCCCATCTTTCACAGCTTGAGGAGCCCATTCCTCACTGATCGAAGCGCCAGCTGAGAAAAAAACCACATCAAGTCCGCGAAAACATCCTTCACTGAGAGTCTGAACTTGATTGGTGTGTCCGCGAAATTGAACCGAAGTCCCTTCGGACTTTTGTCCAGCAAAAAGGCGGAGTTCTTGAATCGAAAACTTTCTCTCTTCTAAGATTTTTATAAATTCGCGACCAACGATTCCGGTTGCGCCAACGACACCAACACTGAGTAGTGGATTAGGGGACATCAGTCACCTCCTGTATAGTCATCTTCACTCGATGACTTGTTTACGTAGACCGAAGCATTCTTAGGTTGTTTGCCGATATTCAAAATTCCAAAAACTGCGCCGAGCATGGCATAGGTCAAAAACAGAACAAACAACATGACCTCAGGCCTCAATGCTACAACAACAAGAATCACTAGACCGGTTACTAGATATCGAAAAGGAACTTTCTTTTTAAGATCTAAATCTTTAAAACTTCGATATCTGAAGTTGCTGACCATCACCAAGGCCAAAAGAAAGGTCATCGCGAGAAGGCCAAAAGATCTTGAGGCCTCTAGACCTAAGTCGTGAAAAGCAAGAACCGCTCCTGACACAATCCCTGCCGCCATTGGAATAGGCAAACCCTGGAAATCTTTTTTCTCTGTCATGTGAGCCTGAACATTGAAACGTGCAAGCCTCAAAGCTCCGCAAGCAACAAACATAAAAGCTGCAACCCAACCCACTCTTCCAAATGGTTGAAGCGCCCACAAAAACATAAGGATGCCCGGAGCCATTCCGAAACTCACCAGATCACAGAGAGAATCGTACTCAGCACCGAAGTGGCTTGTGGAGTTTGTAAGTCTTGCGACTCTACCGTCGAAGAAATCAAAGACGGCCGCCGCGACAATAGCATATGCCGAAGCCAGAAATTCACCCTTGATCGAATAGATGATCGCAAAGAAGCCAAAAAACATATTCGCTGTCGTGAATAAGTTCGGCAGAACATAGATGGGGATACCAACTCGATTTCGGAGTTTGATCGTTCTTTTTTCGACACCACGTAAACCGCGGCGTTTGAATTGAATTTTTTTGATACTTTCTAGTTCCATTCGTTTTTACTTATATTCTCTTGCTTACTATCGGGTCGTCTTTTTTAGGCGAAGGCCCCAAATAAGTGAAACATCATATACAGCAGAAAAGAACTTATAACAGGAAATGTAAGATTGTCATCAAGCTTGCGCACTGGAAATACTTCAGAAACGGCGCCAATCACTCCCGAAACCATGGCTGCTAAAAAAGCTCTCTCGAGCATGAGCCCTTTAACGAGATAGTAGATGTATGCGACCAATCCGCAAACCAAGAAACCGGCAAAAGCTCCCTGCAGAGATTTGTCTCCGACAATTTTGTCTTTACCGTACATAACTCCGAAAATGCTGGAGATGGGATCCCCAAAGGCCACAAACAGTAAACTCAATGTCGCAACTTGAGGAGGAAACAACAAAACAATAATCGCTGTCCCAATCAGAAGATAACTGACACCTGAAAAAGAATGGGCCTCATTTTGTCGGATGATAAGTCGGAACCAACGAAGTGTCAGTTGATTGAGCTCGGGATTTCTCTGTCGCAAAAAATCGGGGATAACGAAACAGATAAAGGCAATTCCCAAAATAATGAGAGATAACCGATAACTTGCATAGGTATAGACGGTGACGATGGTGAGAACTCCGGCGAGATGCCAAAGTCGACGGGCAAGGTGAATATTAAAACGTGGCTTTAAGTCTGTTTCAGTCAAAAAGTAGGCCTCATTTGTCGCTCCAGCTTTTGCTATCATTTCACTTTCCTTACCTCTTTTGTTTGTAATTTTTACCTAGCACCCCTCTTTGAAGCAAGAGGAGGTCAAAAATAAGGACACTTAGCGTCACTAACTCAATTCGAAATTTGTATTGTAAACACATGATATTACTAAATATTTTGCCTTAAGCCTGAGAACTGAAGGGAAGATAACACTTCATGACTGGCACCTGGCACCAGTTCAATGCTGAAATTGAAGGGGATGACAGTGGTTTGGTACAAGAATTGAACATTCAAAGGTTTATGAAGTCTTTCGGGCTTTGCATTCTTATGCTCATTTTCTGTCTTCCTCTGAAGGCTGCGGAGAAGACTTATCTTGAAGGCTATTCCACAGCTGAGGATGAACGAGATGGTTATGTCTGGGACGTGGCCGAAGAAAGAAACGAACCTTTACCTAAAAATCTAGAACTCATTAAACCTCCCGAAAGTGATAAGCCGCCTCTTCAACAGGTGATTTTTTCGGGTGGTCTCGAAAAAGAAATCGTAGATCGCTATCGTGAAAAACTTGGTTACACTGAGGCTGAACAAGCTTTGAGAAATCCGATTTATTCAAGCGATGTGACTTCGTCTTCGGATTATCGAGCGGGAGCTGAAGCCAATCAGGGTCAACAGCAAGATTTTGCCAATTATATGTTTCGAAGACTGGGCGAATATCACGTCGATAATATGTTTAAGTCTGACCCGAAACTAAAATCGGTATGGGATCTTAAAGAAAAGGTGAGCAATGTCGACGTGAGATTTAGTCAGACAACCAAAGTGAATACCAACTACTCGTTCAGCGGTAACTATTTTACGTCAACAGTTGAAAACCCGTGGATCACCAGTCGGCTTCGAATTGAGATGAATCCTTCAAGTTTTGGGCCTGCGGGGATTGATGAATATATTTACTCGCTAATAAAAAGTTTGAGTCCTTCGTTGTCCCTGGAAAGTCACTATCGCTACATCGCTCAAAATTTAAGCGTCATTGCTCGTAAGCAGGTCTCACCCACGCTTCAGACGACTCTCACTTGCTCCACCGCTTTTAGAAATACGGATATTGCGCCACAACAGTCGTTGATTCTCGCCGGCCTTCTTTACGTGTATTAGAATGGAGCCCGGCAGCTGCGGCGCCTTTATAAATTGCGGCGGATTTTTAGGATTTTGGTTTCGGTTTTGCCGTTGGAGAGTTTGAATTTTACGGTGAGTTCGTTGTCTCCCGGGGCGACGTGGATGAGATCTGTTGTGTATTCTCTGTTGTGGTGAAACACGGTTGCAACGTCTTCGTTTTTAATATTTCGAACTTGGGAGCTTTCAATTTCTGCAGCTGAGGGGTCGCAGATTTTTCCTTTGAGTCTGATTTGAGGTGAGGCATTTGTGATGACGTTGTTCTTGTCGGAGCAATCCAAAGAGAGAACCGAAATAATGTCGTGTTCAGGTGTGGAACCATCAAGAGGTTTAACTGAAGCGAGGGCTCTCGAGCCGCTGGCTCCTGGGTTCAGGTCAGCCCAACTGGGGTGTTCGGACGGTGCTGTCAAAATTGTGACGGCTGACATGAATCCGAGGGTGAGCACGAGGAAGACTGTGACTTGATTGAGAAAAATCTTCGTTTTGCGAAGTTTGGAAACTTTTTTGGACAAAGCCTACCCCTAGATTGATTCCGATTAAGGACGTCAATACTTTGTCGGTGCTTTGGGAGCAGGACTTTAGGCTTTATTTGGCACTTTCGTGAATGAAACGACTCAAATAAAAACGGACCATGTGGTCGCTTCCGGAGATACGAACTTTGCGATAGGTCCAAAAGAGTTCGTTAAAGGCTCCCCATTGGGATTCAATCAACTCTTCTTGGTCGGGGGCAGAGTCGGTGGCCATCTTGGTCGGAAAATAGCCGCCGTAATTCATTTTTACTGAAATCGTGCCGGCTTTTTGTAGAGAAAATATTAATTTGAGACCATTTCGAAACAGCATAAAATCCGCTCGGGTATTGGCGATGCCATAAATCTTAATATTACCTACAGAAAGGCCTTTCATTTGGTTGAAGGCACTGGAGTACTCGACAAATTCCTCTTTGAGACGTTCCAAAAAAAGTAATGGTTTCGTCCTCTAAAAGTTTTTGTTCGTCGAATCCGACTGAGAAATCAATCATGTCCGATTCTTCAAGTTGTTGTTCGGCCCTGACTAAGTCACGTATCCAATCCAACTTACCCATGAGCGATCCCCCATAACTGTTGACCCAAAAGATCAAGCGCCGCCCCTTAGACGGCGCTCACCTAATTATAGGTCGGTCTTGCTGGGCGATGTCAAGATACCAGCCAGTAAACTCACATCTTTTGCGGTTATAAATGTTTTGGACTGCTTTTTTCCATCCGGATCAATTGTCTCAAAACAAGAGAGGTAACCCTCGACCCAGACCGGAGATCCTTTTTTAATGTCCTTAGCGCAGCGTTCACTCTTTTCACCCCAAACCGTGATTCTGTGCCAATCGGTCTCTCTCTTCCACTCACCCTCTTTGTCCAAATAATTTCGATTGGTTGCAAGGCTGAGGGTGGCGTAGTTCTTTCCGGTTCGACTTGTGCGTAGTTGGGCATCGGCACCGGCATGTCCGATAAGAAATACTTTGTTAACGTCTTTCATCTAAAACCTCCTTTGGTTTTTGAAAGAGGTATTGCAAAGGTGAGGGCCAACTCAGATCTAATTTATTTGGTGATGAAGGGATTGTCCGGTCCGGAGTCCGGTTTCGTCCGGGTTCAATCGGCAGCATACGACATCAGCTTCATATGCTAAAGCAACTGTGGCAGAGTAATATTCAAAAAAGTCGTAAGTCCGCCAAAGGCATTTGCGTTGAGCCCGTAGTAAACACCGAAACGAAGAGTTGCTGGCAAGTGATAACCTAATGTCATATCACTTCGAAGTTCGGCTCCAGTTCCATAATAAAAACTGCCAAGCCCGGTGAGTGCGGAAGTGTTGGTATTTTGATTGTAGTAGACTCCATCGAGAGTCACAGTGTCGGCGAAGACGGCTCCATGCCACCTTCTTAAAAATATTGGAGTGGTGTCTTGGCCCATGGGAGAATCGATAATAGGGAATCGATATTCGAGAGAACCGGTGGCGACACTCCAGCCAACAAATTCTCCAATGGGGTAACCGCGAACGACGTAGGGAATTTCAGACTGAAGAGAAAGGCTGTAATCTCCTCCCGCCGTTGAGCCTAAAAGAACACTTCGATTTCTTTGACTCCAAACGCTCTGTACTTTTGCCATCAGAGCTGTTCGTTTTGGGAGTAGGGCTGAAATATAATATGTTCCATTCGCTCTCGTGCGAGCGAAATCGACATTTCCAAGAGACGCAAAAAACTGTTGGTAATCCACGATGAAACTTCCGCCAGTCTCGGGAGTGATCTGGGTCGGTTTTTGAGTGGCATTGCTATAGCCGAGAGAAACTGCGGGGCCGGCATATTCGTAGGTTTTTACACCGGGAATGTCGGTTAAATAGTGATCTCCACGGTAACCCATTTGCCAGCCTTTTATATTTCGTGAAAATGGCATGGTGTAAGAAAGTTCTTCGACCGAACTCGTGGACGTGAGGTTGTAAGCGTAATAATAATAATTTTGAACTTGCCCGAGAGCTGAAAGAGTTCCGTTGGCCACCGAGAGATTGTATTGAGCTCCACCACCTGAGCGATTGGTGAGAGTGTCATAAGTCGCATTTAAAAAATACGCATGCTTTTGCAAGGGATCGTTGGCGCCGGTGATGGCTTGAAAAGCGACTCCTTGAGGAATGTAACTCACGAGAGGAACCCAGTATTGGGGCCAGAGATAGCTCATGGGACTGTAGTCGTCATCGGTGGCGGCGGGATGCTCGATCGCATTGTCGACGTCTGGCCAATGATTATCAATGGGGGATTCGACAGTCGCAAGACGCGGGAATTTGTGAATAGGTTCTCTAAAAATTTCAAAGCCTTTTCCGGTGAGCTGACTGTAATAAATCTGGTTTCGATCGATGGTTCCACCCATCACTTGGGTCGCAGAATTTGTGATGGCCACGGCCCCGTCAAGACGGAAATCTGCCAAGTACAAATTGGTCACTCCGTTTTTTTCGGAGAGAAAAAGGAGACCGTCGGAGGTCATTTTTGGAGCTCGAGCGGGCGCGTAGTTTTTTAAAACGTCACTCACTTTGTTGGAGCGCAGATCGTAAATGCGAAGACTTTCTTCTCCGTTCACTTTTCGTTCGGCAAAAACAATTCTTTCAGAATCTAAAAAGTCGGGGTGAGAGATTCGAACATTGAGTGCCGAAGAATAGAGAACTTTTCTTTTGGGCCCGATGAGAAGGTCGAGTTGAGTGAGTCCTCCCTGAACTCTCACGAAAACAATATTTTTTGTTTTTGGATCGACGGCGGCTTCTTGAGCACGAAGACCATTGGTCAGGCGGTGAGTTTCGAGCGTGCCCGTATTGAAAGAATAGAGGTCAGAAAACGAAGAGTACATGTTTTCAAGATTGATATTGTTAAAGACGAAAGTACGCTCGTCCTGCCACGAGATTTTATCGATTTTTCTGCCCAAAAACAAAAACTGGTCGTCACTCAAATTAAAATCCTGGCGAGGGTCGGTTCGCTTGAGCAGATGGATTTCACTTTCTCCATCATCGTTTTGCCGAACATAAACCAACTTCAGGCGGTCAGGACTCAAATCAGGATCGTGTCCGTTGGGATCTGTGTTTTTGAGTAACACGGTTGATTTTTTATCTTGAGAAATGGCTGCGATTTGAGCCACCGCGATTTTTTTGTACCTCTCTCGGATTTGTTCGAGAAATTTGGAATAGTTGACCCCGAGTAAATCTTCGAGAGGTCCATCCACTGTAAAAGGAATTCGTTTGGCATAGCGAATGTTCAGATCGGTGATAGCCGACTCTCCTTTTCTTTCGACGATTTCGTTCATGATCAGTGAGCCCCAGAAGTAAGGGCGAAGGCCGGCGGGCCAAGTGGGCATCCGAGTTTCGTTGAAGGCTCCAAGGTTTTCTTTCGACCACGTTCCATCTTGAACCATCGCTCGCACAAGAGCTCCGAAGAAGGGTGACTTGAGCCGACCGAAATGAGTGTGCCGAGTCTCTTCTTCGACCGCCAGGCCTTCAAGATACCAAGTTGGAAGAAGAGCATTGGGCCTGACGACGGAACCAAAAAGAAAACGAAATGGCGAAAGAAAGCCATGGGCCGGTTCCATATTTAAAATATGGGTGTACTCGTGCATGAGAAGTGAGTGGCTCCAGTGATTATAGTAGGTGATGGAGTCCGCTGAACCCGGCAATACGGGATAAACTTCAATCATAGGTCGGGGGAAGGGAGTGGCCAGGCCGTTGGTGCTGTCTTCGCGGTCGTCGATCCAAATAATGGTTCGGGTTGGTAGATCCTTAAAAATTTTTGAGAGAACAGAATGGGCGCTCTCGGCGGCCTCAGCATAGTCTACCGCAAGGTGTCGATGTCGTGCATCATAGATTATTTCAAAATGGGTGGTATTGAGGGTTTTCCACTCAATATCCGGATCAACGGTCGCGAGTCCGTTGGATTTGGCGGGCAGAAGTAAGAAAATGCCGAGAAGCAGTTTGAGCATCTCACATTTTGAGCACGAGTGCTCAAGTCTCTCAACGATAAAAGCGATTCACATTTGACATTCCCTACTTGGCGCCTAATATATCCTCTTAAATTTTAGTTAGCTTAATAATAAAAAAAATCAAACCAGAGGAGCGCACAACATGAATTCATCTTTGAGCAAAATGAGTGGACGAAATCTATTTTCAACCATTTCATTCTGGGCATTGGCTGCCTTTTTAACGATAGGTTTAGGTGCTGCCTGCGCAAAAAAGAAGAAGGATGATGTGAATGAAGCGCCACCCGCAGCCGCTGGTGCTGAAGACACAAAAATCACCGATAAAGAATTGACCTTTGATCCACAGGGCAGCGACAGTGGAAAAATCTCGGGTCTAAAAACGATTTATTTCCCTTACGATCAATCTGCATTGAGTTCAGAGTCTCGCAAAACTCTTCAATCCAACGCCGACTGGATCAAAGCTAACGAAAATTATTCGGTTCAAGTTGAAGGACATTGCGATCAACGAGGTTCAATCGAGTACAATCTCGCTCTTGGTGAAAGACGAGCTAAATCAGTTCGAGCTTACTTGGTAAGCCTTGGTGTTCCAGGAAACAGACTCAGCATTATTTCTTACGGTAAAGAAAAACCTTTGGTTCAAGGCGATGAAGACAGCGCGATGTCAAAAAAATCGAAGAGCCAATTTTATGCCGATAGCAAAGTAATTATTTGTTCGTGCTAAAACTCAGAATTGTTTTTTTTATGATTTCTTTAGGGGCGGTCGGATGTGCTTCGAATCCGCCCGAAAAAGAATACACCATTGCAAAAACGGCATTAGAAGCTGCAAGAAAATCTGAGTCTGCCAGGTTCGCTCCGTCTGAATTTCACCATGCCGAAGAATCCTACCGCAAGGGTGAGATTTTTTTTAAAAGAGGCGATTTCGGAGATGCTAAAAGAATGTTCAATGACTCCGTTGAGTATTCTGAACAGGCCGAGGATGCCGCTCGAATTCAAAGATCTAAAACAGGAGATGACATTCCGTGAGTTTATTTAGAGTTTTCGCAGTTTGTTTAGCTTTGATCACCTCTTCGATTTCTTGTCTTCAACTTCGATCTGACTCCGATGAGAAGCAGGAAAAGAAAGCTGCGGAATCTCAAGTGACACAGCTTCAGAGGTCTCGCGCTGATCAAGAGGCTCAGATTCAGGGTTACGAGGCGCAGTTGCGAGCACAAAATGGCCGTATTGAAACTCTTGAAGATCAGATGCAAAAAGTGCAGGCGGCAAACGAAGAGCTTCAAAAGAAAGTCACGGCCAATGAAGACCGAATTAAAAATGATGAGCAGGCGCTTTTGCAGTTGGATCAGATGATGAAGTCAAAACCATCGAAGCCTCCGGTGGTGGCCGAAGACTCCGATAAGGGCTCGGACAAGAAGAAAAATCCTTATGATGAGGCAGAAGATCACTTTGCCCAGAAGGATTGGAAGAAGGCTCTTACTCTTTACGAAAAATATCGGGTGAAAAATCCAAATGGTGAGCATTATCCAATGGCGACTTACAAAATGGCAGTGAGCTTTCAGGAGCTCAAAATGAATAAAGAAGCTAAACTTTTTTACGAAGAGGTTGTTGAGAAGTTTCCAAAAAGCAAAGTTGCAAAGCAGGCAACATTTCGCCTTAATCAAATGAAGAAAAAATAAAGAAAGAAGGCAAGTTGAAGGCCTTCCAGCGAGTTTTGGCCATTGAGACAAGTTGTGATGATACTTCTGTCGCGATTGTCGAAAAATCGGGCAGAGTATTATTTTGCGAGTCCGCCAGTCAGGATGAGGCCCACGAAGCCTTTGGCGGAATCGTTCCAGAAATAGCCGGCCGAAATCATACTGAAAATTTATTGCCGATCGTTGAGAAATCTTTTATGTCGTCAAATCTCGAGTGGAAGGATATTGATGGAGTCGCGGTGACCTGTCGCCCCGGACTTGTCGGCTCTCTTCTGGTCGGAGTTGTCACTGCGAAATCCTTAGCATTGGCAAAGGACCTTCCATTCATTGGTGTGAACCACCTTGAAGGTCATCTGCTCGCTCCCTTTTTAAGAGACGATTCCTATTCTCCGCCTGCGAATTTTGATTATCCTTACTTGGCTCTCGCCGTGAGTGGCGGGCATACCTCTCTCTATAAAGTTTTCGGCCTGGGAAACTACGAGACCCTTGGTCGAACCATAGACGATGCGGCGGGGGAGGCCTTCGACAAATTTGCAAAAATGGTTGGGCTTGGATTCCCAGGAGGAATTCATGTGGATCGTCTGTCTCAAGAAGGAAATCGAAAGGCCTTTGATTTTCCTAGAGCGCTTATGCAAAACGACAATTTAAATTTTAGTTTTTCGGGCCTTAAGACTTCGGCTCTTAGACAAGTTCAGTCTATGAAAGAAAAAGAAGTTTTCGATCAGCTGCCGGATCTCTGCGCTTCTTATCAAGAGGCCGTGGTCGAAGCTTTGATTTCTAAACTAGCTCTTGCGGTGGAAAAGACGGGAATTAGAAAAGTTGTGATCACTGGAGGCGTTAGCGCCAACACCAGGCTTCGAGAAGTGGGTCTGGACGGGGCCAGGAAAAATAATTGGGACATCGTGATTCCTCCTCTTAGATACTGCACAGATAATGCGGCCATGATCGGGTATGCCGGGATTCAGCGCTTGAATCGAGGGGAACGTTCGGAAGACTCTCTGGGTGTTTCACCGGAGGTAGAAGTGTGATGTACACTTTGGCTCAAGTGAAAGAAGAACTGCAACGGCTCGGAGTGTTTCCCAAAAAATCATTGGGGCAGAACTTTTTGATCAACGCCGATTCTTGTCAGAAAATTCTTAACAGCGTTCGAAGGCTCAATTTTGAGTCGATCGTCGAAGTCGGGCCAGGTCTTGGCGCACTCACGGAGCCACTGATCTCTCTGCAAAAAGAATTGATCTTGATTGAGCTTGATAAGGAGTTTGCCAAACTTTGGCGAGATCGAGGGTGCAATGTCATCGAAGACGACGCTCTTCAGATTGATTGGCATAAACTCGGCCTTACAGAACCTACCTTGTTGGTGAGTAACCTTCCTTACCAGATTTCGTCATCCCTTCTTGTGGATCGCAGTGTGGACCCCGCTGGGGTCAAATACATGGCCTTGATGTTCCAAAAGGAGGTGGCTCAGAGGATTTTATCGCCGCCCAAAGAGAAATCTTACGGAATGTTGTCAGTTATCGCCCAAAGCCACTGGAAGATACAGAAATTGTTTGAAATCAGCTCTAAAGATTTCTATCCTCCGCCGCAAGTGGCGAGCCAGGTGCTGATTTTCGAAAAGCGAGATGGACCGTCATCGGGCAAGTATTTGTCTTTTGTGAAGTCGGCATTTGCTCAGAGGCGAAAGTTTTTATTGAAGAATCTAAAAGCGCAGACGGATGTAGAAAAAATTGAAGCGGCTTTTGAGAAAAATTCGATTTCTTTGAAAGCGCGTGCCGAAGATTTAACGCCAGAAATTTTTCAAATGTTGTTTGAAGACCTTAGAGAGAATTTGAAGTGAAAATTTGGTTGACGATTTTAATTATTTTTATCGGACTGCAGTCGAAGGCCGATTTAACCGGGACCTACGGTTTTGGTTCGACCACCGCGGCTCTTGCCGGAGCGAACCGAGCGAGATCTTACGACGGATTTACGATGGAAAAAAATCCTGCTCTGATGAGCGAGTCGGGTTCACGAACAAGCTATGGTCTGCTCGGCTCTCAGAGTTATTTTGACGGAATTTCAAACGTGGTGGTCGATAACACGTACATCGGCGGTAAGCGCACAGTTGGAAGCGTTGACACCAAAATATCCGACACCTTTAATTTTTTATTTGGATCGGTTTGGGCCATCGGTAAAAGCACTCACAATTATCGATTGGGCGCCGCTTTTTCAATTCCCGTGGACAAATTCGCGGAGGGCACCACCAAAGATACTTATGAACCTCAGTACGCGATGTACATGTCGGACTCACAGAGGGTCACCCTTTCAGTGGGTGGGTCGGCCACTCTTGTTCCAAGTTTAAATTTAGGTCTAGGTGCTGTCTATTATATGCAGCAAGGAGCGACTTTGATTTCGCGGATGCCACTCGATGGCGGCGCGGGCAACCCCCACACTTCTACAATTAACTTCAAAGACACGGCGAAACCCTCGCTTGCGGCAATTGTTGGCATGGCTTGGGATATTGATGAGAACGATACCGTGGCTCTCAACTATGTCGGTGTGAGAGATCAAAAATTGACAACCTATGCAGACAACCAAATTGGCTTTATCAACAGCGGTAACGTTCCACTGGATTTAACCACAACAGCTTCAATTTTTTATGATCCCGAAGTTTGGAGTTTGGGATATGTAAGGCAATTGGGCGCGACCGATCTCAATTTTGCGGTTGAGTGTGAGAGATGGAGTAAGTTTTCCGGAGCCAATGCCCATATCAGCTTTATCACCTTAACCCCTCAACTTACGCAGTATCCTGAAGATACGAGTTATCATGACATATGGGTTCCCAGGATCGGCATCTCGACTCCAGGATTTGGTGGAACGGTTCGAGCCGGTTATGCCTATCGCCCTTCGCCAACCCCTGCACTTAACGGTCAGACGAATTTTGTCGATTCCGATCGCCATATCTTAGCCATGGGGTATGGATTTCCGTCTAAATTATTTGGAATGTTGGAAGACGCAGTTCAGATCGAAACCCACGTGCAGGGGCAATATCTTGTGCCCAAAGACGTTTTGAAAGACGATCCAAATAGCATTGGAGCTCCTGGATACAAAGTTCGTGGATTTGTGGTATCTTACGGTCTCAACATCAACGTAGGTATTTAAGTGAGAAAGTCTTTTCGAAGTTATTTTGTCACAGGTCTTTTAGTGATCGTTCCGATCGTGGTCACCATTTGGCTCACCGAAGGAATTGTTGTCTATATTGATCGTATCTTTCCGCTCGAAACTCTTTTTGGAGTCTATGTGCCGGGCCTCGGCTTGGTTCTCGCTTTTGTTATTATTTTACTCGCTGGCGTTATCGGAAGAAATATATTTGGCGCATGGTTTGTGGATATCCTGTCGAGATCGGTTAATAAAATTCCGTTTATCGGTTCGGTTTATGGAAGTTTGAGGCAGGTGATGATGACTCTCGCGGATACGAGAGGTGATCGCTTCGGTAAAGCCGTGCTGATCCAATATCCCCAGCCCGGGTCGTGGACAATCGGGTTTGTCACCGCGAAAGAGCCTCCCAAAGAAATGCACAAATTGTTTGCGACACCTGTCTCCTGCGTGTTTGTTCCGACGACCCCAAATCCCACCTCTGGTTTTTTTCTCTTTGTTTCTCAAGAACAGATTCGACCCATTGATCTTTCTGTGGACGATGCCTTTAAGGTCGTAGTTTCCTTAGGCTTGGTGGGTCCTCACGGCCCTAACCAGCATTCTCTGCCCGGAGTTTAGCGTGGGCATAAAAATAGTTACAGAGAATCGTAAAGCGCGGTTTGATTACTCCATTCTAGAAACTTTTGAGGCGGGAATGGTGCTGAGGGGGAGCGAAGTTAAATCTCTCCGCAATGGCGGGTGCCAACTCAAAGATTCTTATGTTGTTTTTCAAAACACCGAACTCTATTTGCAAAACGCCCACATCAGTATTTACACAGCGTCGGCCCATCACAATCACGCACCCGAGCGAAAGCGAAAACTTCTGATGCACCGAAAAGAAATTGAGAGACTCGCTTCTCGTGTGCAAGAAAAAGGCCTGTCATTAATTCCACTCAAGGTCTATTTCAAAGAAGGCAAAGCCAAAGTCGAAATCGCCCTCGCCAAAGGAAAAAAACGCTTCGACAAACGCGAATCCATAAAATCAAAAGACGTCGCCCGCGAACTCAACCAACAAAAACGCAAAATTAGGTAACAGTTCCCTTTTTCGGATGCAGCGTTACGAAAAAGGAAGATACTTTTCTAGGCTTCATCTCCTTTTTTTTCGTAACGCTGCATCCGAAAAAGGGAACTGTTACCTAGTTTAGGCGGCGGGATTTTTCGGAGATGAGGTCTTTCCAGATTTTTTCGGTGGAGTCGGTTTTTGGGAAGATTTGTTTGAGGCGATCGATTTCGGATTTTTGTTGGTGGCGTAGGGATTTATAAAAATAGTGGTAGGCTTCCAGCAAATCGTAGAACTCGTCGGTGTCGATGGGCTCAATATCTGAAATTCCCCAGTTGCCGCGAGTCAGCGATTTCAGATGTTCTTTCATCGCAGTGATCGGAGCTATAAGGCGGGCTGTCAATCGGAGTCCATAATAAACACAAAAGACGGATACACCAAAAATCAAAGTGATCACGAAAACGTTGATCCAGATTTTCTCTCGTTCAAGATGAGCCAGGAGGTCGGGCCTTTGGTTCAAAGACATATCAATAAAGATTCGATAATTTTCGTTTAGGAAATAAAGATTGATGAATGAGACAGGCACCATGGCCCCAAGAACCGCCACGAGAAGAATGGCCGTGTATTTTAACTGGAACTTCCGGTCGATCAAAAGATGATGGCCGAAGAAGCGGTTCAAGAGATCTTCGCTAAAAGAACTGATTGTCGGTCCCATGATTTCCTTTTTATTGTCATTTCTAAAACGCCTTATTAGTATAAGCATATGAAACAATTCGTAAAGGCAATTTCCATAAAGACAGCTATAGTGGGACTTTGTTGCGCTGCTCTCGCGGCTTGCTCGACAAGTAAAGAGAAACACCCAAGCTCCGATAGTGAGTATCGCCTCAAAGAGGATCGATCCCATTTGGATGAACTACGAAAAGATGTTCCTGAAGACGTCAAAGAAAAAAATGATGAGACCGCCTACATTTTAAATCTGATGAACGAGGGCAAAACCGAACCCAACGATGTTTCTTCTCGCTTCAATACGGGAGTTCGAAAAAAGCGAGATCTGTTTGCAAAAGAAGAACAACAAAAAACGAGATACCTACAATCGCGAAGAAAAAAATAGGCGCGAAGCTTTTCTCTCCCAGCTGAAAGAAACTCGTGAAAATTTCTTAGCAAAAAAAAAATGACTTCAGACCAAAGGAGCGAGTTCTTTTCTCAAGAGAGCGACAAAAGAAATGATTTTTTTGAAAATGAGAGAGACAAGAGAAGAGACTTCGATTCTGACCTGAGAGAAAAGCGCGATGATTTTGAAGCTTACCTAAGAGATACAAGAAGCAAGTTTGACCAAGAGTTCAAAGAATATTCTCAAAGCTATTATGAGCACCAAAGAAATCAAGAAGCAGCCAATCAGCAGAAACGGCTCCGCAAGTTGCAGGAAAAAGAAGCCGCAAAAAAAAAGCTGGTCCTCCTCCTGGATTTACAGAACAGGACATGGAAGATGTGAAGGTTTCACCAAATGGAGCGAAGACTCCCCTCACTCCTGACGGCGATAATCAATAACTGCGTTTCGGATATGGCCTAGTATTGCGCGCAGTAAAGTTGGCTTCCGTAGCATGAGCCGCCGCCGCAATCGGCAGACGCTCCCACGACAATGAAAGGTGGGTTGCAAGTTCCGTCGCCATTTGGTCCGCCGGACTTATGAAGTCCCTGCTGAGTGACATAAAAGCTTTTGAGAGACTTAGGGGCTGTCGAAGCAGCTTGGTAATGCACGCACACGCTTTGACTACCACTCATTCCTACAAACTGACCAAACACGTATTGACCTTTCCAGTCACCGACAGTTCCGATTTTCAGATAGCTCGGGTCTGGGCACGCGGGTCCATTTGGAATGTTCAATCCTTGTTGAGTCACTTGGATATCTGAAACGACTGTTGTTGCAAGAGAAGTATCCTGTGTTTGAGTGTAGAAGAGTTGATCTCCATAGATAATATTATTGTCAGCGTCGGCGACCGATCCAGCGACCGTAAATCCTGCTGGAAGGCCAAGTCCACCTACTTGATGGGTGCCTTCAGGAGTCATCGTCATGTTCACAATGACGCTCACGCCACTGCTTCCCCCGACTTGAACCGAGAGAGTTCCTGTACCGGTGAGGCCTGTCGCGTCTGTCACCGTGATATTGACTGGGTTAACGGAGTAACTTGGAGCTGTGTACACATTGCCGCTAAAACTTCCGCCACCAGAGGCGAGGTAATTGTAGGGAGGGGTTCCACCTAAAGTTGTAAAGGTCACTTGTTGTAAGGGAGCGATGACCTGTGACGATGGAGACAAAGTCAAAGATCCGCCAACATAAGGTGGCGCGCCTGTCAGAGTTGTAACTATGGCGGAGGCAACTGATCCAGCCGCATCAGTTGCTTGAAGAGTTGCTACTGTGCCACTCACGTTGACCGCAGTGAAGTGACCGGTAGGATCGCATGAACCTGTCGTCGGCCCGCTGGCAACGAGATAGGAATAAGGAGGGATTCCACCCGACACGGTGAAGACCACGGTTCCACCTGGTGCAACAGTTGCTGAAGTTGGGGTGATTGTTAAAGGGTACACGCCAGTTGCGGTTGGACTCGGAGGAGGTACAGTCCCTGTGTCTGTGTTATTGCTCGAGCACGCGGTCGTGAGTATTGCGAGAGCAAGTAATCCAAATATCTTTTTATTCATAAGCACCTCAAATTTTAGAACTTCTTCTATGACTTTTAAATTTGCAATAGGGGTGCCACGAGATTTTGCATCTGCGTGAAACCCCTAGAGAATTGGTGCTTTTTGGGTGTCTAGTTTTTAGACAGGTGAAGAGCGCTCTGAGGCACGGAGCCGGTTTTTGGAACTCCTAAACGCCTCTTTCTTTTATTTGTGGGAGTTCGTTTTAAAGTGATCGGCCATTTTACCAATTAAGAACTTTTTGTCTGATGCTTGTTTTTTGGATTTAAAAGGACTTGTGATTACGAAGTAATCACAAGTTTCGGCCGAAGAGTATGTTTGAGTTCCTACGGAACTGCATGTTTGAGTTCCTACGGAACTGCATGTTTGAGTTCCTACGGAACTACGTTCGGTGTGCCGGCGTCGTATCTGGCTTTCGCGGGGAGAGTGTAGGTGTTGCCGTTCGTGGGGTCGACCCAAGGCCAAGTGTTTGTCCCGAAGAAAGCTGGTTTACCGGACATATAAAAGGAATTAGGCAGAGGTGCAGCGGCACTGTTGTGCCAGTGAACGGACTTCGTCAACCAATCCCAGTTTCCATCTCGAAGAATCGCGCGAGAACCGCTGGAAACATTGATGTCTGGTTTTACATTTGGATAAGCGCTGACCCAGTCATCCCAACCCAGAGCCCAAATTGCTTTTGTTCCAGAAACCATGACACCATTTGAATCATCTTCGTAAGTCCAACCAGTCATCTGACCCGAAACTCCGAGTACGTTTCCTACGAAACTGTGCCAGTAGCCGAAAGCCGCGGGACCAGAAGCCCGGTAAGGTCCATGTCCGGACTGAGTTGAGTCATCATAGGTCTGTCCGTCGAGAGGATTTACAAAAGATTTGCGTTGGCCAAGAAGCCAGTTGCGAAAGACCACATGATAAGTGGCATTACCATGAGTTTTATCCGAGTCCCAATTGAAAGCCTGGTTACCTTCAAAGAGCATGTGGTGGGCACCAACCATGTGTGAGCCATTGATGCCGCATTCGATCCAACTTCCGTTCGTGTTGATGTATCCGTCTTCGACATAGTTGTAGCCGATGACGGAGCCCGCTCCTGCGGCCCTTGCGACCATCACTTTGTTAGCTCGGATGGAAATAGAATTTTCCATTAAGAACTCCGATGATCCGAAAGATAGAGAGACAGCATATCCCGCTCCTCCCGGCTGGGCCCAAGCGGCGTCATGAATGTAGGAATCACGAAGTTCGCAACCAAAAGAATTGTCAATGGCCACGCCTTCGCCTAGCCAGTTGGTGACTTCCACATTTTTCATCCATGAGCGTGCGGCCCATGAAAATCTGAAACAACCGTCGTCACCGTTTTTACCCGTCACTCCCTCGAGACCACCTTGAACAGTAAACGCTGAAACACCAGCTTGATAGGGGGCGACCTGTGCAAAATGCGAAACACGGTAGGCAATATGAATGGGAGTTGTGAAGGTCACAAGACTACCACTGATCGAAGCAATCTCTTTCACCTCAGCTTGAGGGCGATCTTGTCTTGAAAACCAAGAGGCAGCATCACTTCCGTTGCCAAGTGCCGCGTTGTTGGGTTTCGAACCAGATGCTGGGTAAGTGATCGGGTCATCGGTTTGAAGACCAGGTTTATGAAGCTGCCAAACAACTCTGAAGTCCGATGAAGCAAGAATTTGCCCCATGCCTTGGGGATCTGTTTGCCAAGTGGCTCCTGAAACTTCGTCTAATTTAATATGCAGGCCAACCGAAAGACCTGTCGTGGTCGCGACATTGACAGAATAAGAGCCCGCGACGGCATCGGCAGTAAGATTGATTGAAGCGGGGTCACCACTTGGTCCGTTGTCATAGCGGTTGGGGCCGATGATGACGAGAGGAGCAACGTGTTTTCCTGGTTGATCACTGTTGGTCGTCGCACCGTTGGTCGCGATCAAAATAGTGTTCCCCGCACCTGCTCCGCGCAAAACGGTGTGAGACGGTATCAGTACAAATCCCGAATTGAAATTAAAAGTTCCGGCAGTGAGCGCGACAACAACTCCGTTCGGGTGAGCCGCGTGTGCAGCGTTGATGGCATTTTGAATAGGTGTGACGTCATCGCCGCCGCTTGGAGAAAGTGTTGCAGAGACTGGCCAGCTCCCTGACGGAATCCCTCCATTGTAGGTGACTCCCGGTAACCAAGTTGTGACTCGGTCCGAAGGAAGAGCGTAAGTTGATCCTCCTGGCCCTGACGGATTTGAGGGAGGAGATGGAGGCGTTCCAGGTGAGGGGCTTGGAGAAGGGCCACTGCTGCTGGCACTCGAAGCACCTGTCACCGCGGATTGAAATGATCCTGCACAATTTTGTCCCGAAATGAGAACGGCAGATAATAAGATCAAAGCTTTAAAAACTTTTCTATTCACGTTTTCTCCGTCGAAAAAATCAACAACATT
>Ga0206905_10056_pt1 | contig 31549 bp, 20 predicted proteins | sample Alteio_BWOrgHeat_43_FD_152940 | JGI IMG/M metagenome (GOLD analysis project Ga0206905, IMG submission 152940) | Enriched cells from forest soil in Barre Woods Harvard Forest LTER site, Petersham, Massachusetts, United States -... | ecosystem: Environmental > Terrestrial > Soil > Temperate forest >...
GCATGCAGAGGATTTCCCGTTAGCAACTGCTTACTGGATTGCTAATCATCCAATGGCTTGCTTACGGTCAGGAAATTGCAGCTGTTTCGAGTCGTTTCTCCATGATCTCCGCCAGATTCTTGCTGCGTACCGGAGCACATGTGCTGACGAGAACTCAGTCTCTGCTGGAGCAAACATTGCCGTCGTTCGATCGGCGAACGTTATGCCGCTCAATCTTCGATTGATCGAATGGGCCAACATCGCGGCGCGGGATGAGATTTATCCCGAGCTGCAACGCCAGATCGGCGCGCTGGCTGAAGTAGACCTGGTGTTCTTGTGTGTGATCGAAAATAAATCGAGACAGCATCTTGACAATTTTAGAAACGCACGTGTAGCGTGCTTCTCACCTGAAATTGTTTCCATCAGGGAACAATTAATGCAATAGATACACAATTTCTTGATTCATTTTCCGAGTTGCCACTCAGGCACGTTGATTGGCGGGTGCATAAATTGCCTCGTTTTACCAATCAGACCGACTCGGAGGATCCATGCACAAGGTACTGACACGGCTGCTGGCCGCGATGTTTGTTCTCGCATCGCTATCAATTTCTGCAAATGCAGACAATTTGGCCCCATTCACCCCTATTCCTGTTGGATTCATAAGCTACGATGTCACCGGAGCCAATGTGGCGCAGGTTGATATCGTCAATTTCACAGGCGCAAACGCATCCACATTTCCTGACACGACCTTTCCCATCTCTACGCCTCTGTCGCTGGCACTCTTGGAAGCAGCGGATACACCGGAGATGGGCACTCCGCCACTTCCGCTTTGCTTTCATCCCCATTTGGAATTGCTTTTGACGCGGGTGGAAATCTATATATCGCGGATACAGGCAACAACTGTATCCGCAAGATTGATGCCTCGACCCTCAACATCACGACGATCGCCGGAAACGGAACCGCAGGATTTTCAGGGGATGGTGGCGCAGCGGCTTCAGCTCAATTCGCGCAACCATGGGGACTCACAGTTGCGTTGAATGGCAACGTCTATATTGCTGATTTTGGCAACAACCGCGTTCGCAAGATCGATATTGCAACTGGAATTGTTACTACCGTGGCGGGCAACGGGAACAGCAGTTACACAGGCGATGGGGGTGGGGCGACCGCGGCGACATTGAATAGCCCCACTGCAGTCGTGACTGATCCAGCTGGAAATCTATATATCGCTGACTCAGAAAATAATGCCATTCGTAAGGTCAATGGCGTGACAGGAGAAATCGCGACGATTGCCGGTAACGGCACTGCTCTCTTCGGTGGAGATGGCTTCAGTGCGACACTTGCCGGGCTCTATAAGCCCTATTCCCTATATCTCGATGGAGCCGGCAATCTCTTTCTCGCCGATCGCCTGGATCTCCGGATTCGTGAAATCAGCGCGACTACAGCAAGTTTGCAATACCCAACAATGAAGGAAGGGAAGACCTCAGCTCCAATTGCTCAAAAGCTGGAAAACGACGGTAATGCGCCCCTCCAGCTTTCCGATCTGATGGCTGAACCAGCCACTAGCAACGCAGCACTGGACTCCAACCCCACTGACCCTATCACGACAACATGTTCAACATCCCAACCTCTCGCCGCGGACAGCAATTGCATTTTGGCTGTTGAGTTTACACCAGTTTCTGTAGGCGCTCCGGGTACAGGCGCTTTGTCCGTAACCTCAGACTCGGGCAACAGTCCAGTGGGAATTGATCTATCAGGTACGGTACTTTCCGTCGATCCCAGCTCTACTACTGTCATATCGAGCCTTAATCCGGCAGCCGTAGGAATGGCGGTCACTTTTACTGCTCATATTGCGAGTCCCAATCAAGTCACAGGAACAGTTCAGTTTTTCGATGGGTCCACTCCAATAGGAGTTCCTCAGCCTGTTGATTCACTTTCAAATACGTCCACTATTACCACCTCATTTTCCGTCCTTCAATCTCACACCATCACAGCGATCTACAGTGGTGACAATTCGAATGCCGTCAGCAATCCCAATCACCCGCTGATCCAGGTTGTTCAACAAGCAACGAATCTCAATGTAATCCCCAGCGCGAACCCCACAGTCGAGTTCGCTTCGTTGACCTTTGCGGCAAGTGTGACGGGCTGGGCAATAGCCCCGGTTGGCTTCATTTCATTTACAGACGGTTCAACTCCGCTTGGTTCGGCAACTCTGGACAGTAGTGGTATTGCCCACCTCTCGGTCCCTCAACTCGCAGTTGGCGCACACAATATTACAGCTACGTTTGCGGGCGATGCGAACGACTTCACCAGTCAATACTCCTTTGTCCAAACGATCAGCCTGGCTCCTACATCAACTACGTTGGCTACCAGCACCGCGGTTGCGCAGTTCGCAGCTCCGATTACGATGACCGCAACGGTAAGCGGAGTTAGCGCCTCAACGCCGACTGGCAATGTCAACTTCATCGATGGGACCACCGTCATCGCCACGTTACCACTCAATGCGCTTGGCGTTGCGGTGTATGTTAACTCGTCCTTGACTGCTGGCACCCATACGATCACTGCGGCCTACCAGGGTGACGCAAACTATGGCGGTAGTACATCAACCCAGATCATTACGGAAACCATCTCTCAGACTCCGACGACGACGACACTTTCGACGAATACGACGAACTCGATCTCAGGACGGCCCGTACTCCTGTCAGCCGCCGTCACGGTCGGTGCAGGAAGCCTTCCGACTGGTTCGGTTGCTTTCATGAACGGAAATATCTTGCTCGGAAACGTGCTCGTCGCTCAAGGGCAGGCCTCTCTGAGTGTCTCCAATCTAAGTGTCGGAACAGATCAGGTCACCGCAATTTATAGTGGCGACTCAAACGACATTTCAAGCAGGTCCCAGGCGATTTCGATCACGGTCTTACAGACTCCTACGTCGACGACCGTTTCCTCCAGTCAGAGTCCGCTCCCCACCCTCACCCCAGTCGTGATTTCTGCAAAAGTCTCCAACGGAGGCTCCATCTCTCCGACGGGCTTGGTGACATTCTCAGAAGATTCCATGTCGATCGGCGTTGGCACCCTCGATGCAACAGGCACCGCCACGATTTCAATTCCTTCGTTGCCCGCCGGATCTCACAATTTTGCTGCGAGCTATGCTGGGGATAGTCTCGACATCCCAAGCTTGTCCGCACCTTTTGTTCTGGACGTCCAGCCGCGTTCTACTACTGACGTCCTTACGACTTCGGCCTCGTCGCTCGATGGTGGGCAACAGCTCACGCTGATCTCAGTTGTACGGCCCGCGGGGAGTGCACCTGCTACCGGACCAACTGGCAATGTAACGTTTCTTTCAGGGACGACGAAATTAGCAACCGCTACTGTGGATTCAACTGGTGTTGCCACCGTCACGGTCATTCTGTCGGGATCTAACGCAACAATCTCGTCGACCTACAATGGCGACCCCAACTATTCTGCATCCTCTTCTTCCAAGGTCGAGGTTGCGATCGGTCCGGCACCTAATTTCAATCTTGACGCGACACCAACCACTTGGCAAATGCAGACCAAACAGTACTCCACGGTGAAACTCACGCTCACATCGGTGAAAAGCTTTACGGATTCTTTTTCGCTTGGATGCCTTGGTCTTCCCAAAAATGCGACTTGCACATTTTCGGAAGATCACACGGAATTGCCTGCCGGGGGGATTAAGACAGTTACAGTAACGGTCGATACCGGTTCACCACTGTTAGGTGGTACTCAAGCTCACAGTGATAACCGTTCCTCAAGCCTGATTGCAGCTTGCTCGATCCCATTCTTCTTTGTCCTAGGTCTAGTGGGATTGCGTGCCCGACGTCTTCGTTTGATCGGCCACTTCCTCATTTTGTTCGGATTGGGACTTCTGGTGTCCGGGGTCTCAGCTTGCGGAAGCATGGAAAACAACGGTACGCCCCCCGGCACATACGGCTTCATGGTTACTGCGACCGGCCGCACGGGTGTCTCGCAGTTCGTCAATTTGGACATGACCATCACCAAATAGGTGCGCCATTTCATGAAGAAGATACTTTGTATTGCTTTAGTCGTCTTCGCGGGGCTTCTTTCTGCGCGACAAGCCGCCGGCCAGGCGCTGCCTACCGCAACTGCACCTGGCGCGTACATTTCGCTTGGCACAACATATTCCTTCTTCGAGTCCGGCTACGGACAACAGAAGGTTTTCGGCGGAGGAATATACGTAGACATCAATCCGATACGGGCAATTGGTCTTGAAGCTGAAGGACGATGGCTCAAGCAAACCGCATCCCCCAGTATTCGGGAGTCTACATATCTCATTGGACCTCGAGTTCAGCTTCGCCGAGGACCGTACACGCCGTATGTCAAGACTCTAGTTGGCGGAAGCCACTTCGAGTTCCCTTATGAAACGGCACATGGCCGATATTTTGTGATCGCGCCGGGAGCAGGAGTTGACCTCATGATTGGTAACGATCTGAAAATCCGATTAATTGATGTGGAATATCAGCAGTGGCCGCAGTTCACATTTGGCACCATCAGCCCCTACGGCATTAGTTGCGGGTTTAGCTATCGCGTTTTCAACGGAAGCCGATAGGCGCGAAGATCAGTAGCCGTTTTTTAGGACGTTGTAGTTAAAGGTTATGGAGCTGATGGTTCTTGGGCTCATTGTGCTTCCTGAACTCCGCCACCTCTTGTTCAAGACAAGGCGGACAGCGTCGGCTGATTACCCAGAGCTAAGATTTCGATTTGATTTGCCGATAACAAATCAAGAAACGTAGGTGGAAATGCCGATCAATCTGTTCACCGCTCGGGTGATCAGAGGTTGCATCGAGCCCGCCAGATGGGCATTAGCTCCGATCCACAGAGAGGGATATTTCATGCGTGTCAGATTTTTCTTGATACTCTTCATAGGCTTGGCGTGGACGCTATCTGCCGAGGGAGCCACGCAAGCCCATATTGTCCAGGTTGTTCATCAGGCCCCTACGACAACCACCGTCCTGGTGAACGGGGCCCCAAACACTGGAACCAATATGGTTTCGCTTAGTATGCAGGTCGTTTCCACAAACGGCTTGGTCGTTCCTAATGGGGCTATTTCCATCTCCGATGGAGACACCGTGCTGGGGGCTTTTGGGGTTGCCAGTGGTATGGCGGGTGGAGTTGTCAGTATCGCCTCCGCTGGAACGCACTTACTCATAGGGTGTTACTTAAATACGGACAACTACGCGCCAAGCTGCAGCGCACCGGTAGCGGTTACATTGACGTCACCGTCAGGACCAGGCTCTCCGACTTCGCCTCTGCCTCCGACCTCGCCTACTTCTCCGACCTCGCCCACTGCTCCGTCCTCGCCGACTCCTCCAACTTCACCGGCGCCCCCGACCTCACCTACTCCTCCAAGTTCACCCGCTCCTCCAACTTCTCCGGCGCCACCGAGTTCACCAACGGGCCTTTATCAACTTCAACAAGGGACGGCTTCTTCTGTGATCGACGCGCCACACCCGTTTATCGATAAGCTGTCAGTCATACCCAGTAAGAACTTCGTTGGCGTGGTACAGCTTTCTTGTCGAGTTTCGGCTTACAAATGTGAACTTTCCCCATCCTCCCTCACATTCTCAGGCGATGGCAAAACGCAAACCATCCAGGTGTCGTTTATTCCATCAGCCACGGCTCTCGGGGGTCTCTTCGGTCTATCAATCTTTGGAGTAGTGGGCGTCAGATCCAAAAGATACCCCATCTCTAAAAAACTGATCCTGATAGTAGCGGTCTGTACTCTCATTGGCTTGGCAGGTTGTGGCCCTACCATCGCAGTTCCATTCGGTGCGGAAAACTACACGATGCTGGTCAGTTCATCTTCGGGAACGTACAGCCAGGCCGTCACATACCAAATACGAGTTGATACTGCCGGCACTAAGCCATAATTGATTCGTGAATGTGAATCATTTGCATTGACTCGAACGAAAAAAGGAAATGGGTCAACGGTTGGACGCGAGTGTTGAGCATCTGGCTGAGAGGGCGCATTCGGAGTTCCGTGTTACGATGACGCGCCATCTCACAATGGCTGAATTCGCACTAGGGAATTGCAGTCCATCGAGCGGGACAATAGCAACGAGTGAGTAACTCTCGCTTTCTGTTTTGCCCTGGCTCGGCACGGTGGAAACCGGTGAAAGTATTCACTCCTCGCATAAGAGAAGGGAACTGGCAGAAATCGCTCGTCCCTTGTCTATGGAGCAAATATCACGCTGATGCCGTAGTTTATTGTTGCAGAAGACTATCTCCCTTAATTTGGATGTCTAATGAGTGATGCCGCTTATGCTTCATCCCAGCGGCAGTGAGAATAACGCGTAAAGCACGAGCGTTTCTACCCTGTTTCCCAATGACCTTTCCAGCATCTGAAGGGGCTACCTGAAGCCGATAGACTATTCCGCCTTGGTATTCAAGTCGATCAACCGTCACTTCCTCCGGCTTATCTACCAAGCAGCACGCAATGTTCTCCACTAAAGTCTTAATTTCGTCAGGTCCGTTGATCATTTTAATGAAGAGAATAGCATTTTGGGCTCGAGAGGTAATCTGCACCTTTTCCCGGCAGCAATAAATCAATTAGCAAATCCCACATCGGTGGGATGCTGGGTCTCGCAGCAATTATGCGATGATGAGATGTTGTCGGACTTATCGAAGCGGCGATCAATTGATCTTCTGATTTTCGGAGTCTGGCAACATCTTTATCCAATTCCTGCACGCAGAGATGTCTACAGCATGAGTGAGCAGTTGAGCAGTACAGCCTCTAGAATGTTGTTTTCTCGTACTACGGGAAAGCAGTCGCTCCCCCTTCCCAATCCCAATTTTGATTCGCAGCGCGGATTCCTCGACGACGAGGAACAAAATCTTTTTGCCAGAGTCTCTACAAATCAAATGGAATATCGGTTTCGTCTTCTGATCGTGGACGAAAGTCCGGAAATCCGCGGGGCCTGCGCTAAGACAGCTGAACACCTCGACTTTATTGTTGAAGAGTCATTCGATATAAGTAGCGCGAGCACGATCTTAAAGGAGAGGATATTCGATATTCTCCTTATCGACGTAACCGCCATTAACGCTCAAGATCAGGCACTTTTGGATGAAATTAGGTTGATTCAACCGCCTGTTCTAATTGTTGCGATGAGTGCCTGCGCGACGATCGCATCTGCAGTAGAAGGGATGAAACGCGGATACTGGGACTATCTATCAAAACCCATTCCCCTGCATATCCTGTCAGAGTCCCTGACCCGCGCGGCGAAGCGAAGGCACTTCGATTTAGAACGGAATGAATTGCAGAAATCGTTGTCGCCAAAGGCAAGAATGAGCGACGTCCTAGGCAGATCTCCAGAGATGGAAAAGCTCTATCACTTCTTATCGAAAGTTGCTGAGTCGAAAAATCCGGTGATGATCCTGGGCGAGCCTGGCACAGGTAGGCCCCTGCTGGCAGAATCCATCCACTCAAATAGCTCGCTCGCTGCCAAACCCTTCGTCTCAGTTGACTGTAAAATTCTCGGCTCTGCCTTGCTCGAATCTGAGCTGTTCGGTCAGGTCGTAGGGAACGGTCCGGCGAAAGGAGGCCTGCTTCAGTCTCCAGAGGGGGGAACCCTCTTTTTGGACGAGATCACGTATATGTCCTTAGATCTGCAAAAGAAGTTGGCAAGCACCCTCAAAGACAAAGTCATTTGGCCAGGTGAGGGAATAGAACGAGTGCCGACAAGCGTCAGTGTCAGGATTATAGCGGCGACAGACCGTGATCTGACTCAGCTGGTTAGGGACGGGCTGTTCCGGATGGATTTATGTCAGCTTCTTTCGGTCGTCAATCTAAGGATTCCGCCGTTGCGGGGACGACCTGATGACATTGCTTATCTCTCGCAAAGATACTTGGAAAAAATTCAACGTGAGACGGGCAAAAGGCGCACTCTGTCGAATGAAACTCTTCAAGTGTTGGAAGCCTATCAGTGGCCTGAAAACGTGGCGGAATTGGAACAATCATTGGCACGAGCTTGCTCAAGAACATCCGCAACCGAGCTCAAGACGGAACATCTTCCCCAGAATTTGCTCGATTTCCATCGAGAGAAGCAGGCTGCGCAAAACCGGCTCTCCGGCAAAGGTGAAGGCAGAACCCAATCGGAGGAACGGATTCTGCCTATCGCAGAAATCGAGCGGCGCGCGATTCTTGATGCGATAGAGAAGACAAAGGGCGACAAACGGGAAGCAGCACGACTGCTCGGTATCAGTAAGACCAGCTTGTATCGAAAATTGAATGACTATCGCCGACAAAAACTTGAAGAGGCTAATGTTCGTGCAAATCTTGTTTGCGCTTAGGTAGTTTTCAGCACTCAAGCGTTTTGAAACTATTTGGATCGAGGACAATATCCTGAAAAGGATCCCGCCCCCGTGAGGGTCGGATCTGCTTAGAAATAGTTCGTATCACCTGAATATATTGCCGTTATCGTGTGGGATCCTGCCCATAATGTGCCGATTGAGAACGTGGCTGTGCCGGACGGGTTAACGGTTGATTGCCCCAGCGTTTGGGATCCATCGAAGAACGTTACTGTACCGGTTGCTCCAGGCTGCATTTGCGTTGTAAAGACTATGTCGTTCCCGTAAATTGCGGGATTCAGGGAAGAAGTGATCGTCATGACAGATTGGATTTTTACACTTTGCGAATAAGGCGTCGAATCACTGCCGCCATAGTTACTATCGCCTGGATATGACGCAACAATTGAGTGAATCCCGACGGCCAGCGTTGACGTGGTGATCGTTGCTATTCCCCCCACAACTGTTCCAGTTCCGATAACGACCGAATCATCTTTGAAAACGACCTGGCCAGTCGGACTAATTCCCGACACTCCCGTCAGGACCGCGCCAAATGTCACCGGAGAACCCACAAGTGCCGGATTTGAAGTTGAGGTCAATGATATGGCGGCGACGGCGGGAGTTGTAGCCAAAGTCACCGGAGAAGACTGGCTGGTGATACGTAAAGAGTCTCCGGCGTAGACCGCTATAACGCTTACGTTCCCTTTTCCTGGAACCGACACTCCGTTGAAAACAAAATTAGCAACTTGTTGACCTAGTTGAACATCGAGTGATTCAGCCTCTGTGTAAGCTAAATCCGGAATACCGTCCCCGTTGAAGTCTCCAATTGCGGCAGATAGGGGAAACGATCCCGCGGAGTAGGATGCCTGAGGTTGAAAGGTTCCATCTCCATAGCCGAGGAACACAGTTATGCTCGAGCCGAGTTGGTTGGTAACTACCAAATCTTGGATCCCGTCACCATTAAGATCTCCGATCGTCACTGAAGTCGGAGAATATCCAGTCTGCAACGAGATTCCAGAACGAAACGATCCATCGCCGTTCCCGATCAACAAGGAGGCAGAGTTGCTAATCCAGTTGATCACTACCAAATCTGCCGTGCCGTCTCCATTGAAATCTCCGACCGCAATGTTGTAAGGGTTAGACTCCGGTATCGTAACTTGATTCAGAAATGTCCCATCGCCACGACCGAGCAAAATCGAGATTGTGTTGCCGTACGTGTTTGCGACCGCTATATCGGCTACACCATCTCCGTTGAAGTCGGCTGATACAAGATTGTGAGGGGAAAGTCCGACGCCAAAATTTACTTCAGCCTCAAAGGTGCCGTCCCCATTTCCGATCAGTACCGATATATCTGAGTCTTGATTGTTTGCCACGGCTAGATCGGCCATCCCATCACAATTAAAGTCTCCGACAATGATGGAGATAGGTCCTCGCCCTACCCCGGCTACCATCTGCGGTTGGAATGTTCCGTCGCCGTTGCCAATGAAAATCGACAGATCATTATCGACGGTATTGACGACGGCCAGGTCAGCGACTCCATCTCCGTTGAAATCTCCGACGACGATAGACTCGGGAGACCTGCCGGTCTGAAGCTTTAGCGGAGGGCCAAACGTTCCGTCGCCGTTGCCGAGCAATACCGAAACCGTATTGTCAGAGATGTTGGCAGTTGCCATATCCTGGAATCCATCGCCATTGAAATCACCGATGGCAACGCTTGCCGGTTCAGCACCCTCGAGGTAAGGAATAGAGTCAGAAAAGACGAATCGCCGGTTTGAAAGCAAGGCCGAACTGATCTGGGAATTGCCGGCCGTGGTGTCGAGCAGGTTCACCGGGCCGTTGAGGGGCTGTCTTCCAAAGGCAACAATATCACCGCTCAGTGTGTAGTTGCCCGGCACTCCGGTGGCACTTAGCGTGGTGGCACTAGGCTCAATCTGGATCGCGTTGACAGTGACACTGACGGTGCTGGACTTGCTTCCCGAATTAATATTGGTTGGCAGAAAGACTGCGACGATGGCGCTGGTTCCCGTACCAAATCTGGTTCGCAGAGTTGCAGTTCCGTTCGGTGTTAGTTGCGCCGCACCATACAAACCACCGCCCGGGAGGCAACTGACCCTGGAAGCATCGCAAAACTCTACGATTCCCTTGGATACAGGATTTGGGTTGACGACCGACGCGACCATTGTGACTACCGTGCCAGCGACAACTGAACTCCCAGGGGCCACTGTAAGTGTCGTTGTAGTGAAATTGGTAGGCGCTGCTTTCAGCTGTACCGTCGCGAGAACCAACAAGACGAAAGAAATTTGTCTAGCGACTAACGCAATCGATCTTCGGCTCAGGCGAAGAGAGGTAGGGGTAAATGAGATCCATCCAGAAAGAGCTGTCAACACCCCGATTGTCGTCGCCGCGTTGCGCGAGTTATTTCCACGTCTCATTGTCGCCATCCTGACTTCTGCGTTTGAAAATATGCCGGTAGACTGCTTTTCGGCACAATACCTCTACGCTTTAGCGGATATTTTGCGAGCTGGAAGATCGCACAAGCACGGCGCCGTATCGTCGGCTTCCCTTCGAAGTGCGAAGAGCTCACGGCTCCTCACGCTCTCGGCCGTTCACGGATCGTCTATTTCGGACGACATGAAAGTATCATCGGGACGAGGCATCCCTTGGGCGGGATCTTCTCTGCAGTGTCTATTGTTGACGTTCTCGGAGCGTTCTCTACCAATCGCGGTTGTGATGTGAATTGAAGTCGAACATGTAATTCCAGCCGATGGAGATGACCAAAGGACTGATGCTGCCAGAAGGCACAGTAGGCACATTCCAATTTTGATATTGGAGATCTGCCTTGAACGCAAGATGATGTGTGGCGATGTAATTCAATCCGAGACCTGGAGAGTAAACGAACGTACTCGAACTGATGTATCTTTCGTTGCCGAAAACATAGCCATTGCCGAGATATCTAACCGCACCGCGACCCACAAGAAAATCAGCATAAGGTCGAAATCGGCCGATCGGATATTCGACTGTCGGGCCCGCCACGAAACTCTTTTGCTTGTTTACGCTTCCGTCAGCAATGGGGTAGGTTCCGCGAATCTCAAGGGCAGATCTGTATTGGCGAAGACCAACGAATATTATGTCTGCGCCAGCTGTGACAGCGATGTTCTTGCCACCGCCAAGGTTAGTCAAAACTGGCGTCACAGCTCCAAATGCCGATATTTGAATTTGTTGGGTCGCGATGGGAATGCTTTGGCCGCGGGCCAGTTCGCTGGTGCCAATTATCAAGGCAGCTGTTGATAATATTTTTTGGATTTGCATCCGAAACCTCACATCAAAGTGACGGCCGTTCTGTCGTTTACTTCATCGGCAAGTGGTCTGTCTTACTTGAAGACAGTGATCACTCTGAGTTGTGAGTTTTAGAACTAATCGCTGGGCATCGAGGTCGCATTGTCTTTTAGGAACGGCGATCGGAGGCGATCTTAGCGGACGAAAACGACCACGCTTAAATCAGGCGTTTATCTTCACAATGTGATTTAGGAGAAAATTCATTCGGAGATTTATGCGGCCTCGATGCGTGTCCATCGAGATCGAGCAACAGCGACATATCCCTTTTTGATGATGTCTTCCGAGCGCAACGCTGAGAATGCGGAAAAATATGGCGGCGCAGAGGCTGGACATTGAATCGCCTTTAGATGAAACTCCGAGCCTTTCCGAAAGACTTCGAAGGTAATTTGAGCCTCACGGTAAACATGGCCTTGAATACATTGAAGCTCGTAGGACACCAGCTCAAAGACGGCGTCTGCACTTCTCCCGGTTTCTAGTTCGAGGATGAGCGCACCGTGAGGCGGATTTGACAAAATCAGAGTCGTTCCAGCTCTGACACTCCCCGCTGAAGCAGCGATGCCGAGGATCTGTGACAACGCGGGACAATCAGATTGCCTTTGATCCGAATTTCCCTGATTGATGTGAAAATAACTGTCGAGCTGGCTAGCTACCTCTAGGTGGAAGTTGTCCTTCCGATTGCCAAATCCGCTGAAGCGACCCAGGAAAACAACAAGCAGGGAATAGCTCACTATTCCAATTACGATATAGGAGCCAATCGCCAAGATATGCATAGCAGCGGACACTCGAAGTTATCCTCCAGACAATTTAACGGCAGATCTCGCCGAAACATAAGCCTGAGAGAGTGAAAGTCATTCAAGGGTAAGGGCCGGGTTGCGATTAGAAATATGGCGTCTCAGATCGTCTGAACTTCGGACTGTCGAAGATAGTTCTGAACGCCGATATGGGAAACCGAGAGGACGTGCTCGATGATCCTTATGTTAGGTATTGCTGTGGGCATAGTATCAGTTTCGCCTATTATAGGTCGCGGAATGGCAAAGATTTGGATTAGAAAGCATCATTTGCCAGTCCAACACAGGCTGAGTCTAAGTCTCCTCGTCGGAACGAAATATCACGAATAGACAGCCCCGTGCTTAACGACTCGGCATTCGAGACTCACCAAAACGGCAGTGTTCGCGTCGAAGCAAATTTGCTAACGTGCGCTAGGGGAACGATACCCGCGGAAATTTGACTAAGCGGGATTTATTCGCGTCGCTAGAGATCGAATGGTTGCGTCGAGAGGTCGAAGATTGTCAAAGGAAAGAAGAGTTCCAATTGAAGTCAAGGAAGACAGCGATATCTCTACCGTAATTTGCATAAGGGCTTGGCTCAGGCTTCCACAATTGAAAGTGCCGGCACACGCGGTTCGCAGCGGGCCAATATTTAACGACGAGTATCGTTCAAACATCTCGTCGGTCCCGAAATCCGGATCAAGTTCTTCATTATGCATTTCGACGAACGTTGCAACGATCCATTTCTGTGCCGAAGAAGATACGCTGTCTAATGTTCGGGCAAAATCCGAGAATAAATACCATTTTCTCTCTCGGCTTAAGTGATCTAAAGGGAAATCAAGAAGCAGCACAAGAGCCTGCCCCTTTTCTGAGACTTCCGTGGCATGGCAACTCAAAACAATGTAGCGATAATCTGGCATCCAAACAGTCATCTTGCGAAAGTCTAAAAAATTTCATTCGTCGTGCCTTTTCCTCGGAGAGGAGGGCCCTGAGCATACTCAGCCGCTGGATCAAGGAATCCGCAACTCGTTCTATGTCTCCACCGTACCAAAACCTCGGGACATTTTGGGTGATCTGAAAAACTAAAGAAAAATCGATTGATTCAAAACGGGATATCCACCCTTCTACGATCCCTTCGTTCCATTCGTTTAAGTTGAAGCGCTTGTCCAGATGTGCGGATTCGCAGTATCTTCTTTGTTGCTTCCATTCTGGGCCGCCGAATAAATGGCCGTTATCTACAAACACTGCCTGGAAAGAGATATTTTCATCTTTAGTCAGGAACAGGGATTGACGGTTGTCGCAATGATTGGCCCATATATCGAAAATATAAATTCCAACAAAGTCACCACGGTTACTCAGTCGATTAGCAAATCCGCCTGGAAGCCATTCGTAGATTTGCCCGGTCTTTTCTGCTCCGAGAAATTCAACACCGAAATGTAATCCGACTTCAACGGAAGAAGTTCCGGAAGAAGTCTCGAAAGCCGCCTCGGGGTTTTCTTTCACAAATGAGTTCGAGACGGAGACAATCTTCCACCTCGGTATCGGAAAGCCGAAAATGTTTAAGAGTTCATTTCCTAAAACCTCGTTCGCAAGAACATTCGAGCCCTGCGGGTTGTTAAAGAATTTAACGACATAGAGTCTGTCGTCGCTACACCGGATAAGAGCTGGCTGGGAACCGCCACCCATCTTCCTAATGAACTGAACTGCATGGACAACCAATCCGGGAGAACCCGGTGGGAGAGAAAAACGCGCAACCGACGAAGGCATTGGACCTCAGCAGAAGAAAGGTGAATCGTAAAGTGACGCAAGTGGTTTGATCTGTACCAAAGTAACTTTTGGTGTTTGGCTCGTCAACAATGTAACCACTATCTTGCCTCGGAGTGCATCTTTAGTAATCTCTTCAATCCGGCACAGAAAGTTAAACCTTGGCGGATCAGCCGTACGCGGGGAAGTCCTGCAATTGGCTATGTAGACGTGTCACGACGAAGGCTCACGTCGTGCGAGTAATGTTGCTGCGCGATGAATCCAGCAGCCGCGCATTAACTCCGCGTCAATTCTCAGTCCACACTAACAATAAAGCTCGCCCTTCTCAGCTTTTCAATACACGGCAACAGCTTCACTACTCACCCTGCGTTCGGCAGTTGCCCGGACTACAGGACAGATTCGACTGAGGAGAAAACAAATGTTGAAGGTCATGATGTGGTGGACGCTTGCGGCCATCTTGCTCGGCGGTTTATGCGAGCTCAGCTACAGTCAGTCCGCCGTAGATGGCGCTATTGGAGGGACCGTGCTAGATCAGAGCGGCGCGGCCGTCACAAACGCGACCGTCGTTATCCACTCCAACTCCACGAAGCCGATTGGGATCGAAGTGTTTAATGCTCGACGAGTGATTGGGTGAGTAATTAGCCGCCGAGAAAACCAACCACACCTTCACAGCCACCCCAACGTAGCTGGCAGGTATAACTCAAGCGGCTGGTTGCGGACCTGAGCCTGGATCGCGCGATGCTAAACATCGGCGCAGCCTCATCGCGCTTAAGGTGGGGCATCGCGCGAGGACGATTGACTCTTCTTCGTCGGAGCCGGGGTATTTGACCACCGGCTTCGTCGAGAGATAATGCCGATAGCTGCACCATCGCCGATTTTACTGCTCTCAGCGTCGAAGGTCCGCCAAGCAGCGCTGCTCTGCGCTCGATTCGCACTCAGTTTATCGGTTAAGACTGCAATGCATGGTCCTAGGTGTCATCCGCTGACCTGCATGCTAATTGAAACTGCGTTTGGGTGATGATTCGGGTCCCGCCTCAGATGCCAGAAAATCAGACACTTATAAGCACTCCAATACCAACTTTAGCGAATCGCTATGAACCTTTCAGTGCGATCTCCCGCCCATATTCTGCGACCGGCGCGGTAAACCCTTGAGACGCAGACGCGTGCTGTCGATGAAATCAACAATCACTGAATATCAGGTACATATGTACCATTGCCAACCTCTGGAGGCGCTCCCTATAGTTCGGGACGCGCAGTAAAGAGAAATGTGAATACAACGCGCGAACGCTCCCCTTGTAATTTATTGAAAAATGCAGATGTTCTCTCCCAAAGCAAGTTCTTGGTTCTATTAATTTTTGACAAAAATAAATAGCTGGCTTTCCTGCACGCAGCCAGCGACTGCACGGCCGCCGTGGTGCCGAGGGTTCAACGCTGCCAAACCGAACTTCAGTCTTGAACGATTCAAACCAGCTGAAAAAAGAGGAGAAGCCCATGTGTATGTTTCTCAAGAATTTGTCTCTCATCCGGATATCTTTTGGACTGACAGCAGGATTGCTTCTTTGTGCTGCCGCCAATTCACCGGCCCAGGGACAACAACCCCCACTGGTCTATAACGTTGAGAATACCGGCGCAAGCTTTCCGGCTCCGATTCTCCCCGATTTCGCTCATACACCGATCAACCGGCAATTGCCAGACCCCTTTGTATTTTTTGACGGGACACGCGATACCACTTGGGCCGCTTTCGAGCAACATCGTAACGAATGGATGAACGCGATTGAACAAAATGAGATTGGCGTAAAACCTGACTGCCATGACTGCACCGTCACGGGGTCCTTCGCGTTGAATAGTGGGAGCACCACGAACGGCGTGCTGACGATCACCGTGGTCAGGAATGGAAAGACACTGACGTTTACCTCGGCAATTGTTCTTCCCACTCCGTCAGCAACGTGTATCCAACCAGCCACTGGTTGGCCGTACGTGATTGGTATGGGATCGGCCACTGGAAGTTGGCCAGCCTCCGCGTTCAATGCATCTGTTGCATCACCGTCTGGAGTTACGGTAAAACCAACCGGCTGTGCGGCAACGGTCGTTTACAGCTTGAACAGCATCACAAGGTACACAGGGGGTGGTAACGCTGGCAGTCCTTCTGGGAGCCACGTTGCTGATCCGTTCTACGTGCTTTATCCCGAATACTGCGCCGGATATTGCAATGCATCGAATGGTTACCCTAATGGTAGCAACCATGGGCAATATGCCTCATGGAGTTGGGGAATCAGCCGCTTGATTGATGCCATACAACTCGCTTCGCAATCGACGACCAATCCGCTCCCGCTGGATACCGGACACTCGGCGGTAACAGGTTGCTCGTATGCCGGGAAGATGGCAATGTGGGGCGGCGCTCTCGACGAGAGGATTGCTCTCTCCATTGCTCAGGAAAACGGTGGTGGTGGCGCTCCCTCATGGCGTGTTTCGCATGAGGTCCAGGTTCAAGGCAGCGTTGAGAACATCAATGACACGTCATATGAATGGTTTGGGTCCCAGATGCATCAATTTGACAGTGCCGGTGTCTACAAAATGCCGACCGACCATTTTCAGTTGATGGCATTGATGGCGCCCAGAGCCATGCTGCAAACGGGCGACAGCGAGTATTACTGGCTGGGAGATCTATCCGCTACTTTCGATTCAATGGCAACCCAGAAAATTTACGAGAACTATGGAATTGGAGACCGGTTTAACTACTATATCGATACCGTTCACTTCCACTGCGTTGTACCTGCCTACCAGCAAAACGCCACGCAGCCTGTTATCAACAGATTCATGTTCGGTTCGAATGTCGATTCCAATATCAAGGTCTCAGAGCAATTTATCGGCGCTCTTACACCTGGCGCTCAACCCACCTGGGATCCCAATATGTGGACTGCATGGTGGGGAACAGGCAATCCTCCGGCATTTCCGAATGGAGAGGTCTGGAACAGCGGCGGAGACGTCATGTTGCCGTTGAACCAGAACATAACTGTCAATACCGGCGATACCATCACAACGAGTTACAGTTTGACGATGCCCGGCACTCACGCTGCGGCAACAGTCACGGTGCCAACCGCGTTTACGGAGGTTGACATCGCTTGTACCGATGGCACTTCCTACTCGCTCGTGGTTCCGGCCCCCGGCAATCCGCCCTATCAAACAAACAACCAGGTCTATACGATCGCAGCCAACGACAACTCGACACAAACTTCCAATGTTTACTCGGTGACGAATCCCGGTTGTAGCGACGGGGGGCCTGGTCATACAACGGGGAATTACTTCTTCGCCCTCGGGAAATCAAACCCCGGGGCTGGTAACCCAGGATTAGCCGGTTACATGACGACCAATGGCCTGTCTGCGGCCGGGATCACAGACCCAATCAATGTGACGTTCAACGTGGCTGACAGCAATAACAGCCAGGGCGGCGCATGGGCACCGTGGACCACCTTAAACTGGCACAACCCGTACTCGTGCACCCCTCCGGGATGCCCGTTGACACCAACCATCACGTGGCCGGCGCCAACCACTGCAATTTATGGTGTGCCGCTGAGTTCCGACCAGTTGAATGCGACGGCTTCATCCACGCTGCTTTCAGGGCTTACCACTACCGGAACCACCGGCTTGTTAACAACGGCGCCGGTCCCGGGCACGTGGAGCTACAATCCCCCCGCAGGAGCGGTGCTTAGTCCTGGTATGAATACGCTAACGGCGACCTTCACGCCGACTAACGTCATCACGTCGAGCACAACGGCCGCAAATGCGTACAAAACCTACACAATTGCGACGGCATCGGTACCGATTCTTGTTGGTACAGTGACCATCACGACCACCGGAGCCTTGAGCAAGGTCGCCGGCGGATATCAGATGGTTGTCACTGTCAATAACACTGGCAATGTCACCGCGTCGAACGTTCAACTGACCCAAGCAACGCTGGGCTCAGCGAGCGGCGCAACTGTACCGACAACCCTTGGCGATATTGCAAGCGGTGCCTCGGCATCCGTTACTCTAACCTTCCCGTCTTCGGCAGGAGCAGATGGAGCGACTGTTGCGGAGAGGCTGGCAGGTACTTACACTGGCGGAACATTTGGTAGCTCTTTCCGCGCGGTCCTGCCCTAACTCACAGCTAGTAACCATAACCTTTAGTCAATCACGGAGGAAATGATGAATATCAAAACAAAACTAGCTGTAGCGGCGCTGCTGGCGGTAGGTTTATCGTCGGCAGCGGCGTACGCCGACAGCGTAACTTTCACCCTAACCAACCCGACCGGGTACATTAATGTGACTGGAGGAAGCGTAACGTTCGATGCAACTGTATCCGCTGCGGCTGGTAACAGTGGCGCGATCTTTTTGAACGGAGACAGCTTCAATGCCACTGCTCCCCTCACGCTCGACGACAGCGATTTCTTCAGTGACTTTCCGCTTTCCTTGGCACCGGGAGCGAGCTTTACCGGTCCCCTGTTTGAGCTAACACTGCCTCCCGGCTCACCGTTCGGGACTTTTCTTGGCACGTTTAGCTTGTTGGGCGGAGCCAACGGCAGCGCCAGCAATACGCTGGACACGGCCGACTTCACCCTTATCACCACTCCCGAGCCGTCGAGCGTTGTACTGCTGCTGACTGGCCTGGTCATGCTCCTTTGGGTTGGATTCAAACGGAACGTCTACAACTGGGCGCGCTAGCCGGTTGCGTAATAAATCTGTGGTCGGCATCCGGTTCGTGTAACGACCGGATGCCGACACAGACACCGCCAATGTGCTCCTGAGCGATCGATTTCAGGAGCAGCTTGCCAATTACCTCGAAGCGTCATTTTGTTGGGCGTGACGGACGGCGGAAAAGGGAATAGCTACATGAACAATCGCGCCAGGCTTTCAGCGGCTCTGCTCTCGATCGTGGCTGTTGCTGCTTGTTTCGTCATTTACGCCAAAAATCCTGTGGAGGCAAAGACCCGACCACAGGAGGCCAGGAAATATTCAGCGATCTCTGAGCAGACGTCGACTCGCGACAAATCTGCGTCGGCTGAGCCGGAGAGCGTGTATGGTTTCAGCTTCTCTTACCTCGCTTGGAACCTCTTCCTGCAAGCCATGGCACCTGTCGATGGTTCCTTGACCTTCGAGACCTGGACGGAGCAGTGCCAACTAAGTCCCAATATGGTTGGTTGTCCCAGCGCAGCGAGTATGGCGGCCGCGGCCAAAGCCGCAGGCAATCGCAAGGTGCGCATACTGCACGGAAATGCGATGGCCCGGTTTAGGAAGATTTCAGGTAGTGACTGCGGCGCAATGATAACGACCGCAATTGGGGGATATCCCGCACCTTCCAATTTGGCACCAGTTGCCATTTACTGCGAAGAGGTTTTCGTGAGCCCGGTGGAAGCGACTTTCGTGAAGAGCAATCTCGCCACGCTCGTCGACCAGCAAACTTATGGCAATCAGCGCAACCACACAATCAACTTTCCCGGAACCGGCACGAACGATCCTCGTCTTGATCTTGACTCATTGGAAGTGAAGGTCGACTGGGTGCCCGCGACTTCTTACAGTAGCCCGACCTTTGCTTGCCCCGATCCGACCAACAGTTTGTACACCGAGACGATCAACGGCACGTGCTATGCCCTCGCAGCCATCCACATCACTTCCAAGGTGATGCCCAGATGGTTATGGGCAACGTTCGAGCCCAACAACCGCATCACCAATCCCAATCGTTGCGACCCCAAGCTCTATGGCACTTGTTTCGATCCATGGGGAACCACGTCGAGCCGACGCTATGGGAAAGGAGAGACGGTGCAGCAGAGTCCGGAATTACGTCAGGCCATGATGGATGCGCATATGAATCCGGCATTTAACAATTACTTCCTTACCGGAGTGCAGACCGAATTCGTTGACAACTACGGAGAGCCAACGCAGCTAGGTAATTCTTTTGTCGAGTTCAATCAGGGAGTGCCGCCCGGCAAATCGTCTTGCATCACCTGTCACCAGTACGCGCATTTCGACGGCAAACAGCCAGCTCAAGGAAGACCGGAATATGATTTCGGCAAACCGCCGCAAGGTTGGCCCAGTATTGGATACGCCTGTAACCAAAACCAAAACGGAAATTGCATGCCAGAGTTGCCCCATTCCACGACGCAGGACTTCTCGTGGATGCTGGGTTTGATGCCCTATGGCAACGAAGGCGTCAAAGCGCCCGCGGATAACTCGCAGTCAACGTCGAAGAATTAGTCGTTGCCTGCGTCCTTGCAGGAAGACAACACGATGACATTCCTGACCTTAGCTCGGCAGCAGATTCCGATGCAACACACCATGGGGCGACAGCCGAAGACGATTGTGCAAGCGTCTTTGCGTCGGCGCCGACGGAGATCTTTTGAAGCAGTGTCTTTCGCACTCGCGCCTTCTGTCCTGGCAGCCTTGCTGATACCTGCGCAGACCCTTGTCTCACAGGTTGAGAAGTCAGTGCCGCAGGCAAAAACCATCGACCAACCCGTTAAGCCGGGTTCGGAGGCGATCGTCGAGCGGCAACCCGTTTCGGTGTCACCAGCTGAGCAGCCTCCCAACACGGCCAAAGTGAGTTGGGACAGCCGTGGGCTCAAAATCGAAGCGTCCAATTCAAGCCTTAACCAGATTCTGCATCAGGTTGCCACCGAGACAGGTGCGAAATTGGAAGGACTCACTGAGGATCAGCGCGTCTTCGGCAGTTACGGCCCCGGACCGACGAGTGATGTCCTCTTGAAGCTTCTCGACGGGTCAGGTTACAACGTGTTGATGATTGGCGGTCGTGATGCTAACGATCCTCTAGAAATAGTTTTGAGCACCAGATTGCACGCCAGTCCGCAAACGGCCGCGAACAATCCGAATCGCAGCAACTCAGAGCAGCGGCAACCAGAGCCGCAGCAAAACTCTTCCCTGGAGCCGCCGCATCCCCAAACTATTCAAGATCCTTTCAGCAATGGTGAGCCACCGCGTGACCCGAAGGAATTCATGCAGGAGATCCTGCAGCGTCAGCAGAAGATCGACCAACAGCAGCAACAGCAGGATAAACAGAATAATCTGCAGCAGTGACTCAATCTTCTATTCGGGCTTGTATGAAGTGTGAGATGAGATACGTTCGGCCTTCGCTGTCTTTTTCAACACTGAGCGGGAGGCCGCTGCTTACTCCAGCTTCAAGTCGAGAGCCGAGAGATCGCATCTTTCACCGACGAAGATCATATGTGAAGGCCGCCCTCGTGACGGGCTCGTTCGCTTTTCGCTCAACAATCCCTCGCGCGTCAACTGTCGAATAATCACGCCAACCGTGCATTCATGCAGTCCTGACTGCCGAGCAACGTTTTTTCTTGAGACCGGTTGGCACGAACGGACAATGTTGAGCACAATTTCGCAATTTCTGGAATGTGTCCGGCGCATCGGGTTGGCTTCGGATCTTTCGTAGTCAACCCCATAGCGGGGAAAGTTAGGATAGGAGTGCCCTTCAAGCATGGAATGTGCCTCGGTGAAACTCTTCCTAGAAAATGCGAATCGCACGCAAATTCATAGTAAGAAGCACATTGAAGGTATGACATGGTACAGATGTACCTTTTGAAGGGAGCTGGTGAACCGCCGTCTTTCAGTGGTTACAATATGTACGAAAAACTAAGCCGACGAAAAATCGAGCGGACCTACACCGCAATAATTCCATTCTGGATTGCGATGAAGATAGCCTCCGTCCGATCGCTGACGTCGAGCTTCTCGGTGATGTGATTCAGGTGATTCCTCACTGTGAACTGACTTAGTTGGAGGGTATTGGCGACTTCTTTATTCGTCAGCCCCTTTGCAACGAGTTCCAGTACCTGACGCTCGCGACGACTCAGCCCCGCCGTCATCCTGTCATCAGCAAGTCGCTCTATGATCCGCCGTGGAAATGCCTGATGGCCTCCGCTGACGGATCGGATAGCACGGACAATCTCTTCTGCCGGTGCCTCTTTATGCAGATACCCCTGTGCTCCTGCCTTCACAGCTGCGTAAATCTCTTCGTCACATTCGAAGCTCGACAGGACAATGGCTCTGGCGTTCGGGGCAGCGGTTTGGAGCTTCTCAAGCGTTTGAATACCGGAAAATCCTGGCATTCGCAGATCCAGAAGGATAATGTCAACCGCAATCGTCGCCAGCAGTTGCAAAGCCTCCCGCCCGCCCTGTGCCATTCCGGCAATCTCGATGTCATCGTGGACGCCGAGTAAAGCAGTCAAACCAAAACGAACGATGGGGTGGTCATCGACGATGAGCAAACGGATTTTGTCTTGTATCGGCTCTGGTGACGCATTGCTGGGCGTTAGCCCATCGTTTTCCTGTTCTCGCAATGACATGCGAATCATCCCGGAATTGCGTTCTCAAATACGCGCCTTAGCATAGCACGCGATCGAGACAGCAGGCCATGACCGAACGGAAGTGGAGATGTTACGGTAATTTTCGTGCCCTCACCAGGCTCTGAAATAAGATCGAACCGCGCCTTAGTGTTGGCCGCGCGAGTCTGCATTCCGGCGATTCCCAGCCCAATGCCGGATGATTCCTTTAAGAAACCGCATCCATCATCCGCGACACACAGTTGAACCTCACTTTTCGACAAACGCAGACTGATCACTAACTCATTGCATGCCGAGTGTTGAATTGAGTTGCTGACCGCCTCCTGCCCAATGCGAAACAGTGTATCGGTTATCTCGAGAGGCAGTTGCGTACTCTTTCCCACTAGCGCTGTCGTGATATGTACAGCGCCGTCGCTCAGACGTTCGGCTATCTCTTTCAGGGCAGTCAGAATTCCTGTCGCGTCTCGGTATTGTGGCCGAAGAGCGGCAATGGTTCGGCTAGCCTCCTTATGGCTCATTTGGACCAATCGCAGCGCATGCTGGACGTGAGCCTGCACCTTGTCCGGTCCGCGCTGCTCGATGCTGGCCGCCTGAAGTTGGTAAGCAATCCCGGTAAAGCTCTGTGCAAGCGTGTCATGCATCTCGAGCGCCAGTTCTTCGCGCTCCTTTAGTACGGATCTCATGTGCCACGCCTGAAGTTTGTGCATCAGCAGCTGGGCACAGATGATCAACACTGCTGAGATCAAAGCGAGCCAGACCAGATGAGTGGGAGACCACCACGGCGGTGGATTGAGCAGGTCGATTCGCTCTGTCACTACTGCGAAAGGGTATAGGTCGTTGGTAAACTCCGACAGCGAGGTCGCAAGGCCCTGCAGACGAACGCGGCTGCCCGGTATAAGCTCCGCAGGATCTAGTCTAAAGTTTCTATGCCCAGTGGCCCGGAAGAATTGGTTTCCATCCTGCAGGATGAGTTCATAGTCACTCGCCCTAGAAGTTGCCGATACCACGGTTCCTTCCACCTCGACGGCTCGTCCGCGATAGGTCCCACCTGTAAGTTGCGATGCAGTTACAAGCAAAGGCGGGACCGGTGTGCCTGACCAAAGTACCCTGAGGTCCGATTGTTCCATTTGGCTGCGGAAATGGTCAGATACTACGGTGCCGTGAGCTTGAACGAAGTCCCCGAGTTTCAGAGAAATTTTTGGACCGGGATCAGCAATCATCATCGCGCCCGTCGAGTCCTGGATCGCGGTCAGCGGTGGTCGGGAGATCACTGTGCCCTGAATCGTAACGTTCGAATGTCTACCAGGGGAGAGGACAAAATCACGGATCGGTTCAATCCCCGATTGAGTCTCGTGTTTCCTCACTTCATTGCGGATTGAAGACGTGTAGCGTTCGAGCCGCTCAGAGTCCAGTTGCAAGTTGAGAAAGAGATCATCAGAGAGTGGCGGAGAATTAGCTGGTTGCATCCCATTCAGATCTGACGCGTTGGCAGTGGTGACTTCAATGTTGCGCCACGTTGCTCGGGTCATATAGGAGCGAAGTCCGAAAGTTCCTGATCGAATGCAGTCTGGATCATTGACAACAGCTGACGTCGTTCGACCGTCAGGCAATGTTGTCACCACTCCGAATCTGCAGCCAACCGCGACAACCTTGAGATGAATCCAGCCGAGGTCTCTCTCGGTTCGGGGGAGTGAATTGTGTAGGAGCGGTAACCATCCAAAGTCCGCCCGCCCGACCTCGACGGATGGTTCCATCGGACTGATGCCGGCGAAGTAGCCATGATATGAATCAACGCCCTCCTCCTCTCCACTTGAGCGCATAATTATTCCCGCTACGCCGTAGGGAGACGCCATTTTCAGGTCCGCCTGCACCTGATAATCACTCCAATTCCCGAGGCGGCTCATAAGCTTGGCCCCACGTTCTTCGGAATCGTTTTCAACTTCGGTCGAGTTAGCGGTCCATTCTCCTCCCAACGCAACCCAGGCGGCATCGGGGAAGATGCCACCCTGGGCAGTCGGAGCACTTAAGTCCTGCCCCGCTTTGTGGTATTTATGAGCGAAAAAAATGGCTGTTGCTACCGCAAAGATCGCCAGACCGATAAAGAGAGGCGCGCGAAATCGTTCCAGGAATTCGCCATTGCGATGGTTCATTGATTGTCCCACCGGTGACGGGAAAACTCCCATAGACGTTCGATCTCGGGCGCAGCAATTGTTTCCCGCGTGAGAAGCATAGGCGCAACCAGCGTCACACCCTTAACCTTCTTCCCATGCAACTGTGCACTGACATTCTGCATCGCGATCTGGCCGATTTTCTTTGTGTTCTGGACTACTATCGAATCCACCTCGCCAGATTGAACCGGAAGCAGCAACCCTTGATCGAACCCAACGATCTGAATTGAGCTGCGGGAAGTCACTGCCAGCTTTGCGAAATAAGTACCCAGGGTTGCGGTTGCGGAGAGTGCGACCACAGCATCGATGTGTCTTGGTTCATTCATTATCTCTTCGGCTATTTGCTGTTGGTGGGCAACGACTGAGTCGCCGTAACGCCGCTCCACAATGCGAATGTCAGGTGCGATCAATGACAGAGCTTTCTCGAATGTTTCCTCGCGCAGGATGCCGCTTTCCAACCTTGGAATGATGCCGATTATGGCCAGGGAACCACTGCCGTGCAATATCGTCGCGATACGATCGGCCGCCAGCCTTGCTCCGGCCGCTTCGTCATTCGAGACATAGGAGAGAAACGGCCCAGGCGGTGGTCCGAGCTCATCATCCACGATCACTACCGGTATTCGGTCCTCTGTCGCGCTTAGAACGAGGCTTCTGCAGGCCAATGTTTCATCCGGCGCCAGGATAAGGCCGCGATATCCCCTGCTAAGCGCTCGGCTAACAAAGTTAAGTTGCTTTCCTATATCGCCTTCATCCGCAGGTGCGTTCCAGTAGACGTGCAGCCCATTGGCCCGCGCTACCTCAGCGATGCCTAAGTGCATCGGCTCCCAAAGTAAGGTTCCGGTGGTTCTTGGGATCACGCCGATGGTGGTCGGCTGTTCGCGGCAGCCGCTTGCGATCACGGTGCAGATCACTATCAGAATAAAAGCGATTGTATTGAATCGATTCAAGATTGCCGCGTCGTGGAAAGGAGGCGAAAGCAATTCCACCTTAAGTCTGAGAATTTTCTGCAATTTTCTAAAGCGGTTGAATACCACCACACTAGTACATCTGTACCATGCACGTCGCAGTGTGCTTTCGGTATTGTTCGGGTCGCGTAATAAATCTAGTTTTCCTGACATTTCCTGTGCCTAGCCGGACGGCAAAATGACAACCAATTACCGTGCGCAGTTCATCTTTGGAGAAGATATGACGCAGAAACATAACTTTAGCAGCACTAAGTTAGCTACAGTATCCAAATTCTTCACCGACAACGGAAAGATCGAACCGCGGTTCAGGGTAGTTGCACCAAGCCATTTGTGGGCAGGAGTGCGGCTTGCATTCCTGTCGGTCCTATTGTTAGCCGTTTTGGCAGCAGGAACAAGGTCATTTTCCCAGGTGCTTTACGGTTCGCTTACGGGAAACGTTACGGATAACAGTGGGGCGGTTGTAGCGGGTGCTCAGGTGACCGCAGCCAATACGCAGACTGGCGATACCAACGTTCAGAATTCGGACTCGTCGGGTATCTACCGATTTCCAGCACTTTTGCCCGGTACATACACTGTGACCATTACGGGCCAGGGGTTTTCAAAGCAGGAAACCCCGGGAGTGGCCATCCGTGGGAATGAAGTCACCCGAGTGGACGCACAACTCAAGGTCGGAAACGTGGCGACGGACATTACCGTAACTACAGCTCCACCTCTTCTGCAGACGGACAATGCAGACGTGCACACGGATATCAGCCAACGCGATCTTGCGACTCTGCCAATCATGGGATCCCAGGGCGGAAACTTCCAGGAGCTGCTGCGAACTGTTACCGGTGCAGGCCTGACCGCTGAGACGAACTCGCTCTCGGGTAATCCGCAGAGAGCGATCAACACAAATGTCAATGGGCTTTCGAACCAGGGAATCGGTACCCGTATCGACGGGGCGCTGGACGCATATCCGTGGTTGCCAGCCAATGTGGCGTATGTTCCTCCTTCGGACGCTATCGAAACCGTGAACGTTTCGACGAATGCCTTCAACGCGGAACAAGGCCTTGCAGGAAGCGCCGCCGTGAATGTGCAGATCAAATCCGGCACGAACCACTACCATGGTGACGCGCACTGGTACCATACCGATCAAAACTTCGCAGCTCGTAACTACTTCCAGACCGATCCCAAACTTTTTCCGAAGAAGAACCGAAATAACCAAAACCAGTTTGGTGGTGCCATCGGTGGGCCGATCCTGCGGGACAAGCTGTTCTTCTTCACCGACTATGAACGCGTAACTCAGCGTCAATTAGCCGGACCGGATACGAGGACGCTTCCCACGGCAACGATGATGACGGGCGACTTCCGGAATCTCCCGGGAAATCCGATCATCTACGATCCGACAACCGGAAATGCTCAGGGTGCAAATAAAACGCAGGTTTCCTGCAATGGTGTGCTGAATGTCATCTGCCCGAACCGAATCGACCCTGCTGCGGCAGCGATGATCAAGTTGTTACAGCCGGTGATCGGGCAGGAGTTTGCGACGAATAATGGGCTGAACAACTGGACAGGCAGCGGAACAGCGTATTTCAATCGCGACAATGCCGATGGCAAGGTCAACTGGATAATAAGCCCAAAATCAATGATCTTTGGCCGCTATAGCTTTTCGAAGACCCTGGTCTTCGATCCGCCGCTGCTGGGAGCAGCAAATGGCGACGCCACCAACGGCGGACAGTTAGGCAATGCGCCGGGTTTAGTCCAACAGGTTGGTTTAGGCGCAACACATACGTTCACTCCGAGTCTTTTATTGGACTGGAACTTCGGATTTACGCGGCAGCGGCTCGGTTCGACCTTCGACCTTACATCAGCAAAGGGTCTTAATGATCTGGGAATTCCGGGCACGAACAACGCTGGAGCACCAGGGGATCCATCACTCTATTACGGTCTGCCGGGATTTATCTTCCCCACGAACTCAGCGGCTCCGGGCACAACGATCCCGAACAATCAGGCCAATTTGGGCAACGCGCAGCCGGCGAACCCGTTCCTGTTCCGCGATCAGCAGTATGTGACCGGTGCGAACCTGAGTTGGACCAAGAGCAAACATGCATTTCGCGGCGGCATGGAGTGGAGCCACTCACAGATTAATCACTTCCAGCCGCAGGGTGGAACGTTCCAGCAGCCGCGCGGATCATTTGAGTTCAACGGCTATGTCACTTCAAACAATGTCGCAGGAGCCCAAGCCCCATCGTGGTTCAACTCGTGGGCTGACTTCCTCTTGGGACTGCCGTCTGGAACAGGCAAGGCAAGAGCGCTTTTCAACCCGAATGCGCTTCGGTGGTCAAGCTGGGCCGCCTATTTACAGGACCAGTTCCGGGCGACTTCCAAGCTGACGCTCACATTAGGTGTGCGTTGGGAGTACTACCCATTCGGATATAGCGACAATGGCAAAGGGCTTCGCTATTTGAATTTGCAGACCGGCCAGGTATTGATCGGCGGCTATGGCAATGTGCCTCGAAACGATGGAATCGATACGGGAATCGGCAATTTTCTGCCGCGATTCGGCGTTGCTTACACCATCACTCCGCAGACCGTGCTTCGGGCCGGATACGGAATGAGCGCCGATCCGTACACATGGCATGTACTACGGAATGCCTATCCTGCGGTGTTGCTCGATACGAACACCGCGCCGAACACCGCGAACTTTGTTCCCGCGGCAAGTTTGACTGGGTTGAACGCTGCAGGACTTGGAGGCGGAAGCTATACCGTCCCCACGGGAATTGTGCTCGCCCCATTGCCCAATTTGAGCACCGGCGTCATTTCTCTGCCGACCAACATCAGCACGACGACAATTCCGAACCCATTCAACCGCGGGTTTATCAACTCCTACAATCTTTCGCTGGAACAGGAGATGCGTAAGGATATGTCGTTCTCGCTTGGCTATGTAGGCACCTACGACGTCCGGCCAGTCATCAACATGAATGCCAACGCATCGGCTCCGGGTACGGGCAGCGCCGGTGGCATCTTGAGCCAGAGGTACGGCGCGAACTACACGGGCACGATCAATATGCTCAATCCCTACCTGCACAGCCGTTATGATTCGCTTCAGACCAGCTTGAAATATCGGTTTCCAGACGGCTCGAACCTGAGGCTCGGCTACACCTGGTCGAAGGCGATGGACTATGCGGATAATGAAGACCTTGGAGGATTGTCCTACCCATACCCAGCGTTTGTTAGGAAGAACTACGGCCCGGCGGGCTTCGACAGGACAAACAACTTTGAACTTTCCGGCACGCTCGCATTGCCTTTCGGAAAGGGTGAGCCGTGGCTGCAGAATGGTGTTGGAGCTGCGATTCTCGGAGGATGGCTGATCAATCCGGTAGTAAGCGCGATAAGCGGCGTGCCGTTCACAGTGAGCGCTGGCGGAAACCTGAACGCGAACGGTTCGGGGCAGACAGCGGACCTCGTCGCTCCAATCCGTATTACGAAGGGAAGGCCGCCACGGACCGGTGTGACCTGCACACAGGGCGACCCGACATGCTCCTACTTCTCTGCGGCTTCATTTGCTGCGCCGCTGATCACGAGTGCCGCGAACGCTCATTACGGCAACACCAATCGTGACGAGTTCAGGGGCCCGGGTTACTTCCTCGCAAATCTAAGCATCGTACGCGACTTCAAGATAAAGGAGTTAATGACGTTTCAGCTGCGTGCCGATGCGATCGGCCTGACAAACACCCCGCACTTCGCGAACCCGAATGCGTCCTGCCCTAGCAGTGCAACCCTCGCCGACCCAAATACGGGAAGCGGACAGCTGTGCAGTCTGGGTTCGAGCAATAACTTCGGCATCATCACCGGAACGGCATCTCCCGGGGGCTTCTTCGGCCCGGATTCGGGACAAAGAGTCCTCTGGCTCGGGGCAATGTTGAAGTTCTAGCGGGAGATGTACAGTCACGGGCTTAACGGAGCGGAACCTTTGTTCCGCTCCGTAGCTTAACCCCAACACGCTGCACGGAGATGCTGGTGCTCTATAGGTTTCGGACTTCACTCCTATCCATCTTTCTTGCGGCTTCTTCGGTTACCACGAGTCATTCTCAAACGGCTGTCTCGAAAACCCGGACGATTCCCCAGGGAAGCATTCCGCACCTTGAGAATCAAGGAAGCGCGACCCAGCTCATCGTCGATGGCAAATCTTTTCTCGTGCTCGGAGGGGAGTTGCATAACTCCAGCTCCTCAAGCGTCGAATACATGAGGCCCGTGTGGCCATATCTTGCCACGATGCACCTGAATACTGTGTTAATGCCCATCGCCTGGGAGACGATTGAACCTGAGGAAGGAAAATTTGACTTCAACTCTGTCGAGGGCCTTCTCCGTGGTGCCCGCGAACATAATCTCAAGCTTGTGTTTTTGTGGTTTGGTGCCTGGAAAAACACCTTTTCCAGCTATGCGCCAGCATGGGTCAAGAAGAATACGGAACGCTTCCCACGAGTCCAGATGAGTAACGGCATGGACACAGAACGACTGTCGCCTTTCAGCTCAGTTGTTCGCGATGCTGATGCGCATGCCTTTTCGAATCTGATGCGCTACCTGAGAGACGCGGATGGAAACACCCACACGGTGCTTATGGTGCAGGTCGAAAATGAGGTTGGGGTAATCCCCGAATCACGGGACCATTCCTCCGTTGCAAATGCCTCTTTTGATAGTTCAGTTCCAGCTGCGCTAACAAGTTTTCTTGAGAAAAACCGTTCGACGTTGGATCCGAAGCTGCGTGCCGCCTGGGAGGCCGGAGGAGCGAAGACCACGGGAACCTGGCAGCAGGTGTTCGGCAAGACTCCTTTGACAGACGACCTCTTCATGGCCTGGCACTACGCCACATTCATCGAGCGAGTCACAGCGGCAGGTAAGACCGAATATCCGATACCGATGTATGCGAATGCTGCTTTGATTCGGCCAAACTACGAACCCGGGCAATACAACAGTGGTGGTCCGCTGCCTCATTCGATGGACTTATGGCGTGCTGGAGCACCGTCTCTCGATTTTTTCTCCCCCGACATATACTTCAATGAATTTGCACAGTGGGCAGGTTCATACGCACGCCCCGGCAACCCACTCTTCATACCGGAGGCGCAAGGCGGCGCAACAGGAGCTGCCAATGTGCTCTATGCCTTCGGGCGTCTCTCGGCCATCGGTTTTTCCGCGTTCGGCGTGGATGATCAAAACAACACCCCGCTCGATCTCGTGGGCATAACCAATCCAGCCGAGCACCCCGACAATAACGTCCTGAGCGATATGTACGCCGACCTGTCCACGCTGGCGCCTGTGATACTGGAAAAGCAGAAGACAGGTGGAATCACTGCCGCTCTGATTGAAGGTGAAGCGCAAAGATCGGCGAGGCAATCCATAGGTGACTACACAGCCACGATTACCAGAGCTGGGGGCGCATCTGGTACTGCTGCTCGAATCGGGGCGATGTTCATTCAAACAGGAACGCACGAGTTCATCGTGGTCGGGTGCGGTGACGCGCAGGTTACCTTTTCTACTGACAAACCGGGCCTGCCAATTGTCGGCATCGAGAGTATCGACGAAGAGTTTTTTGTGAATGGAGCCTGGGTCCCGCGCAGGCGCCTTAACGGTGACGAAAACTCTCAAGGACAAACTTTGAGACTTCACGCCACCGATTCAGCGCAAGGAAGGATTTACAGAGTGCGTCTTTACCGCTATCACTGACGAAACGCGAAGTGTAGCCATTTCGCCGAACTCGCAGATAGGGTCTTAATCCCACAGCACATCTGCACCCAATCAAGGAGTGAAGGTTCGGCAATCCAAGCCGAAGCAACGGTGAATAATCAGCGTGATCCCTACCTAATCTTTGGAGATGAGATTTACAGCTTTCTATGCTGGATACCGGCTCGGTGCCAAGAGCTCTGAATGGC
>Ga0206905_10061_pt1 | contig 31458 bp, 28 predicted proteins | sample Alteio_BWOrgHeat_43_FD_152940 | JGI IMG/M metagenome (GOLD analysis project Ga0206905, IMG submission 152940) | Enriched cells from forest soil in Barre Woods Harvard Forest LTER site, Petersham, Massachusetts, United States -... | ecosystem: Environmental > Terrestrial > Soil > Temperate forest >...
AACTCGAGAACAGCGAAGCGGTAATCAAGTCGCGTAAGCAAAGACTGTGTTTATTTTTAAGTATCTGCCGTGTTATGAAGACCAAAAGGGATGTGGAGCTTATGCCGCTTATTCAGGTTCATTTAATTAAAGGTAAGTCACCAAAGTATATCAAAGAGCTTTGTGATGGGATCCATCAAGCTTTGCAAACTGCATGGGGAATTCCTGAAAATGATCGATTTCATCTTGTTACTGAATACAAAAAAAGCCACTTTCACTTTGATAAAACTATCTGGGGCGTGAAACGGTCTGATGATGTGGTGGTCATTTATATTACATCAATTCAGCGCAGCCAAGAAATGAAAAAAAAGCTCTATGCAGAGTTTGTAAAAGTGCTTGGGAAAAAACCAAAGGCGCGTAAGGAAGATATTTTTGTTAGCATTGTGCAAATTGACAAGGAAAATTGGTCTTTTGGCAATGGCGTTGCTCAATTTCTAGAACCCTCGATGAAGCCGTAAATTCTAATGAATAAACAAAGCCAAATCGTAAAAGTGGAGCCGCTGCCGCGGCTCGGATGGGTGGTGGGGGCTATTTTCCGTGGGTTCCTTCGTCACCCACGGCTATCTTCTGTAGCCGCTTGCGAGTCTGGGCAAAAATATCGTCGGGCTGCTTTTTGTTTTCTTTTACGAATTTTCCCGTTTATCGCAAATACCCTACTCTCAAGAGTATGTGAATTTGCGATAAATTGAAAAATTCATAAAACAAATTCAAAATTCAGCTGCGACGCTATTCTTGCCCAGACTCTTGCGCGGCAAAATTACCACTTCGTGGTTCTCGAGTTTGGTCCTTTTAATTACAAAAAAATCCCGGTAGGGATTTAGGTTGTTAGCCCAGGCGCAGCTTGCTGCCCTGGCTGGGTGTAATAGATTTAAAAAGTTTGCCGCGGTAAGCGGCAAAGGGTCTCATCATTCGTCGGATGAACCCAAAAATGATTTGCGTAGATTATAAGTCATTGCATTCCTTTGCCACATCCGTGGCAAATATTAGGATTCATATGATACCCAGGGCAGCTGAGCTGCGCCTGGGCTAATAACCTAAATCCCTACCGGGATTTTGTAATTAAAAGGGTCAAACTCGAGAGCCGCACAGCGGCGTTACTTTTTAAATACTGGTTGTTTTGTTTTTTCTAAAGTTGGTCTTGCGGAGGTATGCAGCAAAAGAGGGATCTGGCGTCACGTTTTGCCTTCGATAACCAATCTGAAATTTTGGCGGTAAGGAGGCTTCACATTGGGATGTCTGGAGTAGATATCGTCGAGGCATATGGATTTTGTATATTTGCAAGGGATCTTGTTGATTTTCATGCGTTTTCGGTGAGAACTGTGAGATGGGTGAGGTAAGCCCCGTATCAGAATGGCTTTGTTTTGGAAAAAATGCGATTTTGGTCTCCTTGGGACTGCCTTCATAAAGTTAAAAAAAATTGCTACGTAATTAAAAGATGCCAAAAAGGACCAGCCCTTATAACTATTTACTTGAAGTTCTTCCTGTTTTGGTACAATACTACGGATATAGATGAGATAATCCGCGGTTTTGTACCATGAATAAAAAATCAAAGCTTGAATTAGCTGTCATAGCTTTTCGAAGGGAGGGGGGTATCCTTTCGATGTCGGAAGCCATATCCCTTGGGATACATCGTCGACAGCTTTATGCCCTACGAGACAGAGGAGATTTAGAGGTTATTAGCAGGGGATTATATCGGCTTGTCGAGATGCCCGAGCCTTTTTTGCCTGATTTTATCCCAGTAGTTAAAAAAATTCCTTCTGGGGTCATATGTCTCATTTCTGCCTTAGCATTCCATGAAATTACCACTCAAATTCCACATTTTGTCTATGTTGCTTTACCTAAGGCCTCTCATAAGCCTGCGATTTCTTATCCTCCCATGCGATATTTTTGGTACTCGGAGAAATTACTGACAACAGGTGTCGAGGAGCGCGCGATCGATGGATGCATGCTCAAGATTTTTGATGTTGAGAAAACACTTGTCGATTGCGTTAAGTTCCGTAATAAAATTGGGATGGATGTCGTTCTTGAAGCTTTAAGGATGTACTGGCATAGCGGAAAGACTAATTTAGACAAGCTCTTTGAATATGCTAAATTATTTCGTATTGATAAAATTTTAAAACCAATCATGGAGACAATTGTTAGTGGATAAGACACCTGAAAAGCCGAAAAAGAATCTTGGCGAATCCGTGGTTAAGAAGGCTTCTGTAGCTGTTCTAGAAAGTGTTTAAGATGAGAAAGAAAACCCTCTTCCTTTGCCCAGCGTTTAAGATCTTTTAGATTGATTTCATTGTTTTTAGCGACGAGGAGTGCTTGTTCTAAAGCTTGCTTTGGTAAATACTCGGATGAAAGACTTTTATGACCTCTGGACCATTTTGAATAATCACAAAATACCTTCTGATGCGCTCATATCAACTGTTAGAAAGGTATTTGCAAATAGGAAAACAAGCCTTAAATACCCAGCCTCTTTTGCGCCAGCCTTCTATGACTCTCGGGAAACTCAGCGGCGATGGAAAACGTTTTTGTCTGCTATGGGAAAGGATCATATCGAGCTCGAGGAGGTCATTTTAAGGATATCTAGTCATATTAAATTTTTAGAAAGAGGTCAAGGCCTTCATTAGACCAAGTATCTTTACTTTTTAAAGCGGCTTATAGAGTGTGGCCAGAAGATCCTCGTTTGGAAAGTTTGAGCCAAGTCTACCAAAGAACCTTAACCTCTCTTCTTCAAGATCTCTCAGTTGGAAACTATCTGGTTTCTAATCATAAAGTTGTAAAGAAAGCCCAGTTTATGGGCCTTCTTAAGGCAAATGGCGTCGAAGCAGGCTATCGCAGCTTCGATCTTAAAAATTGTTCTGTCTTTGTCATTGAAGTAGGCAAAGATAAAAATCTCAAGCTTGTTGCGGTCGCGGGTATTTCAATAAAATAAATAACGCTCTTCTCATTTTAAGGATGTTATTAATGGGATTGTTGAGTGAAATCGTGGATGGTTTTGGCGAGCTTTTCTGGACACTCCAATAAAGGATTATGTCCTTCTTCTTGTAAGAAGATCAGCTTTGCTCCTGAAATATGCTTTGCAAGCAATTCGGTATCTTGACGTGGTATGAAAAAATCTCGGCCTGTGGAAATAACGAGCGTTTTTGCACGGATTTTTTGAAGATAAGGTCGTGAATCAAAGTTGCAAAGAGCCTCTAGACGGTGTCTTAAGCCATCAAGAGTGGCTGGGTTTGGATTTGAGAGGAGGAATTTTTTAAAATCTGCCACTTTCTTAGCATCTGTTAAAAATTGGCTGGAAAAACTCCATGGAAGTCCTATGTCTATCAGAAGATCTACAGGGATTTTTGCCTCCCTTAGCCTCAATCCTGTATGTAAAGAAAATGCAGAAGCCGGATGAATCTTAGGAAGACTACAAATAAGAAACAAGTCTTTTACCCGATCAGGAAAGAATGCAGCCACATCCTGGGCAATAGTTCCTCCCATTGAGTGGCCTACAAAGGAGGCCTTTTCAATTTTGAGGTGATCCATCACTTTTATGGTGTCATTTGCGCAGTCTCTAATCGTGAAGGGTTTTGAGCTTTCGCTTTTTCCGCCCCCTCTATAATCAAGAAGAATGAGATGAAAATAGGGCTTTAGAAATGATGCTACTGAGTGCCACCAACTTACATCGCAAGAATATCCTGCGAGTAAAACAATAGCCTCTCCTTTCCCTTCCTCTTCGTAATAAATTTTCACATCACCTAAATCTGCGAGCGGCATTGTTTTTCCTCTTGGGGTTACCAATATCAAATACTAATTTTACTAAGCAAGGGTTTTCCAAAGGTATGCTAACGTCACACTATCATCCCTACCGCTTCATCGAAGCTTATCACTTGTCATTTGAATAAAAGAGGGTTATTTGGGTATCCTTGCTCTATTAGCCCAAAGGGACATATGATGAAAAAATATTAAAACTGCTATGACTAAAATAAAATTTATAAATGTGAAAGAAGGTCCGCCCAATGCTGGATCTAAAGTTTATACCGTCCAATATTTTGATGAGAATGGCAACATGACTATTCGAAGCGGTGGTACTAAAGCCTGGAGAAACACTAATCCCGGGAATATGACATCCAGAGGGGGATTTGCTACAAGACATGATTCTATAGGAAGTGCCGGGGGGATGGCTGTCTTTCCAACAGAAGAAGCAGGAAGACAAGCATTAATTGATCTTCTTAAAAGTTCTAACTACAATATTCTCGAGGTTACGGAGCTTCCTGAAAAGTATGATAAGGACAATGCTCAAGAGTATCGGCGCATGCTTCTCTCTATTTCAAAATTAGATCCTAATAAACGTATTAAAAATCTGAGCGGAAAAGAATTTGATCAATTACGGGCTGCTATTGAGCGCATTGAAGGTTGGGAATCAGGTCAAGAGGACTTTATCGAAAAATGGTACATTTCTGGTGTACACAAGAAACATGGGGTTATCGTAGAGTATTTAGTTAACAAGGGAAATAAAACCTCTTGGGTAACCAGAGAAGAAGCTTTAAAATTCGCAATAATGAGTCGATTACATGTCACGATTGTCCATTTGAAAAATGGTGCATTATACCTGCGGCCTGAATATGGTAATCAATCCTTTGCGCAGGTAGTTTAGATGCTCCAGTGTCTTATTATATTTGGCATGCTTTTAATGGCTGGATGTGAGCGTCAAGAAAAGATAGACCTAAATTCTATTAAGAAGAACTTCCTTCTTTCAACTTTAGAGGGGGAATTAGAAGAAAGTCCTTTTCAAATGGATTACGAATTAAAAACTGTATTTTTTTCTCGGGATATTGTGAGTCTTTTCGGCCAGATTTTTGTGTACGACCATCTTCCTCATGGATGGTGGCGTTATGAAGGGAAAACTCTCTGTAGGGTTCACGGAAAGCTTAAAGAAATTAGCTTATGGGATTTGTTTCCAACAATGAAGCAAAAAGAATTTTTGCGGTTATGTTGCGAGAATTTATTGAAGAATGATTCTATTTCTTATTTCTCAGGTACAGACCCCTTGCGTACTTGTCTGGAATATGAAGACATGCATACGTTTGTTATCGACGATAAATTTTTTATTGTCATTTTTCAGCCATATACAGTGGGTGGTCTAGGAGATGGTCCTACTCATGTCAAGATCCCTTACTCACGACTAAGAGAACACTGGAATCGAAAACATCCCTTACCTCAACTTCTTGATAGAATACTTTCTTCCAAGGCTTATACAGCTTCTTGGGAGAGAGATTGGAATCCTCAAGAAGAAATCGCCATCTCGCCATGATGGCACACTGGTGTCACACCATCATCCCTACCGCTTCATTAAATCTCATTACTTTCCATTTGAATAAAAGGCTCGGCTCCAGCTATCCTATTGCCGTGAGCAAATGAGCTGAGATGAAGGGTGAGGGAAGGCTGCGGAATCATAATCCGTAGGTCGTTGGTTCAAATCCGACTGCCGCTATTCCATCAAACTTCATAGACAAATCCAACAGAATATTCCTTCTAAACAAACTTTATTTTGCAGACTGTTTCTCTAAAATAACTTACCTTACGCAATATGATACCCAGGTGCAGCTTGCTGCCCTGGGTGTAATAGATTTAAAAAGTTTGCCGCGGTAAGCGGCAAAGGGTCTCATCTTCCTAGAAATAACGTCATTCCAACTGGAGCAGGAAAAATCCCTACAGTCTTAGAATTAATGTTTTAAGGTATGGAATTTTTGTATTTTTACAAAAAATAAGATGGAAAATGGCTGTTTATTTGTTTCTTGATAATTAATATGGCTTTTTGTTATAATTTTTTTATGGAAACCAAAAGCTATAAATCTCAGTCTCCCTTGGGTGGCGCAACGGATACAGGTACTGCCTGTGCGCGTTTAGCTTTTGTTGTTCAAAATCTCGTCATAATTTTTAATCCCTTTATTCGCCTTCAGGCGAATTAACATTTAAATTTCTTTCACATTTTTTATTTTACTAGGCCGGAAAAAATTTCGGTTCTGGAACATTATTATTATAAATTTAAAAAAAAGGATAATTATATGACATCATCAACACAGCCAGCTGCTCAAAATAAGCAGTCATCTCCAGGGCTTTGGCCCTCATTAGCACCTTATGTGGTGCCTCCAGTTGCAGCAGCAGCTGCAATCTCGTTTCCTTCGGTCATGCGCGGCATGGTTATGAAGAGCGCTCTACAAAGAGGAGAGCCACTTCCAACTATGACTATGGTTGAAGGAGTTAAGGCAGGAATGAACGCTGCTCCTAGCATCGCCGCCATTGTGGGTACTCAGATGCTTTTACAAAAAGCTTTTGTAGGTGACTCGGAAAAGGTGAGTTTTACATCGACACTAGCAAGCTCTGCAGCTGTCGGATTTGTTTCTTCACCAGCTTTGGCTGTTTTCAATGGTTATACAGCTAAAGAACCGATGAGAGCAATGCAGTCTCTTCAGAAGCTTACTCTAAAACAGGCCGGAGCAATTGCCGGACAGGAAACAGGCTTTGTATTGGGGCTTGCAGGAGCTGATTTATTAGCTGTGCCTATGAAGCAGGTTTTTGGCGATAACAAACCTGTCGAGTATGTCGCTGCATGTACGTCAGGGGCTCTGGGGAGCCTTGTCGGGCATCCTGGAAATACAGCCCTTACACGTTGGCAGAGTACTCTAAAGGTAGAGAACCTTTGCCAATTGACTTGGGGTACTTTGCGCAAAGCTAGAGCCAACGCTGTTTTTGCGTGTGTCTATAAAGGGGCAAAAGAGCTGCTTATGCCCGTTAACGAGGATAAAAAGAAAAACACCCAATAAAAATTGTCGGCCTGTAAAACGGGATTTTACAGGCCGACTTTTACATAGGAGTTTTGTATGTCTACATTAGCATCTGATTTTCGAGTGTCTAGTCATTTACATTGGAGAGTCAAAGAACATTTAAGAAAGCAGTTAAAAATGAATCCTTCTGAACAAAAAACTAGTTCTGTTCTTTCTAGACGATCTGAGTTGCTTTCCCATCCATTTAGCTCGATGAATTTAGCAGAATTTACTGAGTGTTTTAAAAGAGAAAAACAATGGCTTTTTGCTGATGCTAGAACTTCTTTATTAAAGGCTGTTCCAGAGTTAGCAAAATCTTCCTCTTGTTGTGTGCTTACGACAGGCAGTGATGGCCGAGGTGAAAATTTTCATACTTTATCACTCATGGAATTGATCTTTGTTATCAAAGAAGAAAGCGAGGAATCTCTTTTCATAAAAGATAAATTGCAAAAATTTGTAAAACAACATCCTGAACTGTTTTTTAATTTTCTTGAAGTTCAGAATCTAGCTGAAATTCACAATCAGCCTTCATTAAAAGTGGGTGTTACGGTTTCTCCTTTGACTCAACAAATTGCGCCTTCTAGACCTTTAGATGCAGCTTTTGTTGTTGGAAAAAGGAAAGTAAAACAATTGTATGATGAACAGTTTTTGTCTGAGCTCACTTTAGAAAGGTTGTCTGAATTTTATAAAAAATTTGTAAAACCTGCTTTTTCTGTATTGAGCTCGTTTCTTGAGTCAAAAAATGCTCAAAAGTTTGGAGTTTACAATGACCATCTCTTATTCAATGGGAAAAAAATGCAGCCTAGCAAGTATCTTCTTCTTCGCCCTGTACAATATACGCTGGATTTGCTCATTTTAAAATACATACGTCTTAAAGTCTTACCTGAAAATTTTTTAACGAAGAATGCTCAAGTAGATAAACGGATTCGTGTTCTTGCAAGACTAAAGCTTCTTCCTTTGGACTCTAAGGAAAAAACCAGCCTAGAAAAAGCTTATTTAAAGGCGCTAGCCTGGCATCTGGAAAACCATAGGCTTTCTCATTTATCGGAGGCAGTTCCGTGTGCAGTGATTAATCTTAAGGTTGATCAGAGAGAGTTTGATGATTGTGCAGAGAGCATTTATTATATGTGTAATAAACTGAGAAAGAGCGCCATAGTGTATGAATTGCTTTAGTTTTTCAGATGACCTTACCGATTTATATCTTTTTCGAAGTATATCGAAACGCAAGCTCCACCAACCAAAATGGCGTTAATGCCACTACTCTTTAAAGTTTCGTAGATGAGGCATGCTAGATCCTTTAGATCTATATTTGAAAAATCAAGTTTACTCATTTAGAGAGGTTTTCCTGATTTTCTCGGTCGTTTTCGTTTCTTGTTTTGAAAGTATTGTTCTTGTATATCAGAAGGAAGAAACGTATAAGCTTTTTTTGCAAGATTTTGAATTTCAGAAAGAAAAGGATAGCGAGGATTCCATTGGAAAACACGAGTTTTGCCTTCTAAAAAACTAGCCAAAAGCCCTCCTTCTTCCAGTTTTTTTAAGGTCTTTTGAATGGGGTCAAGAGCTGAGTCAAAAGACCTGCTTAATTCTGTTGCGTTAGCCTTCCCATGAAGGTTGAGGTATATAAGTATTTTTTCTACATTCTTGTTGGCAAAAAGATACTCTAACATAAATGCACCTATATTATCTGTAATATAACCGATAAAATAGGTTATGTCAATAGTACTTTAATAAAATAAAGAATATGGTTTTCAATTTAGGGGAAAGTGATTAGACTGTTTGGAGTTTTCTACAGATAGGAACGATATCGTTCAAAGGTCGATGGAGATGCAGTTTTAGCTGCTACCTGGTTCGGATCAAAAGAAGGGAAGGGGGTTCTTACTGTTCTAAATTCTTCGGCCTATGATGAAGTGAAAAATATCCATAATGCTGCATGCAAGGCTCTGAATAAACAAGAGCTATTATGGGAAAATACCGTAGAGCAACACCCAAAAGTTCAAGGGTAACTGCAGTGGAGCCGCTGTCGCGGCTCGGATGGGTGGTGGGGGCTATTTTCCGTGGGTTCCTCACATTCGTTCGTCACACCACGGCTAACAACTGTCATCGCTTGCGCGATTTAACAACCGCTTTGCGGTTAAGAACAGCATCCGATTTTGTTATTGAAAGCTGATCCTATTTTAACCGCAAAGCGGTAATCAAATCGCGAAGCGATGGCAGTTGTTAGCCGTGGTGTGACGAACGAATGTGAGGAACCCACGGAATCGTATACCCCATATCTGAGCCAGGAACTGGCGACACTATTTTGCGTAAGATGAGTTATAAGTCATTGCATTCCTTTGCCACATCCGTGGCAAATATTAGGATTCATATGATACCCAGGGCAGCTGAGCTCCGCCTGGGCTAATAACCTAAATCCCTACCGGGATTTTTTTGTAATTAAAAGGGCCAAACTCGAGAGCCGCACAGCGGCGTTATTTTTTAATATTGGTTGTTTTGTTTTTAAACCTAGAAACGGCAGTTGGGCCGCGGCAAAAAGCACAATCTTTTGAGTCACAATTGGTTCCGATGGGGGCCGACATTCCCGAGTGGTGAAGGCGGCCCCCATCGGAAACGATTGTGGCTCAAAAGATTGTGCTTTTTGCCCGGATCCAATTGCCGTTTCTAGGTTAAAGTTGGTCTTGCGGAGGTATGCAGCAAAAGAGGGATCTGGCGTCACGTTTTGCCTTCGATAACCAATCAGAAATCTTGGCGGTAAGGGGCTTCACATTGGGATGTCTGGAGTAGATATCGTCGAGGCATATGGATTTTGTATATTTGCAAGGGATCGTGTTCGCAATTGTAACGGCTTCATTGGGGCGATCTTGCTCAAGGAGAGCTTTAGAGATTTCATCGAGTCTGAGCGATTTAATACGTTCTTCAGGGATGATGTTTGCAATGGCAAGAGCTTCGTTTAAGCGGTTTTGATGGATCAATTGCATGCAAGGAAGGCTAAGACATATCGATTTAATGTGCTCTCCATGGATTGTATTGTTGGTCACTGCTACAACCCCATCTAAGCCGTTTTGAGAAAGAACTGCATCAGCAATGGCGTTAACTGTATCCCGATAATCCACGTGATGGTCAGGGACTGTATTCGTAATTCTAGAGGCTTCCTCTAAGTTGTTTTGTATGACAAGAGTTTTGGCAATGTCGCAGAGGCACTGACATTTAAAAAACCACTCAGGGATTGTATTGGCAATTGCAAGGGCTTTGCTTAGCTTGTTTTGGGTGACAAGAGCTACGGCGACCTCTTTGTGGCAAGCCCATCCAAAATACTCAGGAAGTGCATTTAGAATGATAAGGGCTTCGTCAAAGAAATGTTGAGCGATCAGAGCTGTTTTAATACTGATAAGCCAGCCCCATGCGCCGTACTTAGGAGCTGCATTTGCAATTGCTCTTGCAATTGTAGCTGCTACACCACTGTTGATGTTTGGTAACATTAGTTCTTCATCATTTAGAGAGCTGAGTAATTTAATGAGTTCTACATCAACTTTCTTCTTGGTTTCAGTGACATTGGATAGTTTCAAGTCTGCGATGATAAGTGCTATCTGTTTTTTTGCATCTGTGAGATCTATTTGAAAATTTTGTTCTGCATAAAGAAAAAATGACCCAACTTCTTCTTTAAATGTGATGATGAGTTGATCCTTAGCTCCCTCTTTCACAACAGGCTGGATTTCTTTATTAGCTAGGGTCAAATTACAGGTTTCTTTAAGAGTTAAGTTGGAACAGATAAGCCCTAAGCAATCAAGGGGAAGGGCAGCTAAAGACCTTCTGCTGCCTTCGTTACGTAACAGATTTTCTGTTGTTCTAGGATTGATGCTAATTATTGATGCTGGCATAGGGTTTCTCTTCCTGTATTAATTATTAACCCGAGTTTTGGGTTTTAATGGCTGATATTCAAATGCTTTTGGAAAAATTTACACCAATCGCTTCGCTCCTCGCTCGGCCATAGGGATTTCACAACTATTTCCTCGCTCGGTTGATGCAAATTTTTCTCAAAATCTCTTTGAATCTCAGGCATTAAAACCCAAAACTCAGGTTATTAAGATTATATTAATATAAAACTTGTTAAATGTCAATAAATTATTTTTAACCTTAAAGCTTGATTTTTAGGGGGGGGCTTGCTATTTTTCTAGGGTATGAAGGAATTAAAGATTTTATTTCAGAATAATGAGAAATGGATTGAGGCAAAGACGTCTCAAGATCCAGAGTACTTTAAACGACTTGCAAAGGACCAAAATCCTCTTTATTTGTGGATTGGGTGTTCTGATAGCCGGGTCCCAGCCAATGAGATTGTAGGGCTAGGGGGCGATGAGCTGCTGGTTCATCGGAATGTCGCGAATATCTTTCCTCATACAGATTTCAATTGTCTTTCTGTTTTAGAGTTTGCTGTAAATATCCTTAAGGTTAAGCATGTTATAGTCTGCGGTCACTATGGCTGCGGAGGGGTAAAAGCTGCGATGGAAGACCATCACTTAGGCCTTGTTGATAACTGGTTAAGACATATCCGAGATGTCTACGCAAAAAACAAAGAAGAACTAGAAAAGATTGAAGATCACCGTCTTAGGCATAATCGCCTCGTAGAACTTCACGTTCTACAACAAGTTTTAAATGTTTGTCATACCACGATCGTTCAAGATGCGTGGTTTCATAAACAACCTCTTTTTGTCCATGGTTGGGTCTATGACATGGAGTCTGGTAAGCTGAAGGACATGAATTGTTGTTTGTCTGGAAGTGAGCAATTAGAGTCTATCTATAGAGTTCTCCCACCTTCAAAGTATACCTAACGTGACTCAAAATTTGGTTTTTGACTGCGCTGAAGGGGCACCTTCGCATCCAGCCCGCCCCGGTCCTAGGTTTTCAATAGTAACCGGGGCGGGACCGGATGCAAATTTGCCGCCTTCAGCTTTGTCAAATTCCCAAATTTTGAATCACGTTAGGTATAAATACATATTGATTATTTTAGTTTAATGTGTGAAACTAAAATTAGGCGAGGTATTTATGTTAATTGAAATTTTTTTAGGGATAATTGCAGGTTCCTTTCTAATTTTAGCCGTATATCTCATTGTAATTGGCTCAACGCTTAATAAGACTCTTAAGGACACGGATGAGCTAATCCGAGATTTTAGGCATAAATCAAAAGCGATCGATCCTCTTTTTCATCTTGCACAATGGGTGAACGAAGGGGTCAAAATAGTAAAAAATTTAAAGGATAGGTAGTACCATGGATTTGGATAAAGACAAGGTCAATGTGATCCTCACAGGGGCTGTAATCGGGGGTATTTTAGGGATAGGAGCTGCGTATCTTCTTCAATCATCGGGAAAATCATCGGTTTTTACCTCTTTTGGAAGGATTATTGGACACTTAGGTGATGCTGTCGAAAAAGGGACGGAAAAAGGGGAACATTTTGTTCATGATGTAGAAAAAAAGATCAAAAAAGAGGAACCTATGCTTGCTAATATGATTGTGATTGCAGCAGCAGGGGTAGAGCTTTGGAAAACACTTAAAAAGGGAGTTTAATTTATGGCTGGCAAAGGATTTATGACAGGTGCCGCAATAGGTGCGATGGTTGCCTATATGTTTACTACGAAGAAAGGAAAGAAAATGTGTCACGATTTACATAAACACGTTGACTTTCATAAAGCTGCTAAAGCGTTTAAAAAGAAAGTAAAAGCTGTGAAAAAGAAAAGAGCTCATAGTGCAAAAAAACGGCACGCCGCTTAGATTTTCTTTAAGAGATCTAAGAGATTGTTGCAGCCGTTTTGGTCCGCAGTATCGGGATTTGGAAGGGATTCTGTAACTTTAACCCAAAAAGCTACGAAATTATCGCGGCCCCAGCTCTCTTTGATTCTTTTTGCTAAGAGATTATCTGGATTGTAGATTTGCCCTTTGAGAAGGTGTGCGTCAATAACCATGTTTTTGAGCTCGGTTGATTCTAGAATCTCCTTCATAAGGTCTTCTGGGAAGGTAAGAGCTCCTGTCCCTTTTTGTACAAGAGAGCCATCGGTTGCATCCACAAGAAAGGCAGAATGGGGGAGGTGCTTTTCTTCTGGACAATTAGCTAAGCCTGACAACTCATCGTTCATGATTTCGTTGCTTATTGCCTCAGCTTTCCAGTTTTTTTTATTTTCCGCAGTTTTATCATGAAGAATAAGGATCAGATCGATCGGTTTGAGGTATTTTTCTTTTAGAGGAACGCCTGCTAGTACGGCGCAGTGAAGCTGGTTGTTTTCGAAATAAAGATTCTTAGTTAATCCATTGAATACTTTTTGTACTTCGGTTAGCTCAATTATTTTAAGAAAATCAGGCTTAAGTATGCTTGCGTTTCCGTATTGTTCTCTTCCAGAGATCGGATCATAGGAGCGTGGGCGAACATTAATTTGCTCTGTCTCACATAAAAGGGTGGAATGTTGTTCTATCTGATTTAAACGGTGCCCATGTTGTTCTATCTGCTTAGAGAGTGATTGACTGAATTTTGTCGATATCGTAGGAATCTTCTCTTTTATTTGATCGATGGAACGCTGTATTTTCTCTTTAACTAGATGATTCTCCTCATAAGGCAAAGAAAAGTGATAAAGTTCATAATATCTCTTCGCATAGACTAAAAAAACCTCTTCGCTCGGCTCTTCTTTTTCAGGATCGGAGAACGATTTGTATAGATCATGTTCAGAGCGTTCGGTATATCCATTTTTGTATTGGACAGATTTCTTTATGACCCCTGCCATATCATTATTTGTATGAAGAAATTTAATCTTTTCATCAGCTTGTCTCTGAATTGTAAAGGCAATTTCTTGGAAGGTATTTAAAATCTCCCTTTTTTTCATTTCTTCTTTTTCATTGGCCTCTGCCCAAGGAAGGATACCTGTTTTGAAATCTTCTTTTACTTTTTCTACAAGCTTTTTAGGTTGGACTCGAATGATTCTTTGTTTTCCTAAAAAACCGCGAAGGCGCATCGATCCTTGAATCAGCTGTCCCTTGGTTAATCCTTCCATGATAAAAAAGAAAGCGACTGTTTCTTCTGGAAGCATAATATTAGCAGATTCTGCGTGGGCAGCATCAAAATAGGCTCCAATTCTTTTTCCTTCAGGGAATTTTCCATCGTAAAGAAAAGTAGAGTCTTTTGTCATTAAATAGATCTTTTCTTGTCTATCTACATCTAACGATCTTGTTTTGCTAAAGAATAGGACCCCATCGAGTTTTGCCGCTTCCATCCAGTTTCTTGCGACATCTTCGTTATTTATATCAGCAAAAAAGCCTCTTGGATCGATCATTGCTCTTACTGTTTCTAGCTCATTGGGATGCTCTTCTTTCATCTGACTAAAGAAGTTTTCCGCATTTTCAACAAGAATGCTCTTTGCATTTTCTTTTTTTCCTAGTTGCTCTATGACATCTTTTTCGAAAAGTTCATCGTTTTTGTAGTTTTGAATAGCGCTTGGCATAGCAGTTTTTGGTTGCGGGGTTGCAGTAAAGCAAATTGAGGCCTTAAATCCACTTATCAAGTGGGCAGGGGAAGCTATAAGCTGCTCTGAAGCTGCGGAAGTGACTTGTTCTAAGGTATGATTGTTAAGATAATAGTCTATTACCTCTCCTTTTTTTCCTAAAATTTCTGTAAGTTTTTTTATCTGATTATGATCTGAAAAATGGATCAACTGAAGCTGCTTGTTTTTTAATTCACTATCAAGCAGCCATTTATTTAATTGTTTAGCCTCTAAAGTGGCATCATGAGAAGAATTGCATTTAAGTGCCGCTATATGACTTTTTAACATCTTTTGGAGGAGCATAGTTACTTGGACAATAGTGAGTCCTCGGTGGTGGGTTCCCTTAATCGAAAGACAGGCTGTTAAATACACATCTTCAAACTGCGCTGTCGAAGGCACACCGTTATGGCAGGGGCTTTCTGTATCTTCTTCTGGAAAAATCGATTTACAATGGTCGATCTCTGTTCTTGTTCTCTTAATTTGTGGAAGAAGTGTGGTAAGAAAGTGTTTTGTCAAAGAAATCAGATGGGCTTTTGGTTTATTTGTTTCAGATAGTTCGATAAGAGCTTGTGGTTTTGGTACATTTTTATTCACCCAATATTTGGCAAATTCAGGTCCGACACCAAAATATTCTGCATATTTATTCGCTAGGTTTTTAGGGTCTTGTTCTCCTTTAAGATAAGGATCCATTAATAAGATGAGATGATCCTTTTCATGATTGGGCAGTTTAAAAATCTCTCCTACTCCAAAGATTGCTCTTGTCAAGGCATCGAGGTTCCGGTGAGATTCATCGAGGATTAAAAAACACTCATTTTCAAAAAAATAGAGGATTTGCCCTAAATACTCTACTCGTTTTTCATCTTCCTCTTTTATAGCTGCAAAAAGGTACATGAGTTTAAGAGCATAAAAAATTTGAGGGTTAATGATGAGAGCCTTTCCCATCCGCTTAGAATGAACGAGAGAAAAGGCAATTTTCCTTAATTGCTCTACAGAAAGCTTCATATGCATTCCCACTTCCAGGTAGGCCAATTCCTCACCTAAAAGATTTAAGGTGTTGGACAAATTTTCTTTGTCGATGGGGTACATTGCTTGAGTAGAAAAGACAACAGGCATAAGGCCAGATCGTTTAGCACGCAGGATCATGAGAGGGGTGAGGTAAGAAGTTTTTCCTGCCCCTGCAGACATTTGAAAATGGCAATGCTCTTTTTTATCAATGGAATCACAAACCCATTGATAGAGTTCTAATTGTCCAGGTCTAGGAAGTTTGCCTTCACGCATTTTAAAGAAAGAAATTTCAGGGTATTTCAAATAGTCGTAGTTGGGCTCGCATTTCGAAATTTTCACTACCTCTTTATAGTAGAAAATTTTTACGAGGCGGCATACTTGTCCAATCTCTCTATCAGAGAGCATAGGACGGTGCTTTTTCAAGAAGCTGCTATCATTTTTTAAGATCACTTCTCTCATAACAATTTCAGGAGTGATGTAATCACGACTAAGAAGAAAAGTCAGCTCATTAATAATTGCTTCTTTATCGAGAGTTTTTATGCGCGGTTCATTCACCAGTCGGTTGATCTGCCCGAGAATATCTTGTTCTACTTCTTGATCTAGAGCATCAGAAATAGGTTTCGGAGGGGTAGTTTTATTGGGGATAGAAAGAGAGATTTCATTTTTGGGAGATGTAAATGAGTCTTTCCCATCAAAAAATGCTTTCTTTAAAGCGTAGGCAGCAGGTGAAGTGTGTTCCAGATTGTGCACTTGAACAATGATCTCTTCCATACGCCCTCTTAAGTCAGGCGTTCTTTCTAAGGGGAGATCTTTAAACATCTTGGAAAAATGGCGTACATAGAAAAGAATGTGGCTTAAATTGACGTATTCGCAAAAAGAATTTTTAAGAAGAGCTAGTAGTGTGAAATCAAAAGGGACAAAGTTCTCTTCGGAAGACGTTTTTCTCGCAACTTCATAAAATTCTACAAAGCGTGTAAGAACAGCCTGTTTATCGAGTTGGATGGGGTGATCGATCTGTTGATTTATATTGCTCTGCGCTTCTATTAAATGATTTATAGAGTTAAAACACTTTGCTACCCTTGATGGAGAGGGAAGGGATGCATAAAAGGCAGGGCGGCTACTTACCTCTTTTTTTGGAATTGTGATTTTTGCTTCCCTTCCTTCTTCAAAGAAGATCTGATACCGTATATCGATGATCTTGGGCCAGTAGAACTTTTCATATTTTTTTGTAAGTTCAGGATAAGCCTCTTTAAGTGAGAAAAGAAGAAATTTTTCTTCTGGGTCAGTCATGGCTACTTCAGGTGAAATCGAGGAGATCGTTTTAAGGTAATATTCATAATTTCTTGCCCCCCAAAGAAAGTAGTCTTGATGAGAATGATCCCATTCATATCGACTATTTTCTTTAAATTGGTTTTCTAACAGAAGGTTTTTATTTTCGAGGATCATTAAGAATAACTTTATATTAAAAGCAACAGAATCAGGCGAGTGATCTGTTATATTTTTAAACTGTTCAAGATTTAAAAAAATCTGATCATTGTAAACAAGTGTCGTTTTTACTTTTTTCAAATAGAGATAAGCTTTACTGTAATCTCCCTGCATTTTATAAAGGAGTGCAAGATAAAGATTTGCTGCAGGATCATCGTTCTTCAGTTCTGAAGCTCCTTTTTCAAAGATATAATACCCCTGATTGTTGTTTTCTTCCGTCTTTACCTCAGTATTGAAATCTACCCCGTCTAAACTTAAGTGGGATTTGGGAATAACCACTAGAAACTTTCCAGAGGCATTACGTAAAATAAATGTTCCTTGATGTCCGTTGATCTCTTTTAAAAGTTCTTTGTCTTCATCATCTTCTACAAGAAAATACCCTTTAAGATTTTCTTGCTGACATAGAAGAACGTTTCTTCCATTTAAAAGAGGCCCATTTATGGTTGTTCTCTTAAATTCTAGCCCTATTCTTAAGAAGTTGAGCTCTTCCACCTGATTTGTTTTTACATTTACAAAACAGAGCACCTCATCTGCTGGAGCGTGTGCAAGGGTGTAGCGATAAAGATAGTCATTTTTAGGAAGATCATGGAGAAAGGTCATTTCATAGGGAAGATCATTTCCTTTATCATCGATGCGAATGATGGTTATGTCAGATTCTCCAAGTTTCATTCTAAAATAAGGGGTATCTGAGTCTAATCGGTAGACAACTACGTCGGTTTCTCTTTTGTAGCAAACAAGTTTGTGATTGAAGCAGCGATCATTCAGAAATTTTAAACCTAAAGGATCGATTTCTTTTGGTTCAAAATTGTAAAATTCATATTCTTCGCTCTTTCCTGAGAGTGTGATTATTTTTTTATTATTTTGCACAAAGTCTGGTGAGGCATCGAATGAGAATGTTTCATCAAAAGAACAAAACGAATTGGATTTTCCTTCCTCTCCTTTCCAGTAAAAAAAACACTTCTCATACTCATCTTTTATTCTGCGATCTATAGAGCTAAACTCGGGTCTTTGCACAAGAATGCCATACTTCTTATGTCGAACCTCTCCTTTTTGAAAATCGAGAATATACTCATTTGCAGAACATTGGGTGGAATTTTCTAGTTTCCACTTGTATGGCAGTTCTTTATTTGAAAATTTCTTCATTATGGCATTGCAAACTTCGTTTCTGAAATTTTCTTGTTGAAGTTTATGAGCATTTTCAAAGGCAACTTTTTTTATAAAAGAGGAAGAGTTTTTTCTAAGCTGCGAAGAATAATTTTCATCAAGAGGCATGTATTGAAAATCAAAAATAAGCGTGAGTAAATTTTCACCTTTCCCTAAAAATAATTGAAGTAAATAAATATCCTCCTTTATTGCATTAGGAAGATCTGAAAATTCTAATAATTTTACGAGATTTTCTTCATAAACCTCACAATTTCCCTCTGCATATTGTTCAAAGTAGATTCCACAGCGCAAAAGAAATAAAGTTGTTGCCACCTGTGCTTTGTCTCTCGAATAATAAATAAGCCCTTGTTGAATAAACCTTCGAAATTTTTGTTTTAAAGGTTCTCCCTGTTGCTTTAAGCGTTCTGATATATACCCAGGTTTAAAAAAACACTCATCGAGTGTTTTCTGGATTCCTAGATGTTGTAGAAGGGGTAAATGAGTATTGTTAGATGCCCAGTTAAGTGCTAAAATGAATGTAAAATTATCACGCCGTGTTATCCGAAGAAGATCCCGGTAAATGGGATCAGAAATCATATAAGCATCAAGTTCTTTCTCGGTTAAGCGTCGACAAAGAGCTTGATTTGTAGTGAGACTTTTTATCTTTTTACTATGGAAAGGAATAAAAGAGGGAGTATGAAGCCCGTTTTCAGCAAATGCGCTTACTTCTTTTCCATTTGAAGGGATCAAACCTCTATCAATAGGGAGTGCAAAAGCAAGCTGTCCCCCGCTTTGTACTTCTTGAAAAGTAAGTGCTTCGGGAATATTCTTAGAACCATAGAAAAGTAGAAACGTAAGATAAGAGAAATAGTAAAGAGAATGAACTTCTGACGATTTAAAAATCCCTTGTTTGTTTTGCCAAAGAGCAGAATACATCAGTAATCGATCAAGATTGCTAGCCTTGTCTCCAAAGGCGGACTGTGTAAATTGTTGCAAAAAACTGATATGATTTCGTCCTTGAACGATCTGAGGATCTGAGCTTGTTTTGACTAAGTCCTCGTGGACAAATTCTGCTACTGGAAGTATAGGAGCGATAGGGAAAATAAATCGTTTTTGGTTAGCTGTAGAACAAGAAGTGAAGTATTTTATCACTTGACTATATCGATCATTTTCTTCTTTAAGGGGAAGGGAGGTAAAACCATAAGGTTCAAATTCCACTCCTGGAGTAAATAAGGGCGTCGCGTATCCTTTTAATTTTGTCGTTGGTACAGATCTAGCTAGTTTATCGCAGATTGCATAAAGAGTTGTGACTGAAAGAAATTGATCGGTAAAATCCCCTTTAATGGAACCATTTTGTGGCTGAAAGGCTTTTCCTCTCATTCCAAGATAAACAAGCTTTTCTAAGTGACAAAGGATCTCTGCAATCTGCGATTTAGGAAGGGTATTCCATAGATCATCTCCATAAAGGGGAACAGGAAGCGTTTTTGTGATAGCCTTTAAAAATAAAAAAGACTCCTTATTGTTAAGAGGAATCATTGTTTTAACCCAGCTGCGAAGAGTAGGTTCAAAGTTGTCAATGTCAAAAATAGGTTCTTCCCATAGATGCGACTCCAAGCTTGAGATTGATGCATTCTTTGGAGGCGCCACTTTTTTTAGAGAGTGAAGAATAGGGAACTTTCTGAGTGTCAAAGATGTGATTTTTGGGCGAGGAAAGTTAAAGAGAGCATATCTCGCTTTTTCTTGAAGCTTGTTTACTTCATGAACAACCGCTGCTGCAGCAGAAATCTCCTCGATTGATAGGTCATCTTTCAATTCAAGGAGTTTGCGTCCAACCTCTTTTGCTCCAGTTGAAAGGAGATGTAATGCGTAATGAGGAGCCCCCCCTTTGTTATACGTATGATACCCTCTAATTAGAGAGTATAATTTGTAGTTAAGAAAAACCTTCTTTATTTCTACGTGAGGAATCCTATTTATTAAAAAGTCATGAATCACATGTCGCACTGCTTTTTCTGGGCAATCTCCTGCGAGCTGCTTTTCCGCCCGATATATGTCTGGGTTTTGTCCAAGAGAGGGCTGCAGATCACCAAACGTCAAAAAGATATCGTAAATATCTTGTCCGCAGTAAGCTCTAAGATTTGGATTAGGGGGGTCAGACATATAGCGGATGAGGAGACAGAAAACCTCATGCCCTAGCGGTCCAAAGAATTTCTCTTTATCAAAATAGATCGGAAAAGAAACATAAGAAATCTCTTGATAGGAAGCTTTGTAGCCTAATACCGCATGCGAATCAGACCCATTGCCTACATTAAAAAAATTAATAGAGATTTTATCTTTATGAACTTCAAGCCTTGCAGCCAGCGCATGCCCTTCGTTGGCAACACCATGACGATAGCCTAGAGGAAGGTAGGCAAAAGCATTCTTATCAAGCTGTTCTTTAATTTTATTTAGATAGTTACTAGCATTCCATTCGAGCTCTTGGTTATCGATCTCTTTCTTTTCATTTAGAGGATAGCGCATATCAAAAGCACTCATGTCTTCTAGAGTCCATTGCAAATACTCTAAATTTTCAAGTGGAAATTTAAGATCGAAAAAGATCTCGCCTCCTTTTGTACAATGTGCTAAAAATTCCATTGCAGCATTAAGACTCGTGCGAAAGTTCCCCCCTTCGAGAGTGCTTTTTTTAATGATTGTTTCTGCGTGTAAAAGGCCAAATTGGCGCCAGTCGACAATCCCCCAGTTTTCTCCTTGAGAAAGGATATCTTTTCCCAGTTTTGTGAGAGCATCTGATCTTTGTTGTGCAAGTGGCAAGGCAGCTAGGTATTCCTTAATGTATTTATTCGCTATCACCAAGGTTTTTTTGGGGACAGCAGAGCTAGCAGGAGGGGTAATAGGAGCTTTAACGCTATCACCAGAACCTGTGCCAAGTCCAAAGATTTTTTGAAGATAGCTTGTCATATTTATTAATTAATGTTTTTACTAGTAATTCTACAATAATTTAATCATATTTTTCAAGAATTAATATAATAACGCCTATTTGTAAATAAATTATTTTATATATATAGTAATTTTTATTTTAAAAATTGCATATAATCATCTTTATATAGTAAAATCTATCACAAAAGGAAAAACCAAATAAGGAGGAAATATGTCATCATCATCATTAGTAGCAGCGCGTCCACCAATTCCAGCAGTGCTTCATAATCAGCCTGTAAAGCAAGATTCTTTTTCTTCCAATCAGAGTGATATTAATCCTGGCCCAACTAGCTCTGTAGACAATAGAACTTTCATTGTCAATGTGAACAATTCAAATTCCTTTAAAGCTATAGCAACTATTGTATTAATCGTAGGCCTTGCAGCGTTGGTTATTGGAGCTCTTGCTTGGAATAACATAAGTTTTTCAAATGCTCTTTTACAACAAAAAGCTTTTCTCCCTCTAACGCTAGGCGGTGGAGCCCTAGCTTCTCTTGCTCTAGGAGCCCTGATAGGAGCCTACATTACAAAAGCAAATGCTGAAGTTACGCAGCAGCTCAAAGAGGGTTCGATTTCTTCCAAGCAAACATCGGCATCTGCAGGTTCTCAAAGTGGCAATACCCCTCCTGAACTGCCTTCTGCTGAGCAACGTCCAGGAAGTAATCGTATTGGTGACTCTGGAAGCGCTACTAATGCTAACCATGAGGATGGATATCTTGCTCCTAGAGGTAGAGAAAGCTTGTCGTGCTAAAATATACATTAAAGGGAGGATCTGGTTATGGCTTCAAGTTGTGATTCTGCTACGGCAGGTTTGGTGTCTTCGTCGGAGGCTTTTGCCCGCAAAGCTGCCGTGAGAGTTGGTAGTCTAACTGCTCATGGTAGTGCTAGAAAAGAATCAGCAGCAGCTCCTCGTAGGTCTTCTGCGTATATTGCAACGCTTACATTGATGATAGGTCTTGCAGCGATTGCAGCTTCCCTTACTCTTGGTCTTAAACCAAATCCCTTGTTTACTATGACTCAGTATATCTTTGTAGCTGCTTCAGGAGGAGTTTTAACAATTATTTCCTTAGCAGCTCTTTATAAAGCCAAAGAAAATTATAGAACTTGGCGTGGTGCCAACATTTCCTATTGAAGAATTTACACGGATGGACAGGATAACCGGATGGACAGGATAGGAGAAAGAAAAAAAAGTCTTTCTTCTATCCTGTCCATCCGTGTAAATTTACTCACCTTACTCAAATGGTGTCGCCAGTTCCTGGCTCAGATGAAGATTATGCAGTTTTCCGTGGGTTCCTTCGTCACCCACGGCTATCAACTGCCATCGCTTCGCGATTTGATTACCGCTTCGCGGTTAAGATGAAAGCTCTGGTTTTGTTATTAACCTGAGTTTTGGGTTTAATCCTGAGCGAATTAAACCCAAAGTTCAGGTTATTAAAATCTGATCTCATCTTAACCGCGAAGCGGTAATCAAGTCGCGTAAGCGATGGCAGTTGTTAGCCGTGGGTGGGAACCCACGGAAAAGATGCACCGCCTCCTCTGAGCCAGGAACTGGCGACACCATTTGAGTAAGGCAAGGTTTTATTCTGCGGGTTCAATTTGCTTATCGATAGAAAAGGAGAACTGTTTGTTCAATGAACGAACAGATAAAATCCAGAAGAGAACTGTGCAGGCGACAACGGGAATGAGAAAGTGGGTGATCGAAAGAACGGAACCTGTTCCTGCAATTTGAATGAGGATGATCTGTAGCCAAGCTGCCCCTGATTTTCCAAGGCGAGAGCCTACAACGTCAATCGCTGCCTTTCCCTTAACCTTCGATTCTGGGTCTAGGGGAATAAAGGCGATCTCTTTTGTTTGGTCAAAGAAAGTGTATTTCATGATTTTGCTAATTCCGTTTTGGAAGGCTCCAAATAGAACAATCGCAAGAAGTGAGCCTGCGCCTAGGCTATCTCGGAAAAGGAAGAGGAATAAAAATAGCAGGCTTGAAAGGCCGATGAAGATGGGGGGGAGCTGAGCGGAAAAATGCCAGCCTAAACGGCGGAAAAGGATCCCGGTGCAAAATACAGAAACAAAGAAGGTGCAGACCCCGACCCACGAGGTAATCCCTGCCATGAAAGTTTGATAAGAGGCAGTATCAGGGTAGACCATTTTTACGTTTGCCTTCCAGGTGACCTCAATTAAATTGAGGGTTAGGCCGTAGGCTATGACGATAATGGCGATATATCTCAAAGGTTTTGAATGGTAAATAAATTTTATACTTTCCTTTAAGCTCAACTTAGTTTTTTGCTCCATTTGAGCGTCTTTATGCTCAGGTTGGAAAAGGCGGGGGTCTTTGGCAATAGAACGGGTAAGTTTCCAATGAAAGGCTAAAATTGCAGCTCCGAAACACATAATGCAAAGGACAATATGGCGAAGGGAAGTCTCAAAATCAGCTCCGACATGCCCTTGAGTAAAGTAGATCACGATGGGGCCTGTAAAGATCATTGCGAGGTCGCCGCCGGCTAAAAAAAGATTATAGCTTCTTTTCGCTTCATTCAGATTACAGATATGATTCACAAATCCCCAAAAAAGGAGGAAAAAGGCGATTTGGCCCCATAGCTCAGCAACAACAAAGAAGAGGGATTGCACCCAGTTACGGTAAATAGAGACCCAATGGCTGTTTTCTTGCCCTAGAAAGGCTACAAGTTTATCTGCGCTGTCATGAGGAGATAAGGTTTCTAAATTAGGGTAGAGAACAAATCCATAAAGGAAGAAAAATCCCATAAAAAACAGGATAATTCCATAGAAAAGGGTGGATCTTTTAAAAATATTAGTTAACTTTGAGTAAAGGAGAGCGGTGAGCATGAAGATAGGTAGGACAACCCATCCTTTTAATACGGGGATCACCTCGGCCCCACCACCTTTAGCTGTAACGACAGAAGCATCCTTCATGGTCGTTACAAAGCCGTAAACCATTGCTATAAAAAATTTGATAAAGAAGAGGGGAACAATTTTTTTAAGTTCAAACCGTTCGATCGGCCAAAACTGTTCTCTCCATCTGCTCAATAAAGATTTTTCTTTGTCTTGCATTCAGGCAATAATACAAGAACAGGAAAAAAAATGCAAAGAAGAAGAAAAGAAGCCTATTTTTGTGGCCAAGGGATATCTTTACAGAATCCAAGAGCGCATTCGTCGAAAGTTGTAATAAAATTTAAAAATGTTAAAGCAAATACTGCTATACAAGCAAGCCGCTCAAACCAGTTCATTTTAAATTTATCTTTGTCATTTGCTGAATAAAGGAAGAGGAGTAACACAACCGCAATCACGGAAGAACAGAAAGTGAGAAATGCCCATGTATAAAGGCTAAGGCCGAAAACTGGGTAGCCAAAAACAGGGGAGCCAGGACAAATGTGCAAAAGAATTTGACGGACAGAAACGGAACCTCCAAAAAAAGCAGAAAGAAGGGAGAAGCCGTAATGTAGGGGTTGTATCCCAAAACGGAGATTCAAGATTGCTCCGATAGCCACGCCAATCATTCCAAGTCTTTGGAGCAAGCAAAGAGGGCAGGGAGTTTCTTGCTTAAAATATTGTTGAAAATAGGCACTCGATAGTATTCCCATTAAAATAAGGGCGAGCACTGCATTTAATGTTCTTGAAAGTCTTATGGTTGTCATAGATTTATGTTCAGTGGGCTAGTTGCGTGGTGGATAAGCATGCCAAGGCAAAGGAAAAGGGTGATCATTCCTAGGGCAATGGCGTAAGTTCTTCTGCCAAAAAAAGCAAGAAGTTGTGTTGCAATAAAGAGAAAAAAAAGTCCTACCATCATAGGTTACCTCTTTAGACTTAAAGGGCCAGAACCAAAATGTGCAATAAGAAGTGCCGCGCCCATTAAGGAAAGGTCTTTTAAGAGTTGTATATTTTGCATAGTTGCTAGAAAGGAACCGCTACTCCATGATTTATGGAGCATAATTAAAATAAGCAAAGAAAAAGCTACAATTAACCAAGCTCCAATTTTCGCTTTAAATCCTAGCAAAATGCTTAAGCCGCCTAATAACGCTAACAAACCTGAAAAGGGAAGAGTGATGCTTGCCATAGGTATTCCGACGCTTGTAGCATACTGGATAGATGTAGGTGAAAAATGGGTGATAGATGCAATAATGAATATTGATGAATAGAATATTCTTCCAAGTAATGCCAAATACTTCATATGGTTTTGCTCCTTTTTTCACTACATAGCGAATAACCAGAATTATGTAAAACTTTTTTATTGAAGAGAAGAAGAAGAGGGGATCGGGCACGCACGCGGGCATGGGCACGGGCACGAAATTCGGAGGGAAAAGAAAGCTAAACTTCTTCTCTCTTTCGTGCCCGTGCCCATGCCCGCGTGCGTGCCCGATCCCCTCTTCTTCTCTTATCTTATCTTTTTCTTGTTCTTAGTTGTGCTTTTATTATATGAAGAAGAAATGAGATCCAAAAAGACACAATCTCTTCGCTTTGTTATTGGGGCGACGGTGATAGGAAATACGCTGGAGTGGTTTGACTTTGCCCTTGTAGGGGCTTTGGCTCCTTTGTTTGCACATCTGTTTTTTCCTCCAGGCTCCTCTGAATCGTATCCCCTATTCTTTTTTGCTCTCAGCGCTCTTGCTCGTCCTATAGGAGGTTTTGTGTTTGGTCGTTTGGGGGATAGGGGAGGCCGAAGAAATGCTCTGATTAAAACGGTCATGTTAATGACCATCCCCGTTTTCCTTTTAGCCATTATGCCCTCTTATGAACAGATTGGAGGGGCCGCAGTTGCCATACTTGCCATTGTTTGCTTATTGCAAGGGTTTTCAACAGGAGGGGAGTTTCCAGGTTCGATTGTATTTCTTGTGGAAAGCTCTCCTTCGAAAATACGGGGATATGTTGGTAGCTTTGCCTACTTTGGCGCTCTTTTGGGAATGCTTTTTTCTGTTTTAGATCTGTATTTTGTAAAAAAAACTACAGGAACTAATTTTGAAGCCTGGGGCTGGCGCCTTCCATTCATTGTAGGTACAGTTTTAGGAATACTTGCCGTTTTCTTCCGAACAGCTCTTGAAGAAACACCTGTTTTTAAAGAGGAAGTTAAAACAGGCGCTATCTTAAAAAGCCCGGTTTTTACTTCTTTTAAACACACCAAACAGCTTGTAACAGGCCTTATGATATTTATGCTTGACGCTGTTGGATTCAATCTCATTTTTGTTTTTTCATCTTACTACTTCACAACCATCTTGGGACTCGCTCTTAAACAGGCATTTTTGATTAATACTTTTACGGTCTTCGTAGCGTTAATTTCGATCCCCTTTGCTGGCAAAATTTCCAATTACCTTGGATTTTATAAACTTAGTAAGTGGGCTGCAGTTGCAATGATTGTTCTGGCACTCCCACTCTATCTCATGATGAACCCCCAGCAGCTTTGGACTATTTATTTTGCGCAGGCGGTTTTAGCGCTTCTTTTATCCTTATATCTAGCAAATCTTCCAGCTATCATCGCAGACATCTATCCCGCGCCCATCCGTTATAGCTCTTGCGCTCTTGTCACAAACTTCTCCGTTGCTCTTTTTGGCGGTACAGCGCCCCTATTAGCCTCTTTTTTCATCACTCATACCAAAATAAGCTGCTTTCCCGCCCTTTATCTCATCGCCGGCGCCCTCATCTCCCTCTTCGCTTTAAACAGTAAAATCCACTTGCAAAAATCGTAATACCGTATTACATTAACTATAAAAAGGAGAAACAGTTATGACTGTAAAAACCAAAAAAAGAAAGACTTTAAAACAGATCGATCTGAGTTATCTCAAAGTCTTAAATTCAACGATGGGCGAATGGAAATCAAAAGAAGATGACAAAGCTTATAAAAACCTATGAAAATGTATAGTCAAACAATCGGGAGGTAAATTTCAGGTCCGAAGGACTCTTATGTTACAGCCCAGGTCGCAGGTCTAATGCATTAAGTGAGTGGACCGCATTTGTCCCATTAGGGACATAGGTTTATAGCCAGGGTGTGAGCACGCCGGTCAGGCGCGCGGAACCCCTGGAACGAAATCCAATAACCCGCGCTCCAGAGGAGCGCTGCAACATTTAAAGACATTTTTTCTCAATTTTACACCTTAAGCCTTTAATTCATCAAAAGCTTCCAGCGCTCCTCTGGAGCGCATATTTTTGACTTGATGATCCCAGGGGTTCCGCGCGCCTGGCCGGCGTGCTCACGCCCTGGCTATAAACCTATGCCCCTAGCGGGACAAAAATGTTTAAAATCTAATTAAAGAAAGTTCTTGCTTTGTAGTTTTAAGGGTATTTAAAATTTTATTTTTAATAAAAATCGGGTAATTGAGTTGATGCTATATCAATGAAATCGTATAATTGGAGGCATGACAAATACAATAGGTTCTAATCCATCAGCTTTATCAGCGGCAGCAGTCTACCAACCTCCGAAATGTGATGTGGAGATTGCCGCAATCGTGCTTGGAACCCTGGCCATAGGGGTGGGGCTGTCTCTTGCTTTCGGCCTTAGGGACATAAAAGTTGTGGCTTATGCAGCAACACTTGCTAGTGGCGGAGCCCTAAACGTTGCAGCTATTGCCTCTATGACAAATAAATATTATAAAAATCCTCGTAAAACAGATCCTGTAGTTCCTACATTAAAACCTTCTGTTTCTCCTATGGGAGCGGCACTAGAGGAGATCCAGTCTCTTTACGATCAGCTTTTAAAAATACCTAGGGAATTGCGTTTAGAACAGGGAAATCAGCTTCGTCAAAAAATAACAAATTTTAAGGCTTCCTTTCAGCAAGATCGAGAAAATAACGAGACTTATTTCTTACAACTGGAAACAACCGAAAAGAGTGTCAATTATTTGCTCTCTGTTGGCGGTGCTCTTTTGATCTCAAACCATGGCATGGATCCATCGGGAGAGATGGATGTTCCTCCAGATGGAAATTGTTTATTTTTTGCTTGTTTAGATAAATTAAAATTACTTGGACATGCAGATATTCATGATACTACCACTGATATGGATTTGAGAGAAATGACAGTTAATTGGCTAGAGGAGCATAAAAATGAGGCAGAAGTGGCCAGCTTGCTAGAGGAATCTGTGGATGCTTACAAAAACTCAAGACAGGTTGTTGATTTTAATAAGGACCAGCACTTAATTGAAGTGAGAAATGACCGATTTTTTGGGACTGCTTCTGAAATACATGCGATTGCTCATAGATTCAATGTAAAGATTACTGTAAAGAGTTATACGACAAATCCGAATATAAAACAGCGAACCTGTTGGGAGATAAAAACATTTGGCGTAGAAGCTTCCAGGGAAATTGATCTTAATCTCCACATTGACTTGCGTCACTGTAGACTTCAAGTTCTAAAGAACGAAGAGGGCAACTAGTCTTTTTCAGAGAGTTTCAGATATTTATAGAATGCGGTGTGTGCGTTGTAACTGGAAATAATGTAACCTTCTTTCCCTCCTAAAAAACCTCTTTTGAGAACGTAACTTTTAAAGAATGCAAACTTTGAGTGAAGGATCGCTTTTAGAAGAGAGCTTTTCCCTTTTTTCTGCTGAGCAAAAAGAGTTGTGTAGGCTTGCATTTTATGGAGAAAGTCGCTCATTTCCCGATAAGGGACGTGGATCATTGGGTTTTTAAGAGCGAGAACGTTTAATCCCTTGTCTATAATTTTTTCGTGAACCATCGCATCGGTAAATCTTGTTTGTTTCCTATTATATAGGCGTACTACCCAATCAGGGTGCCAGCCTCCACACCACTTAATATGTTTTCCATTGAAGTAGTTATGTCGTTGAATGGAATATACAGCTTTTTGAGTGAGGGCAAGAGAGTGAAGTTCTTCAATGAGGAGAGGAGATAAGATTTCGTCGCTATCAATAGAGAGGATCCAATCGTTTTTTGCAAAGGAAGTGGCAACGTTGTGCGATGGGCCAAAGCCTACGAAAGGGGAGTGATGAATGACTGTATTTGAAAAGCTTTTAGCAACTTTGAGGGTATCGTCGGTAGATCCTGTATCTAAAATAATTACTTCAGAAAATGAGCGGGTAGATTCAAGCGTTTTTGCTAGGTAGTGGCCACAGTTTTTTGTCAGTATCGTCACCGAGATCATGTGCCTATAATCACATACAAACAAATTGATTGCAACACCCCTTTTAGTATATGATACACTCTTATTTTGTGAAGGTAGAATTCCATCAGCGCAGAGTAAAGACTGAGCCGCAGAGAGCGCTGAGGAAGAAAAAAATATCTTTTCTCAGCGCCCTCTGCGGCTCAGTCTTTACTCTGCGCTGATGAAATTTTCAGCTTGTATTACTACAAATTAATTTCAAAAAATCTTCCTTCTCTTCCTCCGTATTAAAAAATCTTTCTTTGCTTCAAAAGATGAGAATGATAGCCTCTGCTTTATGAGAAAAGCTTATACTTTTGATGATGTGGCCCTCGTGCCTCAATTTAATAATGTGCCTTCACGTACAGAGCCATCGCTTGAAACTTGGCTGACAAAAAACAGAAAAATTGGAATCCCTTTGATCTGTTCTAATATGGATACTGCTATTAGCGAAGAGCTCGCAGATCTTCTCTTAGAAGAAGGCTCGATCCCCATTTTTCATAGATTCACTCCCAAAGATGCGCAAACTAAATGGGTCAAAAAATATGGGCAAAATAGTTTTATTTCTTGTGGGATCCAAAAGATAGATGAAACGAGGGAACTTTTAGATTTGGGAGCCGCCGGAGTTTGTATCGATGTTGCCCATGGCCATTCTGATAAAATGTTTAAGTTTATTCAAGAACTAAAAAAAACTCACCCTGACAAAGAAGTGATTGCAGGTAATGTATGCACAGCTATGGCTTATCATGATTTGGTAAATGCGGGTGCAGATGCAGTAAAAGTAGGAGTGGGCCCTGGTGCTGCTTGCACAACACGGATTGTTACAGGTTTTGGAGTGCCTCAGTTCACAGCCATTTACGATTGTGCAAAGATTGCAGAAAAACTCCGTGTTCCTCTAATTGCAGATGGAGGGATCCGCAACAGTCGCGATGTCGTTTTAGCCCTTGCTGCTGGCGCTAGCACTGTGATGCTTGGAAAGCTATTTGCCTTAACAAATGAAAGTGCTGCTCAAAAAAGAAAGGGTGAAAAAGGGCTTGAAGCCAAATACCGAGGACAGGCAAGCGAAGATTTTCAAGAAGATTTTTATGGTGGCCTAAAAAATAAAACAGTTGCAGAAGGGATCGCGTTTTGGGCTCCTGTTTCTGGAAGTGCAAAAGAACTTATCTCCCAGCTTTTAGGTGGGCTTCGTAGTGGTCTTACATATGGAGGAGCTAAAAGCATTAAAGAGCTCCAGCGCAAAGCTGAATTCGTGGAGGTTTCCTCCGGCTATATGCCTGAAAGTTATCCAAGATCCTAAAAATTTATTTACATATTAAAAGATTTGTTATACACCGACATAGAAAAGGGGGAACCTATTTTATGACACCGGGTAAACAAAGAGAAGAGTTAGCACTAGAAAACCGAAAAGACATTCTCGAACTCAATAGAATGAAAGAGAAGATCGAGCAAAATGTTAAAAAGGTTAATGACGAAAATAATCAGATCTTGGAACTGAAGAAAGAAGAAAAAATCCTCCAAAACAGAATAGAGACACGGGTTCCGGAATCAGAAGCGATGATTCTTCATGAAAAGATCAATCAAATCAGACAACACTGTCAACAACTAGCAATCACAGCGTCACAGACCATGAAACATAATAATGAGCTTATCCATGCACGCAATGATCTTGTCGAGCGGATAAACATGCGCGACTATATTCTACGCCAATCAGAAGCCACCTTAATGCGTGTTCCCGCTAAAAAAGCTAAATAACCCCGTTTTACTACAGAGGAAATCTAATTTATGTCTATAAATTCATTCAAAAAACTTGATGTTGAGCAAAAAGTTCAAGTGGAAAAAATTCAAGAAAAACTTGCGCAAAATGAAATCCGATTACAGGAACTAGAAGGTAAAAAAAATCAAGTGGAGCAGGCGCTACCTTCTGAAATGCCTGAAAAAATCAAAATTCAAAAATTAGCAAAATTAAAAAACGAGATCGCCATTGTCAGGAAAGGAATTAGCAAGAGCCAAGAAGAATTAAAAATATGGAAAGAAGACGCTATAGGTAGTAGAGAGTGCAAAAGAAATATCAAAGAAGCGCCTTTAAAAAAACGACACGAGAAGAGTGAAGCTTTAAGAAGCGAGCGCGACACGTTACAGGCGGAGCAAAGAGAAGAGAGTGAAAAAATGCTTAAATCTGCACATGATCAGATACAAGAAAGATATCATTTGGCGATGGAAGCTAGAGATCTTTACGATAACGAATATCAGGGACTTGTGGGTTTAAGCGCTGGTGAAAAAAAAGCGTTTAATCCTAAAAAATTAGTGGCAGGAATCTCTCGTAAACCCCAAAAGGGGAGCCTTCTATACAATCGATATAAAAAACACTTACTCCTCAAGAAGAAAAAAGCTGAAAAAGAAATACGT
>Ga0206905_10062_pt1 | contig 31392 bp, 41 predicted proteins | sample Alteio_BWOrgHeat_43_FD_152940 | JGI IMG/M metagenome (GOLD analysis project Ga0206905, IMG submission 152940) | Enriched cells from forest soil in Barre Woods Harvard Forest LTER site, Petersham, Massachusetts, United States -... | ecosystem: Environmental > Terrestrial > Soil > Temperate forest >...
ATACCTCTTTTAAGAAGCTTTTGGGTGAAAACCAAAACTTATTAGAGGCAAGATGTCTTTCACAAGAAAGGATTATTGTATGCAGTATCGCAGATTTTGTAAGCTGGACATTGTCCGATGCTTTCACCGTAATCAGATCAAATCCCGATCTTGGTTTGAAAGATATCCAGTAACTCCTTTTCTCTCGGCCATTTTGAGAGAGGAAATAGCTTCGGCAGGCCTCCGGTCGGCCGCCTGAATTATCCCCACCCTTCTCTTGGCAGTACACTGCAAAATCCGGTATATCGCCTCTGGTCCCCAAGAAGCACAGATCAAGGTTATATTCCGAAGACATGGGACAGACTGATAATGCGAAAATTCTGAACCCAAGCGAGCCTATTCTTGGCTCAGCTAGACCATATAGTTCAATGTCTACGGCATAACTTTTGCTCTGCCTTAACAAGGTAAAGCATGGCCCCCGGAAGCAATGACTTCCTATCTATCCGTCCACAAGATTCTATCTTCACCTACTCGCATCTTGCTCGCTAACTGGGCGGCGGTTTTCTGTCCTTAAATGGAGATGTGGCCAACATCCGTCCTTCTCGAGGCAATCCTTATCAGAGCAAGCTGGAACCATTCGCGGATTTGATCCGTGATTGGCGGCGGCGGCGCAAAAGCTATCGCCTCATCGCGCAAATCCTGCGCGATCAGCACGGCGTCGAGACCGATCACACCACTATCTGGAGCTACATCAAAGTCCGCTCCGGATCACGCCCCGTTTACACCATGACGGAAGATGCTCCAAAACCGCGAGCGTGCACTGATCCGATTGCCCGTCTCAAAGCAAAACCGGTGCCCCCTCCGAAAGAACCCGTTTTTCAGTACGACGAAAACAAACCTCTAACCCTCATCAACGAAAAAATATGAAAAAATTAAAAAAGAAAGTCGCCTTTTCCATGGGCGGAAAAGGTGGAGGTGGTAAAACCACCCTCATCTCGGCCCTGGCCGAATGGTACGCCGAAAACCAGATTCCCTGCACCCTGCTCGATCTCGATATTGAAAATAAGAAGAAAGGCAGCTTCTCGCATTTCTTTCCCGACCGGGCGATCAAGATCGACATCAGCACCCCGGCCGGTCTTGATGCCTTTATCGACCATGCCGACAAGGAGCCGGACATCATCCTCGCCGATATGGGCGCGGGTAGCGGTAAGATTTCTTCGGCGTGGTTTAACTCAATGTTCGAGTCGATCGCCGACAGGCTGTCGTTTACCGCCATTGGTGTCGTGACCAGTGACCCCGCCAGCGTGGAAAGTTTGCTCAACTGGGCGGCTCAGTTACAAAACCGAGTCTCCTACCTGGTGGTTCTCAACCAGCAGGAAGATATTCAAATCGACTTTACCTATTGGGAAAGGTCGGCGGAAGCCGTCGCCTTTCGCGCAGCCTTTAATCCCCTGATCATTCGCATGGAGGCGCGGTTGCCTGATTTGCAGCACGCCCTGCGCAATCATGGGTTTACCCTCGGTCAAGTCGCGGCCCGCGAAGTTGCCGGGACGGAATTGGACAAAAGCAGTCTGGTTATTCGCGCCCAGGCCTACCGTCGCCAGCTTTTTGCTGAATTTGATCGGGTGAAGGAGGCCCTTCTCCCATGAATCCCGATATGTTTGATAAGATAGCGAAATATGTTCCCGAGGAACATCTCCCGGAGTATTGGCGTATGGTCTCCCGGCTTCGGAAACTGCGGCCTGACGATGAAATCCTGATCCTCCTTCAGGCGATGGGAGTGATGACCTTGGTTCTGCATGATTTACCGTCCGCCTTAATCGCGGAACGGCAGGCTTGGAAAAGCCAGCTTGATGCGTTTCGCGATGAAATCAGTCAGATGACTGAAAGCGCGGCCAAGCAGGTTGTCTCGGTCACCAATCATGCCGAAGTGCTCAACGAGGCCATGGTCAAAAATGGCCTGATGATCCGGGAAAGCACGAGCCGCCTGGAAAAGGTTTCACAGGAGGCGGTGAAGCAGATCGATGTGGATTCCTTCAGCGATAAGATCAGCGCCCGCATCGAAGAAAGGATTGTCTCTCGATTGGATACGGTCACGACCAGGGCGGAACACAGTCTCGACGTGGTAGATGAGGTGGCCACTGGATCGGTACGGGCGGTCAAGGAATGGAAAAGGGCCACCGTCTGGCCGCTGGTCGGTGGCATCTCGGCGGGCATCCTGGGGCTGTGCCTCACGTTGACCGGCTTCGGCCTGAAGATGATTTATGACGCCGATCAAGCGGCATTGCAGACCAGGCTGGCAGAAGTTCAGGGGATGGCGGAAACGAACAAGGCGGCCTTTGCCTTGCTCGCTCAGAATCAAATCGCGTTGGAGGTTGCCGGGGTCAGGGATGACAGTGGGCAAACGCTCTCGGGTCAAAAGGCGCTCAATCTGACGCCCGCTTCCGACGTGAGACTGGAGACGGCTCCCGATCAGTCGAAGCGGGCGATCATCTTCATCTCTGTCCCTCAAACCTCACCCAGAATCTTTCCTCCCTGGCGGGTTGGTCCCTGAACCTGAATCGGAAATGTTCCCACAGTCTTCCCACTTTGTTCCCACACGATCTCAGAATAATAGCCGCGAGTTCCCACAATCTCCCCACGATGTTCCAACGCCGTGGGAACTTGTGGGAACTTTTTCTCTCCTAATTGTGCCCGCCATAGCTGCGCTACGGGGAGATGTCTTCAGGAAAATTTCCATCTCTCATTGAGTTCATAACCATGAAAAGAGCGATGTAGAATATGTTGCGAATTTTCTGTAGCGAGGATGTTTCTCAGGCTCGTAATTACTATACCAGCAGCCTGAAATATGAAGCTGATCCTTCCAAGCTGGGTCAATATTATGGCCAGGAACAGGAGGTCATTGGGGGATGGCAGGGTAGAGGTGCCGAACGTTTGGGTCTGCATGGAAAGGTGGATCAAGCGGCTTTTGAAGCTTTGTGTGACAATAAGCGCCCCGGAACGAATGATCGGTTTACCCCTCGAACCAATGACCATCGCCGGGTCGGTTATGATTTCAATTTCAATTGCCCGAAGAGTGTTTCCGTCGTCCATGCCCTGACCGGGGATGAGCGGGTTCTGGAGGCGTTCCGTGAATCTATATCTGATACGATGAAGCAAATAGAAGCGGACATGAAAACACGGATTCGGGCTCATGGTGCAGATGAGGATCGCAAAACGGGTAACATGGTCTGGGGCGAGTTTATCCACTTCACGGCGCGTCCTGTGGAAGGTCGGCCCGATCCCCACCTTCATGCCCATTGCTACGCTTTTAACGCCACCTACGATCCGGTGGAGGAAAAATGGAAAGCGGGGCAATTCGGGGACATCAAACGCGATGCTGAATACTATGAGGCGGCCTTTCACGCTCGTTTGGCGAAGAAAGTCGGTGAACTTGGTTATATCGTGAGCCGTTCGGGAGACTGGTGGGAAATCAAAGGACTCTCTCGGGAAACTCTGGAAAAGTTTTCGCAGCGGACGGAAAAGATCGAGGAAGCAGCCAGGAAGGGTGCCATTGACGATGCTGCCGCCAAAGACAAGCTGGCGGCCCTGACTCGTGAGAAAAAGGTTAAGACATCGATGCTTGAGCTCAAGCGGGAGTGGGCGGATCGTCTAACACCCGAGGAGAAGCAGTCCCTGGCGGGTCTATTGGGGCAACAGCGAAATCAGGTGATCACGCCTCGGGAGTCGATGGATTATGCCTTGGCCCATTGTTATGAACGCTCATCTGTGGTGACGGACAAAGCCCTGGTGACGGAGGCCCTTTGGTATGGCGTCGGCCATGTCGATGTCGCACATGTGGAAAGGCAACTCTTGCACGAGGAGATCCTGACGCAGGACATGAACGGTCGGCGATGGTGCACGACCAAGCAAGTGCTCCGAGAGGAATGGGAAAATATCGGCTTTGTAAAAAAAGGATACGGTCAGTGTCTTCCACTCAATGGCAAGCCGTACACGTTTCAGAACAGCCAACTCGGGCAGGATCAAAAGGACGCCGTCCGGCATGTGATGACTTCGCTGGATCGTGTGATCGCCATTCGTGGCCCGGCTGGGGCTGGGAAAACGACCATGATGCAGGAGGCGGTCCCGGCAATTGAAGCGGGTGGACACCAGGTCTTCACCTTTGCGCCGAGCGCCAAGTCCTCACGCGGTACGCTCCGGGAGGAAGGTTTTCAGAATGCCCAGACGGTGGCTCATCTCCTGAAAAATGAATCGCTGCATCCCCAATTGCACGGTCAGGTGCTTTGGATCGATGAGGCCGGGCTGCTCAGCGCCCGCCAGATGCGCGGAATCTTTCAATTAGCCGAAAAGTTGGATTGCCGGGTGATTCTGTCCGGCGATACGAGGCAACACACGTCGGTTGAGCGCGGGGATGCGTTGCGATTGCTCGAAAAATACGCGGAACTCAAGCCAGCCGAATTAACCGAAATCCGCCGTCAGCACCATGAGCAGTATCGTGAGGCGGTGCGGGATTTTTCCAACGACAAGCCTGCGGAGGGGTTTGCCAAGCTTGATGCCATCGGCAGCATCATTGAAGCCGGGGACGAACGATACCAGCAACTCGCCGTCGATTATGCAGATGCCGTGGCACGGCGCAAAACGGCCATGGTTGTGTCGCCTACTCATGTCGAGGGCGAGAAAGTAACGGCGGCAATTCGGGAAGAATTAAAACAACGGGGCAAGCTCGGTACCGATGAGACAAAAATTACCCGCCTCATTAACCAGCAATGGACCGAAGCCCAGAGGAGTAATCCGCAAAGTTATCGTCCCGGCCTGGTTATCCAGTTCCATCAAAACGCTCCTGGTTTTACGCGAGGAGAAAGGTTCACGGTATCGAGCGTTGGGCACGACGGTTCCGTGCGCATTCAGGACACACATGGGCGGCAACACGCGTTGCCGTTGGACCAAAGTTCCCGGTTCCAAGTTTATGAAGCTCAAACTTTGCCGCTGGCTCATGGTGATAAAATCCGCATCACGCAAAATGGATTTACGTCCGATGGGAAGCACCGCCTCAATAACGGAGCGGTATATCAAGTGAAGGCATTCATTAAAATCGGCGATCTCAAGCTGACGAACGGCTGGGTCGTCGGCAAGGATTACGGCAATATGGCTCACGGCTATTGCCAGACTTCCCATGTCGCCCAGAGTAAAACCGTGGATCGGGTCTTCGTCGCACAATCGGCAGCATCTTTGGGGGCATCATCTGCCGAGCAATTTTATGTCTCGGTCAGCCGTGCCAGAGAGAGTGTGGCGGTTTATACCGACGACAGAGCGCGGTTGGCCGAAACCATTCAATCCAGCGGCGCACGCATGACCGCCCATGAATTGCTCAAGCTGCCGGTCATGACAATTGCCATCGATCCTTTTGAGGCAATATTACGCGAAAAGACAGAAATTCCTCCACTCGAACCATTACGCCCGGATATGAAGCGCGAGAAAGAACACCCCGCCGAAAAAATTAAACCCACAGTATCGCCTCAGGAAAGCCAGCAAATAAAGTCCCTCCACAATCTTGAGCCTGAACGACCCAGACAGGGAATGTCACTTTAAATTGCCCTAATTCCCCCCTAACTTTGTCTCTTTTTAGAAGTTCCCAACTCCATCTATTCTGATTTTGTTTTGCTCACATCCGATCTCGCTCTGTCAGAAGTGTGCAAAACTCCGCTTACCACGTTCAACAACAAGAGTTTTGAGTAAGGCTTTGCTACGATGGCGGCAGGCTGAAGTTCCTGACTCCATTTGAGTTCTTTGTGTGCCAAACCTCCCGAGGCCAGAATCACGGGTAACGACAAGCCCGTCGAATGGAGTTTCGTAATCAATTCGAGCCCCGTCATTTTGGGCATGCTATTATCCGTGATCACCAAATCGTAAGCATGAAGTTGAAGTGCCTCCAAACCCGCTTCGCCATCTGGCACAACATCCACCCGATACCCTTCGCCAGTAAGCCATTCTTCATTTAATTGGCGAATCAGCAAATCGTCCTCAACTACCAGAATGCGATAAGGCGAGCTGGATTCTAATGAAGAGGATTCGAGGGAATGAGATTTATTCATTAAACTCAAATATGTGCATGCAGAACTTATATTGATGTGGCTAGAATAAAGAATAATGCAATCGTAATTTAATTAACATAAATTATTTATAAAAGTATTAGCCCGTTCTCTGGTGGATCTTCCTCCGCTCTGAAAATCGATGAGCTCACAATCCGGCTGGTCTCTTTTACGACCGCATCGTGGAAAATAACACTTAACTTGGCCGGAAAGGAGGCTGTCCTTCTCTAATTAAACGCTTAGCTTGTATGTACTATTCCTTGCCAAAGTTACTTTGGACTATCCGCCCGGAGGGCGACCCGAAGGCAGGCCATGTCGAACGAGGTCAACCTCATCCCAGCCAAAATGATGTCCCAACTCATGTAAATAAGTGGTTTTTACGGATGTCTCAAATTCTTCACTATTTTCCATACAGATTTCCTCAATGGTTTTGAGGTACAAGAAGATAGGGCCTTTGTATTCAGATTTTCGGCCAGGTATAAAGTTGTGGTATGAACCCAGCATCCGATAGCCCTCGTGTTCATTCTCCGCATGTTCCTTGAATAAGTAAGGAACTTGTCGTGCTTCTGATCGAATCTCATCCGGTAGTTCCGCGATAATCTCTTCTATGACCTTTTTTGCATGAAAGCAGAGACTATCCCAGTCTTCGGAATTTTGCGAATTGGAAGGAATTGAGTCTTCCGCCTTTGGCAGCTTCTTTCGATATCCTTTGATAAAAGCTCTAAGACCATCGACAACACCTATAATGATGAATGCGAGCGCGGCGATAAAACCGAACCAAGAGAGAGTCTCATGGTAGGGCGAAGTGATAACTTGGTTCACAACGGACGGACATTAACTGACCAACTGAGTTCAAACGATCCAAAACCGTGCCCCGTGTAAAAGATCGCCTCGACCATCAGGCGATCATTCTTGGGCGGTCGGCCTCGTTGAGATAGGCGACCCTTTAGTAAATTATTTTTTGCCCGCTGCCAGAGCAGGTCCGATAAATGATGTCATCGATCCTTTTGAGTCGATGCTACGGGAGAAGGTGTCGACTCCTTCACCCGAACCATTACGCTCGGATTTGAAGCGCGAAAAAAGCACGTCGCCAAAAGAATTCAACCCACTGCATCCCCTGAAGAAAGCCCGCAAATGAAGCTCATGCACGATTTCAAACCCGAGCCGCCCAAACATGGAATTTCCCTATAGAAAACATCCGTTGCGGCCATGGCAGCGGCGGCAACAAAGGTGTAAAAAATCAAAGGCCAAACAGATAAAGGGATTTGCTCTCCAGCAAAGCACGGTGGCTTCTCAAGAAAACAACCTTCGATGAGCTTGGAATCAAGGGTTTTGATTTTCTCAGGATTAGGCAGATGTGATCTTCGTTCCGCTTACTTGCTCGAGAGAAAATTACCGATAGAATCCGACTATGAAGAATGTGCGTTGGTTTCTTATTACCACGCTGCTACTGATTCCCTGCCTCATCGCGCAAGGCTATCTTGAAGGCCCGCCCGTTGCCCTTGACGATCTTGCCAATAAAGCTGACCTGATCTTCCAAGGCACCGCCGTCTCCAACACCACGATCACCGATCCCTCCTTCCAGTCGATCATGGGCTTTATAGTCCAGGAAACCGAATTCCGGCCCGCGTTCGCCGTCAAGGGAAAGCTCGGCGCTTCCAATGCCAAGTTTCGCCATTACGCGCCTGATCCGAAGCCGGTGGGCATGATGTATGAGCCGCAAAGCTATGCCTTTGAAATCGGCAAAAGCTATCTCGTCTTTGCGAAGCAACTGCCCGGCAATGCCGCCGATACCTGCCAGCAAATCTGGATGAACCACACCGGAATGATGGACGAGGGCGTGCTGCTTTGCTTCCGCTCCTTTCCGTTCGAGCGCCGCTCGATGAAAGATTTATTCTGGCGCGACCTGACTGAGCTGCTCAAAAGTACCGACCCGAAGGAAGTCGTCTACGCCATCACGCACCTCGATGAATTCAGTGCCAGCATTGGCGGGCCGTGGGGCAGCTTCGGCTCGGTCTCGGAATTCCAGCGCCTCGATGTGCTTGCCGCCATTCATGGGCTCGTCACTCATCCTGATCCCACCGTTGCGCAGGCCGCGCTGGCAGTGGTCGGCTCGCACAACCCCTACATGAAGCGTGAGCACGCGCAGTACTGGCTCGCGACCATCGGCAGCGCCGACGCGCCCGGCTTCACCAAGATGGACCCAAAAATGGTAAACGAGGGCGGGCTAATCTACTGGCGCGAGATTGCGGCCATCGTCGATGGCAAGGCGGACGAAGCCACTCGGGCGCTGGCCGTCACTGCGCTCGGACTCGTGCGCGAGCCTTCTCTGCAAGATAGCGTCACGCGCTGGCTGGGCGATCCCAATGCCGCAGTGCGCAACTCGGCCGTCCTGCTTTTGGCCGATTATCCTGCGCTTGCCACGCACGACCGCTTCGTCGCGCTGTCCAGCGACGCGGATACGGAAACTCGCATCTCCACTGCCTACGCAATCGGCTTCGCCCAACTCGCCGACAACGCGGACGTGTTGACGAAACTCCTTTTAGATGCTGACGCGAAGGTGCGCCAGGCTGCTGCAATGTCCCTACTTTCGTTTTCGCCAAAAGACGAACGGATTGCGAAAATCTTCCATGATAATCTCACGAACAAGGAATTCGCGGTGCTGTTCCTCGTCGCGCTGTGCCAGATGAATCCCTCCGCGAATCTCGACCTGCTTATCCAAGAGACGATCAAGAAAACCGATCCCGAGAATTGGCCGGGCGGACAGATCCCCGCCTACACGACCTCGCATCTTCTCTATAAGTACCTGAAGGCCCAGCCTGCAGTTGACTTGCAATCCGGCAAGTACGATCGCGCACTTGATGCACTCGAAATGTGGCAACCGAATTACTCGGTCGATCCCCAATTCGTCTATGCGCTGGAAATAAAGGACGGCCTCACGAAACGCGCTAAAAAATTCCGCGCCACGGCAAACAAGAACTCGCCCTACGACCTCGAGATTTATTTCCAGCGCGTGGATCAAAATCCAGACTCATACCTCATGGACTGAAACTTGGTTGCTGCAGCTATTGCTTCTGCATGACCCTGACCAATTCCCGGTCTTCGCGACCTGGGAAGCTCTCCTTGGGCACCCATTCCTCCAGTAAGGTGAAGTGAGAATCAAACAGTTCGGAAAGTTCCTTTTTGGAGATGGCAAAGGGAGGCCCGCTTTCCGTGTCCGGGTTGAGGTAAAAGATGCCAAAGATTTTTCCGTCCGTCCGCAAAGCTGATGATGCGGCACGGACATAATCCGGGCGTTGATGAGGCTCAATCGCACAAAAACAGGTATGCTCAACCAGCCAGTCAAACGAGCGCTTTAACTTTGATGGAAGATGGAAAAAATCGCCAACGATGAAGTTGATGTCCGGGTCTGACACGGATTGAGAGGATAGGTCTTTTGCCTGGGCAATGGCAGTGGCTGAGAGGTCAAGCCCCACGACCGACGTGTTCGGTTGCGTCCCAAGTACCCGAACCTCATGTCCTCTTCCACAACCAGGAACCAAAACTCGTCCCGCTATCTGCTTTTCATGCAGAAACTTGATTAAAGCCGGAGCAGGTGCTCCTTTATCCCATGGAGTGTCATTTTGTTCATAGCGCCTTTGCCACTCCAAGTCGCGAGGATCATGATTCATTCTCTAATTTGTATCGGTATTCCCGAATCGAATAGAACACGAAGTACAGGCGGTAAGGAACCCGGAGACGCTGCCAAACCTTCGTGTCTGCAAGCCCCACTGCGCCAAAGTTGGGCGCAGTGAATGGGAACAAAAGAAGTCTACGCCTTCAGGTGACCAGAAACGAGCTTGGTCATCTCGAACATCGAAACAGCCTTTTTACCGTTGAAGACAGGCTTGAGCTTGTCGTCGGCGTTGATTTGGGTTCTTACCTTGGCGTCCTGAAGCTTGTTCTTCTTGATGTAGTCCCAAAGCTTCTTGGTAAGGTCGGTCCGGGGCAACGGCTTGGCTCCGACGATAGCGGCCAGAAGGTCATCGGGCTGGACTGGCTTGAGAAAGGCCGCATTGGGTTTGCGGGCCGACTTCTTCTTTGCAGGTTTCTTAATGGATTTTTTGGAGGATTTCTTAATTGCCATGGGGATGAAGTCTGACGAACTGCACTCCAACCGCAAGCTTCGCCTTTCATGAAAAGAGCATTCCAACTCTACTTCTAAGTGTGGATTTTATGCGAATGAGTGGGGAGGGATGCAGATAGTCACGTTGAGCCGTTTTCTCGTCGCGATAAAATCGAGGTCATGGAAATCACGCATAAGATGTCATCGAAGATAATAATATTTAGGCCACCTCAGAATTTCTTATTTTACACAACATTTGCAGTAAATAGCCCTAACTCCCTATTTCATAACACTCTGATACGAAATTATTTTGGACGCCGCAATATTTACAAGTGCAATTTTTTAAAATTCGCTTGTCGGGACATCTTCAATGGGGTTTTATGCGCGCCGCCATGAGAAGAATGTGCCCCCATCCAACTCGCTTGCACAAGTGGTGCAAGGCCTCGGGCGGGAGTTTCATTCCTCACATGGTTCGGATTGTCTCCCGTGGCTTCTTTTCCCTCATTGTCTCTCATTCCAATCGGAAGATCCATTGGGCTTTAAAGCTCCGGACTTTAACTTAAGCAGATACGTACTCAATCAGCCGACGAACTTTACCGACCGATCGGGAAAAAATCCGGTTGCTGAAACTAGACTAATAAATTTAAGGAATGTAATACCGCAGTTAGTAGGTGAAAGTGCGGAAGCATATGGAGTAAGGGTTCACTCTTTCCTCCAAGATCTGGTCGAAATTTTAAATCCTCTATTCAGACGCGAGTACTATCTTGATGCATATGGACGCGCAGACTTATTGAACGCTACTGAAAGGATTATAATTGAAATCAAGCCATACAATCCCGAGGGAATTGCAGCCGGAGTTGCTCAGCTTGAGGTTTATGAAGTGGGTGCTCAGGCTTTGGTAAAAGAAGGTACGTGGACCCTGTATCTTTGGTTATATTAGAAAGTAAAAATGAAGGGATTTTTAAAAAAAGCAGCTCATGCGCTATTAAAACAAAATGGATACGCTTTGAGCCCGGACCGAGTACGCTATTGGACTGATTTTCCGAATGGAATCAAAGTAATTGAAATCAAGAACAAGTTTCTCAAATCAGGAAGCAATTACTCAGTGAATATTGAGTTGGGCGTATACTGGCCTGACGTGGAAGCGCTCGTACCCGGTGGTGGATTTTATATGGTACGCCCCCCCCCTTTCGCATGCACCCTTTCCCTTTCACTTAGCTACATCGTAACCAACACAAGTTCATGGTGGACATATAATAAGGAAACGGAAAAGCAGGTCAGTAATGAGATCGTTCATCTGCTTAAAGCGAAAGGTTTTTCATGGCTAGAAAAGTGTGAAAATCCAAATGGACTTTTGAATGAGCTAACTGCCGTAAATTCAAAGGAAAGAGTTATTGCGTTACGTAAGTTGATGGCGGCGGGTCCTGGAAAAGAGGCTTGAGGATTTGTCCTATGGTATTCATCTCAATCCAAGCAAAACGGCACCCACACACGTCCCTCGGCGTTTACACGGCACCGTGGACATGAAAGCAGGGAGTTGGAGCGAGACGCAATAGGTCTAAGGGGTGCTTAGAAAAGCCGCGAGGCCGAACGAAGCCCGAATGCCATTCGGCCCGATTCGGGCTTCAACGGTGCCTGTCCACGGTGGAGACCGAATCGGTTCGCACAGAGACCGAAGATGCTCGAATCGTCACAGCCAGTCCACCCACCGCGATAACGACGCAACAGGACAAGCCACATAGTCCCATCGCGGCCTTTACCTGCGGGAAAGCCGCCCGCAACTCGCGGTCGATCCCGCAGAGCGGGCGTTGTTCCTGTCCGGGTACGGAGACGGCGCGTTGCATCCGGGCTACCTCACCCATCTCGTCACCTCCTACATCCGCAAGGCCGACCTGGGCCACTCCGGTTCCTGCCATCTGTTCCGCCACACCTGCGCCACCCTCATGCTGGAGAACGGGGCCGACATCCGTTACATCCAGCAGTTGCTCGGCCACTCCAGTCTCAAGGCGACCCAAATTTACACGGCGGTGTCGATTGCCCAGTTGCAGAAAGTCCACGAGCTGACCCATCCGGCCAAGGTGCCCGAAGCGTTCACGACGAGCGTTGATTAACACTCGCCTCTCATCCTTCTTAGCCGCTAAGGTGAAGGCCGTGGTTCACGCCTTCCGGTTATTGCTCATCGGACTGCTGCTGACGCTCGCAGGATCGTCGGGCGAAGCAGCCTTGACCCTCGAAAATCGCGCTGGGGAAAAATCGGGCATGGCCTCCGAGTTGTCCCTGGGTGAATCGCCGCAAGCTCTTCCAACGCATCAGGAAAACGGCGGGGGTTACGATGAACTCGCGGCGGATCGTCTCTCATTCCAATCAGAAGACCCAATAGGAACAAGTGGAGGCGATTTCAATTTTCATCGCTATACAGCTAACAATCCGCTTCAGTATGTGGATGGAAACGGATTAACAGCTGCTGAATTCGAAATATCGAGAAGATGGCAAGCATCGATAACAAGTCTTTCTGCATATACCATCGCAAATGTAGAAGCCCTGGCGTTTCAAAGAACGATAGATGCCATCATCGTCGGAACGGAAAAAGCGTCGACCTTAGTGGGAGTGAACAAGCTGATTGCAATTGCTGCCTGTCAAGCAGCAGTCGGTTTCGAATATAAACGAACGCAAACGTTGCTTGACGCGCTTTATATAAGGGAGATTACCATTCAAGTGGGAGTTCATGGGGCTACTGGCTTGATGCTGCCAACTTACCTTTACGGACAATATGCGCTCCAGGCCAGAGCGCAATGGTTCTACGCTACTGTTCAGTGTTACGGATCGGGCGTGCAACCCCCCAATCATCCTGAATGAGCATCATCCTGACATCCAATTTTTGTAGTTTGCCAAACTATGGCGCACAAGTATTATGAGTCTAAATGTAGCTATATGCAGATTGAAATTTCACTGGGATTGCTGGGTCGTTGTATTAATGCTGTTTTGTTCAAGCTTAACAGGCTTATATGTAGTTGTTTGTTGTATAGTGTTGGCGACGGCGATGACATGTGCATTGCAACTATATTTGTATAACTATGCAAAGAATGGCGATGTTGATTTAGGCGACAGTTATCCTCTTCTTGATGCATTTCTTTTCGTTGTAGCTATAGGAACGATCTTATTATTCGAGAAAAATGTGTATTACGTTGTGTACTACATTGTTTTCATGTCAGTATATGTTGGATTTGCTCGCTTGGTGGAACTAGACATAATTAGGCACGTAAGGTCTTTTGAAAAAGCGATATCGGAGGCCAACTCAAACCGCATCGGTAACGATAATGGTGACGAGAAAATTTTATTAATTAAAAATCTCTCTCGGGTCCAAAATCTTCCTTGGTATAGATCAGAACAAGCTATCTTTCCTGGGTATCTAATGTCATTTCTTTTAATAGGAGTGGGCCTTATGGTGCTATCTGTTAACGTTTATAATGCCGGAGGCCATCCGTGGTTAGCTGTGATAGTGGGAGTTATAGTAGGCATTAACTTAATTATGCGAGGTTTTGGTTTGCCAATTCTTATGTCTACAGAGCGAAGCCTTCGTGCTGTTTTGGAAGAAACTAGAAAAAATATCGCATTCAAATGATTCAACCGCGCAGGCGGGACGCCAACGTAACAGTAAAACAAATCCAGGCTCAGCTTCTTGGTGCCTCACAGCCCACATGCCCTTAATCGTCGCCATATTTCTGCTACTCCAGTTCTCCTGCAATTGGTACCTGGCCGACCGCCTCGGTTCTGTCACCGGAATTACCGACGCAACCGGTGCCCTGATTATTAAGTACTGCATATCAGACTGACGGAAGCAACTTACGAAATCTCCTCTGAAACAGTGGATTTGAGTTTGTCAGGCAGTTTTGCAGTCATCAATAATAGCACCACCTATGACCGCTAATTGACTCACCGCTACCAGGTCCTTCAATTCCTGTGACGGATGCGGAATTGGAAATAATTTATGAGATAATTACAATTCCATAAAATGAAACAGATTCTAAAATATATAGAATTACCTTGGCAAATTAGTCCATCGGCATCGGATCTAAAATTACAGGTCAAAGAAACTGGACCGGATTATCAATCAGTAGTTTTATGCTTGGTTTTCTTTAACTCTAAAGAGGCACGAGAAGCATCTGGCGTAACGGCTAAATCTTATCAATTGCAAGGAAAAGAGAAGGTCTTTGCTAGTGATCGCGAAGGGTTTATTCAAATACAATTTAAGAATCCTATTTTCAGTGCAATGGAAATTAAAGCTTCGGATGAAGTAACATCGGATTTTAACATCTATGATGACTCTTTGTTGCCGTGCAGCGACTCCAAAGAGCCTATAAATATTCGACTGGATAAATATCGAGAACACTGGAACGGAACTGGCAATTCACCGCGGCCTGGATTTTATGAGATCTTAAACTCTTCCTTGCTTTCAGATCGGTTTAAGCCTTACAAAAGCATCGGATACGGTCATTATATCATAGAAGGTTCTGATATGTACGTAGAGGTTGTGGCGAGCGCATGGAATTGGATCCCTGCCTTCCCCGAGTGACCAACTAATCATAGCTGATATCCACTTCAATTCCGAGTAGCTTATCCTCTGGAGAATCATCCTTCAGCTCCAACACGGTATTTTTAATGATAATTCGATCGAAGTCAGCTTCCCCCAGGATCGTGCGAACTGCCTCGATTTGGTCCTGGTTGACGGTGGCGATGTACTGGAAGTCGCATTCTGCCGAGATATCAGCCGCAAGCCGAAAAATCTCCGCCCGTTGCCGAGGGTCTCCACCGGCTGTAGACCGAATTCCATGACCCATAGCACGCTGGTAAATCCCGCCATGCGACAGCCGTGCGCAATATGTAAAATATTGCTTCGACCATTAGTCGGTCATCTTTGGGAGGTCGTCCTCGGCGGCGATGAACTTGACCGTCTAGTAAATTTGTCGCCCGCTTAACTTAATTTTTTTTACCCGCCGCCAGAGCAGGTCCGACAAATGATACCGGCTATTTGAGTTGAGCATCTTGGTTGCACATTATGACGCCGATTTCCCTCTCATCGTTCAATCTTTTCGATTTTGCAAACACACCCTAGTAATTAAATTAATAGTCGTGTTCATCTTATCTATTTCATCTTTATCGCCAGCCCGCTTTAAAATGTTAATAAACTCTCGCATAGTCGCTATAACAAGATTTTTTTTTGCTTCAATTCTTGAGGGAAGTTCTTCCATTCTCTTTTGATGTCGTGGCTCGACTAGCTTTGTTTTTATTAAGCATCTTTTCATTTTAAACAAAATTTTCGTTTGTTTATCTATTACAACCAACCACAATCGTTTTAGTTGTTTAAATTCTTTATCTTTAAGCATTTCTTGAGTAGCCAGCTTCAAAAGCTCGTTGCCACCCAACTCCCAATTAAAAGTAACTAAAAAATCAACAACACCCTTGTATTGTTTTTTTTCTAAATATAACCCTAAAATATAATCGCGAACTTGATCATAACCTCGAAACGTCTCAATACCATCGATAACTTCTACCTTGCCATTTAATCGCATATATACTTCTATATCTTTAGCGACTTTTTTGTATTTTAATTCTTTCATACTTGACTGTTAGGGTATGCAAAACAATTTACGGCTTGCGTTAATTTTATTTAAGAGTTGTACCTTACCTCCAAAAGCATTCATTAATATCTGTTCAGCGGTACGGAACTTCTTTGGATCATCTATTATATCCTGACTTAACGGGATAGTAAATTCGTCTACTACAGTTATAACTCGACCTCCTATACTCGTGTCGACGTGTGTTGTAAATCTAACACCATAATCCACCGTACGTCCTACATAAACGTTTGCTAGGGCGTGTTTGCAAAATCGATCAGAGTCCGAATCCCGAGTAATGCGGCTCTTTCCAGTCGCGTTCCCCACAATGCGGGCAGTTCCTAAAGCCATATCGCAAAAAAGTGATCCACCGTGGCGATTCCCATAGGAGCCAAGCAATATGACCTCCCAGGTATGGAGAACGTGAGATAAGCGCCCAGTCCCGATTCCCAGAACTATGGCGGCGATTAGGCCGCCGGGTAGTATCGTGAATATTCCAGCTACTGCCTGTGGTTTGCCCACGAGACCGTGACATCGATTGCATTCCATTTGCACCCTTCAAGTGTGGAGTAAAACGTGAAAATAAAAAGAATGAAGGACAGTGATTTAAGCGGCGTCAGAATCGCAACCAAGATGCTCAAAGATAAGAAGGAGCGACATGAGATATCCAATGGAAACAAACTCCGCCACCTTGCATCGACTGCGATAGATTGCTCTAACTGGCGTCGCTCGTTTTACCAAAGCAGATATTAGCACCACCCTCCGTTTCCCCAATAATTCTGAGGTAACCATTCCCGGCGTGCCGTCGCTTAGCGCGCTCAATCATGCCACCCGTTACCAGCATGACGCCAATGGCAATGTCATTCCGACTCCCATCGAGTGCCCGCAGGTCGTCGGTTACGATGCCAACGGCAACGCCGTTCTCTGTCAAAAAAATCCCGATACCAATCAGTATGAGGTATCGTCGATTAATGATTTGCTTGCTCAACCCCAACTAGTTCAGGAGAGGCATCTGACCATCCCGTACTTGTGATTGCCAACGGTGCTGATGGTAAAAAATACTATTTCGGGGATGCATTAAATAAGCCACTGGTTGAAGATCAGTATTCGATTTGGAGCTTGGCTGCTGGTGATGCAGGAAGCCGTGGCAGGAATCGAGGCGAGTGGGCATAAAGTTTTTACCTTCGCGCCCAGCGCCGAAGCCTCGCGCGGCACTCTTCGGCAAGAAGGGTTCGACAACGCGCAAACTGTGGCGCATCTCCTCAAAAATGAATCGCTACATCCGCAACTATGTAAGCAGGTGCTTTGGATCGATGAGGCCGGGTTGCTCAGCGCCCGCCAGATGCGCGGAATCTTTCAATTGGCCGAAAAACACGATTGCCGGGTGATCCTGTCGGGCGATACAGCCCAACACACGTCCGTGGAACGGGGCGATGCTTTGCGTCTGCTTGAAATCTATGCCGAACTCAAGCCAGCCCAACTCACGGAAATCCGGCGTCAAAAAAGCGAGCAATACCGGGAAGCGGTTCGAGACTTGGCCAACGGTGATGCCTGTCACGGTTTTGAAAAACTGGATCAACTGGGTGCCATCAAGGAATTGCCAGAAGACAGGCGGTACAAGCAACTCGCCACTGATTACGCCGATGCAGTTGCCAGACGGAAAACTGCCTTGGTTGTGTCGCCAACCCATGCTGAGGGTGAACGCGTGACGGTGGAAATTCGGGAGGAATTGAAACAACGTGGTAAGCTCGGCAGTGACGAGAGGAAAATTACCCGCCTCATCAACCAGCAATGGACAGAGGCGCAACGGGGCAATCCTCAAAGTTATCGCCCCGGCCTGATAGTCCAGTTCCATCAAAATGTTCCTGGGTTCCCCCGCGGCCAAAGACTCACCGTATCGAGCGGCGGCGATGACGGTTCGATTTACGCCAAGGACGCACAGGGGAGGCAACAGGCATTGCCGTTAGGGCAATGTTCCCGATTTCAAGTTTACGAAACCCAGACATTGTCGCTTGTTTCCGGGGATAAAATCCGAATCATCCAAAACGGTTTTACGAGCGACGGCAAACACCGTCTGAATAACGGAGCCGTGTACCAACTGAAGTTGTTCACCAAGACGGGCGACCTCAAGCTGGCTAACGGTTGGGTCATCGGCAAGGATTACGGGAATTTGGCTCATGGCTATTGCCAGACGTCCCACGTTGCCCAGAGCAAAACTGTGGACCGTGTTTTCGTGGCGCAATCAGCGGCATCTCTGGGTGCATCCTCCGCCGAACAGTTTTATGTCTCGGTCAGCCGCGCCAGAGACAGCGTGACAGTATACACTGATGACAAAGCGCAACTGGCGGAATCCATTCAATCCAGCGGCGCACGCATGACCGCTCATGAATTGCTCAAGTTGCCAACCCCAGCAAATGCCATCGATCCTTTCGAATCGATGCTTCGGGAGAAAATGGTTGTCCCTTCCTCTGAAAAATTATCTCCTGATCCGAAGCAGGAAAAACAACACGCGGGTGAAAAAGTTCACTCCACAGAATCGCTTCAGAAAAGTCAGCAAAAGAAGCCCTTCAGCCATTTTGAACCTGAACAAACCAAGCGCGGGATTTCAATTTGAGCCAGCCGGGCAGTGTTAAGCTGGGACTCGGTCAACCGAAAATACACCCGCACGCTGCCCGACGGCTTGGTCGAAACCTACAGTCTCATCGTCGTCGACAGCGGCGGCATCACCCACTACCTCATCACCAGCGCCGTTGATCCCCAGGGCAACACCATCACCTACGGCTACGACTCGTTCAACCGCCTCGTCACCATCACCGACGCCATCAGCCAGGTCACGACCCTGAGCTACGACAACGGCGACCCCTACAAGATCACGAAGGTCACCGACCCGTTTGGCCGCTTCGCCCGCTTCCAGTACGACAGCAGCGGCAGGCTCGTCTCCAGCACCGACACCCTCGGCCTCGTCTCCGCGTTCCACTACGACGGCACCGGATTCCTCGACAAGCTCACCACCCCCTACGGCGACACCACGTTCACCGATGTGCCAATCAGCATTTTCTAGAAGCCCTTCGCCTCGACCCCGATTACGACTACGCCCGACGTGGTTTACTCCATTCCTTCAATTCTCGAGTGTGGATTTACCGCATCTATTTCCAATTTATCGCTTGGCTCGGAAAGCATCGTAAAGGCATGCGCTATTTCTTCCTGGCCGTGATCTACATTGCTTACCGTTTAGTTAGCGGCGAAGTTTGGGCATTCAGGTTGTCCACTTCCTTTTGCAGCAGCGCTACGCGCGAATCGGCCATTTCCAAGTCGAGAGCCATAGCGTGGCGAACGCCGTCGATGATGCGCTTGAGTTCGACCTGCCGGGCGGCGATTTCAGCGCGCATGCTGACGATGCGAGGATGGTTGTTGGTGAAGCCGTCGTTGAGGAGATTGGCGATGGCAGAGTTTTCCTGGGCGATTTTTTTATCAAGGTCGATGATTATGGGGTCGGCGCGGCCGAGGCCCAGGAGGGTAGCAACGAACTGGTCGTCGGGCATGGGCTGGAGCTTGTCGAGGAGGACGTGACACGCGTCGGCATCTTCCCGGGCCAGGAGGATTTGCGCATGAAGATCCGTGGAGGTGGGGGCTGCCGACTGCACGAGGGAGGAAGCGCGCGCGTCGGCGGCCTGGAGATCGATAACGAGGGCGCGGCGCATGCCGTCGGCGAGGCGCTTGCGGTCTTCTTGCAACGATGCGACTTTGTTGGTTATGGCGACGATTTTGGGATGGTCGGGGGTGTAACCATTGGCGAGTAATCCGGCGATCTGAACGTTTTCGTCGGAAATTTTTATGTCTAGGGCGGTGAAGTTGGGGTCGGTGCCTCCGAGGGCTTGGAGCATGCCGACGAACTGATCGTCAGGCATGCTTTGGAGCTGGGTAAGGAGGACGCGGCGCGCGGCGGTGTCCATCTTCGCCTCGAGCAGGGTTTTCGCTGCGGTCAGGGCGGGCGGAGGATTGGGCTGGGCTGTGTCCTGGGACTCGGTCGCCTTCGACTTGGTCAGACACATGATGGAAAGGATGGCGATGATGGTCACACCGAGGAGCGACCAGCCGTAGGCCGTGCGGTTGAAGCGGGCGATGAGGGTGAAGCGGCGCTTGAACTGGTCTTTGTCTTCGAGAATGCCGATGAGGGTGGGGAGCGAGTGGTGCTGGTGATAATGCTCAAGGAGCTTTACCAACACCTGGCCGTAGGATTCCTTGCATGTTTCTCCGGTGCAACTGAGAACGAGCGCGTCGGTGGCAGGCTCGCGGTCGGCCCGCATGCGGCGGAAGGCATACCAGAGTACCGGGTTGAACCAGTGGAGGATTTGCAGCAGGGCAACGAGCCATTGCAGGAAGAGGTCGCCGCGCTTGAGATGAGCGAATTCATGCAGGAAGATGAAGCGCAATTCGGCATCCGCGAACCGCGCGCGAACATCCTTCGGCAAGATGAGCGAGGGACGGAAGAGGCCCATGATCGCCGGGCTTTGCACCCGAGAGCTTTCGATGATGCGCAATCGACGATGAAGTCCGAGCTCCTGCTGCGCGGACTCGGCGAGCTTAAGCAGGCGCGGATCGGTGACAGGCGGTATCACCGCAACGTGTCGGGCGAAACGGCGATTGACTTGCCACGTCAGGATAAGCAACGCCAACGCACCGGCGAGCCAAACTAGCGCAAGGACAGTAAAGGCTGAAAACGGATAAGCCGCTGGCGGAGCGGGAAGCAGCGGAGTCCCAGCCGCCGGCACGGGGAGAGCGTTGAAGATTGGCGCGGTCACAGTCTCCGTGACGACGGGTGGAGGTGAAGGCGCGAACTGAAAGATACTAAACGCGCTTTCGGGTAGGTAGGGGAGCAGCAAACGTGCGATGACTAGAAGCCACAAGGTGTGATGCCAACGCGGGTTTAACCGGCTCCGCAAAATGAGATGGAGGAGAAGCACAAGCGCGACGAGCACGGATGCTTGCCACGAGGCTTCAATCAGCCATGCGAAAATCGATTCCAGCCCGCGCAGAAAAGCGTCGATCATTTTTTCTCCTTCTTGGCCAAGAGCTTCTTTAGTTCGTCGATGTCCTCATTTGAGAGGTCGGTGTCCTGCACCATTTGCACGAGCAGCGGCTTCGCCGCGCCACCGAACACACGTTCAAGGAAAGTTAGGCTTTCAACCTGCACGCATTGCTCACGACTCACAGCAGGCTCGTAGTAGTAGACCTTGCCCTCGGCCTTAAACTTGAGCGCACCCTTGTCGATCAGGCGGCGCAGCATGGTGCGAATCGTCTGATCCTGCCATTGCCGGGCCGGCCCGAGTTTTTGGACCACCTCAAGGGCGGTGACGGGAGATCGCCGCCAAATTTCTTCCATGACGGCCCATTCGGCATCGGAGATACGGGGAAATTGTGCCATGCAAGATGCATATACTACGCTTGTGGTAGACGTGCAACCACAATTGTAAGATATAATGCGAAACAAGAGATTTCATGCTTAACCAACAGCAACGGCACAGAATCTAACTACAAGAAGAATCACTTCCGCTGCATTGGGTCTTTCGACGAGCGGTTGGTCTTTTGCCTGCTGCAAACTTCGTCCGCTTATTCTTGCCAAGGGCCACCTGGAGACCATTTTCGAGAGAGGTTCGCGTTCTGATTGGCCGCTTGAAGCGGTGCCTGGACAAAAGCGGCGATTTGCTGGGTCACAATTTCAAAAGAGGGTTCGACATCATTCAGGCCAAGACGCTTGAGGAATCCCGTCCAGAGGCGCTGGCGGGCAGGATTGCGGGAAAATTCTGCACTCAACGGATAAATCTCGCCGGTAGGAAGAACTGTGCGTCGGACCGCAAATGTTGCGGCGATGGCCTGGCGCAGAATGTCGCCGTCGAAGGCGTAATGAAGGGACAGAAAATGGATGTCATAAAAATCCTTCATCCGGCTGGCCAAGGTCTAAAAGGCCACGCCACGCTCACTATACCCGATGGCAAGGGAAGCACTGTTTATGGAAGAGTAATTCTGATAATAACCTTAACGGACTCGGCTCGAAGCCGGGCGGCGACTGCGGTCTCCTTTATTGGAACGGCACGGGAACTTTGGACTCCTATAAACCGCTACAACTTGGCTCGTACTGCCTTTCGTTTTCGGTCGCCTCTTCCGACAAAGAGGCCGCCGCAGAGACACGAAAATTGGGCGGTCTACCGGTTTGGGCGGGCACGATGGAAACCAAGGGCACCAGCTTCGAAATCATCGAAGAGTAGGAGAAACCTCCATAGGTAGGAGCTGTCTCGTCTCGGTGATGAAGCAAGAACCTGCCTGCTTCATCAAAGAGAACTAAGAGAACAACGTCGCGGCGCACGGAATTCTCCTTTGTGATCTAACGACAGCACCAATGTCAGATCGCATTACCATTTTGCGATGACAGGGCTTGCACCTTATCGCGCTGTTAAAAAATTCGGAAGTCACGTCGACTCCTCCCTGCCGCTTTTAAAACACACAACCGGGCCGTGTCGCTCGATTCTTCCATCCAATAGGGCAAGTCCACAACCATCGGGGGCACCGTAGACGGTGATGCCTTTTTGCTGGGAATAACCACGCAGACCTTCCAAAGGTAATCCGTAAGAACCGAGGTGAGGATTGAACTCGAAGTCTACTAATCCCAACGCGGTCAGATCAGGAAGATCGGCAGGAACCGGCGTTTGCCCAATACGTGCGATTTCAATATTGGTTGTCATAAGCATTGCGCCAGCCGAATCCCCGACCAAGATGCCGCCCTGTCTAGCCCAGTTCCGCAGCACTTCCAGCATGCCTGTACGCCTTAGATTCCGAAGAAAGATGAAAGGATCGCCTCCTGAAAGATGAATTAGATCGCGACTCAGGAGCCAAGGTATGTGGGCCGTGTTGAACTCTTCATGCAACGGGAAGATTTCTCCGAGGTTTCTATGTCTGTTGGCCTGGGTAGGGAGTCAATTGAAAGTTGTTTGGTGAACAGGTACTTCGTGTGTCCATGCGAGTCCCAGTTTGCTAGCTTCCCCGCAATCTGGTAACCGAGTTTTCGATAAAAATCTGGGGCCTGATAGTCCAGCGTATCTAAAAATGCGTGCCGACAGCCGCGTGTTATGGCCTCATGTTCGGCCATCTCCAAAAGTCGCCGACCTATTCCCTGTTGCCGTGCAGACTCGGCAACGGCCATAATCGATACCTTAAGCCACAGAAACTGCGTTTTGGCAATCAGGCCGCCAACGACTGACCCAGACTTGTCGTAAACAACGACGTTCAGCGGCTTTGGCGAGTTTTCCTCAAGATCGCGCGCGGCAAAGAAACCTGAGTTATGGGAGTTGTTATGCCCGCGCAATAATGACTCAATGGTTTCTCGGGTGTCCTCGCTAAGCGAAGTAAGAAGTTTGTAGTCCATGTCTTTCTCGATGCCCTTTGGGATCATTGCCGGGCCGCATTATTCCGGTCACGGCTTAGTTAAAGCATCCACGTCGTGAGTTTGCTTTAATCTCGCGGTTCGTTAAGCTCCTGCCCATGAAAGTAGCAGTTTTATTCGGAGGGAAAAGCGCCGAAAGAGATGTTTCACTAGCCAGCGGCGCACAAGCCATCAAAGCCCTGCGCGAAGCTGGGCATGAGGTGGTCGCCGTTGATACGGCCTACGGACTCCTCGGCCCGGCAGAGGAACAAAAACTCCTCTCTGCGGGTGTGGCCCAAACTCCTCCCGATGAAAAGGCGTTAGCCGTTTTACAATCGGATTCACCCTCGGCATTGACCCAATCGCCTGCGCTTCGCGATGTGCAGGTTTTCTTTTTGGCCCTGCATGGCGGTACGGGCGAAGACGGCACCCTTCAGGCTTTCTTGGACATGGCGCAGGTGGCTTATACCGGGAGTGGACATGCTGGCAGCGCCAATGCCATGGACAAGGACATCGCCAAACGGCTCTTTCGCCAAGCGGGTGTTCCAACGCCAGATTGGTTGATGGCACCGGCCACGACCGAAGCCGTTTTGAAGCAAATTGGACTCCCTGCGGTCGTTAAGCCCAGCAAGCAGGGTTCAACCGTAGGCTTAACGGTGGTGAAGAAGGAAGCGGACCTGAAAGGGGCCATCATCGAAGCCAATCGTTTCGATGACGAAGTTATGATCGAGCAATTCATTCCGGGCAGTAGGTGAGATCATCCCCAAGAAGAGCGAAATCTTCGATTATGCCAGCAAATATCAGGTCGATGGCGCGGAAGAGATTTTCCCAGCTAACTTAACCACCGAACAAACCAGACAGTGCCAGGAATTTGCACTCTTGGCGCACCGAGCCCTCAAGCTTGAAGCGTACAGCCGGATCGATTTCCGCATGGATGCAGACGGCCATTTTTGGTGTCTGGAAGCCAACAGTTTGCCAGGGTTGACCTCCGCGAGTCTGTTGCCGAAATCCGCGCAAGCAGTGGGAATCAGTTTCCCTGAGTTGTGTGATCGAATCTGTCAATTGGCGATAAAACGGAACAATTCACGCAGGCGGTAGCGCGAGACTTTCTGTAATAATGAATATTCGGCTTGCCACCACGCTCGACATCGACGCTTTGGTTTCACTGACTGGCTATGTTCAGGCGCTTCATGCTACGGCAATTCCTTTACTCTTCCGAAGTCAACCGCCTGACGCTGAAGTTGCGAGTGCGTTCCATAAGATGATCGAAGCTCCGCATTCGATTTGGTTCATCGCTGAACAAGAAGTTCCATGTGGCTATCTACACGCGCAGTTTTACGACCGACCTGAAAATTGGTGTCGTCCAGCGACTCGCGTTTGCAATATCGAGGGTATCGTAGTACATCCGCAGGCACGGAGAAAAGGTATCGCTCGCAATTTAATTTCAGCCTTAAAGAAGGAGGCGGAAAAGCGAGGCGTTTCGCGAATCGAACTCGAGGTGTGGTCATTCAATCAAGAGGCACGGGCTGCATATAAACGCCTTGGCTTCCAAGTATTCCGCGAACGCATGGAGATGACCATGCCGGGTGCGCAATAGAGCCGTTCCAACCCCATCATCCTTGGGAAGCACAAGTCATGGCATCAAACATCGAAATCAAAGCGCGTCTGCCTGATGCTCACAGCACCCGCCTCCTGGCTGAGCGTATCAGCGATAGTGGACCGACGGAGATCAAACAGCGCGACACATTTTTTATGTGTCCGAATGGTCGTTTAAAGCTGCGCGAATTTTCATCGACTCACGGGGAACTAATTTACTATCGACGGGAAGATACACTAGGCACAAAGCAATCGGACTACCTGATTTCCCCGACGGATTCTCCGGCTACTTTGCTCACGGTTCTTTCTGCGGCGTTCAAAACGACCCAGGTCGTGACGAAGACCAGGACACTTTATCTTGTCGGACAGACTCGCATTCATTTGGATGAAGTAGTAGGACTCGGGTCTTTCCTGGAGTTGGAAGTCGTTTTGCATCCAGAGCAGTCCCCATTAGAAGGGCACGAGATTGCGCGCAATTTAATGGCCTCTCTTGAAATCGACGAGAGCCAGTTGATCGATTGCGCTTTCGCAGATTTGCTTTCCCGAACCTATGCGTGACGTGAAAAAAGCACGGACACTGATCATTTTCGATGTTGATGGCACTCTCATTGACGCCACCGAGATCGACAATGACTGCTTTGACCGTGCGTTCCAGGAAACTACCGGAGTGGCCTTAACGGCGTCCGTCTGGTCGCAGTTCAAAGAAGTAACGGCGCAAGCCATTGTTTATCAGAACCTCGGAGATACATGGCCTGATATTCTCTCGACGGCAGGTCGTGTTAGGGATTCTTTTCTCTCGAAGCTTAGCACAGGTCATGCACTTAACCCGACATCGATCCGCGCCTTTCCTGATACCATCGGCCTTATCGCCAGTTTACGGGAGAGTTCGGACTCTAATGTGGCGATTGCTGCCGGATGCTGGAGGGAGACGGCACATTTCAAACTGAAGGCTGCTGGGTTTGATCTATCGGACATACCTTTTGCCTGTGCATCCGACTGTTATAGCCGGGCGGAAATCATTTCCCTTGCCGCTCAACGCGCCGGGATACCCGTTAATCGAGCAGTTTATGTCGGTGACGGCGTCTGGGATCTCAAGGCAACACAGCAGCTCGAGATTCCTTTCATCGGGGTAGGGCGAAAAGTAGACGCATTGCGTCAAGCTGGTGCTAAATATACGCTGGATTCTCTCAATGCTGATGCTCTATGGCGTGCTCTTGAACAAATTCTTGCAGCGAGATGCGATGACTAAAATTACCTTTCGTCTGGTGCAGGAGAGCGACTTAGCGCCCATGCTCGATTTGTTTTGCGATTTACACGAAGAGGATGCGCCAGCTACGACAAAGCAAATAAAGTCTGTGTGGATGGAAATTCTAACGAACAAAAGCATCCATCACTATTTGGCTGAGACGGAAGGAATACTCGTGGCCAGTTGCCATCTTGTCGTCGTGCCAAATCTGACTCGTGGTGGGAGGCCATACGGCGTGATTGAAAATGTCGTTACCAAAAAAGAATTTCGCCGTCAGGGAATCGGCACGCGATTGCTGCGGCATGTCTTGAGAGAAGCTTGGGAACTTGATTGTTACAAAGTCATGTTGATGACCGGTTCTAAGCGCAAAGCTGTTCATCAATTCTACAAAAAGGCGGGATTCAAGCCAGGCCTCAAAATGGCGTTTGTGGCCAAACCGTTGGAAAGTTAGCCGATGACTTCCTTATGGGCCAAGTTCGATCCGGAATATTCCGAGCGCCTCAAGAAGTTCTTTCTTCGTGTTTTCGGTTATCTCCCTGGCCTTTCGGCTGCCGGTCTGGAGAATATCCATCACGAAATTCCGATCGCGCGCGAGTAGGGCGCGCCGTTCGCGAATAGGTGCAAGAATCGTCTTCAGCACGAACGCTAAACGGTGCTTCAACACCATGTCGCCAACGCCGCCCTGCCGATATCGCTCCTTGAGACTCGCAATCTCGTCTCGATCATCATCGAATGCGTCGAGATAAAGGAATACCACATTCCCTTCCACCTGTCCTGGATCGGACGCTCGCAGATGATTTGGGTCGGTGTACATGCGCCTTACGGCAGCCTCGATCTCCGCATCACTCGCCGTTAAAGGGATCGCGTCACCCTGAGACTTGCTCATCTTGGCCTTGCCATCGACGCCGGGTAGTCGACCTATAGCCGGTATGAGCGCACGAGCCTCCGGAAGAAGGGCTTTGCCGGTTTGCCGATTCAGTCGGCGCACGATTTCGTTCGTCTGCTCTATGATCGGTGCCTGATCGTCACCGACTGGAACCAGCGTAGCTTTGAAAGCGGTGATGTCGGCTGCTTGCGAAGCTGGGTAGCACAAAAATCCCGCAGGTATATCGCGTCCGAATCCGCGCGCCTGGATTTCGTCCTTGATGGTGGGATTTCGCTCAAGTCGGGCCACTGTGACGAAATTCAGATAGAGCACGGTCAGTTCGGCTAAGGCAGGTAAAGCCGATTGCACGCAGATCGTGGAAATCGCCGGATCGATGCCGACGGCCAGGTAATCGAGCGCTACCTCCACGACGTAACGGTGAATCTTTTTCGGATCATGCGCATTGTCGGTGAGGGCCTGAGAGTCGGCCAGGAGCACGTACTGGTCGTGCTGGTGCTGCAATGCAACCCTATTGCGCAGTGAGCCGACATAGTGGCCCAAGTGCAACGCGCCGGTGGTGCGATCGCCAGTTAGAATGATGGAACGGGGATTCTTATTTGAGGACATGGTTGAGACTCTTTCGGAAGGAGCCGCTGCCTCAGCCGGGTGACATAAACTGCATATCCCAACCGCTGGAAGCAGCGGCTCGGGTTAAGACGTGATAACAGGCCGCGCTTAGAAATAAGCGCGCCACCAGCTTCGGATCAGAATCATTGGCTGGTTTGTCATGAACTCACTACGTACTAGAATCCTCGTTTCGAGTCAAGTTCCCTGCATTGTATGAGAGAAAGGGACCGTCATGCAGCGGTCTTGAATTACACCTTGTTGCCCGCCATTCTTGGCTACGTGCTAACCCCCTTTTTCGCTGTCGCCGGAGGGAAAATTCGCGCGGTGCTTTTCGATCTCGACGGCACTCTATTGGATCGGGCGAGCAGTTTGGAGCTTTTTCTAAACCAGCAATACGACCGGTTCACCGATCCTCTTTCAGCCATTAACCGGGAGATTTATTTTCAAACCATCATCGAACTGGATCGCCATGGGTATGTTCCGAAACCCGAGGTTTACGCCCAAATCCAGGAGAAATTTCAGCTTTCTTCCGAATTGGGACTCGCCCTCCTGGATGATTTTGAAACCCGCTTCCACGGCTTGGCGATTCCATTTTCTGGAATGCATGAAATGCTGAAGTCTCTGTCTTCCATGTCACTCGCTATGGGACTCATCAGCAATGGAGCTACCCGTTCACAACGGCCCAAAATCGAGGCATTGGGGATCGCCGATTATTTCGGAGTCGTTCTGATTTCGGAAGAACAGGGCGTTCGCAAGCCCGATCCGGACATTTACCATCGGGCCATGCGAAAATTGGGTTCCAATCCTGAGAACACCGTTTTCATTGGCGATCATCCCGAAGCCGATATCGAAGGAGCGGCGAAGTTGGGCCTGAAAACCATCTGGAAGCGGAATAACTGCTGGCCCGCTCCGAAACAGCCAGACGCCGCTATTGACGGGCTTGAGGAAATTCCCTCAATAATCACCCTATGGAGGGAGGCGGAATGACCACCGATGCTCTCTCCATTGTCTACCCGGCAGGGACCCGGATTGCGGAAGGAAAGAAGACGCTGGAAATCCGTTCGTGGCTGCCACCCCGGTTGCCATTGCTCAACCTGCTCGTGGTTGAAAATCATATCTCCTTTTCAAAGGTGAAGGTCATGGCTTTCGCAAGGCAGAAAATATCAGTCGAGCGCTTGATGCCGAGCTCGACTTTTATACAAGCATCCTTTTCCCATAGGTGATGATCCGTACCTCCTGATCCTTCCTTACCATCTATGATTATCGAGTTAATTGGACCAACTCATGCAAGAGAAGACGCTTTCCGTGCCATGTTCCATGACTTCCAACAGGCCGGTGAAACCGAATGGTGTGAAAAGAATGCAGACGTTCTTTCGGACTTTCCTGCCTTTGTTGAGCGGCTGAAGAACGAAGCCAAGGGCATCACCGTAGTCGGATGGGTGCCCACATCCCATTACTGGCTTATTCAGGGTCATCAAATCGTTGGCACTCTGCGCATGCGCCACTATCGCCAGGAGCTCCACTGGAGGATAGAAACTAAATTATGATTCTTTATAATGTTTGGTTTTCGTTCAAAGCTGGCTCTGATGAGGCAGTCGAAATTGAGAAGATAAAAATGTTTTTAAATGATTTGCAGGATCGCGCCATGATTCATGAATACCGTCTTTTGAAGAACCGAGCTCAAGCGGGCAAAAGCAAATTGCCACCCTATCAGATGATTGCCGAATTTTCGGACGAAAATCAGTTTGGCCTTCCCTTTGCTGAGGTAAAACGGATCGGTATTCATTCGGGCCGACATGGCTCAATGATTGAAAATGTGGATGAGTTTGTGGTGGAGCTATTCGAAGATTTATAGCGTCAAGTAGTCACACAGGATGCCTGCCTCATGATTTCTCCCAGCAATATCGAGTTAGCCATTTATGTGTCATGGCCTGCCTTCGAGCAGGTCGAGTAACCAGTATATTTAACCGTCAATGAGCCAATCGTCTTTCGGATAAACGCGCTTTCCTTCGCGCCCTATCATGAAATTAAGGGCCATAACGCCACTGACAAAAAACGTCAGGATGATGCCGAGGTGCTTGTGGAATAGGGACGCTGAGAAATGAAGGAAAGCGCCAAGAGATTTTAGCAGTACCGGTACATTTTTGCTCGTGTAATGGCTATTTGCGGAATCCGCATAGGGAACCCATAGCCCGGAGGCGATTCCGTCAGCGGCAATGACCCCGACAGCCCAATAACCGTCTACGACCAATCCGATGGCCGCAAAAGCCATCACCATTCCGCCCATGCCAAGAAAGGCCCAGGCGAAAAGTAAGCCCACGGCAAGAAATCCCGCACTGAAAAGACCGACCGCCACGGAGCCGCAGGCAATCACCCCAAAGGCGACCCCGCCAAAAGCGAAAATACCCACGGCTCTCGGCCCGATAGCGATGACTCCACGCGCGGTTCCCTGCGAACGAATATCAATCCAAGGGAAAGGATCGCGCAACCGATAGCCGATACTCTTAGGCGAACCGTGCTGGCGTAACGTCTCCAGCGTCGCTTCCTCATGCGAAAGGCCGGTTTTGGTGAGATCGTCCACTTTTTGCAGCAGATGGTCCTTCAATTCCTTCCGAATGGCTTCGGCCTTTGGTTCGGGTCTGTTGGCGTAAATAAGGACGCGGTTGAGATAACGATCAAGAATGCTATTCATAAGGTGACTCCAAGGCGGGTTGAGGGTTGGAAAGCTTCGGGTCCGGGACGCTCACCCAGCACGGTGGTCATGACTTTCTTGAGAGCGGCCCATTGGAGACGGTTCTCGGAGAGCGCTTTTTTGCCTTTGGGTGTAATCCGGTAATAACGGCGTTGTCGTCCGGTCTCACCCTCACGCCAAGATGATTGGATCAGTTCCCGCTCTTCAAGCCGATGCAGGACGGGGTAAATTGTTCCCTCGCCGGTTTTCAAAACACCGGGAGCCTTGGCATTGAGATCCTGCACCATCTGGTAACCATAACTCGGTCCTTCACTAAGGACGGCCAGCAGCAAGGTATCCATGTTGCCATCGAGTGTTTTCTTGGAAAGTTTCATAGGCTGATGGCATATAGCCTTATAGCGTATAGTCTAGTAGTCAAGCTCATTTATCGCCCCTCCAAAACCCACGTCTTGACCTTTGCCTGTCTCTCTAATACAAAGATTATGCGCTAAGGGCGCATCCGGGTACGCGGGAAAGGCTGAGCCTACCTCTCAATTCAACTGACAGCATAACCTTTATGCTGCCTGACTGCGTACCACAGGCCGAAGCATGGAGGTCATGACCTTGGTATCGGAACCGAGATGCCACAGATCATTCGTTGTTACGGGAATATTGGTTCCGGCCTTGCGAACCCCCACGGCAGCCATTTCCACGACTCCATCCTGCGTAAATATTGCTCCGGCCAAAGCCGGGAGATGATATTTGACGCGGATGGGTTCAAGGATGGCGGCAAGTCCGGGGTCGTTTGCGGTCTGAGCTCGTGATGAACTGGCGCAAAGCACGAAATAGGCGAACGAAAGAAGCAGAAAAAGGAGAAATCTCATTTCTTTGCTCCCGTCCCACCAAAAGGCACAGTGAAAAGAAGCCCAGAAACAAGATCGTCCTTCACGGCCATACGGACAAGAAAGTCTAATTTTATTGCCGGAGCTGAAAGCCGCCAGAAATGAACGGCATGTTCACCCTGCATCATTTCACCCATGTAGGTCGTCCGATAATCGGCTTTGAAGTAAACGGCGAGACTCTGGCCCGCCGAGTCAAAGTTTTCTTTGGGAACAGCCGTTCTCATGGCCTCGTTCATCATGGAACAAAACGTTTCATAATCGTTCTGCTCATAGGCCCGGC
>Ga0206905_10065_pt1 | contig 30026 bp, 21 predicted proteins | sample Alteio_BWOrgHeat_43_FD_152940 | JGI IMG/M metagenome (GOLD analysis project Ga0206905, IMG submission 152940) | Enriched cells from forest soil in Barre Woods Harvard Forest LTER site, Petersham, Massachusetts, United States -... | ecosystem: Environmental > Terrestrial > Soil > Temperate forest >...
GCGACGGCCGGAGTAGGAGCGGAGAAAGGCTGCGGCGTCGTTCTCGATTTTTTCTTTGAGTATGGGGTCGAGGGTGCGGCCTTCGACGATGGGGTGGGCTGCGCCTGCGTTGGTGCCGGGAGCCATGGCGGCGATGTCGGCGGCTTCGAGGAGGAAGAAGCCGGCTGATCCGGCTCGGCTGCCGGAGGGGGAGATATAGACGATGACGGGTATGGGGGAGTTTTCGATGGCCTGTACCATCGCGCGGGTGGAGTCTAGGAGGCCGCCGGGGGTTCCGAGGGAGAGAAGGACTGCAGAGGCTCCCTGGTGGGCGGCTTCGTCGAGGGCACGCTGGAGGTAGTCGGCTGTGATGGGTTGGATGGTGTCGTGGATGGTGATTTTAACGACTCTGGGCTGAGGTTGGTCGGCGCGGAGAGTGGTGGAATACAGGCAGAGAGCGAGCGCGATGAGGAACGGGATGATGGACTTTATCGCGCTTGGTTTCATGGCAGGCTCTGTCCGCGTGCCTGGAGGGCTTGCTTCATGCCCTGGGCCGCTGTGTTGTTGGGCTCGATCTTCAAGGCGTTGCTGACGGCTGATGCGGAGGCTGCGGTCTGGTTGGCCTGGAGTTCGAGGCGGGCGATGACGAGGTAGGCGTCGGCGTTGGGCTTGAGCTTGATGGAGGTTTGGGCTTCGGTGCGGGCGTCGGCGGTGTTGCCACTCTGCTCGTGGATTTGGGCGAGGCCAGCGTGGGCGTCGGCGCTGTTGGAGTCGGCGGCGATGGCGTGCTGGAACTGCTGCTCAGCCTCGGGGATGAGGCCCTGGGCGATGTAGTCGTGGCCTAGCTGGGTGTACTGGGCGGCGCGCTCGGCGGGCGGAAGCGATGCCATGCGGATTGCTCGCATTTGATCAAGCTGGAACTCGGCCTGACGGAAGGAGGCTTCGGAGTAGGTGCGGCGGATGCGTTCGAGAGGTTCGAAGGTTGGGGCGCCGGGGGTGGGTATTGCATTCGCAGCGGCGAGTGGTTTGCCGGTGGCGATGAGGGCTTTGAGCTGGGTGGCTTCGGCGTCAGTGGGCTTAAGTTTGAGGGCTTGGTCTACGGCTTTTTGGGCTTCGCTGAAGTCTCCGCGACGGAGAAGGGCGATGGCGAGGTTGTATTGGTAGTCGGGATCGTTGGGATCGGCGGCGGCGGCGCGTTGGAAGAGGGCGACGGCATCGCGACCTTGACGGCTGGCGGCTACGGCTTGATTGTTGATGACTTCGGGGAGCGGGAGGCGGGAGGCGACGAACTTGAAGGCGGTTTCGGCTTCGGCGTACTTGGCGGTGTTGAAGCGAGAGAGGCCGAGATAGAAGCTGGCTTCGAGGGCGCGGCGATCGTTGGGTGGAACCTTGGCAAAGGTAATGGCGGCGTGGTCGTAGTCGCGGTCGGAGAACTGGGCTTTGCCGAGAGCAAGGAGGGCGGCGGGGTAGTTGGGCGTGTCCTGGGTGGCAAGCTGGAGGCGCTTGATGCGTTCGAGCTGGGAGGTGGCTGATATGCCGCGGATGTAGTTCTCGAAGGCGCTGAGGGAGACGTTTCCGGAGGCACTGAGGAAGGTCTGCTGGGAGATGCTGAACTGTGGGTCGATCTGCCGGGCTATGGTCCAGGCGATGGCGTTTTCGACGTCGAAGAGGCGAGCTAGTTCGCCGGAGTCTTGGAGAGGCTGGGACATGCGGAGGTTGTGGACGTCGAGGACCTGGGCCTGGACGTAGATGCGTGACTGGTTGACGTTGTAGCTGCCTACGATGACGAAGTCTGCGTCGAGGGTTTGGGCGATGCGGACGGTGGTGGCGCGGGAGGGTTTGAAGTCGACGGGGAGACCTAGGTGGTCGAGGGCGTATTGGCGGTCGTCGCGGGAGATGGTGAGGAAGCCGGAGGAAGAGAGTCGCTGATTCAGGGTGTCGGGGAAGGAGTCACCGATCCAATTGAGATTGGCTTGACCGGAGCGGTTGTCGAAGGGCAGGACGAGGACGACTCGACCTGTGGACGACGGGTTCGCGGATTGCGCGAAGGTGGGAAGGACGCAAAAGAGAAGCGCGAGAAAGAGCCAATGACGAAGGGGACGGAAGCGAAGTGGAGTGAACCGGCGCACAGGTTGAGTATAGAGCTTTGAGATGTGGGATGGCGGAGATCGCGTAGGTGTGTTGGCTCTAGTAAGCTTTCCCACGATGGTTTAGTTACCGTGATTCAAATTTGATTTCAGGTGCCGGGATGCGAGTGATGTTGTTTCGATTGAGGATTTGCGTTGGTGTGGCGATGTTTTGGAGTCTCGGAGGTTTGATGGCGCAGGGGACGGGTGCGTCGAAGGGGCCGAAGGTCGTTGTGATTAGCCTTGATGCTTTTGGCGCTGAGAGTTTGCACGATCCTCATCTGCCTGCGCCTACGTTGCATGAGTTGATGAAGACGGGGGCGTATGCGGTTTCGATGCGGCCGATAAATCCTACGGTGACTTGGCCTAACCATACTTCGATGGTGACGGGAGTCGATGCGAGCAAGCACCATGTGGTGGTGAATGGGCTGATTGTGAATCAGCGGACGGATACGCCGCCGAGGATCGATCCGAATGCGCCGAAGTCGAAGTTAGTGGCAGTGCCTACGGTCTACGATGCGGCGCATAAGGCGGGGCTGACGACGGCGGAGGTGGATTGGGTTGCGATTGAAAAGGCGGATGGGATTACGTGGCGATTTGCGGAGAGGCCTGAGCTTGGTGGGTTGATTGAGGGCGAGCTTATGAAGGATGGGGTGGTGAGCCGCGATGATCTTGTTCATTTTGGAAGGCCGTCGCAGGCCTGGCGCGATCAAATTTATACGAAGGCTGCGGCTGACATTATTCGAAGACATCATCCAGACTTGATGCTGTTTCATCTGTTGGCGCTGGACAGCATCGAGCATGAGACTGGGTTTGGGAACAACTCGGGACGGAATACGATCGCGTTTCTTGATGATCGGGTGAAGGAGATTGTGGATGCTGTGCGTGATGCGGGGGAGCTGGAGCGGACTACGTTTTTGATTATTTCGGATCATGGGCAGCAGAGTGTTTATAAGCAACTTCATGCGAATGTTTTGCTGAAGCAGTCGAGATTGCAGGGTGTTAGCGCGGCGAATCCTACGTTCTGTATTCCTGAGGGTGGCTTTGCGCTTGTGTATCAGAAGCATGCTACGGCGGAATCGACGGCTGCGTTGAAGGCTGTGTTTGCAGGAAAGCCGGGGGTGAGGGCGGCGCTGACTCCGGAAGAGGCGGCGAAGGATGGTTGGCCTTTGCCTGCAAAGACAGATCAGGCGGCGGATTTGTTGTTGTATGCGGATAACGGGTATGAGTTCAGTGAGGGAGATACGAGGGAATTCGTTACGGATACGAAGGAGGTTGGGGCGCATGGGTATCCGAATACCGAACCGTTGATGCAGGCTATTTTTATTGCTTCGGGCGCGGGGATTGTGGCGAAGGGGGAGATTCCGGCGTTTGAGAATGTGGATGTTGCGCCGACGATTGCTCGGTTGTTGCATCTTTCGTTGGGTGATGTAGATGGGAAGGTGCTGGCGGATATTTTGTGGGAGAAGTAGGTGGGCAACGGCAAAAAGCAGATCCCCTTCGGGGATGACAAACAGAAAGACGACTGCCGAAGCTACTCGATGAGCGAGGCTTCGACGCTACGGGGGAAGCGGAGGACGGCGGCCCACTCGCCTTTGCGGTGCGATTGCCAGATGACTTCGCCGTGGAGCAGGGCTGCGACTTCGGATGGGGAGAGGTCGCGGTGGAAGTCGAAGTATTTGGCGTCTGTGGATTGGTTGTTGCGGCCTAGATCGACCTGATTTTCTGGCGGTGCCCACTTGGTTGAGAAGATGAGGGCGGTATCGTAGATGCCGGGGTCGGCGGCTGCTTTCTGGATCTGATCGATGGCGAAGTTCTCGATCGGCGTGGTTTTGATGGGGGTGCGGGTGTAGCCGAGTTCGGGGCGGGCCATCTCGGCGGTGGCAGGCCATGCGGAGAGGACGGTGGCTTGGGGATAACGGTGCTCGATGAGGTGAATGGCCTGCTGGTGGAGGACGACCATGTCGCGGTAGGTGAGATTGTCTTCTGGGGCGAAGGCGTAGGGTGGGTTGATCCAGATGCCGGCGAGAAAGGCCGCGGCGCTCAAGGCTGCGAGTGCCCACCACTGGCGAAGGTGACGTTGCCATGTGGTGACACAGAGGATGATGACGAACGGGTACATCGGGAGGAGATAGCGGGTGAGGAGTGCTCCGCCGAGGACGGAGAAGGCGATCCAGTTGGCGAGGAGAATGACTGCGATGGATCGGAGTGCGGGCTTGCGGATGGCAGGTGGGCTGGTGGGGGTGACCGGCATGAAGAGGACTGCAATGGCGCAGGCTACGGGGACGAACATGTTCATGTGGGTCGCTAAATGGAGGAGGCGATGCCACATGCAGAGGGTGATGCGGTGGACGTCTAGGTTAGCTGTGGCGTTGTAGCGAAGGAATTCTGGATTGCCGAAGATGAAGCCGGTACGGTGCCGATGGTAGGCGTACCACGCTACTAAGGGGAGAATGGGGGCGAGAAGGGCGAGGGCCCAGTTTCTGTGGGTTCGCCGTGCTTCTTTATTGCGGAACCAGAGGATCGATTGCCAGAGAGCGAGGGCGATGGGAGTTACGATGGCGGTCTCTTTGGAGAGGGCCGAGAGAGAGAACATGATGGCAGCGAGGTTTTGGTTTTGTGCGCTGCTTTGTTCGGGGGCGGGTTGATCGAAGTAGAAGGCGAGGCCCCAGAGGGTGAAGGCTGCGGCGAAGATGTCGGCGTGGGCGAGGGTGCTTTGAGCGAACCAGACGGGGTAAATCGCGGTGAGGAAGACGGTGGTTGCAGCGGCGGCGGTGCTGGTGAGGGATTTTGCGAGCTTGTAGAGGCCGAGGAGCGCGGCGGCCGTGACCATGCAGACGAGAGTGCGGGTTCCGCTGACGACATAGCCGGAGAGGTGCCACCATGCGGCGAGAAGGATGGAAGGTAGCGGCGGGTGAGCGTTGGTGATGGTGGTCTGGGGGATGAGAGTGCCGGTGCGGAAGAAGTCCCACGCGGCGGGAATGTAGTAGCCGGCCTCGTCCCAGAAGTAGGGGAGACGGAGGAGAGTGAAGTGCGAGAGGTAGACGGCTACGAAGAAGAGAGGGTAGAGCATCCAGAGCGGGATTTCGCCGCGTGCCTGATCGCTGGGGTGTGGTAGGGGGCGCACGCTCGTCTTAGTGGACTGGGCCGCCGGGTTGTGGGAGCTGTTCGAGGGTGATGGCGCCGAAGGCCTGTTCGTATTGGGCGAGATTGTTGCCGAGGATGTTCCAGAGGGCCTTGGCCTGTTGAGGGCTGAGGTAGATGCCCTGAAAGTTCTGGACGGTGAGCTCGTCGGGAGCGTCCTGCGACATGGTGCCGAAGACCAAGAAGAAATCCCATACGCTCATGCGCACCTGGACGCTGTTGGCATAGCCGTCGCGATAGTTTTCGGTGTTGGTGAGCTTGAGGGAAGGCTGGTCTGCGGGCTGTTTCTGCTGGCTCATCGTCGAGATACTTTCCAGTGCTCTTAAAAAGAATTGGTGCGAAAGGGGGGACTTGAACCCCCACGGATTGCTCCGCCAGATCCTAAGTCTGGTGCGTCTGCCAATTTCGCCACTTTCGCTTGTTGTGAATCAATGGTTTGCGGCTTGTTTCTTAGGATACAAGCCGCGTTACCAGACTCAACTTAGGCTGAGTCTGGAACACCATGCTCTTTTGGATTGTAGCGTGAAGGGGCGGTTCTGCGACAGTGCTGATTTAGCTGTGGGCTTCAATGACCTCGAAGGGGCGCATCATTTCGTTGTCTTCGTGTTCCAGGAGGTGGCAGTGCCAGACGTAGCGGCCGGTGTAGCCCTCGAAGGGGACGATGATTCGAGTCACCTGGCCGGTTTCGCAGCGGATGGTGTCTTTCCAGCCGGATTCTTCGGGGGAAGCGGGTATGGCGGGGGCAGTGTAGCGGAGTTCGCCTTTGTCCTGATAGAGGAAGACGTCGAAGCTGCGACGGTCGAGGAGTTGGAACTTCACCAGGTGCAGGTGAATGGGGTGGGTGTCTTCGGTTAGGTTTACCAGCTCCCAGATCTCGGTTGTGTTGATGACTGGTTTTTCGGTGACGGGCATATGCCATGGTGTGTTGTTGAGCATCATGCCCATGGACTGCTGGACTTTGTCCATGTTCTCGTCGAGGGTGAGGCGTCGCGTTTTGATCGCCTGAGTTTCGGGGATGCGAGGGACGGTCTTTAGAGTGGGCGGCAGGGAGCTGTTGTCGGCGGTGCCGGTGGCGGCGACGCGAAATTGCATGATGTCGAAGCTGTCGCTTTTGAGGATGATGTTTTCGCCTGCGTGCTGGCTGAAGTCGAAGATGATGTCGACGCGCTCGGCTGGAGCGAGCAGGATGCGCTTCATCTTGATGGGTGATGTGAGAAGGCCCTGGTCGCTGCTGATTTGGTGCATCGGCGAGAGGTTGCCGAACGAGAGGCGGAAGAAACGGGCGTTTGAGCCGTTCATGAGGCGGAGGCGGTATTTGCGCGGCTCGACTTCGAGGTATGGGAAGAGCTTGCCGTTGGCGAGCATTACGTTGCTGTAGACCTCGGGGACCCAGGGGGATTTTGGGTCTCCTGAGACGGGGTATTCGAGTTGGCCGTCGGAGCGTAGGAACCGATCGAAGAGCAGGATGGGGATCTCGTACTTTCCGCGTGGGAGATTGAGCGCTTCTTCGGCTTCGTCGCGGATGATGAAGAGACCCTGGAGGCCTGCGTAAATGTTGAGACGATTAATGCCCATCGTGTGGTCGTGGTAGAAGAGCAGTGACGAGGCTTGATTGTTGGGATAGTGATAGAGCAGGGATTTTCCGGGGACGACCCAGTCTTCGGGATATCCGTCGCTGGCTGGAGGAGTTTTTCCGCCGTGGAGATGGATGACGCAGCGTACCTCGGGTTTGTCGGCTTCGGCACCGTGCAGGGTGTGGTCGATGGGGAGGAAGTGTTTTAGGGGAAGCTCGTTCGCCCATTCGACGAGGAGGCCTTGTCCGCTGCGGGTTTCGAAGATGGGGCCGGGGGAGGTGCCGTTGAATCCCCACATGCGAGTTGGCGGCAGATCACGGTGAACCTTCTGGTGAATCTCCTGCATGGCTACGCGATAGAAGGGGAGGCTCTTCTTTTGGTCGGTGGGATCAGGCTTGAAGCCTGTGCTTTTTAGTACTTCAGGAAGCGGCAGAGGATCGATGTACGGCTTCAATGTGTTGGGATCGAGTGCGGTGGATTGCGGCGCCATTCCGCTGGCTACTGCTGCCTGCTCTATCGATAACCCAGTTGCCAGAACTCCAGCACGGCGTAGAAACTTTCTTCGTGAAATCAATCGAAATGCCTCTTCTCTAATCGTATGCAATAAAGGAATGAGGGTGCCAGAGGAGAATCCCTCCGGCACCCTTTGTTTCTAAACGAACAGTTTTGTTGCGACAGCTTTTAGTTTCCGTTGACGGGACGGCCTGTGTTCTCGTTCAGGATCAGCGTCACGTTCGGCGGATTCTTGAAGTCGAACATGTTGGTGAGAACGCCGGCGCGGCTGTCGAAGGAACCGTCGATACGCTGACCGCCAACCCAATTGTCTTCGATGAAGCGAAGGATGGAGGACTGGTCGGTGATGGTGTGATCAACGAAGTTCTGCTTCGCGTAGGGAGAGATGACCAGCAGCGGAAGACGGGGACCGTAGCCGCAGCGGCCTTGTGCGTGAAGGGCGGTTGTGGACGAGAGAGCGGTGGTGCCGTCGCCACAGGAGCCGGTTGCGACCAGAGCATCGGCCGAGGTCGATGACTGGTTCACGATGGGGCTCATCTGGTGATCGTACCAACCGTCGGAGTCATCATAAGCGATGATGACGGCGGTGTGCTCCCAGTCCTTCTGCTGCTGCAGGAAGTTGATGACGCCAGTCACGAAGGTCTGCTCGTCGAGAGGATCGGAGTAGCCAGCGTGGCCGTCCTGATAGCCGGGGGCCTTGAGGAAGCTGACAGAGGGGAAGTTGCCTGCCTTGACCGCAGTGTAGAAGTCGTTGATGTCGTACTGATGGTTGGCCGCATCGTCAAAGCCGATGTTCTTCACCGAGGACGGACGGGTGTGCTTGGGATTCGCTGTGGAGGTGTAGTACTGGAATGGCTGGTGGTGGGGGATGTAGTCGGCTTTCTTGGTGAGGGTTATGGCCGAGGTCGTGGTGCGGCTGCAGCCGGTCGATCCATCGGCATTCACCTTTGTCAGATCGAAGCCGCCCTCGAAGAAGCCCCAGGTTACGCCCTTGCTGTTCAGCAGGTCGCCAATGTTCTGGCCGCTGAAGTGGACTGCACCGGTACCGGAGCATACATCGCCGATCGGATCTGCATCGCTGATCAGCGTCTGGCCGCCGCTGCCATCGGGAACTACAGAGTCGCCGGCGCTGATGGCATCATCAACTCCGCCGGTCTGGCCTGAGATGAGGTTGATTGCGCCGGGAGTGGAAGGCCCGAAGGTGGTGTCGTAGGAGTTATCGCTCATCGCGTAGTTCTGAGCATAGTTCCAGTAGGCAGTTACGGTATTACCGTCGTAGTAGCCCATAACGAGGCCATTGGTCGTCTGTCCATTTGGCGGGGGACCGGGGGTTCCGGTGTACTTGGGGAAGCCGTCCATGAGGCCGCCGTGGAAGGCCTGCTGCTCGGGGGTGTAGTCGTGGTCCTGGTCGGCGGTGGCTGCTTCGGAGCGATCGAGACGGAACGGGTTCGACGCGCCGGTTCCATTCAGGGTCTTGTTTAGAAAGTTCGGGTTGTTAAAGAGAAGAGCATCGGTATAGCCGTTGATGGAGGGAGTGTTGGCGGCTGGCTTGAACTTTGGTTCGCCTGCTGGGTTGAGCGCGACCGGGTAGGTACCGAAGTAGTGGTCAAATGACACGTTTTCCTGAAAGATCACGACCAGATGCTTGATCGGCGTGGCGGTCTCTCTGGAGTTGGCTTGCGCATTGGCGAGGGCTGGCCCCGCAATTTGTCCAGCCACCAGCAAGGTGGCTAGAGAACTCGCAACTAATCTTTGCATTGACTTCTCCTTAAGGTGAGGCCTCGACCGGGCCACTACTCCAGAGGTGTAGTCAATGTTTATTAATAAATTGTGACGAAGATGTGTAAGGCGGAATAAATACGGCACTTCAGTTGCTTGGTACTTAGTCCAACGACGGCCAGTCTGTAGGAAAAATTGCCCCGAATACGGGCAAGATTTCTCGGAAACAGTGGTGGGCGGTGAGAAGCCGAGCTTGAGGATTTTGTAAACAAGCTACCGAAATTTGCGGTACATTAGTCTCACCATTGTTAACAACCTGTGACTTTTTATCCGTAGCTTCACTGAGACGCTGTTCCCGAAGTGTCTCTGCGGGCGAACCTCCATCCTTTCAACGCAGCAAACATCTCCATTTTCTTGGGCAGTAAAGCAAAGGTAATTTTCAAAAATTTTTGATACAGGGAGAGGTGTTTCCATGGGGATTTCGAGACGCAATTTTCTGATGCGGGTTGGCCAAGCGGGCGGTTATAGTGCGGCCTTTGCAACCATGCAGTCTTTGGGACTGATGCCGATGAAGGGCGAGACCGTGAAGCCGATCGAGGCGGCCCAGGGCAGCGGCAAAGGTGTGAAGGTCGCGGTATTGGGTGGAGGCATTGGAGGGCTCGTTACAGCCTATGAACTGAAGAAACTGGGCTATGACGTGACGCTGCTGGAGGCCAGAGAGCGTCCGGGTGGACGTAACTGGACTGGGCGGAATGGAACGAAGGTAGAGTTCACCGATGGAACTACACAGGCAATTAATTGGGAAGAGGGCAACTACCAGAATCTGGGGCCTGCTCGTCTGCCGAGTACGCATTGGACGATGCTGGGATATTGTCGTGAGTTAGGCGTGCCGTTGGAAGTGGAGATTAATACGTCCCGCTCCACGCTGCTGCAAAACGATAAGGCGAATGATGGAAAGGCAGTGCCGCAGCGAAAGGCGATTAACGATACGCGAGGACATGTGTCGGAGTTGCTGGCAAAGTGTATTTCGCAGGGGGTGCTCGATCAGGATATTTCCAAGGAAGATCGTGATCGGATGACGTCGTTCCTGCGGATTTATGGACCTTTGGATAAGACCGGTGCGTACGTGGGGTCGGACCGGGCTGGCTATAAGACACCACCGGGAGCAGGAACGCAGATTCCTGAGGTAGAAGTCCCGATGGATATGCACACACTGCTGGATGAGAATTTCTGGGGCGGCCTCTTATATGAAGAGGCTTGGGACTGGCAGGCAACGATGATGCAGCCGGTAGGTGGCATGGACCGGATTCCGTTTGCGTTTGCAAAGGCTCTGGGACCCGTGGTGCAGTTTAGTTCGCCGGTGACCGGGATCAAGAAGACGGCCAACGGTGTGAAGGTGAGCTATGAGCAGAAGGGCGTCGAGAAACAGCTTGACGCAGACTACTGCGTGATTGCGATGCCGTTTGAGATGCTGAAGAAGATTCCGCATGACCTGTCGCCGGAGTTTGCGAAGGTCGTGGATCAGAGCACGGCGGCGGGAAGCTACAAGATCGCCTGGGAGAGCAGGCGGTTCTGGGAGCAGGACTACAGCATCTACGGTGGATTGTCGTTTGTCGCGCAAGGCCCAAGCCCGGTGTGGTATCCATCGAGCCGGCTGATGCATCCGACGGGCATTGTCGTGGCGGGCTATACGGAAGAGCAGGGAACGCCGTTCTGGACGATGTCGATGGATGACAAGTTTGCCGCGTCGCGAGCGACGATTGAGAAGATACATCCGGGACATGGGAAGGAACTCAAGAATCCTGTGTACTGCGGCTGGCGGCATGTGAAGTGGAATGAAGGTTCGTGGATTCGTGGATATGGCGGGGGACCGGGCGGATACAACGTCATCATAGAAGCCGATGGACCGATCTACTTTGCTGGTGATACTGCGAGCCACGTTGTGGGTTGGCAAGAGGGCGCTGCGCTGAGTGCGCGGCGAGCCGTGGGGATGATCAGTGACAAGGTAAAGGCAGCTCGGCTGAACGGAGCGGTCAAAGGCGCAGTGCAGGGCTAGTTCTTAAATTTTCGTAACTACCAGACTGGAGTGTTTGATGAAATTTAGGAATATTGTGATGGCGGGGGCGATGTTCGCTTCTGCGTGCGCGGTCGAAGCTCAAGTTGAAGTGAAGCATTTGCAGCCGAATGAAAAGTCTCCCATTGCGAATGGTGTCTGGGCCGGGGATACCTTGTATCTGAGCGGACAGCTTGCCGATCCCGTGACACCGGCTGATCCAGCGAAGGGAACGGTAGCGGTCTATGGGGATACGAAGGCGCAGGCGTTCAGCGCGCTGACGAAGATTCAGGGACTGCTAAAGGCGCAGGGGCTGGATATGAAAGACGTTGTGAAGATGACAGTGTTTCTAGCGGGCGATCCGGAGAAGGGCGAAAAACTGGACTTCCCAGGGTTGCAGGCGAGTTATACGCAGTTCTTCGGCACGAAGGATCAGCCCAATAAACCTGCTCGCAGTGCGATGCAGGTGGCAGCGCTGGCGGCACCGTGGGCGCTGGTCGAGATTGAAGTGATTGCGGTGAAGAGTAAGTAAATCGTCTGTCGGATTGACAAAGGGGACCGCAGGTCCCCTTTGTCATGTTTGGAAGTTACTCTGTAATTTCTGCGTGTAGGGCTGGTGTGGCTTTTAGTTCGCGGGCGCGTTGCTCTACGGCTCTCATGACACGAAGCAGATTACCGCCGTAGATTTTTTTGATGTCCTCAGCGCTGTAACCTTTTTGGAGCAGAGCGCGGGTGAGAGCGGGGAATTTGTCGTAGGAGTTGAGGTCGGGAGGAACGCAGCCTACGCCGTCGAAGTCGGTGCCGATACCGACGTGATCGATGCCGCCGATTTTTACGGCGTGGTCGATCTGTGCAACGACGTCGGCGAGAGTAGCAGGTGGAACCTTGGCGTTGAACTCGGCCTTCAATTTTTCGATGGCCGCAGCCTTGGCGGTGGGATCCTCGATTTTGAGCGCGGCCATGAATTGATCGCGCATGGAGGCTTCAAGAGGCTCAGCTGCGCTGAAGTAGCGCTGCGAGAGAAAGTCGCAGCCGAAGTTGATCTGTATGGCTCCGCCTTTAGCGGCGAGAGCTTTGATCATGTCATCTGTCATGTTGCGGGTGTAGCTGGAGACGGAGCGGCAGGCAGAGTGCGAGGCGATGATGGGCGCGGTGCTGGTTTCAAGGGCGGCATAAAAAGTCGCATCAGCGGTGTGGGAGATGTCGACCATCATGCCGAGACGGTTCATCTCGCGAACGACATCTTTGCCGAAGGGCGTGAGGCCGTCGTGATGTTTGATCTTGGGATCATTGACGTCGCCCTGGGAGTCGGCCCAGTTGTTGGTGTTGAAGTGAGTGAGGGTCATATAGCGAACGCCGAGATCGTAGTAGTCGCGGAGGAGACGGAGGGAATCTTCGATAGCATGACCGCCTTCGATGCCCATGAGGGCAGCGATCTTGTGTTCGTTGTGGGCGCGGACTATATCGTCGGCCGTTGTAGCGAAGACGAAATCGTTGGGGTGAGCGGCGATGATGTCGGTACGAACGGTATCTATCATCTGCAGGGCGCGATTGGCAGAGTTATTGTCTTTGACGTATTCGGCTCCTACGTAGACCGCAAAGAATTCGGCGCCGAGGAAGCCTTTCATGCGAGGGAGATCGGTCTCGCCGCTCTTGTTTGGAGTGGCGATATCGTAGCCGGAGACTGTTCGGGAGGTGACATCGTTGTGCGTATCGATAAGGATGGCTTCGCGAGTGATGCGGTCAACCTCCGCCTGCGTGACCTTATGCTGCTGTTGGGCGATGAGTGGAAGAGAGAGAGATGCGATAGCCGTTATAGCGTAGATTCGTTGCGTGTTGAGCAAGCGCTGGCCTTTCTAAGTGATTCGAAAACGTTGAGCCTTCTAATTGTTGAGAGTCAGCCCATCTAAGAGCTAACAATTGTTGGCTGTGAAGAGAGCGCGTTTCTATTGAGGGCGTGGAAATACTGTAACTCAAATTTAGGGCGGTTAATGCCTAAGGTATTTATTTCGTTTATGTAGTAAGAGGGTATTCCTGAATAGCATAGAAGAAGTAGATATTAGCTATTTGATTATGTGATGGCGGTTCGAATTCCTCTAATTTCTATTGACAGCCAGTTCACACTTAGCTAGGCTCGGTTCCATCATCAAAAAAGCTATTTCTCGCGTCAGCGAGTCCGGAAAAAATTAGCGGTCTCTCAATCAGAAGTGTACTTAGCTCCCCGCTGTACATGGGTTTCTGGAAGCAAACTGGAAGGGCGCTCGCCTTATTTCCTGATCTACCGTATCTCGTAAGTTCAATTTGCTTGTCGTTATGACCCTCGGCTCCGGCTTCTTCTACCGGAGAGCAGATCGCAGAGATTTAGCAGCTATAAAAATAGTTTTCTACTAAATGCAACTCGCAAGTCAGTGAAGGGCGATAGGTGTATCTATCTGTCGACAAGGACGCTAGCTATAGCGACCTAGGGATAGCTCTACCTTGAGTTAATTAGTAATTTGAATTTATTTTTCATAAGCAAAAAGTCTGACTAAAAGACTCGATGAAAGTGCTTTACCTAAGCAGTTATTTCTGTGGAGGCTTGGATGATTTGGTTCAATTTCGAGGGGAATCGCAGACTATTCGTATTTTTTGTCATGATGATGGCATCCGTGTTGACTGCGGGCGCGCAGTCTAACTACGGCGCTCTTCGCGGCATGATCACCGATGTGCAGGGAGCGAGCGTGACAAACGCGACGATCGCTCTGACAGCCGAAGATACGAAGATCACGCGCACTACGACAAGCAATGGCGCTGGAGAATATGTTTTCAGCGCGGTTGCTCCAGGAGTGTATACGGTGACCGTGACGACGGATGGGTTCAAAAAAGCCGAGATGAAAGGCATCAGAATTGACGCGGGAAACACGATTCCTTTCGACGTCAGGTTGGAACTCGGCTCGACAACTCAAAGTGTGGAAGTAACTGCGGTCGAGCCTATCGTGAATAACGGCACATCGTTCAATGGACAGTTGATTGACTCGCAGAAGCTGCAGAATCTGCCAAATCCTGGACGAAATCCATTTCTATTTTCGAAGCTTGATAACAACGTTACGGCGGTTGGCGACCCACGTTTTGTTCGCTTTCAAGACCAGAGCGGGTCATCGACAATCTCAATTGCGGGTGCGCCTCTAAGTTCGAATAACTATTCCATCGATGGCATTCCGATCACGGACTTCAGTAATCGCGCAGTGATTATTCCGTCGATCGAAGCAGTGCAAGAACTCAAAGTGCAGGCCAATACATATGACGCGGAGATTGGAAGGACGAGCGGCGGTATGTTCAATACCACGCTGCGGTCCGGTTCCAGCTCGTTGCATGGAGTGTTGCAAGGCGAGACTCGCCAGACAAACTGGGGTGCGAATCTATTTTTCAATAATCGGACACCTTATACGGCGAATGGAGTTACACAGCCAACTACCCCGCGCGGAGCGGCAGAGTTCTACAGCTATGTTGGATCGATTGGCGGCCCAATTCCATTGCCTAAAATACTGGGAGGCAGAGACAGGACATTCTTCTGGTTGACGGAAGAGGGATATCGGCAACGTTCTCCTCTGACCGCGGCCAATTCATTTCCAGTACCTACGCTGTTACAACGTGGGACTTCGATTGCGAATGCAGGCGATTTCTCCGAAATTGGAACGGTGGACGCTAACGGAAACTGCATCAGCGGGCGCTGCATTTACGATCCATTGAGTCCGACACGGGCGGCGTTTCCGTTCAACAAAATTCCCGCGAATAGAATCAATCCGGTTGGATACGCGATTCTCTCCGTGTATCCGCAGCCAAATACCAGTGTGACCTCCTATGGCGGGTTTAACTTCAATGGTGGCGATACGCTTGGCGATCGTGCCGACGAATTTATTGGAAAACTGACGCACTCTTTCGGCGAGCGTTGGCTGGCTGATTTTTACTACATGCACTATGGCTCGAAGGAGCCTGGTGGGAATGCTTTGCAGAATTTCGCCGGTAGTTCATCGTCGTATCTGCTGTATCGCAAGGTAGATGCTGTCGGTATTCAAAACACGATTACGCTGAATCCCACCACCGTGTTGACTGCGGGTTTCGGATTCAATCGCTTTCCGAATGACACGCAAGATATCAGCAAGGGTTTCGACCAGTCGACGTTGGGCTTTCCTGCGAATTATGTTGCAGCACTTTCAAAGACCGGATTCCCGGCAATTACAGGCGACGCAGGTCTGGCGAGTCAAGGTACGTCAAACTCTGGACCAGCTGTATATTTCTCACGGAATTTTGTGGCTGGAATAGCAAAGAGTCTCGGTACGCATAGTTTGAAGGCGGGATATGTCTTCCGCGCAATCAGCTTGACTTATACCAGCTTGAGTAATGCAAGCGGCACCTTCGCTTTTGATAGCACACTAACGAACTCTGGCCTCGGAAGCACCGATCTGCATCCATCGAGCGGCACAGGAGCCACTGCCGCGGATATGTTGCTGGGCTATCCAACATCGGGGTCCCTGGTTGTTCCTACTCAACTGGCGATCACGTCTCAATACAACGCAGTCTATGTGCAGGATGATTATCGTGTGACGCCAAAGCTGACTTTGAATTTGGGGCTTCGGTATGAGCATGAGCCGGGTGTGAGTGAGCGTCACAATCGCTACTCTGTCGGCTTTGATCGCACAGCGGCCTTCACTGTGGCTGGCTCATCGGTTCCTGCGGTGGGCGGTATCGAATTTGCCGGTCTGGGACACTACGGCACATCGACGGGGCAAACGGTGAATAAGATTTCGCCTCGTGCCGGATTCGCATATGGGATCACACCGCAGACGGTGGTTCGTGGAGGGTACGGTCTTTTCTACCAACCTCTTGTGTACAGTGGATCGGCATCTCTGGCGCCTGGCTTTGTGTTGACCAACGTCATTCCATCGCAGAGCGGTGTGCCAGCCATCAATCTGTCGAATCCTTTCCCAACACTCAGCACGACACCTACCGGCAACTCGCTGGGTTATAGCACCAGCGTGGGTAGTTCTTTATCTTTGATCGATCAAGCGCGTAAGGCGCCCTTCTTCCAATCTTATTCTGCTGATATTCAGCAGGAATTGCCGCATGGTTTCGCATTGAAGATTGGATATGTGGGAGGTCATGGAAGGAATCAGCCTAATAGCCTGAACATCAATCAGCTGCCGGACCAATACTACTCGCTGGGTAACACAACGCTTACGAATAAGGTGCCATTCGCATTTGCCGGTACGGGTGCATGGAGCACCGCAAATCAGGCCTTCAATCAAACGCTGCGTCCTTTCCCTCAGTTCACGACCATCACTGATTCAGTGAGCGATGGTGTCTCTAATTACAACGCGTTGAACGTGAAGGTACAAAAGCTATTCTCGAATGGTCTTACGATCCTTGGCGCCTTTACGTGGTCGTCGAACTGGGACAATCTTTGGGGTGCGAGCAGCACTTTGAATCCTCTGATCTCGAATAACAATGGGGCCCAGGACATTTACAACGTGCCATCAGAGTACGCACGCGCGATCAACAATATTCCCAAACGGACAACGCTGGCGGCCACCTATGAACTACCCTTCGGGCGCGGCAAGCAATTCCTCGGAGGGGCGAATCACTGGGTAGATCTTGCTGTTGGAGGATGGAGATTTAATAACGTCATGATTCTTCAGGATGGCGCTCCTTTGCCGATCTCCCAGACGACCAATGCCAACTCAGCTTTCGGCAATCTAGGAACGCGTCCATCGCTGGTTCCTGGAGTCAATCCCTGCTACTCGGGAAGCCCTCAGGGCCGTCTGAATAAGTACTACAATCCGGCGGCGTTTACGTCGACTACCGCGGGTACCTATGGCAATTCGCCTCGTACTTTGAATTGCTATGGGCCAGGATATACAAACTTCGACCTATCACTTAACAAGAACTTTCATCTCACGGAACGATTCAACGCTGAGTTTAGAGCAGAGGCTTTGAACGCTTTCAATACACCACAGTTCAATGGTCCCAACCTGGCTGCGGATAGTTCGACGGCCGGGAAGATTACAGGGACACTTGGCTTTCCACGGTTGGTTCAGCTAGGCGGACGAATAACATTCTGACGAATCTAAAGTTCCTTTTAGCAAAGAGGGTGCAGATAAATCTGCACCCTCTTTGCTGTTTCACTGTAGTTGACAGTGAATGAGTTGCCCGGCTAGAGTCGCATTTCGTGGATTCCGCGCGTGAAACTCGTTAGGAAGTTGGCATGGTTGTGGTCGGCAGTAATTGTCCTCTTAGGTCGACTGTGCTTTCCTAATTTTTCACAATCAATAGATAGGCTTTGAATAAGATCTGTCATAGGAGAATGTGATGGCTGAGGCGACTTGCGATATTGGATTGATTGGGCTGGCGGTGATGGGCCAGAACCTGGTTTTGAATATGAACGACCATGGTTATAAGGTCGCGGTCTTCAACAGAACGGTGTCGAAGGTCGACGATTTTATAAATCATGAAGCGAAGGGGACACAGGTCGTTGGCGCTCATTCGGCTGAGGAGCTTTGCAGTCTACTCAAGTCTCCGCGACGCGTGATGCTGATGGTGAAGGCTGGTGACGTTGTCGATCAGACGATCGAACATGTGCTGCCGTATCTCGAGAAGGGCGACATTCTTATCGACGGCGGTAATTCTCTCTTCACAGATACAAACCGTCGAACCAAGGAATTAGCTGATAAAGGGATCCTGTTTATCGGCACAGGTGTTTCCGGCGGGGAAGAGGGTGCGAGGTTCGGTCCTTCGATCATGCCAGGTGGGAATCCTGCGGCGTGGCCTTATGTGAAGCCAATCTTCCAGGCGATTGCAGCGAAGGTTGAGGATGGAACTCCTTGCTGCGACTGGGTAGGGCAAGATGGTGCAGGCCACTACGTAAAGATGGTGCACAACGGGATCGAGTATGGCGATATTCAGTTAATTTGCGAGGCTTATCAGCTATTGAAAGATGGGCTAGGGCTGACCGGTGATGAGTTTCATGATGTGTTCACGGAGTGGAATAAAGGCGAACTTGATAGCTATTTGATCGAGATCTCGGCTGCGATCTTTGCTAAGAAGGATGACGATGGCCAGCCTCTGCTCGATAAGATTCTGGATACTGCAGGGCAAAAGGGAACAGGCAAGTGGACTGCGATTTCGGCGCTGGACCTTGGCCAGCCTGTGACTTTGATCGGCGAGAGTGTGTTTGCGCGATGTCTCTCGGCGTTGAAGGAGGAGCGGGTCGCCGCTTCGAAGGTACTGGAAGGGCCGAAGAAGGTTCTGACTATCTCGGAAAAGAAAGAGTTTATTGAGGACGTACGGCGTGCGCTTTATTGCTCGAAGATGGTTAGCTACGCGCAGGGGTACATGCTTTTGCGTGCGATCGAGAAGGAGCAGAGCTGGGAACTGAACATGGGTGGCATTGCTCTGATGTGGCGCGGCGGTTGCATTATTCGCAGTGTGTTTTTGGGGAATATCAAGGCGGCATTCGACAAAAATCCGAAGTTACAGAATCTTTTGTTGGATGACTTCTTCTCGAGTGCGTTGAATAAATATGGATGGTCGTGGCGTAAGGCCGTGATCCATGCGATCGAAATTGGAGTGCCGATGCCAGCGTTTTCCACAGCGCTTGCCTTCTACGACGGCTATAGGACGGAGCGGCTTCCGGCGAATCTATTGCAGGCGCAACGTGACTTCTTCGGTGCGCATACGTATGAACGTGTCGATAAGCCTCGAGGGGAGTTCTTCCACACAAATTGGACTGGGCACGGTGGACGAGTTTCGTCGTCGACCTACAACGCCTGAGAAATTAATGGCATTGGAAAAGAGCCGGAAGCTATGCTTCCGGCTCTTTTAATGTTTGATGGATAGGCAGGAGTGATCAGAACCACCGACGACTGGCGTGTAGAACTTAGCCAATCGCTATTTGTGTATAGCGTTTATTTGAGATGTTGCCATGCGTCGTAGGTGAAGATGCCAACGATGCCGGCGGTCATGGCGGCGGTGGCGACACCTAAGATGCGTACAAATGGCTGTATTTTGTTGACTTTGCGTACGATTTCGGACTGTTCGCGTTGCTCGTTGGACTCGGATTCGCTGAGGAAGAGCTGATCCTCCTCATAACGGGTCAGTTGTCCGCGATAGGCAAGCAGCGCGAGAAAGCAGGCTGCAACTACCGCCCAGACAATCAGCATGACGGGTATGACGCCCATAGGAGATTCCTCCGCCCTGTAGCAGGGTCTTCCATTTGTAAGGGCGGTTTGCGATACCAGGGGAGCCGGCTACGGGGCCCGAGATAACGTGCCGTCCGATGGCATCATACGCCTCTGCGTGAGTTGTAAACCAGCCTTTTTCCGGGGAGTGGGGGGTTAGTGACGAGTGACCCAATGGAGAGTGAAGGCAGCGACCGTAGCGACGGTGACAAGCACGGCGAGGAGCATAATGGCGATAAACCAGGCGGCTCGATTGGCTGTTTTTGGCGTGGGCTGGGTGATCCCAAAGGTGTTAATGAAGATATTTGCGAGATAAAGGAGAGGTTTCATGGGTTTATAAAGACTGCATCTTCAACGTCAAAGGTGCATCTATTTTTAAAGTACGCCTTTGCGTACGGTTTATGTGCTTGCCGCTGTGTTGGCGGAGGACTACACTAAATAGGTAGATATACAAGGAGATTTGCCCGATGGCTACTGCAACCGTAACCCCAACCGCTGAAGTTGTAACTGGCGCGCCTGCTTCGACTCAGCCGGTAACCCTGACTTCCAACGCTATTGCGAAGGTAAAGGAGATTATGGCTACGCAGGATCCGGTCCCTGCCGGTCTGCGAATTGGTGTGGTTGGCGGCGGATGCTCGGGTTTCCAGTATTCGATGTCGTTTGAGAACCAGAGCGGCATGATGGACAAAGTCTATAAGTTCGACGGTCTAAAGGTGTTTGTGGACGCGACCTCGGCTATGTACCTCAGCAATTGCACAGTGGATTATGTGGAGACGCTTGAGGCTGCGGGCTTCAAGTTTGAGAATGCCGCGGTGAAGAGTACCTGCGGTTGCGGGTCTTCTTTTAGCGTTTAGTTTCGGAAAAATTTTGTGGATGAGCCCCGGCTTCGGCCGGGGCTTTTTCGTGTTTTATGGGCGCTTTTTTGAGGGGGTTTTGGAAAAAGTGGGTGCGGGCAGGTGGTTTTTTGTTCCCAGCTTGTGGTGAAACGTGTGGCAAATGTGGAGGGCGGATTGTCGTTTGGCGAGAGGCGAGAATTTTGCAGGAATTTTGGATTTATTTTGCGAGCGCGTAAGGATATAGAGTTGTTCGTAAGACAGCTCGGGGAGAGATTTCTATGAGTGAAGAGAAGAAGGGCGAGGAGCAGGAGAAGCCTCCTATAGGAAATGTGAGCCGACGATCGTTTCTGTCGCAGCTTGGGGCGGCGGGAGTTGCGGTTACTGCTCGGCCGTTGGTGGCGTCTGCTCCAGCTGCGCCTGCGGTGGTGGCGAGTGAGGCTGCGGAAGAGAAGATTGAGGGTGCGATTCGGGTGAGCCTTAGGATTAATGGGAAGGCTGTGAGTCTTGAGATTGATCCGCGGACTTCGCTGCTTGATTGTCTTCGGGAACATGCTGCGCTTACGGGGACGAAGAAGGGTTGTGATCACGGGCAGTGTGGGGCTTGTACTGTTCATGTGAATGGGCGGCGGATCAACTCGTGTTTGACGCTGGCGGCGATGCATGAGGGCGATGAGATTACGACGATTGAAGGGCTGGGGGAGCCTGGGAATCTGCATCCGATGCAGGCGGCTTTTGTGGAGCATGACGGGTATCAGTGCGGGTATTGCACGTCGGGGCAGATTATGTCGGCGGTTGCCTTGTTGAAGGAGCCTTGTGGGCCTAAGGATGCCGATGTGAAGGAGTTGATGAGCGGGAATATTTGTCGGTGTGGGGCTTATCCGAATATTGTGGCGGCGGTTCAGGCGGTTCGGATGCGGGCTTAGGGAAGGGTGAAGGGCAACGACAAAAGGCAAAGGCAATAGCAACAGCAACGACAACAGCAACAGCAACAGCAAAGACAAATACAGGGATCCTTCACTTCGTTCAGGATGACGACGTAAAACAAACAACGGCAACGGCAACGACAACGACAGGAGCAACGGCAACTACAGGAGCAAAAGCAACGACAGAAGCAAAAACAACGACAGAAGCAGATCCCTACGGGATGACAAACAGAAAAGCAACGGCAACGGCAAGAGCAACGGCAACAACGAGAACGGCAGCAGCAACAGGCACTAGAGGGTTGACGGCTTAGTTCAGGAGTTTGTTATGGAGATGTTTCGGTTTACTAAGGCTGTTGATGTTCCGCAGGCGGTGCAGGCTGGGGCGCAGGCTAAGACCGCGCAGCAGGGGGCGCAGGTTCGGTTTATTGCGGGTGGGACTACGCTGCTGGATCTGATGAAGCTGAATGTGGAGCGACCTGCGGTGGTAGTGGATATTAATCGGCTTCCGCTGGATAAGGTGGAGAAGCTGCCGAATGGTGGGTTGAAGATTGGGGCGCTGGTGCGGAACTCCGATCTTGCGCATGACCCGATTGTGCAGCGTGATTATTCGGTGTTGTCGCAGGCGCTGCTGTCGGGGGCTTCGGCGCAGTTGCGGAATATGGCTACTACAGGTGGGAATCTGTTGCAGCGTACTCGTTGTGTCTATTTTCGGAATGATGCGATGGCTTGCAATAAGCGTGAGCCTGGGTCAGGTTGTTCGGCTATTGAAGGGGAGAACCGGACGCTTGCGATTCTTGGGGGGAGTAAGGACTGTATTGCTACGAATCCTTCGGATATGAATGTGGCGCTTACGGCGTTGGAGGCTGTAGTTCATATTCAGGGGGCGAAGGGCGAGCGTGATGTTCCGATTGGCGAGTTCTTTTTGGTGCCGGGGAGTACGCCGCAACGGGAGAATGTTCTGGAGCCTGGGGATTTGATTACTTATGTGACTTTGCCTCCTCCTAAGACGAATACGAAGCAGGTTTATTTGAAGCTGCGTGATCGGGCTTCATATGAGTTTGCGTTGGCTTCTGCGGCGATTGTGGTGGAGGTTTCTGACGGGAAGATTTCGTATGCTCGCGTCGCGATGGGTGGGGTGGCTACGAAGCCCTGGCGGTCAGTTGAGGCGGAGAGGGTTTTGTTGAGTAAGGGTTTGGATGCGAAGGTGTTTCGGCAGGCGGCTGAGGCAGCGCTGCATGGGGCGGTTCCGCAGAGTGAGAATGGTTTTAAGGTGGAGTTGGCTAAGAGGTGTGTGGTGCATGCGCTTGGGATGGCTACGGGTTGAGGCTTGCTTTACCTAGAGGCAACGACAAAAGCAGATGCCTACGGGACGACAAACAAGAAAGGCAACGGCAAGAGCAAAAGCAATGGCAAATACAGGGATCCTTCACTCCGTTCAGGATGACGACGGTTTGTTTGTAGGTTTTGTATGACGGCTGTTTTGTTGAAGGTTCGGTGGCTCTCATTGAGTAGGGAATTGGGGAGTGGTTATGGCGATGACGATGGATAGGACGGCGATGGTTCCGCCACGGACGAATGGTTCGCTGCCGCGTGTGGATGGGGAACTGAAGGTAAGTGGGACGGCGATTTATACCTCTGATCATGTGTTGCCGGGGATGCTTTATGCGGTGCCTGTTTGCGCGACGATTGCCAGTGGGACTGTGACTTCGATTGATACTGCGCGGGCGGAGGCTATGCCGGGGGTGAAGGCTGTTTATCATCGCGGAAATATTGGGAAGATTTATCGCATTGCGCCGGCGAGTGGATTTGTAGGCATTGTTGATGAGCGGCGACCTCCGTTTGAGGATGATGTGGTTCGGTACTACGGCCAGTATGTTGCTGCTGTTGTGGCGTTGACGTTTGAGCAGGCAGTGGCTGCGGCGGATGCGGTGAAGGTGACTTACAAGGTTGATAAGCATGATGTGAGTCACCATCTTGAGACGACTGAGAAGCCGAAGGTGGATAGTGAGCGCGGCGATCCGGAGGCGGCGTTCAAGACCGCGGCGGTGACGGTGGATGAGACCTATGGAACGCCAGTCGAGACGCATAATCCCATTGAGCTTCATGCCAGTGTTGCGGTTTGGGATGGGCAGAACTTTACGTTGTATGAGACATCGCAGGCGGTGGTGAATCATCGCGAGGTGATGGCGCAGATGTTGGGGGTGCCGTCGGAGAATGTTCGAGTTATCTCTCGGTTTTTGGGGTCGGGGTTTGGTGGGAAGCTTTGGCCTTGGACGCATTGTGCGATTGCGGCGTGTGCTGCGCGAAATTTGAACAGGCCGGTGAAGCTTGTGGTGACGCGGGACATGATGTTTCAGAGTGTGGGGCATCGTCCGCGAACACAGCAGAGGGTGAGGCTGGGTGCGGGTACGGATGGGAAGCTGGTTGCGGTGATGCATGACTCGCTGAACCATACTTCGATTTTGGATGACTACTCGGAAGGTTGCAGCGAGGCGACGGCTTATAGCTACAGCACGCCGAATCTGCGGGCTACATCGGGGTTAGTGCGAAGGAATGTGGGGACGCCGACTTCGATGCGTGGGCCGGGTGCGGTGCCGGGGTTGTTTGCGCTTGAGTCGGCGATGGATGAGCTGGCGGTGAAGTTGAAGATGGATCCGGTGAAGCTGCGATTGATTAATGAGCCAGCGATTGATGAGGGGTTGAAGCTGCCGTTTTCTTCGCGGCATTTTGTGGAGTGTCTGAAGGTCGGTGGGGAGAAGTTTGGATGGGCGAAGCGGACGCCTGAGGTGGGCTCGATGAAGCGCGATGGGCTGACGTTGGGGTGGGGCGTTGCGGGGTGCTCGTGGATTGCGGAGCGAATGGAGGCGGAGGTTGCGGTTGAACTGAGAGCCGATGGGACGGCAAGGGTATCGTCGGCTACGCAGGATATTGGGACAGGCACGTATACGGTGTTGTCGCAGATTGTGTCGGAGAAGACGGGGATTCCGCATGAACGGATTGAGGTAGTGCTGGGGGATACGGCACTGCCGCCGGGGCCGATCTCGGGTGGGTCGTGGGCGAGTGCTTCGCTGGTGCCTGCGGTTTCGCAGGCCGTGGAGAAGGCGCACCAGACTGTGATTATGGCGGCGGTGGCGAGCAAGGAGACGGCATTCTCCAATCAGAAACCTGAGATGTTGAAGGTGACGTTTGGGCGAGTGCATTTGAAGGAAAAAGATCCTGAGACGGGGCTGCCGTTTGAGGAGATTTTGAAGAGAAGCAATATTCGCGCGGTGAGTGGGCAGGGTAAGTCGGCGGGTTCGTTTGGCGAGACGGGCAAGTATTCGAAGCACTCGTTTGGCGCGCAGTTTGCCGAGGTGACGTGGCAGCCGGAGATTGCGCGGTTGCGGGTTTCGCGCGTGGTGACGGTGATTGATGCGGGGCGGATATTGAATCCGAAGCCAGCGCGGAATCAGATTGAAGGCGCGGTGGTGATGGGTGTGGGGATGGCGATCTTTGAGGCGACGAAGTATGACAGCCGCTATGGTGCGCCGATCAATAACAACCTGGCGGACTATATGGTGACGACGAATGCGGATGCTCCGGAGATTGATGTGACGTTTCTGGATTATCCGGATAAGGTGATCAACGAGCTGGGCGCGCGTGGTGTGGGCGAGATTGGATTGGCGGGGATTGCGGCGGCGATTACGTCGGCGGTGTATCACGCTACTGGGGTGCGGGTGCGGGATCTGCCGGTGAAGCTGGAGGATTTGATGGGGCCTCCGTTACATGTTGCTTAGCGAAATTGGGAGCGGGTGCGTCTAAGATGGACGGAGTGGCTGTGGCTGCGCCGCTTGATATTTATCTATGAATGAATTTGTTGTGAAGCTGGCGGATGAGCGGGGTCGGGTGCAGGAGCAGACTCATGCTGCGGCTACGGCTGAGGAGCTGCGGGCGCGGTTTACGCAGGCGGGATACTACGTCTACTCGGTGAAGCCTAGCAGTTTGCTGGGGAGCGGGAGCAAGAAGAAGGTCAAGCTGGAGACGTTTCTGGTGTTCAACCAGCAGTTTCTGACGCTGATTAAGGCGGGGTTGCCGATATTGGGATCGTTGGAGTTGCTGGCGAAGCGGCAGAAGGTGCTGCATTTTCGAGGGCAGTTGGAGGATGTTGCGGCGCGGGTGAAGACGGGCGAGTCGATCTCGCAGGCGTTTGAGGCGCAGGGTGGGTTTCCGCTGGTGTATACAACTACGCTGCTGGCGGGGGAGCGGTCGGGAAATCTGGAAGAGGTGTTGCAGCGGTATCTGGACTTTCAGCGGGTGTCGCTGACATTTCGGAAGAAGCTAAAGGCTAGCTTGATCTATCCGGCGCTGTTGGTGGTGATGGTGATTGCGCTGTTTATTTTTTTGATTACGTTTGTGGTGCCGCGGTTTGCGCAGTTGTATGAGCAGCTGGGCACGCATTTGCCGGCGCTGACTACGTTTTTGCTGGATCTTGGGCATAATGCTCAGCACTATGGGCTCTATGTGGCTGTGGTGGTGGCGGGGCTGGGGTTCTTGTTCTATCGGTGGGTGAAGACCGAGGCCGGGGCTACGGCTGTCGATAAAGTGAGGATCGGGCTGCCGGTCTTTGGTACGGTTTGGCTGAAGTATCAGGTGGGGTTGTTTTCGAGGACGCTGTCGACTCTGCTGACGGGGGGGTTGCCGCTGGTGCCTTCTCTGGAGACGGCGGCGCGGTCGATTGATTCGCGGCAGATTGGGAACGCGGTGTTTCGGTCGGTGGAGACGGTTCGGGAGGGTAAGGGACTTTCGGCGAGTTTGCAGCAGACGAAGGTGTTTCCGGAGCTGGCGATCGAGATGATCGAGGTGGGAGAGAGCACGGGTGCGTTGCCGCAGATGTTGAACTCGGTGGCGGAGTTTTTTGAAGAGGATGTGCAGACGAATCTTACGGCGGCTATGAGCTTGATTGAGCCGTTGATTTTGATCTTTATGGGTGTGGTGGTGGTGACGATTTTGATTGCGCTTTATCTGCCGATCTTCAGCTTGAGTGCGGGTGGGATGAGCCAGTAGGGGCAGGGGATCGCTGCGCCAAAGGCAGATCCCCTCCGGGGATGACAAGCAAGAAAGCAACGACAGCTAGATGCTGTATTTGACGGCGCGTTTGGCGGCTAACGAGAGCATAAGGCGGGAGAAGCCGCTGAAGATCATCGCGAGACCGACGAGGGTTCCGATGGCCCATGCGGAGCTGACCGGCCAGGTCTTCCAGATCATGATGGCGAGGATGAGGGTGATGACGGCGTTGATCCAGAGCCAGGCGGTGCCATGGCGGGGGCGGACCTGGAAGGCGTGGATGATCTCGATGATGCCCGAGATGAAGAGGTAGGCGGCGAGCAGAAGCGTGAGCGAGAGCAGGCCGGAGAGTGGGTGAAAGATAAGGTAGCCGCCGGCAAAGAGGTAGAGTGCGCCGAAGAGGAGTTCCCATACGAGGCCTCCGGTGGTGTGGGTCTTGAAGGCCATAACGAAGTGGGTGATTCCGCTGATGATGATGGTCCAGCCGATGAAAAGGGTTATGGCGATTCCTGAGACGGATGGGATGAGGATGGCAAAGAAGCCCGCCAGAATGAGGAGGATGCTGAGGGCTATGGACCAGTTGATGGCTTTGCCAGCGATGGCACCGAGGGGGGTGGGGCTGCTCATGCTCATGAGGTTCAGTCCTCCGAAAGATGTAGATATATAGGGTTGGGAGTGCGGGAGAATGGCAGGAGAGCCGGTGATCCTGAATAATAGGAAGATACCGAGTCCCGGCTACAGGTTTGGCGTAGATATTCTGAGTTGCTGTGCGTGTTTAGGTTTTTGGTTGCTGAGATGTGTTTTTTGGTTGCTTTGAAGATGTGTTTAGATATTCCACCCTTCGCAAAAGGCGCGAAGGGATGGGGCAGCCGGATTTGCGCTTGATGCAAGCGGTAACGGATGGGGTGGGAGAGGAGTCTTACGGGTATGGGAAATGTTCCGCTGGCTATACCGATCAATGAGTTAGGCATGGACGAGGTCGAGCGGGCGCAGATGTTGGCGCGGCGGTATCATGCTGATTTCGTTGACCTGAAAAATTTCAAGATCCAGCATGAGCTGTTCAAGAGCGTGCCGGTGGACATGATGTTCCGGTACAACTTCGTTCCGCTGGAGCAGATGGCGGGGCGGCTGGCCATTGCGGTGAGTGATCCCTCGAAGCTGATGGTGCTCGACGAGATCTCGGGGCTGCTGGGGCAGCGTCTGGTGACCCGGGTGGCTACGCTGAGCCAGATTACGGAGCTGCTGAAGAAGACGGAGCAGAGCCAGCGGGTGCTGGATGAGGCGAGCGAGGGGCTGGCGTTCGATGTGCTTTCGAACGAAGACTCGAGCGACGAGAATATTTCGATTGAACGGCTGACGAGCGAGGACGATATCTCGCCGATTATCCGGCTGGTGGATACGACGATCTTTACGGCTTTGGAGAGGCGCGCTTCGGACATCCATTTGGAGACGTTCGATGATTCGCTGCTGGTGAAGTACCGCATTGACGGTGTGTTGCAGCAGGCGATGGCTCCTATTGCCAGGGAACACCATCAGACCATTCTTTCGCGTATCAAGGTCATGAGTGAGCTTGATATTGCTGAGCGGCGCGTGCCTCAGGATGGACGATTCCGGGTTCGGTACAAGGGCAGGCTGATCGACTTTCGTGTGTCGATTATGCCGACGGTGCATGGCGAGAATGCTGTGCTTCGTGTGCTCGACAAAGAATCGATGAGTGAGAAATTCACGAAACTTTCACTCGATGTGGTGGGGTTCGCCGAGAAGGATCTCACGCGGTTTCGTCGGTACATCAAAGAGCCTTATGGAATGGTGCTGGTGACGGGGCCGACGGGTTCGGGTAAGACGACGACGCTGTATGCGGCGCTGAATGAGATCAAGTCTGAGGAAGACAAGATCATCACGATTGAAGACCCCGTGGAATATCAGATTCGCGGGATTACGCAGATTCCGGTAAACGAGAAGAAGGGGCTTACGTTTGCGCGTGGGTTGCGCTCGATTCTGCGTCACGACCCGGACAAGATTCTGGTGGGCGAAATCCGTGATGCGGAGACGGCGCAGATTGCGATCAACTCCGCGCTGACGGGACACCTTGTGTTTACTACCGTTCACGCAAATAACGTTGTGGACGTGCTGGGACGTTTCTTGAATATGGGTGTCGAGCCTTACAACTTTGTTTCGGCCTTGAATTGCATTCTGGCGCAGCGGCTGGTGCGGCAGGTGTGCGAGTTCTGCGCGCAGGAGAAGACCTACTCCGAGAAAGAGTTGCTGGAGAGCGGGTTGGAGCCGGCGGAGTGGCTGGGGTTCAGGTTCCGCGAGGGCATTGGATGTATGGAATGCGGCGGAACGGGATATCGTGGGCGTTCGGCTATCCATGAACTGCTGGAGCTGGATGATGAGATTCGCGAGATGCTGCTGGCGAAGAAGCCGGGAAGCGAGATTCGAAAGAAGGCCAGGGATAAGGGAATGGCGTTTCTGCGCGACTCTGCATTAGAAAGGGTTCGTGCTGGCATTACCACGTTGAAAGAAATCAATAAGGTTACGTTTATTGAGGCTGGTCGGTAAGACTCGAAATAGCTAGTAGGGAATAGCGAGTAGGAACAGGTTAGTCTAGGACGGAATGGAAATTTTACCGACAAGTTTGGGGACACGGCCTCGTCTGGCTGTTGAGGTCAGGTCTGAGGGCGTTGTTGCAGCTCGGGCTGAGGATGCGGCTGCTTTGCTGACGGCTGTGGCTCGTAGCGAGTGGGCTGAAGGTGCGCTGACTCCGGGGTTGAAGGCCGGGAACGTTGTGGATCGCGCTGCGGTGGTGGCTGCGGTGCGCAAGGCATTGGATGGCGTGGCGAGTCAAGGGCGTGGGCGCGATGTAACGGTCGTGATTCCCGATGCGGCAGTGCGTGTGTTGCTGCTGGAGTTTGATGAGCTTCCCTCGAAGGCCGTGGAAGCGTTGCCGGTGGTGCGATTTCGGCTGAAGAAGCTGCTGCCGTTCGAAGTGGATGAGGCGGTGGTGAGCTACCAGGTGATGGCGAACGCGAAGGGCTCCGTGCAAGTGGTGGCGGTGGCGGTGCCGAAGAGTGTGCTGGATGAGTATGAAGGCGTAGTGACGGCTGCGGGATATCTGCCCGGAGCGGTGCTGCCGAGCACGCTGGCTGCTTTGGCAGGACTGGATGAGACAGAGGCAGCGACACTGGTAGTGAATGCAGGGCCGGGCGGAGTGACGACGGCGATTGTGAAGGGTGGGATTTTGCTGCTGCACCGTTCGGTGGATATGGCGGGTGAGACTGCTGCGGTCGGGGCGGCTGCGATTTCTTTGGTGGATCGGGAGAGTTCGGCGCAGGAGTGGGCGCAGCAGGAGGCAGTTGGGCCGGGCGGGTATGACCGTTTTGATGCCGAGGCCGCAATGCAGACGCAGGTGCTGGAGAAGGCCGAGATGCGTGAGATAGCCGCTACGGCGGCGACGCGTGAGGTGACGCAGGCGGTTAGTGTGGCTGCGGCTTACTTTGAAGATACGCTGCAGGTGTCGCCTGAGGTTGCGTTTTCGGCGGGGACGATGGGTGCGGAGGCGCTGGCGACGATGCTGCAGGAGAGTGGGATTGAGGGTCTGCGAGTGCGCGAGATGGTGGACGCGGCGATGCTTGATGCGGGAGCGGTGACGGCAAGGGTGCCGCGAGGCTGGCTGGCCGGCGTCCGGGGAGCTCTGAAAAACTAATGCGCGTCTCGGTCAATCTGGCAACACGCCCTTTTATTGAGTTGCGGCCACTGTTTGCAAGACTGCGGCTCGCTGCCGTGGCATTGGTTTTGCTGGCGGTAGGACTGTGGTTTGGGCTGCGCGTGTTGAACGCGAAGGCTGCGAAGGCGCAGGTGCAGATGGATGCGCTGAAGGCCAAGACAACAGAGTTTCAGAAT
>Ga0206905_10067_pt1 | contig 29714 bp, 28 predicted proteins | sample Alteio_BWOrgHeat_43_FD_152940 | JGI IMG/M metagenome (GOLD analysis project Ga0206905, IMG submission 152940) | Enriched cells from forest soil in Barre Woods Harvard Forest LTER site, Petersham, Massachusetts, United States -... | ecosystem: Environmental > Terrestrial > Soil > Temperate forest >...
GAACGACGCTCGATGCTTCTTTTGTGGCGGTGAAGCCCTACACGGGTCGTGTCGTGAGTGCGCTCGGATGGGGAACGCATTCGCTGGCACCACTGTCGTTCCGCTCGGCGACCTACTCGGGCGTGTTCACTCTCATGCCTCTGCTCGCGGGTGGAGGCCGCGCGCATCACGGATGGATTCTCGCACAGGCGGCAGCGCTGGCCGAGGCGGGGAAACTGAAGCCATTGCTGAGCCATGAGCAGTTCTCGCCGACGAACATTGACGAAGCGTATGCGCGGGTAGAAAGCGGCTCGCTCGGAAAAGTCGTCATCGAGATGTGAGTCAGCTCGTCTCTCTCTATGCCTCTGCCGCCACCTGAGGCGAGAGAAAGGAAGACGATGCACGACGCAGGTGCTGGAAGAGCTCGGAATTGTTTTTCAATGATTTGCAGCTCGAGAGGAGACAGGATGGACGGCTAAGGACCGCTGTGGAGAAGGACTGGCGGAGGGAGAGTGATTCGAATAATAGCCATGTGGGAATTGATACACGTAGCTCACGATCTTCTGCAACACTTTTTATAACCAGTATTTACTCGATGGAGAGCCGAGGCAATCCTTGCCTGGAGTGATGTTACGCTTAATTCATGCTAGGCCTTCATACCCCCGCAAATACCCCCGCAGATCAAGCCTCAGATTTCGTGTTCTCCCGGTCTTTTGAATAGCGGTCACGTACTCGGGGAGAGGTTTTGCAGACCTTCTTGTTAGTGTGCAAAACACTAGTGTTTATGCGGGTCCTGCTGTTTACTTCCCTGTTTTTGTCCGCCTTTTGTCCGCCCCCCGGGTTTCATTGTCACAACTCGGGTCTGAGCCTGGCCGCGTGCGGGCTGTCCGAAGAGCATTCGGCTGTTAACCGAAGGGTTGTAGGTTCGAGTCCTACCTGAGGGGCCAATCTCCGTTAAAATGAATTACTTAGAAGAGCAGTCATTTCGATGGTTATCGAACTTCGCCGAACTTCGCCAAATTCGACCCCTCCCGCTGAATTGGAAACTTCAACGATTCGGTCGCGAACTCCTTCATTTTCTGCGATTGCATTTAAGCGCGTTAACCCATCCGCGATTTGAATTGCGATATCACCCGAAGGGTTGTAGACGCATGTAGGAACGACCGGGAGAGACTAGACTCACTCGTGATCGTTTAAGTGTCTACCAGATCCATTTAGCGCCCTCTGCCCTGTCACGGCAACTTCTCGGACCTTTTGGGGAAGTTTCCTGCACCGGAAGGCGCACACAGGAAGGGTGGGAATTTGTTTTATGCGGGGGCGTAGTTCAGCTGGTTAGAACGCCTGCCTGTCACGCAGGAGGCCGCGGGTTCGAGTCCCGTCGCTCCCGCCAACATTACAAGACGTACACTTTTCCTTCGACTCGCACGACTTGCCTCAATTGACGCTAGCAGTGCGATGAGACTCACGCCAATCACTGGGCGGCACGCCTTCCCATGTGCGGAAAGCGCGACCGAACGAGTTCGGGTCTTCAAAACCAAGCAAGTATGCGGCCTCGTTCAACTCCAGGACAGAATTTGAGAGGTAATACCGCGCCATCTGGTGCCTGGCTTCATCCAAGACGCGTTGGAAGCTGGAACCAGATTCCTGCAAGCGACGTTGCAGCGTGCGGGGGCTCATGTGAAGCGCCTCGGAGATAACGTCCATTGAGGGGCGTTGTCCGGTCAGTCGGTCCTGAATGGCACGCCGCACCAGTTCGATGAAACTGTCCTCTTTCTTTTCCGTGTACTGTCGCAACTGCTCTTCAAACTGCGGCGCGAGCAATTCGAGCAGTTCGACGTTCCGCGTGACAAATGGCGCGGTGGCATCGGAGGCACGGAAGATGATTGCGTTGCGCGGAGCGCCGCATACCACCTTGCATCCAAAGCTGCGCTCAAGCAAACGCAGATTCTGACGTTGTTGCACATACTCCACTCGGAGTGGATTGAGCTGCGTTCCGGTTCCGTGTCGAGCGAGAGAAATCATCCACGAGAAACAATAGTCCGTGAGCACCTGCGGCTCTGCATCGACCGCCAGCAGCCACCGGAACGCAACGCTGAACTCCTCTTTGCCGAGCTTGTTGAGGATCTCTTCTGGCGCGGTCAGCTTTTTATAGCGAGCTAGATGCTCGGTGGCGGTCACGAGATTCTGAGTTGAGAGGGCCGCGATAGCCATCGGGTGAAAGCGCTCTGTCTTCGTTTCGATGCCCAGTTTGACACCCATGAGCGGATCGGAACTGACCACCTCGACCGCGTTCCAGATTGCAAAAAGTTCTTCGGTAGAGACGAGAACGCGCGTCTGCTCGAACAAGTCTCGGGGAAGCCCCGCCTTGCGCAGCACAACAGCGACAGAGACGCCGTGCTCCTTCAACTTGAGGGCTAGACGGCCTGGAACCCGAAAACGCTTCAACATGACAGAGTCCTCCATCTAGAAGCGTATCGGATTTCCGATTTGTGCACCATTCAGAACGCGCCAGAATGCCAGCAGAAGCCGCCAAACTAAAATTGGCGCGATCTGAAGTCATATTGGCGCGTCTGGCAGAGCGCCCGGGGCAGATCAGGGCTAGTGTGGGAATATCGGTACTCGGCGCAGTCAGCCAATCAGCCTAAACATTCTTCCATGCTCGACGAAAGGTCCAGAGAATGCGGAACTCTCATGACAACGGCACAAAGGGCAGCCTCAATCGCCGGGCATTCCTGGGCGTGGCTGGCCTGGGCGTAAGTGGAGCCGTCGCGGTTGCGACAATCGCCAGCGGTTTTTCAACTCCGGCGGCAGCCGACCGGACCACGCAAGCGCACGTGAATGGGCGACGGAAACTGGGCTCGCTTGAAGCTTCCAGCGTTGGGCTGGGCGTGCAGAACATGAGCCGCAGTTATGAAACGCTCGTGCCGTACCGCCCGGAGATGATCAATATCATCCGCGCAGCCTATGACCATGGCGTGACGTTTTTTGATACGGCTGAGGCTTATGGGCCTCTCGAATGCGAACGAATCCTCGGAGAGAGCATTGCACCATTCCGCAACAAGGTCGCGATCACGTCGAAGTTTGGCTGGAACATCGACCCCGAGACCGGCCGGTTCGAATTGGGGCTCAACAGCAAGCCTGACCATATTAAAAAAGCTGTCGAAGGGATGCTCAAGCGGCTTCGGACCGATCGAATCGATCTCCTGTATCAGCATCGCGTCGACCCGCAGGTCCCGATCGAGGATGTTGCAGGCGCCGTCAAGGACCTTATGTCCGAGGGCAAGATTCTGCACTGGGGACTCTGCGAGATGGGCCCGAACACTCTTCGTCGCGCGCATGCGGCGCTTCCTGTCAGCGCCGTGCAGAATGAGTATTCAATGCTCTGGCGTGGCCCCGAAGAAGTGATTATCCCGCTGTGCCAGGAACTAGGCATTGGGTTCGTGCCGTGGAGCCCGTTGGGTGTGCAATTCCTGACCGGGGCTATTGACGAGAATACCCGCTTTGCACCTGGCGACATCCGTGGCATGGAACCGCGCTTCTCGCCGGAAAACATGAAGCACAATATCGAGCTCGTAAAGCTGGTCAAGCAATGGGCCGAGCGGAAGAATGCCGCTCCAGGTCAGATTGCTCTGGCTTGGCTGATGGCGCAGAAACCGTGGATCGTGCCAATCCCCGGCACGACGCAGATGGCGCACATGATCCAAAACGTCGGCGCCACTGCGGTTGTGTTCACCCCTGATGAGATTAAAGAGCTGAATGCCTCAGTATCGAGTATTGAGATTCAGGGAAAACGCCTGCCGGACGGGATTCTCGCACTCTCGGACGTAGAGGCGCCGGCGAAGAAATAGAAAGTGAACGATGCACTACGGATATCGGAAGGTCAACGACACATATCGAGGGAGAGCCATGAAAACCTTAATGCTGGGTCTGTTTGTATCAACACTGATTGCGCCATCGTCCTACGCACAGCAATCGCCAGCGCCACCAACGGAAACGATTAAGACTGCCGCAACTCAAACACCCGAGCAACAAGAAGTCATCGATCTTTCAAACATGAAATGGGATTGGATGGCAGCGAAGAAGGTCGATTCCTTAGAGACACTATTTGATGACAAAGCCATGTTCACTCACATGGGAGGAACCTGGGGAAAAACCCAAGAACTAGCGACCATCAAGAGCGGTGGCATCTGGTACAAAAAAGCTCTAGTTTACGCAGTTGACGCTCGCATATTTGGTAACACAGCCATCCTGCTAGAGGACATTGATCTGCAGGCAGCAGTAGGTGAGCACGAAGTCACCAATCCTTTTATGGTGACTGAGATTTATATCAAGGAAAACGGCAAGTGGAAGCTCGCCCAACTCACGTTCTCGCATCTGCTCAGGCCGGTCAAAATGAATAGCAATAAGAATTAGCCACCGAAGGCATAGGGACGCCAAGCTATGCGCAAGGATGAAGCGGCAAGGGGTGAGGTCTTCAGGATGATGAAGCGCATAACTGTTCTTTTGCTGACTATTTCGACTATCCTCTGTCTTTTCTCCGGCTCTTCCCGCGAGCAGCAGTCACCGGCGAATTCTAAGCGGGTGCCTACGGCAGAGAACACACTGATTGTTTATCTGTCCCGAACCAACAACACCAAGGCCATCGCGGAAATCATTCATCAACAGGTCGGCGGCACACTTGTCGCTCTGGAATTGGAGACACCTTATCCCGCGGACTACAGGGAAACAGTGCAACAGGTCGTCCGCGAGAACGAAACCGGCTTCCTCCCGCCTTTGAAGACAAAGATCGACCGGATTGAACAATACGATTTTGTGTTTCTGGGCTTTCCCACCTGGGGAATGCAACTGCTGCCGCCCGTGAAGGGCTTCCTGCACCAGTACAACTTGAAGGGAAAGACTAGCCAAAGATATTTGAAATTTTAGATCAGCTCGCTTGCGCGATTTTTCGCGTGGGATAGCCAAGGATGGTCGTGACTCGGCCAGTTTTGCGATCGGAGTAGACAAAGGCGGGGCCGTTAATGTGATATCGGCCCTTCCACTCGATTGAGAAACTGGCATCGGTCTCCTCGAGATGGATCGACTCAGGGTCTCCGTCCCTGGCCAACCGGGCCGCGAGTTTATCCGTGACGTCGAGCAGCCAGGCATCTCCGGTTTCAGTGGAGAACAAAATGAACTGGCCAATGGTGACCATGCGCAGGTCGTGTTCGGCGGCCTTGTCCTGAATGTAGCGAATCTCTTCGGCGAGGCGGAAGTCCTTGCCGTCAACCACCTGGCTTGCCTTTCCGCGCTTGATGGCTTTGCTGCCCACAGTCATTTTGGCTTTGCTGCCCACAGTCATTTCTCCCTATCGAGTATATTGCGTGGAATGGAACGGTTCACCCAGTTGTTCGGTAGCTTTCTGGCCTTCGTTTATGACTGTTTCGACCGCATCGTCATTCACGGATACCTGAGCGGTCTGTCCCGGCCGGAGCAGGTGGTTTACTTCTTTCGGCAGGTCTTGGGCGTCGCGGTCGTGAACAAGGAAATCCTCAGCCAGCGCACCGACGATTATCGGGGCTGGGTGGAGGCCTATACCGACAACCACAGAATCCCCATGGAATGGGCCGAAAAAGGTACGCGCAAGGAGGACTACGTCCTGCCCGCGCTGCGCCGTATGGAGAAGCGGAGCGGCTATGGCGTCTACTTCATCTTCAAGAGTATGGAGCAGGGTCGCACCTTCCGGATCAGCGTTCCCAAGTTCCCGACCGAAGACCCCAACTATCGCATTCTGGCGCACCAGCGGAGCCGCTTCACGCATTACTACTTCTACATCCGGGACGAGGTTCTTGGGCCCATCATCGTGCGCGTGGCGAGCTTCTTTCCGTTTCATGCCACCTACTGGCTCAACGGCCACTCCTTCATGGAGCAGGAACTGAAGCGCAAGCAGATTGGCTTCCAGAAAAGCGACAATGCATTTCTGGCGGTGGACGACGTGACCCAGTTGCAGGCGGCCGCCGATCGGTTAAGCCCGGCGATCATCCGCAAGCAGCTCGATTATTGGACTTTCCTGCTGGGACCGAAGTTTTCAAAGAAGGAGCGCGCCCAGGTGAACCTGTCGCGGTTCTACGCCATTGGCCAGATCGAGTACTGCCGCAACTTCATCTTCAAGCGCCAATTCCCGATCCACAAAATCTTCGAGCGTAGCTGCGAAATCGGACTCTGGCGTCTAACCGCCAACCGCATCAGTGAGATCTTCGGCGTTCGGCTGAACAAGCGATTGCGCGGCAAACTGGCCACGGTGATCGATCAGATCGAGCACGGCCACCATGTCTTCCGCGCCTACTGGAAAGCTGCCATCCTCAGACAATACGAAAAGTACTCCCGCTATCTGCGCAACGAACTCTGTTCCAACAATCTGTTCGACTTCGGCCTGAAGAAGGGGCTTGACCACCTCGACGCCGTGCGCAAGAGATTCCAGATCATCACCGATCGCTTCGCCGCCTTCCAGGCCCAGTCTCTGAACGTCCACGTGGATTTTCCCCTCCTCCAAAGGCTGGCCCTGCCCCTCACTCTCGGTTCAGTCCGCTATCCGGGAATCAAAATCCATGACACCCGGATCATTCGCCTTATGGAAGTCCTCCTGCATGGCAGCAACACGGTTGGCGGCTGCACGGCCAGCCAGATCCATGAAGCCGTCATCACTAATTTCCAGCTTGCTCCCAGGACCTACCAACTGAATCAACTCCGTTACGATCTGCGCAAGCTAAAAGGGCACGGCCTACTTGAGCGCGATGGGCACCGCTATGCTTACCGCCTGACAGCCAAAGGCGTTGACGTCGCGCTGCTCTTCCTGTTCTTCCACAAACGCCTCTGCGGACCGCTCGCCAACAGCCGCTTCCATCACAAACCCCTCCCGGAAAGCAAACCAAACAGCAAACTGGAAGCCGCATATCACAAAGCTGACAAGGCCATCGAGAACATCATCGACCTGTTAAAAGCTGCCTGATGTTACTTTGCGATTGTTGAAGTATTTCTGTTTACGATTTTTGATCCAAGAATCTATTATCCCCTTCAACACAAATGGAGGCTATGGCGTCGGCAGCAGTTTTGACACCGTCAGGGAACTATGTCCGCAAAGCACGATCCAGCAGGGCTTCACTACGATGGGCGGATCGGAGATCGATGGACACAAACTTGTCATCAAGAATGCCAGGGCAGAAGAAGCCAGCGAAGAAGTTCAAAGTTGGCTAAAGACAATTGGGATGCTGAAATGAAGCGTTCCCGAGATCACAGAGAAAAGGCAGGAACAATCGTGAAAAAGAGAGAGTTAGGAAAGAGCGGACTTGAGGTATCGGCCCTGGGACTCGGTTGCATGGGACTGAGCTTTGGCTACGGCACGGTCACCGATAAGAAGGAGGGAATCTCGCTCATTCGTAGCGCAGTCGAACGCGACGTAACGTTCTTCGATACCGCTGAGATCTATGGCGCCTACACGAACGAAGAACTTGTCGGCGAAGCTCTCGAGCCGTTCCGTGACCAGGTCATCATCGCTACAAAGTTTGGCTTCAAAATCGATGAAAACGGAAAAGGTGCCGGCTTGGACAGCCGACCCGAACACATCAAGCAGGTGGCCGATGCATCGCTGAAACGGCTCAGAACCGATGTGATCGACCTCTTTTATCAACATCGCGTCGATCCAAATGTGCCGATTGAGGAAGTAGCCGGTGCGGTGAAAGACCTGATTCAGCAAGGCAAGGTGAAGCACTTTGGACTGTCCGAGGCAGGCGTGCGGACGATTCGTCGCGCACATGCTGTGCAGCCTGTCACTGCACTACAAAGCGAATACTCCCTCTGGTGGAGAGAGCCGGAACAACAGATTCTGCCCACACTGGAAGAACTCGGCATCGGTTTTGTCCCGTTCAGCCCGCTCGGGAAGGGATTCCTCACGGGCAAGATCACAGAAGAAACAAAGTTCGACGCGAACGACTTCCGCAACACTGTGCCACGTTTCAACGAGGAGAATCGCAAGGCGAACCAGGCGCTCGTAGATCTGGTCGGCAGTTTTGCGCAGCAGAAGAGTGCGACTCCGGCTCAGATCGCGCTCGCGTGGATTCTGGCGCAGAAGCCCTGGATCGTACCTATCCCCGGGACCACAAAGCTGCACCGCCTGGAAGAGAACCTCGGTGCAACCGCGGTGGAACTAACGCCAGACGATCTGCATCGCCTCAACAAGGCTACTGCGAGGATCGCGGTGCAAGGTGCCCGCTATTCCGAGGGTGCGCAGAAGATGATTGATCGCTAAGGGCTCGTCATTTCATAGCGGGGCAGATGAAAGCATCGACTCTCCTCCCGCATTTGGCTGCATCTGGAATGTTACTCACGTGTTGTGGATGAGGAAACATCGCAAGACTTGGAGGTTCACATGGCAATCACATTGAAGGTAAACAAACAGCCCCGCACAATCGATGTACCGGGGGATACTCCTCTCCTTTGGGTCTTGCGCGACGTGCTGGGCCTGAAAGGCACAAAGTATGGCTGCGGCATCGCGCAATGCGGAGCATGCACTGTGCACATCAATGGTGAGGCGGTTCGGTCCTGTATCACGCCAGTGAGTTCGGTGGAAGGCGGAGCAGTTACGACGATCGAGGGCCTCGCATGACTCCACACAGTATCGCCGAATTACAGAAGTTCAACGGCGAGCCTGAAATCATCGGGGTACTTTGCCCCACCCTCAACGCAGAGTCGTGGTGAATTCATACACGCCGGATTGGAGATGATAGACAGCCTTGCCGTTCTCGTACTTTACGAAACGGACTCCCAGCACAGACCCTGCTTGTTTGCCGCGTTCCTTTACGGCTTCTTTTGAACTTGCCGGCAAGTAGAGCGTGGCTGTTGTGTTGCCCGGGACCGTTGCCCGATAGGTCAGGACGCCGTTTTCTACCCGCCACGCACTGTTGGTTCTTCCGTACATGGAGTCGTAATATCCTTCCGCCGAAATGATGGAGCCGGTAGGGTCGGTTTCCGGCTCCAGGATGAAATGTTGAAATCCTGGATCGTCTCTGCGGATCCCCAGCGAATCGCCAATCATCCATTGACCTACCGCGCCGAAGGAATAGTGGTTGAACGAGTTCATGCTGTTGTTGCCACCGAATCCATTGTCCACCGTATATCCATTGAGGCGTTCCCAGATCGTGGTGGCGCCTTGATCAATTGGATAAAGCCATGATGGATAGCTGTCGTTCTCGAGGATTCGATACGCGAGTTCGTTCAGGCCGTTATCGGTCAGGGAATTGCTAATCCACGAAGTGCCGATGAAGCCCGTCATGAGTGAATATTGCGGACGTACTTTCCCTTCGTCGTCCTTATTCTCGCGGATGACGGCTTGAGCAAGATTCTTGACCATGTATGGCTTGTTCTCATCGCTGAATAGATCCATGCCCAAACCAACGGCGTAGGATGTCTGCGTATCGGCCACGTGGAATTCTGGCGGCTTGCCTGCATCAGCTGCCGCTTCGGGATCGAACCGGCGACGATCGGCAACGCCAAGCGTCTTCTTGTCGGGATTGACGAATGTCGCATTGAAGAATGCTTTTCGTTCCTCATAACGGCTCTTGAATCTGGATGCATCGTCGCGCTTGCCCAGCAGGTCGGCGACCCTTGCCATGATGCCAAGGTCATAGACGTGATACGCTGTCGCGAGAAAAGCCGATCCCAGCACGTTGTTCTGCGGACCGAGCCAGTCACCAAGCTGCGCGTCTGCGATCAATCCGGTTTTGGGATCGACGGTGGTTTCAAGGTAGTCCATGTAAGCCACCATCGCGGGATAGTGACGCTCGAGCAGATCGACATCTTTGTATTGCAGAAAGGTTTCCCAGGGGACAACGATTCCGGCGCTTCCCCAAAGAATTCCTCCGAAACCGCCTCCTACCGGTGCGACATCAGTGAACTTTCCGGAGGGATATTGAACGTCGCGCATCGCGTACATATGGCGGGTGAAGAACTGATCGGTATTCGAGACATAGGTTGCGGTTCGCGAAAAGACGTTGATATCTCCCGACCAGCCCATGCGCTCATTGCGCTGCGGGCAGTCAGTCGGTATGGTAAGGAAATTGTCTACGTTGGACCAAACAAGATTCGACCACAGCTTGTTCACCTTCTCATTTGAGGTCTTGTAGTCGGCCGTCAACTCCCGCACAGAGCTGATGGCCAATCCTTGAACGTCGTCCAGCGGAAGAGGCTTGTCGATTCCGGTGATCTCGATGTATTGAAACCCATGCGAGGTGAAGCGCGGCTGAAACACCTGGTTGCCCATGCTCATCAAGTACACATCCTGGTTCAAGGCAGCGCGATAGTTCTCCGTCATGAGCATCCCGACATTCTTTCCCGACTCCTTGAGATCGGGATAAAGCATCTCGCTGAACCTGAGCGTAATCCGGTCGCCCGAGCGTCCATCAGCGATGTTGATCCGCGGCACTCCCACGATGTTCTGTCCCAGGTCGTAGACATAAACGCCGGGCCGTACCTCTCTGACACTCCTTGCAGTCAGCGTCCGATATATTCCGGCGCTATCGCCGATCTGGCCGATCAACGAAAGCTTGTCGAAGGTCATGGGTGCAGGCGAGGCGCCAAATCCTTCTTCTTTGCCGGAGAATGATGTGCCCAGCAAGGGTACGATGACGGCTGGCTTCCATTGGCTGTCGGCATAACCTGCCCTACTCCAGCCTTCGACAGCGCGCTCACGAGCAGAGTCGTAGACTTCGCCGATGTAGAGGCTGCTGTAGATCAATGGACCGTGGCCGAAGTACTTCCAGCTTTCAGGACTTGTACAGAGTGTCTGAGAAGAACCATCCTTGTAGGTGATGACAAGTTTTGCCAGCAGCGATTGCCTGTCGCCGAAGTGGTTCCAGATTTCTCCAAAACTCAGGAGACCGCTCCACCAGCCTTCACCAAGGAGTGCCCCCATGGCATTGTCTCCGGTCTTGATCATGCCGGTGACATCGTACGTCTGATACATGTGGGTGACGTTGTATTGCGTGAGGCCTGGAGCGAAGTAATCCGTGCCTACGCGCGCGCCGTTGACGTAGAACTCGTAAATGCCGCGGGAGGTGACATAGAGTCGCGCAACTGCGATCGGCTTGGCAGAGACTTTGAAGGCGGAGCGCAGCATGGGAGCCGAGTTCCGACTGGGATCTCTGACCACGAACACGCCTTTGCTGCCGCCGTTGAGAGAGTAATTCCCATTGATGACGGAGAAGCCTGACCCTTGGTGCGCAGAATCTGCGTAGATTCCGTTGTAATTTCCCTCCTTCAGATCTTCGAGAAATAGCGTGTTGTTGGGTTTTCTATGATTGCTGACGGTGACTTCGCGGAAGGTTGCGCTCTGCCCGGGATCGACGGAGAAGCCCATGTCGCACAACATGCCGAAAGGGATGAAATTACCGCCTTGTCCCATGGGATTCAGATTGACTGCATTCTCACGTCTCCGTCCGAATGGAGGAGGTGCGACTCCGGCCTCGGCCTCTGTACCGACACTCTTGAGCGCAGTCTTGCCGTCGATCGTAAACGCGACCTCGCCAAAGGCACTGCTGAATGCGACCACATGTTCCGCATTCTTGTTGGAATTGTTGATCACATCCGGAGCAATCTCAAAGGTCTTAACCGGCTTCGACGGCGTGTCGGTATCTTTGTAGCCGGCGCGGTAGACATTGAGTTTTGCCCTTCCGTCCTGCAAGCCGTCCAACGCGGAGATGTCGAGTTCAAGCTTGATGTAGCTCTCGTCTTTGCGATTGTCGAGCTGAAAGATGTTTTTGTTTTTGTCCATCAGCCGCGAATCATTGGCGCCATAGACGAAGCTTGCACGGTTGCTCCCCGGCGTGATGGTGACCGTATATTTCACATCGAAGATTTCGAGATACGGTGCATAGAGCACGAGGTCGTCGTTGTCGCCGCCAATCCACTTCGCTCCGCTCCAAGCCGGAGAATCTGGCGAGGGATCCATTAAGCCCGTCTCAAACCAGGATGTCGCGCTTAGCTTCGCGCCCTTCTGATTCCACACATTAACGGTCCACAAGTAGCGGGTCGCAGCCTCTAGCGGGCTTCCAGCGTATTTGATACCGAGAGCGGTCGATTCTTCGATCTTCTGCGAATCCCACATCAAGGCGCCCTGCGGGTCTTTGACCTGAATCTCATAGGCGGTTTGCATCGCTCCCCGCTCACCCGAGGTCGCCGCCATCTGCCAGCTGAACCGTGGCCGCGCAACATCGATGCCCAAAGGCGTGTCGCGATATTCGACCTGCAACTTCTGAATCAGGACAGCAGCGTCGGCATGAGTCAGTCCAGCAGTCAGCAACAATCCAGTCGAGATGAAGAAAACCAACTGACCAAATCCAAATCGACGCATCACAAAGCCCCTCCACATTGAGTCACTTCCGCAAAGACCGAACGGTCTGATTGAAAAATCGATGGGCCGCGGAGCAGCCCGAAGTTGGCCGCTGCTTCTTAATAGCTCAGCCCATAATACTGCCCGCGATAGAAGGTATCGCGGCGCTCAGTGTCCTGTCTGTGCCATCGAGAACAAGCTTCACTGGTCGACCGCGTCGCCTCAGACGCGAAGCCCGCAGCGGCAATCGGGGGGTGTTCACCGCAGCTCCTGGCTTAGCTAGTCGTCTACTATTTCGAAATGCGCTTGCGGCTCTGCCGGCTCAATCCGATAACCTCTCCATCCGTAATAAATCACAAACAGATAGCAGAGCAAAGGCATCAAGAGCGAACGATGGATACCGTATCTGTCAGCCAGAAATCCCATCATCACCGGAAACACCGCTCCGCCGACAATCGCCTGGACCAGCAAACCTGATCCTCGTCCTGTAAGAGGTCCCAACTCGGTCACGGCGAGAGTGAAAATGGTGGGAAACAGAATCGAGTTGAAGAGGCCCACGGCCAGAATCGTCACCATGGCGAAGTAACCCGAACCAAGCAGCGATGCCAACACAAGAAGGCAGGCGCCAACCCCACTTCCAACGAGCATCTGGTTGGCCGCCACGCGCTGCATGGCCGCAGAGCCGATAAACCGCCCCACCATCATTCCTAACCAGTAGAACGTGACGAACTTCGCTCCTCTTTCCAGAGGTAAGGCGGCAATCTGGGGGTCGGCAAAATACTTGACCAGAAAACTGCCAATGGAGACCTCCGCGCCAACGTAAACAAAGATGGCGATCGCACCAAGATATAAGTGCGGGTGATCCCAGATGCTTTCCTTGCGGACGTCGAGGCTGGCGGGACGAAAGTCCTGCGTCACTGCAAGGTGAGGAAAACGATACATAGCCACCGCCAACGCGAGAACGGTGGCCGCGCTAGCAATCGCAACAAATGGCAGTTTGATGTTAGCGGCCTGCTGAATGCGAAAAGCGTTGAGAGCTGCGCCTTGCAGCGCGGAACTGTGTGTGACCGCGACGGAGCCTCCAAGAATCAGCACTCCTCCGACATAAGGCGCCACACTATCCCCCAGTGTGTTGAAAGCCTGGGTCAGATTCAGGCGGCTCGACGCTGTCTCCGGCGGCCCCAGGATAGTGACGTAGGGATTTGCTGCGACCTGCAGAATTGTTACTCCTGCCGCCAAAACCACCTCGGCCCCCAGGAAGAATCCGTAAGTGGCGACGGACGCGGCAGGCACGAAGAGCAATGCGCCCGCTGCCATCATCAGGAGACCGACAACCATGGTGCGCTTATAGCCAATACTCTCTACGAGTTTGCCGGCCGGCAGCGCAAAAAGGAAATAGGAGCTAAAGAAGGCGAGTTGAATCATAGACGCCTGGACATAGCTCAATTCAAAGATGGACTGAAGATGCGGAATGACAGCATCGTTCAAGACAGTACAGAAGCCCCATGCAAAGAACAGCGTCGTTACCATGGCCATGGCGCTGTAATTAGTGTGGTGCGCATGCGGAGAGGAATGAGTCGCAGTGCCACTGATTGGAATCGCCATTGGTCTTTGTCCGTTCGAGTTGCTCGCGTCGGTCCGTTGTCGGGAAGTGAGGCCGACGATGTGCCGTCAAAGCCTATCAGGTCCTGAGACCACTGCACAGCCCCCGCGCGCATGTTCACGAGCTACAGCGCATAATTGGGCTTCGCGATCAAAGTCGTCGCGAAATGTTCTATCGCTGGGCGGGCGATATACATCGGCTGATTGAGGATGGAATCTAAGTGGAGTTGAATGGGGCGGACGGGCAGATCTGAACTGCCTGAGGTTCGGCTCACTTCGTTCGCCTCGCACCGCATCAAATTGCAGAAAGCGTCGCGCCTTCCGAAAGTTCGCTCAGGAATCGATCCCGGTCAATCGCGTGATACTACTAACGCTTTCCCTGCGACAGGTCACCATGTTCTCTCCCAGGTCGCCGTAGTTGATCAATGTCAGTGTGCCCGGGGCTGGACTGCCATAGTTACGTCGGGCTAAAAGCCCGAATCCCGCTAATTCTCACCCTGGTATTCAGGAGCCCAGTGCATTGCTGCTGCAACCACCCAGCATCCTGCTATTCTTGCTTGTCCAGCCATCACCTTGGCCCCAGGCGCTCAAGGCGCTCGCCGAATTCTCGGCATAAATCGGAGCCCTATGAACCGCATCGGCCAAGCATCGGCGGCCCACCCGATCCTTTCTTTCTTTTGCTGATTTCGCCTATCGGCCATCCGCCTGATGCCACCTTTGTTCCTGCATTTCTTACAAAATGTCCCGCGCTTGATCGGACGGTCTTTCCTTGGCGCCTTGGCCCGCACATAGTAGGTGGCGCAGGCATCGCATCGGAAAAGCCGCTCCCGCATAGGCGAGTCCAGAAGCATTACAAATTCGTAGATGGCTCGATCTCGCGCCCATATGAGGGGGTATTTCGCATCGAAGGGTATGGGCAGGATATCGATGCGCATTCGACTGTTCGAATCGATGGAGGCCACCCGCGGATTGCTTTCCGCGTAGAGCAACAAGACCGTAGAGATTGGGTTTGGCCGCAGGGGCGAGGTCCACGCAATGCTCCGTTCCCACGGGTTTTCAACGTTCGCATCTCGGATGTTCTTCCCTGATTCAATCCATTGATCGACGAGTGTTTTGAGAAGACCCAGCATCTCGGCTATCACCGCGTCTCTGGTCTCTTTGGGCAGGCTCGGAACATTGGCCCATCCCTGGGCCTCCCTAGTCCACCTGCAATTGAGAATGTACGCAATGTATGCAGGATAGAGACGCATTTCCTTTTCTGACCAAACACTCCAAAGTCGCATTTTCGTCAGTCAGAACCCGGCAAACACGCTGGAGTTCCGCCTAGGCTGATCGGCGAACGGTGGCCGGTCGAGTCCGCCCGCCTATCATTGAGGTACGCGCGGTACCTCCAGAGATATTGATGACTTCACGAGTCTCACATGACCACCATTACGTCCCTGAGTGGTATCAGAGAAGATTCCTGGCTAACGGCGCGACAGAGCTTCACCGGATTGCCCTCAAACCTAGGTATATCGAAATGTCCATCGAGCACAGCTATTACGAAAAGGACTACCTTCGCCGATCACCGTCGCGCCTGTTTTGCATTGAAGACCTTTACTTGCTCCGATTCGGCCCTCAAGAGACCGACGCGTTAGAAAAATGGTTCTTTGGCCCGGTAGATCGATTCGGCTGCAAGGCGGTTGAGTTCTTCGCCAATTTCAATGGGCCAGCTAAGGGCATTCAAGAGGCAAGCCGAAACCTCCTCCGATACATGGGCGCGCAGCGTTTCAGAACGCCTCGCGGTCTCGATTGGCTGGGAGGTCAATCCAAGAGAGAGAGGCGGGCGGTCCTGTTTCTCTTAACCCACCTATTCCGCGCCCATGAAACGATGTGGACGGAAGGAATTTGGGAGATCGTGTGTGCCGATAACTGCCTTACCAAGTTCATCGTTTCCGACTCGCCAGTCACCTTCTACAACACGCACATGCCGCCGGGCTTGACGCCTTACCCAGGCACAGAGGAATGGGACAAGGCAGCGACTCGCACCGTCTTTCCACTCGGGCTGGATCGTTGCCTCATCATCACCCATGTCCAATTCGTAAGAAATCCTCACATCAAGGCAGATGTGGCACGGTCAAACGCACGGTCCTTTGCCCCCGCGCTGGCAAACTTCAATCAAATACAGTTCGGTCGTCAGCTAGAGGACATAGAGGTAAAGAAAGTTAATTTCATTCTGAAGCGCGCCGCAACTCGATACATTGCCGCAGGCAAGAAGGAGTGGCTGTATCCAGAGCAGGGCAACCGCACCTTCGGCTGGGCGAAACTCGATGACGACTGGTTTCTACTGCCCGACCCTTGGCGCGTTGGCTTTCGCAGCAAAATACTGTGGGGTACCCAAGACGGCCGGTCATGGAGCATGGATGCATACGGGCGCGATCCTCTGCATCCCGATTATGACGACCGAGAACAGCACGACCGCGAGTGGATTAGCCAGCAGAACATGAAATACGAATGGGCTTTGAAACGGCGCGGCAAGGCTCGCGGTCGTACCGGCGAGTTCAAGGATGGAGTAGCAGACAAGTTGATCGACAAATTCTTGGCCTCATATGATCCGAGAGGTAGCAAGCGTTGACCATCAAAAGGGTGGCAATTCGCACTCGGCACAATGTTCGCATGTGAGCGGGAGTTCCGCGCGATCTTCAAAAAGGGGTGCACTGGATGCGGCAGGCGGCGGAGCAGAACCCCTAAGGGGTCGGTCGGTGGGACAAACCGCGCTGATTCATCCGTTCAAACCCTATACATTGCTTAGCGTTGAATCGCGTCAGCACTGCCGGAGTCTCGGATCTTGCGGCGTCGAGTGGTGCCTCGTGTTTCCGTGATTTGGATCAAGATTGAATGGTAAGACAAAACAGTTGCGTCTCACACGGCGGCACGCGTATACTCCGCCGCAATCGAATCCCCAAGGAGGAGTAATGGGCAAGATCAATTACGGGCGCGTGATCCTTGCCGGTATCATTGGGGGGATCGTCGCGGGAACTCTCGACTGGTTTTTCAACGGCGTTTTGCTGGGCCAACGCTGGGCAGACACAATGAAGGCGCTCAACCACCCAACCGCCTTCTCCGGGCCAGCTTTCCTGCTCTACAACTACCTGAGCTTCATCGTCGGCGGTATCCTGCTCATCTGGGTGTACGCTGCCATCCGACCCCGCTTTGGCGCCGGTGTGCGGACCGCGGTCTATGCCGGCCTGGTCGTATGGGCCCTTGCCATCCTGCTGCCGAACACGGGATTTATGGTAGCCGGCATCTTCGGCCGACGCCTGGCACTCTACACCACGCTATTCGGCATCGTCGAAACCGTCGTAGGTGCCATCATCGGGGCCGCGCTCTACAAGGAAGCTGAATCCACTGCTGCTTATCCGGCAGCCGCCCAAGCGCGTCAAACCGTGCGCTGAAGCGGGATCCGTCAGCTCCGATCTTCCGGTCGGCTGTGGCAAACCCATTGGGAGGTCGGATTTACTTCTGGCTTCGACAGCAGCGCCCGCCCCGGGCGCGCGCCGACGCAGCTAACGTTTGATAACTGGTGTTCTGTTCTCCCGGCCCGTCCCGGTGTGCGGCGCGTCGGATGCCTCGCCAGGTGAACAGAATGGCCATGTATGACTGCGTTGACGTGTCTGCACGAGGCGCGCGCCTGCTCTGTATCTAGATTGGTTTATCTAGAGGGGTTGTACCTATGGTCTTTTAGAGGGATAGTACCAAGGGTGCACGTGTGGCCTAACTTGCGCGACTGTAGAGCTTTATCCATTCCTGGTTAACTGTGCGGGCCTGTTCGAGTTCAAGCTCGGCGATGCGGTCGAGGAGGAGGCGTTTTAGCTCGGCGAGATCAGCGGAATCGTGGGCCGCGTCCATGGTCTGCTCAACTTCTTGGAGAGTGACGCGGAGCCATTCTATCTTGTTCGGTATGGAGCGGAGAGTCATTCCAACCTGGTGCATGTGATGCGCGGGAAGGGTCAAAGGAGGTCGAGCCGGTAGAGAGTGCGGGCGAGGGCTTGGCGGGGGATGGGATCTTTGTCTAGATGGGTTGTATCTATGGTTCTTTATTGCCTGGCTCGTCGGCCTCATCCTGCGGTGCACCGCGCCGGAGTTCTTCCAGTTGGCGGCGGGCGGCCTTTATCACAGTGAGCCGGTGTAGGAGAATCCGGCTTAACTCCTGCTTGTCCTCCTCCGAGAGCGGTGTATCCTCCGAATCGGAGTCGCCATGGAGCCTCACGTTCGGGGAATCGCAGAAGGATTCCGCATGGAGGTAAAATTGTTCCACAGTTTGGGTTGCTTGGGGTGATTAATATCACACGAACTCGAGGCAGTCGAGGGGTGCGGGCGCGCAGAGGGACGGAGCACGCCGGGCCTTTTATCTATGGTCTTTGGGCTCTCTGTGTGCCCATTCGGCGCGAGAGAGTGCGAGCTGGCGTTCTGTTTCGGCCCGCGCTGAACGTAACTCCAGCACGAGACCTGCGTTCTTTCAAGGCCCGGCTCTGCCCAATCAGTTCAGCCGTTCTCGCTAACCATTCTGGCGGCGATTGAAACCCCGCAAAGACCTGGTCGAACGCGCTCTCGTCCAGTTGGCACTGGGAGCACCGAAACAGGATCATCGGCGCTGCGCAGTGCGTTCGCACGATGGCCGCTGCCTGTTCGATGGTGTGGGGGGCACCCTCGGAGAGAACCACAGCGTCCACCGGTCCACCCGTTGCAGGTGGTCGCAAAGCTCCGCAAGGGTCTCCGATTCCAGCACGTCGTATCCGGCGACACGGAGCACCTGCAGACGGTAACAGTCGTCCCATCCAAAGTGAAGGATCTTTGCAGCCATAGGGCATTCCATATGGGGGAAATCTTGCGTTTGTGGGAAATAATTTATCGAAAAATCCGGCGCAGTTCAAGCCTGTATCGAACATAAGATTTGGGGAGGTCCGGGCCAGGTCAGTCCGACACGGACGCGATTGGGCCAGAGGAGAGCCAGTGGTCGTACTCTTTGGTGGCCTGCAACGTGTGCCTGTCGAACATCACCTGATACTCACCATCGGGCAGGTCGGCCGGGGCGTCCACGACGGACGCCCAGGTATTGCCAGGTCCGAGGTTCGGGCGTTGCTTGCGGGCGAGTATCTCGCACTTCGCTTCGCGCTCCATTCCGTGCAGCGCACCAAGTATGAGTACCGCCGGACCCTCCATCAATTCACCAACTCCGTGCAACTTGGTGGTGGACACCACACCGGCCGCGCTCCCGTTTGAATCTTTGGGATCGCTCGGTCGCGCTGCGGTCTCAACTCCAGCAGTTCGTCTGACAAATATCCGGCGGTTGTTCCGTCTGAGAATGTCACGATCAACCCGTCATCAGCGTCGCGCTCGACCGTCAGTATTCGAATCGTTTCGGACATGCGGAACACTATGCCGATACCCTCAATTTGCAGCCTGTCTCGTTTTGCTCACTTTGACCTCATCGGGCGGTTGGGTTCACAAGAGGTCGAGCAGATCGAGGGTGCGGGCTAGGGCTTGGCGGGCGGCGGGCAGCTTGTAGGCGAAGGCGCGGACACTGACGCCGGTTGCGCCAGCGACGGCGCGGTAATCGTAATACTCGCGGTAGGTCAGCATGAGGATAGCTTGGTGTTCCTGGCTGGCCGGGACAGGGCGCGCTCGAAGTCGATGGTGTGCACCAAGCGGGGCGTCGGCGTAGCGGGTGCGGCGTTCGTGCCATCCCTGGGGCTGGTATTTGGTGATCTGGCCGGCGCGCATATCGGTACGAATCGGGAACAATCGCGAAATGCGGGCTGTATATCCGAGTGGCCGGTCCCCATCCCAGTGGTCGCCGACGAACTCCTTACGATGCGCCGATTGGAAGGCTGGGAACGAATACCAGAATCACGTGGTAGTGTGATACGACCTCATGGCGAATCCTGAACATCTCGCGAAGCTAAAGGAAGGGGTCGAAGCTTGGAATCAGTGGCGAGACCGGAATTTTCGCATCAAGGTAGATCTCAAGGGTGCGGATCTCAGTGGGACGGATCTGAGTAGAGCGAATCTCGATGAATGCAGCCCTCAACAGAACGGATCTCAGTAAAGCATTTCTCTTCGCGCGGCGCATCTGGACGGGGCGGTGCTTCATAACGCAATTCTTACTCAGGCAGATCTAAGTGAAGCCAACCTCAGTGGGGCGTTCGTTCTAGGGGCGAACCTCAGTCGCGCGGACCTCACTGGGGCGGATCTAGGTCCCATTCGTCGGGGCTGGTTTCGTGCAGAAGTTTTCCATCCATGCCGATGGCGGCGTTGTTCACCAAAATATCGCAGCGTCTATGCTGCTCTGCTACGGCAGTCCCTAATTTTGCGACGGCTGACGTATTCGTCAAATCGCAGGGAATAGCCGTCGCAACACCACCAGCCTGCACGATCTGATCGCGGACTCGATTCAATTGCCGGGCGCTGCGGGCGACGAGAATCACGTGCGCTCCCATTGAGGCGAGACGAAAGGCGATGGCTTCGCCCGCCCCACGACCGGCGCCCGTCACCACAGCCACCTGAGACTCAAGTGCTTTCATGATGTCCTTTCGATCGGGCCACCGGACCGGATCGCCTTCCTCATTATTGTCCTAGCGCGCGATTGACCCAAAAAACGAATTCCTTTCCATTGTTTCTTTTCCTTATGAGATGCCCTCGGTGCTCGGCCTTGTCCTCTGCCAATCAATCCGCCAGCGCCCGCGTGACATTGGAGCCCAGACAAGCCGCTTCCACGGTGTGCCTCGCGCATGATGGTAAAGAACCGCGGCTCTTTCGTAGAAACCGCGTGTGTGCCACGAGTCGGCAAAGTTGAATTTTTGGAAATCGAGATGATGGCAGAATTCATGGCACAACGTGCTCAGGAATGTGCCGAACGATGTAATCTCTTTCCGCACCGCCGTTCGCATCCACACCCGGATCACCATCGCCTCCGGAGCGTAGTCTCCGAAAAGTTCCATCGTCCATTGTTCCCTTACCTTTAACGGCCTGGCGGCGAGTACCCTGACATTGCAATCCGGGACTTCGTAGAACTGGGATGCAATTCTGACGAAATCGGCACAGGCTCTGCGGACATTTGCGGTCTGCCCGGTCCTCATTGCCGTTTCGATGGATCTTGCGATCGCAGCCAGGCCGTCGTTCTCCGGCAGATCGATGGTCGTCATCCGGTCACTCTCGCGAAAACCGGCAAGATCTGAATTATGCGGAGCGGGGTCGGTGAGCATTGGTTTGAGACCTCTGTCGCCAGCGATAAGGCTGGCCCGAAGAGCAATCGAAGGAGCCCACCAGTTTCAGTGCCCCTGTGTTCCAGATTTTTCCGCACAGCGATTAAATGGGTGCAATGAGACTGGAGTCATCGTTCTTTACGTTGCCCACGGCCTTGTTCACCTTCCAGGCCGTCATCATGTCGGCCGGAAATGGTCGGAGGAGATCGATGGGTAGGTGGGCGAGATCGACCGGCGCCAACCATCGATCGTAGTCCTTCGGCGACAGAATGACCGGCATGCGATTGTGCAAGTGTGCCACGACTTCGTTGGGATCGGTCGTCACGATTGTGTAGGTGTACAGCCGTTCTCGGGTTGACTTGTCCTTCCAGGACTCCCACAACCCCGCGATTGCGAATATCGATTGGTCCTTCAGCGCAATTGCGAACGGCTGCTTAGTTTTCGGATCAACTCGCACCCATTCGTAAAACCATTCCGCAGGAACCAGGCATCTTCGTCGTTCGAACGCCTCCCGAAAAGCCGGGCTCGTGGTCAGCGTCTCCGCTTTGGCGTTGATCGTGCTGAAACCGATCTTGCCGTCTTTCGCCCACCATGGAATCAGACCCCAACGCATCAGAGCGAGTTCGCGTTCTCGCCCGAATCCCGGCTGAGCCGGACGACCGGCTGGAAAGTCTGCGGGGCCACGTTGAACGAGGGCGGGATTTCCTCGAAGACATTCGTGTAACCCGCCTGCATCGCCGCCGCGATGTGCTGCTTGTCCGCCCGCCTGCCGTACCGCCCGCACTTACCTTAACTCCGATGACTTAGATAACGACTGGCGCCCACAGATGCTTCACCGAACCCGGAGCTTCTGATATTGCTCGTCCGAGAGCTCCAGCCATATCCCACCTCGGCCGATCTCAATCCCGTGGTCGAGCGCCTGGAGCACGTCCAGGCTCATGGCGGCTCCGCCGCGTCGGGCCATCTCCCGCACTTTTTCCTGGCTGCAAAGGATGACTTTTCTGGGCAGAGAAGTCTTGAGATCCTCTTCGAGGAACTGGCAAAGCCAGCCGTTCCGAAACATAAACGACATGTACACGCGATGCCTCTTCCGCTCCCCCCGGCATTTGGCGCAGAGCTGTTCGCCGGTTGTGTGTGGCGCCGACAGGGACGCCCTGCACAATGCACAGATTTGGCCTGACCGAATCTGCCGCGCGGTGGACGAACGCTCGCTGCCCATGCGTTAAAGATAGCCTATTTTCGTCATATATTCGCCAGCACTCCCAAAATGTTGCTGAGGCTGCTCTTTCGACTCATGCGGGCATTATGGTGTAATTTAAGTGTGTTTTTGATGTAAATGATCTACAATTGGTTCTAGGAGGGTTCCCATGGCTACTGTACCCGCCTTTCGCCCTGATCTTGTTGCACACCGGGAAGCGCTTCGCCTCCCCATCCCTGAGATTGTGAAGCAGCTCGTTGGCCTCATCGGGCGCAAACTGACCGCCTACGTCGGTGGTGTCCGGGACGTGCGCGCCGTCGACCGGTGGATGAACGGAAGCGAGCTCTACGGGGACGCCGAACAGCGTCTGAGATTTGCGTTCCAGCTGGTTCGGATGCTCGCCCAGAGGGAAGATCCCACGGTAATCCAATCGTGGCTAACCGGCCTGAACCCGGAGCTCGGTGACCGCGTACCGCTTCGGCTCATGCGGGAAAACGATCTGGAGAAAGTGGCGCCGGAGATCATGGGGGCCGCGCGAGCTTTCCTCGTTGACGGTTAGGAGCAGATTTGAGATCTGAATCGAAGCGCCCTCCGTGACCACTTTTTCGCGTCGGCAGGGAGGACGATGCATGGGCTATTCCTAATTGGGCCTATGTCAAGGAAGACAGAACCTTCGGAAATCGATTCGATGACCCGATGGGTGTGTAGAGGGTCTCGTACGCGTCATCGCAACGCCTCGGACGCTTCGTTGAAACCCTGGCGCGCTTCCGCGTGGACGTTTCATTCAATCCGGACCTGGCACTCATGGAAAACGGTGAGGATGGCTTTACCGCTCTCGGCACGGTCCGTCGAGCGTGGATCAAGGGACGCTGCATTGGCACCGCGAATGTCGAAGGCGAGTACGCGGACATTTACGCTCTCGGATGGATCAGTCACCTCAGAACGGCTCTGGCTGCGATTGCGGTGAAACTTGGTATGGAGGACATTGATCTGAGTTCGCTTGAACGGGCTGAACCTCGCGAATTGACGTAGTACACCGACCGGAGTGCATTCAAACTTGGATACCCGGGAGTCTGTTAGCACTCCCGTTTACGGCCACTCGATCGAAATTGGGCCATCTTCGAACATTTTCCCATTCATCAGCTTAACTCCCACAACCGTTCCAGCTCTCACCAAAGCAGCGTTCTGTATCATGACGATTCTGGAGGGACTGCCAGAATGAGCGCGAAACTGGCTAAGAAGGATTCCGAATTCTTCGAGATTCTCGGAATCATCCGCGCGGGGCGCGCCAAGGCCTATGAGGCCGTCAATGTCGCGCTGATTGATACCTACTGGACGGTCGGAGCGCATCTCTCGCGCAAGGTGGAAGAGGGGGGCTGGGGAAAAGGGGTCGTGAAAGAACTAGCCGACTGGCTCCTTACTCAGGATCCCGACTTGAAGGGTTTCTCTTCCTCCAATCTCTGGAGAATGAAGCAGTTCTACGAGGTATACCGGGACGAGTCAAAACTCGCACCACTGGTGCGACTTTTGCCGTGGACGCATAACCTCCTCATTTTGGGGCAAAGCAAGCGCCCGGAGGAGCGCGAGTTCTATCTGCGGTTGGCCGTGCAAGCAAAATGGAGCACTCGCGAACTCAATCGCCAGATCAGGAATGCCACGTTCGAGCGAACTGTGCTTTCGGACAAAAAACTCGCATCAGTGATGCGAGTTTTGCCCCGGGACGCGACCGGCATTTTCAAGGACAGCTATCTGCTCGATTTTCTTGATCTTCCGGAGCGGCACAGCGAATCCGATCTGCAATCCGGACTTTTGCGCAACCTACGCCAATTTCTCATGGAACTGGGCGACGGCTTCGCCTTCGTCGGCGAAAAGGTTCGCGTGCAGGTGGGTAATCAGGATTTCGAACTCGATCTCCTCTTCTATCATCGCGACCTGCAATGTCTCGTGGCATTTGAGCTGAAAGCTGTGCGCTTTGAACCAGAGCACCTGGGCAAACTGTCGTTCTATCTGGAGGCGCTAGACCGGGACCGCAAGCGCCCGCACGAAAACCCCAGCATCGGCGTCCTGCTCTGCCGCACAAAGGATGATGAGGTCGTGGAATACGCGATGAGCCGACATCTCTCGCCGGCACTCGTTGCCCAGTACGAAACTCAAATGATCCCCAAAGCGGTCTTGCAGCAGAAACTTCGCGAATGGAGCCTGATCCTTGAGGCTCCTGATGGGCCCGAAGGAGAACAGATATGAGCCTATGCTTTCCTATTCAGCTTTGTCCTTAGCTGGGCAATCGGAATCATGAAAGCGTTTCAACCCCAAACCAACCTCAAATAACAACTCGTCTATCGGTTTTACGACTCCTTAGCACTCTTTGGAACTCCCAACCACGCCGTCTAACTCGTTGAAACTACGTTGCTTGCATCACTCATAACCCAAAGGTCGCTGGTTCAACTCTGTTTTTGGCAATGATTCACCTAGAACGCAAACCCCAAATAGACCCTTATAACAGCGCTTCGATTCCTCTGCTCCGCGTCTCGGGAATCGCACCGGATTCGCCAAGTCCCGCTAGCAACGACGGGAATTTGGCCGTCGAGGAGTCGCATTCAGCTGGCAGACAATGACTCAAGATTAAGGATAGTGGTGGGGCCATACCAGGAATCGGTATGTCATATTTTTCGTGCGCCACGAATAATTTCGTATAATGGATTCGGAGGTGAGAATGCAGACCGCAACTCATTCCGAAGGACTCGTTGTGTGGACCGAACCGAAAGCACTCGACGAGGCGAAGTCGCTCTTTGCCTCCTACGCGCCCCGGTTTCAGACCGTTCCCTGCGACGTAAGGACCGCGATGGGAAAGACCCAGGTCAGTGTTCTCTACCTGTCCAGCCCCGAAGAGGATGCTGCGGTTGAGAGCACCCTTGCCACTCTTCGGAATTGCAAGGTATCGACGCTTTTGGTCTATACGCCGCACCACTCCGCCGATTTCGCTTTCCGCGTGGGAACGATGGTCGGACGGCAGAAGTTTGCCAAGGCCGAATGGGCCTTCAACTGGCCACACCTCAGACAACTTTTGAAGGCACGGAACATTCGTGCCCATGCCCGACCCAAAGGGGACGAGAAATCGACTTTCGAGCTCCAGAATGCACGGCGAAGGCTCGGACTGAGCCAGGAGCAATTGGCCAATGCCTTGAATGTGACCGCTCGTACCCTGCAGAACTGGGAAGCGGGCAAGGGGACCAGCCAGATGCACAAGAAAACTCGCGATCTCCGAGAATTGCTATCCCGCATCGATGACTACGTCGTGGCTCCCAAGGAGAAGGAGTGGCTTTCTTCGCCCCTTGAAGCGTTCGCCGGACGAACCCCCCGGCAATTGATCGCTGACGGGCGCATCCGCGATCTGGTCGTCGAATTCGAAAGGTTACGAGAGGGACAACCCGTTTGACGTTCAATGCCACACAGCACACCGCGATCAAGCGCTGGGTAAGCCGGGCTGTTCCGATGAATGGGATTTTCTTTCGCAGCGTCGAATACCGCTACATGGATCCCCTCGACGTGCTGAGCGGGGCGGGAGCGCGGGCTCACGGAGGAAGATTCGCTCCAGTCGGCACCCGCGCGGTGTATCTGTCGGTGACAGACTCAGGGGCGAGCAAAGAGGTCACAGCACGCAAGGCGCGACTCGGTGGGGTGGGCCAGATCAACACTGACAAGTATCCCAGCGTTGTGTATGCGGTTGGTGTGGACCTAAAGAAAGCACTGAGCCTGACTGCTCTTGGATCGACGCAAGCAGCAGAAGCGATAAAGACGGCTTGTCTCGAAAAGGATGATTTGACCACTTCAATGGAATTGGCCGGAGAACTCATTTCTGCGGGGATTGAAGGTCTCCTTTTCCCAAGCGTTGTGGGCGGCGACGACAATCTGGTTGTCTACCGCGCGAACTGCGGCCGAAAGGCGCTTTCTCTCAAGAACGAACGGGAGGTCCTTGATCAGGTGAGGCGAATCGCCGGCAGACACAAATAGAGAATCAACGCCGCGATCGCGGATGGTGTCAGCCTGGCGCATGGAATCTTAAAGCGCATGATTGGATGAAAGGAAGAGATACCGCATCCAAGACTCTGAGGCTGTCGCACGAATGATCATCGGCAACCTTTCATCGCGTTATCTCCCATCGACCACGGAAGCTGGGCGGAGTCTACTCCGGTTTCGGTTTCGCAGCTCTATCATTCCGCGCTCGACGATCAACCGAGGTGGGTGTGGAAGAAGGTCGCGATACGGCGTCGCGCATCCATTGCAGCTGGTTCGTTGTATGCAATTCCGGTGAAGCGAAGCAGTTTAAACCAGAATTGCTCTTTGTTGTTCATGAACGAATGTCCGGCGTCCGGGTATTCTTTGACATCGTGTGGAACGAGCGCACGAGTCAGTGAGCGCTCCAACTCATCGGCTGCACCCTGTTCTCAACGGCTCTTACCACCATAGCTTCCGATAACGGGGCAAGGCGCCTGAAGAAACGCATCAACATCGGGCGGAAGTTTCCCGCCGTAGTTGATGCTGGCTGCAGAGAACCCATGGTCGGACCCGAGCATCAGCGCGAATCCACCACCCATGCAGAATCCAATCACACCAATCTTGCCGGTGCATTTTCGAAATCAGCGAGACGTACTCCGAAGAAGCGGCGTTTACGGGAGTGTCCGCAGGTTTAATCGACTCCCTAGATGTCAGGCGCACTGGAGCGAATACCCTGAAGATCAAGCTGGTTCCGTATAGAGGGATACTGATGAGCAGGATTCTTGCAACCGACTTGAAAGATGTGACGTTGCCCTTCGTGCTCAGCTTGAATTGGGTACCCGCTTGAACACAGTCCCTCCGAGGGATATTGAGCTTGCTAAACAGGGTCCTAGGCCTTAGCCGATTTCCAATCTGGAACGCTGGAGAAGCAGGAACCGGCCGGTTGCAAATCAAGTAGTCGGACAACCGCGGTGAATGGCTCGATTTGATACTCGGCGGAGATAAGCGCTCATTGAGAATGGCCCTGGAACCGGGGTTCGGATCCCCGTTTTCGCGGAGCTAACCCCTCTCTGCTGGTGCAAACTCGTAGGATGACAGAAATGTCTTTCGCTCGGAAGCAGCCAATGCGGGTGCGCATGATTCAGCGATAGTCAGGCGTGCTTTTGCCCTGTTGGAACTCAAAAGACCGATCGTAGCCGCCAGACGCAGTCTCTGCCGGGGTCGAACGGCTACAGGCTTCCACGGTTCAGCAACGTCCCCTTCACATTGACGCGCCCTCTCGCATGTGCGGCTTTGTCGAAGCGGCGTTTTGCTCTTTTGTTGGTGAGACCGAAAGAACGGACTATTTCTGACGATGATCCCAAACAGATCCTGACCGGCATCCATACACGAAAACATTTCACACAAATTTCACCTGCCTGCGTACCGAAAGCGATCGGCGTTCGCTAAAGTGCATGCGAAGGCCGATTGGCTTCACAATCTCCGCTGGTGAGGTCCTGATGAAACGTGTATGCGCAGCTTTGCTGAGCCTTTGCCTGTTTGCGCCAAACTCCCTGTCGGCGCAAATGAGCAAGGTAAAAACTGTGTTCGTGATCATGATGGAAAATCACAACCGCACCGGAAACGACTCCGGTGCCGCCTTCAACGATCCGGACATCGACCGCAACCCACTCGCTCCCTACATCAACCGCGTCCTCAAGCGGACCTCCGCGCAACCGCTTCAGTACTTCAATCCCCCGGGGAATCACCCCAGCCAGCCAAATTATCTCTGGCTTGAAGCCGGAACGAACTTTGGCGTCCTGTCAGACACGCAGCCCGGGCAGCCGCAATTGGATACCCACGATCACCTGGTGAGGCTTCTGGAGGATGCCGGGATCAGCTGGAAGGCCTATGCCGAGCCGGACTACGGCAGCCCCGCGTTTCAGGTGTGCCCTCTAGACTTCACCTACCTCGATGTGGAGCACCTGGCTCCCGTCTACTTTAACGACGTTAATGACGGCTTGAATCCGAATTCTCCGGAGTGCCTGGCCCATGTGGTGCCCTACGACCGTCTCGAGGCCGATCTCGCCGGGAACACCACGTCGCGGTACAACCTCATCATTCCTAACGTGTGCCATCAAGGACATGAGGGCGTCACCCCCTGTGACCCCAGTGAGCCTGGGAGCAACACCCTGCGGTCCGACCAGTGGCTCCGGGAGAACCTGCCCGCCATTCTGAAATCGGAAGCCTACCGCAAGGGCGGCGCTCTGTTCATCCTTTGGGATGAGGCGGAAGACAGCGACCCGTACAGCGACGGACCCATCGGCCTTTACCTGCTCTCACCCTTCGCCAAGGGCGGCGGCCGAAGCGCCTACACCAACCAGATTCACTACGATCACAGCTCCACCCTCAAAACAATCGAGGAAATCTTCAACGTCACCCCGCTGCTGGGAGCTGCCGCCGATCCGAACACAAGCGACCTGAAGGACTTGTTCAAATGAGCCCCGTCACGCAAGTCTCCGCAACCGTCGTTGTCGACCGCGCTTCGATCCGTTCCGGGTATAGAACTGTGGAGGTTCCCATCATGCCGGCTCGCGCCATGTCCTTCTTTGTGCCCCGCGTGCATCAGATCGCTGCCAACCTGTTGTGCGCGGCAATCGCTTCCGCCCCACTCGCCATTGCCGCTCAGTCCGCTTCCACTGCTCCGCAATCCGCCCCATCGCCGTCGAAGATGCCGGCCTGGGTCCGCAGCGAAGATTCCCGCGCGTCGACCGCGCGCGCCCTCAAAGCCGCCAGCATCCAGGCTGGCATCGCCAAGCCTGCCATCGCGTCAACTTTGTCCCACTTGAGCGCTGTTCCTTCTCTCCCCGCGCTGCCGATCGCGCAGTTCGAAAGCGGCGATGATTCCTTCGTAAGTCCCCAGGGAATCGCCATCGACGGTGCAAAAAACCTCTATGTTACCGATACCGCCCTCCAGAAGGTGTTCAAAGTGACCCAGGATGGAGATCGAGTAGCCGTTGGCAGCGGGTTCATGGTTCCGCAGGCGGCAGCCGTGGATGGCTTTGGCAACGTGTACGTTGCCGACAGCCAGGCGGGACTGCTCTACAAGGTGGCGCCTGACGGAATGCAGACCACCGTGGGCAGCGGCTTCTACATGCCGATGAGCGTGGCCGTCGATAAGGCAGGGAACGTGTATGCCGCCGACCCGTGGAACGGCTTCGTGGCCAAGATCACGCCGGGCGGAATACAAACCAGTCTCGGCGGCGGCTACAACTCGCCGGTGGGAGTGGCAGTGGACCGGGACGGTAACGTCTACGTCGCCGACACGTATAACGCTGCGGTGTTCAAGATTGCACCG
>Ga0206905_10034_pt2 | contig 29597 bp, 22 predicted proteins | sample Alteio_BWOrgHeat_43_FD_152940 | JGI IMG/M metagenome (GOLD analysis project Ga0206905, IMG submission 152940) | Enriched cells from forest soil in Barre Woods Harvard Forest LTER site, Petersham, Massachusetts, United States -... | ecosystem: Environmental > Terrestrial > Soil > Temperate forest >...
TCAGCGAACGCATCGGAGGCCGACATTATAATTTAGGCGATCCCCGGGATGCTCAAAGACTGCGGTTATTCGCTTACGACGCGCAGCCTCTCATCGATTCGCTAGGGCATTTTCAACGCGATCACGGAAATTTTCCGGAGCAAGTTGGGGAGCTAAGCCCACGATATCTTGATCCGAAATACATTTGGTTTCCAGATGGCAAGACGCCGGAGTTTGGCCATGACTATCTATCAAATTTCTACTATAATAATCGTTCCCCCGATGGGTTAGGCTATACTCTCATTAGGAGATTGAATTGGGACGCATCGCTGTGGTACACCTGCGGCCTCAAAGGGAGGAATCGCTGGTACTACGATCCCGGTGATGGGGCGGCTGATATCCACCTGCCGGTTCCGATGGAGGCGAAGTGGATGACCCCCGGGGAGGTCAGAGGCGGACCCGAGGACACCCCCTCCTTGCGAAGTGCAACTTCGCCCGTTAGGGCTTTCCCAAGTCAAACTTGGGAAAGAGGGACCGGCATGCATGTCGTCCATTCCGTCCATCTTGGACGCGCTTAGCCCGCCGCAAAGCGGATGCCTACTCGTTCTTCATCTCGACTCGGGGCGGGGTGGCGTAGTCGTCCCACAGACGGTCGAGGTTGGCGGCATCGGGGGCGCCGTCGGCGATGACGAGGCGGTAGCGGGAGATGTAGGGTTTGCCGGGGGCGATTTCCCAATCGCCGCCTTGCGAGGGGGCGATGCAGAGCTGGGGGTTTTTGGGATTGAGGCGGAGGGGTTGAGGGAAACGGAAGTTTGCCGGATGGATGAGGACAGCGAGGCCGGTGGGCTGGCCTTCGACGGCGCCGCCCATGTGGACCCATTTGGCTTTGGAGTTATCGCCTTTCAGGCGGTCGTCGCCATTGGAGGTGAGCATGGTGACTTGATCGACGGGGTTCCATCCGCCGGGACCACGGACGCCGAGGCCGCCGTAGAAGTATTTCGGAAGCTTGAGGGGGATTTCACCTGCGGTGGTCTGGGTGGAGGCGAGGTCGATAATGAAGGCGCCAGGGACCCGTGTGGCGGCGACTTCCCATGTCTCGCCGAGCACGTCCTTTTCGGCGCCGCCAGTGTGATCGATGAAGCGGTGGCGGCTGACGAACCCGCCCTGGACGGGCCCACTCCATGTGCGGTCCAGGGAGGCGAACCGGACTTCGCCGGTGAGGGCGCCGCCTTTTTCTTTGCCTTCGTTCCAGAAATCGGGATGCCGGCCTTCAAAGTCCGTGTCAGTCCATGCCAGCCAGACGCCGCGGTGCCAGCGATGATCGGGAGGATGATTGCCGGTGACGATGCGTCCGCTGGGGCTGAAGATCGGATGAAGATGCGCACCGTGGCTGAAGTAAGCCGGCACCCCTTCGGGAACGGGACCCGGAGTGGTCTGATAGTGGAAGATCGGCACATCGCCAGGCTGGCCTGCGACTTTCAGAACATCGCCTTCCTTGGAAGCCGTGATGGCTGGGGGAAGATCCGACGTAGTCGTGAGGGAGTAGGTTTTCTCCGCGCCTTTCGCGAGGCGGGGTTCGATGAAGACGGCATGGCCGGCGGAGTCGATCTGCAACGCGATGTGCGGGCCGTCGGCGGCTTTGAGCGTGTAGTTGCCTCGCACTCCCTCTGGGGCGTCGAACGTCACGATCACATCCTGGCGGTCGAAGTCTCCCGCGTGGACGGTGAGATGCCATTCGGCGTGAGCCGGGATGGCGCCAAAAAGGGCGAGCAGAAACAGCGCGTGAAATGAATGGGGGGATTTCATGGGAAGTAAGGCTTAGGCGATTCGGGAGGTGAGGCCGCCGTCGATGGTAACGGTATCGCCGGTGATGTAGTCGTTTTTCACGAGCATGAGAATGACATCGCCGACCTGCTCCGATGTGCCTTCACGATGCAGCGGGATGCGGTGCTCGAGGTTCAGCTTGCGCTGCTCGGGAGACATTTTTTCGTGGAACTTTGTGCGGATCACGCCGGGGGCGACGCAGTTCACGCGGATGTTGTCGTTGGCCAATTCGCGCGCGAGCGCCCGGGTCATCTGGGGGATGGCGCCTTTGACGGTCTGATACGCTACGCTTCCGAGGACACCGAGTTTTCCGGCCGTGGAGGAAATCAACACGATGGCGCCCTCTGTTTTTGCGCGCATGTGCGGAACGGCGGCGCGGCAGAGATGAAAGATGGCGTGGATGTGGACGTCGAATGCGGATTGCCACGCTTCGGGGGTGACCTCCAGCAGGCCGCCGGGGACGCCTCCGCCGGCGGAATGAATGAGGACGTCCACGCCGCCGAGGAGCCGCACGGTGTCTTCCACGGCACGCGCGCAATCGGCGGGCTTGCCGCAGTCGGCGAGGATCAATTCGCAACGGCGGCCGAGCGTCTCGATGGAGCGCTTTGTCTGGCGGGCATCGTCGTCCTCCGTTCGCGCGACGATGGCGATGTCGGCGCCGTCTTTTGCTAGCGCAATGGCGGTGGCGGCGCCGATGCCGCGAGTGCCGCCGGTGACCAATCCGATTTTTCCTTTGAGTTCCATGATGTGTGCGTGGCTGAGGGGAGGGTGTGGTTGGGACGAGGTGGGATTTACAAATGTATTCCGGCGCTTCGGGAGAATGGAATGACGAAACCAGAATGACGAACCGGAAGGCGGCTATGGCGCGGCGCCCTGGTCGTACAGCTCGCGGACGGAGTCTCGGGCGAGGACGATGATTGTGAAGACTCCCAGTAATGTGCCGAAGGGGATTTGCAGGCAATTCAGGGCGGCGATAGCGAACGAAAAGCCCCGGTGTTTTCTGGCGCGGATAAAAAGGCCGGAAAGGAGGTTGCCGATGGCGGCAAGAATGGAAATGGCTCCGAATATCAGGTAGAAGTACTTAAATAATGAAAAGAACTTCTCGGGGGGCGGCATGTCTTTTGGGAATCCCCGGGTCATTGAGGGTTCCGTGAAAATAGTGCTCATCAGCAGGTAGTGGATGAACAGGAATCCGAGGCCGAGGATCGCGAGGCCAGCCACTACAAAGTGGAAGACGGAAAGTAAATTCAGGTGCTCGCGATCGACTGCTCGCTGGTCGCGATAGAGCGGAGGAGGCGTATTCATGGGAATGGGGAGCGGCGCGATCCGGAGCCTAGTCCCCTGCCCTGTTTCGGCAATCCCGGATATCTGGCTTGACTACGGCGGCGTTAAAAGGTCGTAAAGGGGCCGGTCAGAAACTTTGCACCTCGACGTCTTATGGATGCTTTTCGCCAGTTTTTTTGCCTCGCCGCCGCCTGCGCAGCGCTGCTTGCTCCGCAAACCTCATATGCGGAGGTTTTTACACAGGCGGAGATCAGCCAGATTTTCAATGAAGTAAAGACTCTGGATACGACCGGAGCGCGGCCTTCGAAGATCCGCGAGACGATCCAGGGGGTGCAAAGCGTGAAAACGGGAACCCAATCTCGTGCGGAATTGACGTTTCCGGACAAATCGCTGACGCGGCTTGGCGGCAATACGATCTTCAGCTTCCAGCAGGGCACGCGCGAGTTGGAACTCAAGCAGGGCACCATCCTCTTTCAAGTGCCCAAGGGCAATGGCGGGGCGAAAATCCGCACGGCCGCCATCACGGCGGCGATCACGGGAACGACGGGCTTTTACGAGTTTTCGCCCAAGGCGGGGGCCGATGGCGTTATCAAATTTGGAATTCTCGAGGGTTCCGCCACGCTCTTCATCAAAGGGCGGCTCGGCCATTTCATCACGGTCGGCGAGGGACAAATGGTCATCTGCCCCGCGCGGCTCCACGATTTCAATTCCACGGATGTCGTCTATTTCGAGATCCAACCCTTCATGAGGACCTGCACGCTGATCAATCAGATGGGAGGACTTCCTCTGCAAAGCAGGCTTTTGGTGGAGCAGGCCATCGCACGCCAGGGGCGCATGTTTAACCGCAGCAAGGAACTGTTTCTCACCAATCTTTTCATCCCCGGCGGCGGGACTGAAGTGGTGCTTACGGATATCAATCAGCGATTCACCGGCAATAATCCGTTCGCCACTCCTCCCCCGACGCCCCGGCCCGTTCACGCGACGCCGTTTCCAACCCAGCCGACTACAACACCCGCTCCGGCGCTGCCAGGGCAGCCAGCGCCGCCATCCACGCCGAGCAAGTACGGCCCTCTGCAAACGATCACCAATCCGAATCCCTACATCATCAGTTCAAACACGACGATCCTGAGCGATCCGAAGATCTCAATAAAGGGAGTGGATAACTTCGGAACCATCTTCCGGAACTCCTCCCAGGATGGGGCGCTGGCGGATTATCAATTCGGTTCGACATCGAGCTTCGATCAATCTTTCGGCTACGGGACCACCTATGTTCCGCCGGCTGCCGGCATTGCGAACTTCAAGTTCTCGAATCTCGTCATCACAGGCCAGCCAACGCTGACAATCAATGGAGGACCGGCGGAGGTCGCGCTGATTTCCGTGGGCACGATCACGAGCGCGGCGCCTGGCGGGACATTCAACCTCGACGCGTTCGACGGCCTGTTTCTTGGGACGGTCAATGGGTCCATCACGCTGGGGCCAGAGCTGTCTTTCACGTCCAGCCGGACAGGAGCAAGCGCCGACAATTACGATGGCAATGGATACGAGAAAGGGCTGTATCTGGAGGTTTATGCGCGGGGCGCGACGAGCGATGTCGTCTTTGGATCGGATGTGAATTTCACGGGCAACCGGGGTCTGCGGCTCGAAGCGGAGCACAACGTCGAAGTGAGCAGCACTATCGCCGCGGATTTGGTATCCGTCGCCGCCGGCAATAACTTCGTGCTGGATTCCACGGCCCAGATTACCGCGAACAGATTCAAGATTTACGAGGCCACCGACGTGTCCGTCTACGGCAATGGTTTTGTGAGCGCGGGCGAAGCCGACATCACACTCAGCAACCCGATCACAGTGACACAAAACAGCAACTTCGTGAATGTGAATGCGCTGCCGCTGGACATCAATGCCCTCCAGACGCTGAATTTGACGTCTGGCACAGTCACGGTGCAGGGGAATCTCACCTCGCCGACGCTGACGAACCTCAGCCTGAATTCGACCTCTGCGAATTTGACAATCAATGGCGCAATCACCCTGGGCAGTGACTCATCATTCAGTGAATTCTTCGGAACCGCCTCGGATCTCACCGCGGGCGAAGGCGCCTCTCTCAGCTCCAATTTCGTCTATTTTAACTTATATAACGCCAACGTCAGCGTCTCCCAGGGTGACCTTCTCACGGTGCAGGGATTGCGCATCAATCAAGGGGTGCTTCAGTATCTGGATATCAATGCCAACATTATCCAGGTTCCCAGCGGGTTGAACTTCGGAACCAATGTCAACCTTTCCCTCGTTGCCGGCAATGGGATCACCTCCGGAGGAAGCATCATTGCATCCAATATCCAACTTCTTGGGACCACTACAGTGACCGGGGATGTGACATCCGCGAACGATCTGAATTTCAGCAATCTCACGGCAAGTGGGAACGTGAGCACAAACACACTCTCGTTCAATGGATTCCAAGGGAACAGCGCCTCGCTGACGGCGAGCTCGATCAATGCGCCTGGGGGCCTTCAATCTTTCAACGGCTACGACGGATCTCCTGCCACCCCTCCCTCCCCAGGCAACCCGGGCTCCCCAGGATACGGCCCCGGAGATGGCGCGAGTCTGACTTTGACGTCCACGGTCGCCGCCCTGGCGTTTGCGAATCCGAGCGATTCGCGAGCGGTCATCGGCTCGTCCACCTTCAATGGCGGCAATGCCGCGGCGAATACCGCATTCGCCGGAGGAAGCGGCGGCTCACTCAGTGTGACAGCCCCGGCCGGCATTTCGGTGGAAGTTCCCATCGTCGCCACCACCGGCGCCAATGGCAACTCGGTGACATCGGGCGGCACGGGGGGCAACGTAAGCCTTGTCTCGACGGCGGGACCAGTCAACGTGAGTTCCACCATCGACGTTTCTTCCAATGATCCTGTAAATCATGTCGTCAGCGCCTCCGGCGGAAAAATTACGTTGCAGAGCGGGTTGACGACGGGGAAGGCCATCGTCGTAACCAATTCGGGCGCGCTTCGATCGCTTCTGAACGCCGCCGCTCCGGGGCCGGGAGGATGCGTGCAGATCACCTCCGCTGGCGGCGATATCATTTTCAAGGGCACGGCCCAAGCAGATCGCGGCACGGTGTCGATGGTAAACAACGGCTGTGGAAAAATATACGCCAATGGAGTGATCAGCGCGGATATCGTGAAACTCGGCGCGCTGGGAGACAACGGCAAACTGATCATCGGCGGCGGAACGATCAGCGCGGATTCCACGATGAAACTTTATGCGGGAGGCAGCAATGGCACGCTCCTTTTCGTGGGGAATGTGACGCTCAGCGGTGGCACGAAAATCCTCGCGGCAAATACGGTGACTATCAACTCGGGGAAGGTAGTCACGGTGAATGGATCGATGGCGAGCGTGTATACGAATAACGGCAATTTCGTCGGTGGAAATGGCTCGAAGTCCAACCCCGGTTCGTTCTCGGGGCCCGGGGCTCCGACCGCGGCGACCATTCACGGGTTGTCGGGAGCGCCGGGTTTCTAAGCTGACGGCCCCGGCCGCGGCAGCAGTAATCAGTATTCAGTGGTCAGTAATCAGCCACTCCCCCCATTGCTCACTGCTCACTGCTCACTGATTACTGATTACTGATTACTGATTACTGATTACTGATTTTACTCTCGTGACGAAACTCTGTTTCGTCATGCCCTTGGGGAGGGAAACTCCGTTTCCCAGGCGGGAGTGTCTGCGGGTTGGAGTTCGGCGCGAAGGCAAGCAGCGCGCCTCGGCGGCGGATCCGCCCGCAGAGCGCCCCACTCCCCGCGAAGCGGAGTTTCGCCCGCAAGTGCGTGCCCAAACAGAATTTGGGCACGAGAGCCTGAAAATGCGCTTCGTCAATGTGGCCCTCTAGGCGCAAATGCGGCTTCGTCGTAAATATCAAAGGTAAAGGGAGCAAAATCCAGGTGTCCCTTTAATGGAATGATGACCTTTGATCTCGCCTTAATGATAAGTTTTGTCTCAGTAAGGACAGTGGCTCTTTTCGGGGGTTCGAGCCAGTCGACCGAGATGGGTATTGCCGCTCTACTGCGATTGTTCATCTCCATGATCTGGCCGCTGCTTGTCATTCTTATCTCCACCGAAAAGTCCCATCCCTTTTTGGGAGATGAAACCTCAATTGGATTGTACGGAACACCGTGATCGAAACGGAACGCGAAATACAAAGGTTTTCTTGGTTCGGGGAGGAAGACAAGAGCCGGATATGACCCTCCGGGGGCCGGCACCGCTGCAATCGCGGTTTTGAGAGTACAGATTAAGGCGAGCATTACTCGAGACGCACATATCAATACCCGAAAGCCAACTACCGTCATACTCAGTTTTTGGGTGGGCGTCTGCTCATGGTGGATTGGCGTAAAAGGGAAATCGACTCTCACGATAGCTGCACATAGCCGAATGCGAGCGTGACGACAAGGCGTCCCAGAGAGTCGACGCTCTTCCTTTCGCCATTCTTGTCGCCCCCGGCGTTAGATGAAATCGAGAGGGGAACGACGGTGTGTGCGCTCTCGTGCCCAAACTCTGTTTGGGCACGCACTTGAGGGCGAAACTCTGTTTCGGGGGGAGCGGGGCGCTCTGCGGGCGGATCCGTCAACCGGGCGCACTGCTCGCCCTCGCATCGAACTCCAACCCGCAGACACCCCCGCCTGGGAAACGGAGTTTCCCTCCCAATGGCATGACGAAACAGAGTTTCGTCACGAGGGCGAAATGGCTCGAAGTCCAACCCCGGTTCGTTCTCGGGGCCCGGGGCTCCGACAGCGGCTACCATCCACGGCCTCTCGGGAGCGCCAGGTTTCTAACGCGCGAATTCGGAGTCGGACCCGCAGACGCCCAGCCTGGGAAGCTGGAGCTTCCCTCCCAAGTGCGTGACGAAGCAGGAGCTTCGTTACGAGCTGCCCACTGATTACTGCCCACTGATTACTGATTACTGGCGCGCGCCCTCAGTATTACTTCGCGCGAAGCCAGGAGATGATATCCGCGGCGTCTTGCGGTTTAAGGAGCGTTTCCAGCCCATCGGGCATAAGGGAACGGCCCGTGGATTTCTCGGTGACGATGTCTGATCGCAAGACGGGGAAATCCACGCCGCCGGGCATGCGGAGCACGATGTTATTGCCGGTTTCGGCGGAGAGGATGCCGGAGAGTTCCACGCCGGACTTCAGCTTGATAGTGTGCGCCTGGTAGCGTTCTTCGACTGCAGCATTCGGGTCAAAGATGGAGATAAGCAGCCAATCGAACGGCTTGTCCGCGACCATGGCGAGATCGGGGCCCACTTCGTTGCCGTCTCCCTTGAGCCGGTGGCAAACGCCGCAGATTTGGCGGAAGAGCTCGTGGCCGTGCGCGGGCACGCCTTTCAATGAAGGAACGGAGTCGTAGCTAGCCACGACCTTCGCGCGGTCCGGAGTGCTCGGTTTGGGCAGCACGATGGCTGGAGCGGTGTTTTGCTTTGCCGCAGTATTCAGCTTCGCGAAGAGCGGGCTATCCGGCTGCAATGAGGACATGATGGCAAGCCGCATCTGGGGTTGCTCCCCTTCCCGTTCGGCCAGATCGGACAACGCGGCGGAGGCGCGCGGATCGCGAAAAGCGCCGAGGGTCAAGGCGCACTGATGGCGCACTGTGAAGGCCGGGTCGTGCGCGCAAGCTATCACTGCGGGTAACACCTCGTCTGGAGCCGCTGCGAAGCTTTCGCTGGCGCGCAAAGCCTGGACTCGCACAGCGGGATGCGGATCGAGGAGCGCGGCGCGGACCGTTTCCGGATCGATGGCTTGCAGAGTCACGAGGGACGCGAGGGCCTGGAGGCGGACTTTCGGATTGATTGCGCTGGCGGCGAGTTGACGAAGAGTCGGAACGGCATCGGTGGCATTGCGCTCATAGAGCAGGCGCTGGACGACATCACGCTGCCAGCCGCTGGAGCTATCAATCGCGGCTGCCAGGGCGGTGTTGTCCAGCTTATCGAGATCGGGAGTAGCGCGGAGTTTCGCGCCACTCGGGACGACGCGATAGATGCGGCCTTTGTCGGCGCCGGCGCGCACATCCAGGCGGCTGAGGGTTTCCGGGGCGATCCACTCGGGATGCTCAAGGACGAAGCGATAGAAATCAGCGACGTAGAGCGCGCCATCGGGGCCGGTCTTCAACATCACGGGGCGAAACCATTCATCGGTGCTCGCGAGGAATTCGGAGGTCTGCTCGTCATCCGCGCGATGGCTGGTAAAGGTGGCGCCATCGGGAACGAGCACTTCGCGGTGCACCACATTATGGACCGGCTCACAGGCGAAGACGCTGGCGGCGAAGTTCGGCCCAAACAGGTCGTCGCGATACGCGCACGGGCTGCATCCGCTGGTGACGTGGCCGAGCGCGCCCGGATCATTGAAGCGGATCGGCGCTTCGCTGATCGCGAAGACGCGCGTGGGATCGGGATAGTTGGCCAGCGTTTGCTTCACGGTCTTCACCGCGAGCTTGGGGTTTCGACGGAGATAGGCGTCTTCCAGGGTATAGTGCCAGAGCCACGCGGAGTTATAATTGCCGAACCAATTACCCCAGTCATCGCGGCGGCGTCCGTATTGCGTGGAACCGCTCTCGGGCTCGAACTGGCCGGTGTCGGGGCGGAAGCGGAAGTCGCGTCCGCTAATGCTAATGCCATTGACCGTGCCGCCGCTATCGCCGTTCGCGCCATAGAGCCAGCCGTCGAGACCCCAGTCGAAACCATTGAGGCGGTGCTGCTGATTGCCGGGGCGGAAGCCGGTGAAAAGCACGCGGGGCTTGCCGGCCTTGCCGTGGCCATCGGTGTCGGGGACGAAGAGGATATCCGGCGCGCAAGCGATGAGCACGCCATCGCGCCAGGGCATGATGCCGGTGGGAAATGGCAGCCCTTCCATGAAGGTAATCGCCTTGTCGTAGTGGCCGTCGCCATGGCTATCCGTCAGGATCTTTACTACTCCGCCGGGCTTTCCGTTGCCATCCATGCCGAGAGGATAATCCGGCATCTCCAACACCCAGAGGCGGCCTTTCGCGTCCCACTCGAAGGCCACGGGACTTTCGATGAGCGGTTCCGCGGCGACGAGTTCGACATTGAAGCCGGAGCGCGGGCGCATCGTCGTGAGCGACTCCGCGGGAGATTTCGGCGGCGGCATATCGAACGCGATCAACTCATTGAAAGGGCGGCTCAAGACGTTGGCCTCGAGTTTGAATGTATCCTCATTCTGCCAGACAGCGCGGCCTTCGTGAAACCAGCCGCCGTAGTTGCGTCCATCTTTTACGAAAGGCAGCACTTTCGCTGTGGCCACATCGGTCGCCGCAGGGCCGCGCGCCACGAGATGAGGCCAGCCGCGCTTCCAGCCAAGCCGGGCTTTGACCGTGCCGGCCCATAGGTAGATGGCGAAGCCGGAGTCGTTCGACTGGAATACGTCATCGAAGCCATCACCATTGAGATCCACGAACCGCAGGCCATTGTCGCGACCGTTGGCGTCGAGCACCGAGCAATCCGGCGGAAGCGCGAAGTCGGCGGCCTTCCATCGCGCGTCTTTTGCGTCCCACGTGTAGATATCGCGATTGGCGAGCAATTCGCACACGCCGTCGCCATCGAAGTCGCGGAGGAGCCGGCCCTTTTCGGGCACGTCTGAAAGGCCCGCGGTGAGCGCCTCGTCGCTGCTCCACTGGTCGTCTTTCCATGTCCACGCGCCCTGTTTCGCCACGGCGGAGGCTGCGTTTCCACGCACGATTCCAAACTTCGTCTCGCCGACAGCGAATGGCGTCGGAGATTCCAGCCATCGTTGTTCCTTCGGCTGCCACGCGCGCGTGACCTGCTGACCCGGCGTTCCAATGACGACGTCCATGAAGCCATCGCCATCCACGTCCACTAATCGCACACCAGCATCGGTTCCATTAGCCGTGCGGAGCGAATGGCCGCCGAGGGCATTCTTTTCCAGGCGAGCGAGCGCCTCGGGAAAATTGAGGAACTTCACCTTTGAGCCATAAGTCTTCTGCGCGTAGTCGATGAACTCCACCCACTGTTGCGGGGAACTCCAGCCGTAGGGATGAAAGACGGCGGTGAAGACGCCCTGCGCCTTGACCACATGATCCAACGCGGCTTTCCAATCTTCCAGCAATGCGGGCGATGCCATTCCCGAGATATTGAAGGACTCCCAATCGCTGGGAACGATGCACGGAAACTCCCAGCACGACTTATCGATGACATAGGGGTAGGGATAGTCGCCGATGAATCCCGCGTAGCGATCGAACGTCAGCTTCATCGGAGGCCGCAGCGTTTTCGGATGATACTTCAGGAAGCGCTCGCCGGGGGGCAGCGTGAAGATGGATGAATCGATAGCCAGACTGTTGCCTCGCTCGCTCACGCGATTGAATATCTCGGAAAAGAAACGCGGGCTGGAGGAATTCATCGAATCACAGCACGGCATGCGAAAGGCGACGGGGTGATTGCCAGGGATGGTGGAAAGGAGATCCACGCTGCCATGATAAGTGCGGGCGGCTTCGTCAAACGTGAGCTTGCCAAGGAACGGGCACGGGTGCGTGAGCGTGTGGCTTTCGATGGAGAGGCCTTCCTTCAGCCACGCCGCCAACTGCGGATTGGAAGGCGTGACCGTATTTGTCATGATGCTGATCGGCGCATGGCCGTCGATCTGTTTCAGGCGATCGATGATCGGTCGGAGAAACGCTTCGTGTTTGGCGATCGAAGGATCGCGGAGGTCATCGATGGCGAGAATGACCACGGCTTCGACGCCCGACTCGCCCACCCATTGCGGCGTGACCAGCTTCGCCGAATTCGGGGTGGGCCAATAAGGGGAAGGATCGTCGAGAAAAGTGAGACGATTCGCATCAACGGCAAATGCCGAGGACGCGACCAAGGCAAGGAGAAAACCAGGAAGCGATTTCATGGGAACGTGCGTAGGGGGAAATCGGCGAAAAACACGCCGAGGAACGATCATCCTGATTCAACGACGGAATCGAGCAATCCTTAGTTTCAAAGAATAGGTCCTATAAGACCCATGGGACCTATACGACCTATCGGGCGCCGAGCGCGAAATACCGCGCCCCTCGTGACGAAGCTCCGAGGCGGCGGCGCCCGGGACCGAGGGGGCGGCGCACGGGACAAATGGCGGCAGGTGACTTCGGGCGAGAAGCGGCAGCAGGAGAATGGGCGAGCCCTGCTTCGTCACGCAATTGTCTTGGATGCTCCAGCATCCCCGGGCGGGGTGTCTTCGGGTCCGCCGCCATCCGAGCACGAAATGCGCGCTAGGCGCCCGCGCGGCCCGCGGCTTCCGAAGAGGCCGCGCTGACTTGCGCGCTGACTTGCGCGCTGACTTGCGCGCGGAATGCGCCGGGTGGCAGCCCGGTGAGGCGTCGGAAATGCCGTGTGAAAGCGCTTTGGTCGCAGAAGCCGGTGGCGAGCGCGATCCCCGCGAGGGTTTCGCGCGTGGTGGCGAGCAGGTGGAGCGATTCATCAATACGCGCCTTCATGACGAGCTGGCTCGGAGTGAGATGAAAAAGCCTCTGCACGAGATGGCTGAAGTGGGTCGAGGACAGGCCGCTAAGCTTCGCCAGTTCCTCGATGCCGGGAGGATCGGCGAGCCGCGTGTAAAGGATATCCAGCGCATTCGCGAGCTCCGGGAAACCGCGGGTCGCCGCGCCGCGGGCGGAAGTTTCCACATCGCGGGAAATCCCCATGATCGCGGAGACCCGGCCGGTGATGCGATCGCCAACGGGGTACTTGTTCGTGAGGCACCATCCTCGCCGCCGGTCCGGATAGAGGTGCAATTCGAGCTGATCGAGAACGGCTTTTCCCGACGCAAGCACACGCTGATCCTGGCGTTCGTAACGCGGCGCCAGCGCCGCCGGAAAGATGTCCGAGGGACGTTTCCCGATCACCGCCGCCTTGCTGCCAGCGCCACACCGCTCGGCGAGCGCTTTATTGACGCTCAGATAACGGCCCGCCCGGTCTTTAATGAAGAAGACGACATTCGGGAGATCATCGAAGAGCCGCTCGAACGGCAGGGCGAGATCCGCGCCCCGCAACGCGAGATGCGCGAGCATGCCGGGCAGGCCCGAGTGACCGTCGGACTGAGGGCGGGGAGACATTTAGACAGCGATCATGCGCCAGCGCCGCGCAACCTTCACCTCAAAAAGCGCGCGGCCCGTCTCTCCGGGCGTGATTAAATGTGATGCATCGCAATGCTTTCGATCGATCCGGATGAGCCTGTGGCAAGTCAACCACGCGTCGAAACCTCGCGCGAAGCGCCCCAAAAAGCTCTCTGTCATGTTGAGCATAGCGAAAGGGAGTTTTGCGACCTGAACGAAGTCGAAACACCTCCGAGGCGGTGGCGCACGGGACAAATGGCGGCAGGTGCCTTTCGGGCGAGCAATATCCGGTCTGCGGGCCAGTCGTCGCCACGGAACAGATACCCTCAAATAACCAAGCCTCGAACGCCCGGAGTAGAAGCAGACTCACCCTCTTTCTACCCATATCGATCCGGCGAGAGCAGACGGATATCGAAGCGAGGCGGCTCGCCATCGGAAATCTGCCCGACCAGAGCGCCCGTCACTGGCGCCAAACTCAAACCCATCATGGAGTGGCCGGTGGCGACGATGAGATTCGGCGCGGCGGCGGAGCGGCCAATGTAGGGCAACCCATCGGGCGAGCATGGGCGCAGGCCCTGCCACGGCGGAATGCCATCGAAATGGGAGCGCTCAAATTTTGGAAAATACCGAGGGACGGCCTTCAGGATGCCTTCCACGCGGCGCTGGGAGATGCGTTCGTTCAGTCCGGCGATCTCCATCGTGCCGCCGACGCGCAGCGCTCCATCCATCGGTGTGACGGCGACGCGCGCCTCGACGAAGATCGAGCAAATCCGCGGCAACTCGACCGGCGCTGGAAGGGTGACGCTATAGCCTTTGCCGGCCTGCATCGGCAGCCGCAGGCCGATATCACGCACGAGGCCCGGCGACCACGCGCCAGCGGCGAGAATGAATTCATCGCCAGCAATCTCGCCTTGGGATGTTTGGACAGCGGCGAGACGCGAGCCGTCGCGGCGCCAGCCGGTGGCATCGGCGCCGAAGAGCAATTCGCCGCCCGCCGCGAGCACCCGGCGCTCCATCACGGCGATATAACGTTCGGGGCGGAGATGGCAGTCCTTCGGAAAATAAACGGCGCCGGCGATGTCCATCGTGACACCGGGATCGAGCGCGGCTGCCTGCCGCGCATCCAGCACTTCCGCGGGGACGCCCAATACGCGGGCGCGCTCCGCCATGAGGGCTTCTTCGTGAAGAGCGCGCGGCGTCTTGCAGAGCATCAGCAGGCCATTTTGCGCGAGGCCGAATTCTTCGCCTCCGGCGGCGAGCTGCGCATAGGCTTCGCGGCTCGCGAAGTGGAGCTCGCGCAGAAGCGGCGCTGCGCGTTCGACTTGCTCGCGGGTGCTCGCTTTCCAAAAGCGGAAGGCCCACGTGAGCAGATCCCAGCTCACGCGAGGTTTGATGTAAAACGGCGATTCCGGATTCCACATCCACTTCAGCCCGAGCGCAACCATGCCCGGCGCGGCGAGCGGAGTGAAGTGGCTCGGCACGACCATGCCGGCATTGCCAAGAGACGCGCCACGCTGGCGTGGGGCGCGCTCGATGACCGTGACGCGATGCCCGCGGCGGGCGCATTCCGCCGCCGCGCTCAGGCCGATGAGGCCGCCGCCGATAATGACAACGCGCTTGCTCACCGGAGGCCGAAGCAAAACGGATCGCTCTCATCCAGGAGCAGCGTCGCATCCGCCGTGATATACGCCGAGCCCGTAATCGTAGGCGCGATGATCCCCTGCTCCCGATCCAGCCAGCGGAAGCTTCCGCCAAACGCGCTGCCGACGATGCTCTCCTGCACCCACGGTTCTCCTTCCTCGAGCAGGCCATCCGCCGCGAGGCATGCAAGCTTGGCGCTGGTTCCCGTGCCGCATGGCGAACGGTCATAGGCGCCGCCGGGACAAAGAACGAAATTTCGCGAATCCCTCCCAGCCGTGATGGAGGCGCCAAAGAGTTCGACGTGATCGACCTCGGGAAAGCCCTGCGCATTCACTGCCTGCCGGATCATCCCGGCCTCCTCGGTGAGCCGATCGATATCGGCAGGGCCGAAATTTTCGTCATAGCGGTTCACCAGGAAGAACCAGTTTCCGCCCCAGGCCACATCTCCGGTGACGACGCCGAGTCCCGGGACTTCCACGCGCGCGTCTTTGACTTTGCGAAAGCTGGGCACATTCCGCACCGACACTGCCGCGCCGCCATGCCACATCGCCTCGATGACGCCGACTGATGTCTCGATCCGCAGCAATCCGGGCTTGATGCGACCGAGATGAGCCAGCGTGACAACAAGCCCGATCGTGCCGTGTCCGCACATGCCGAGCACGCCGATGTTGTTGAAGAAAATCACGCCCGCCGCACAAGTCTGATCGCCCGGTTCGCACAGCATCGCGCCCACCAGGACATCGCTTCCGCGCGGTTCATTGACCACTGCGGCTCGAAAATCGTCGTGACGATCACGGAAGACTGCGAGTTGATCGGCGACGCTCCCGCGTCCGAGATCTGGTCCGCCCGCGATCACCACACGCGTTGGTTCTCCCCCAGTGTGCGAGTCGATCACTTGAACGCGTTTCACGGCATGCTCCCTAGTGACATTCGCCTCCAAAGACGCAGCGTCCTTCTCACACCGCGTGCCGCCTGTAACTTCGGATTTAATCATTTTCGCCGTGGAGCTTTTCGGGAATGGCCGCCCGCCATCAGCCCCTCGATTTCATCGGGTTCTATTGGGATGTCCGCCATGAGATCCACCGGTCCCGCATCGGTAACGAGAATGATATTCTCGAGACGGATGCCCATCTTCTCCTCGCGAATGTAAATCGCGGGCTCGCAAGTCATCACCCAGCCCGCCTGGATCGGTTCTCCTATGCCGGCAACATCATGGACATCGAGGCCGATGGGATGACCGACGCCGTGCATGAAATACTTTTTCAGCGCGGTCTTATCCGGGCCTTGCTTCTTCACTTCCGACATCTTGAGGAGCTTGAGATCCACGAGTTCCTTTTCGGTGAATTCGTCCGCCGCCTTTTTCCAATCGCGCGGGAGCAAGCCGGGCTTCAGCAACGCCGCGCATTGCCGGAAAATGCGAAGCACGGCCTCGTACACCTGCCGCTGGCGCTTCGTAAACCTGCCGTTCACCGGGATCGTGCGTGTGAGATCGGAGTTGTAGTTCGCGTACGTCGAGGCCACATCGAGCAGCAGCATCTCGCCGTCTCGGCACAATGCATCGTTCTGAACGTAGTGGAGCGCGCACGCATTCTCGCCGGAGGCGATGATCGGCGAGTAGGCAAATCGCCCGCTTTGCCGGATAAACTCATGCGCGAACTCCGCTTCCACTTCCATCTCCGTGACGCCCGGCTTCACGAAGCGCGCCACGCGTTCAAATCCATCTTTGCTGATCGCATTGGCGTGACGGATCAGCAGGATTTCCGCTTCGGATTTCACAGGGCGCAACCGATGCAGCAGCCGGGCAAGCCTATGGTATTCGTGCAGCGGAAAACGGCTCCTCGTTTCACGGACGAAGCGCGCTTCGCGGGTCTCGACCTCAATGGTCGCGCGGCTGTGCTCGTTGGAATTCAGATACACGCCATCGGCCTCGCACATCAGCGCATGGAAGATCGCGGGAAATTCGGAAAGCCACTCGATCCGCTCGATGCCCGTGCGCTTCCGCGCCTCTTCCTTGCTGAGTTTGCGGCCTTCCCATGTTTCCATCAGCGGCGTCGCTTCGCGCAGAAAAAGGATCTCGCGGTTGCGCGGTTCGTGGGCCTCCGGAAAGAGGATGAGCAGGCTCTCCTCCTGCTCCACACCGGTCAGGTAAAACAGGTCCGAGTTCGCGCGATGAAGGAGCGTTCCATCGGCATTCGTCGGGAGGACGTCATTGCTGTTCACCACGGCGAGCGCCTTTGGCAGCAGCAACGCCGCGAGGCGGCGGCGATTTTCTATGAAGAGGGAGGGCTGGATCGGTGGGTAGCGCATGACGGGCAGTATGACGCGGATCAGCGACGACGGGGAGTCTGCGGAGCGGCAGCGATGCCATCGTGAATGATCTTCAGCACGGCCTCGCGTTCGGCGCCGGCGAGGGGCAGCCTGGGCGCGCGCGTCCATTCCCGCCCGAGCCCGGCTTCCTGCACGCAGAGCTTGATGTACTGCACGAACTTCACGTGAATATCGAGATGCAGGAGCGGCGTGAACCAGCGGTAAATTTCGAGCGCCTTCGCCCACTCGCCCGCCTGCATCAGATCCCATAGATACTGATTCTGCGCTGGAAAAGCGATGCCCGTGCCAGCCACCCAGCCATCGATGCCCAGCACCGCGGATTCGAGAACGAGGTCATCCACTCCGGTGAAAATCGCATATCGATCGCCAACCAGATTGCGCAGATCCGTAATGCGTCGCGTGTTCCCTGTGCTCTCTTTCAGCGCCACGAAATTCTTCACGTCGGCGAGTTGCGCAAACATTTCTGGAGTCACGTCGTTCCCGTAGGGGATAGGGTTGTTATAGAGCATGATCGGGAGGCCGGTGGCGTTTGCAACCGCGCGGAAATGCGCCAGCGTCTCGGCGGGATCGGGCGTCTTGTAGATCATCGCGGGCATGAGCATGAAGCCGTCGATGCCCGCCGCCTCGCCATCACGCACATAGCGGCAGGCCTCGGCGCAACTGGTCTCGGCCACGCCGCTCAGCAGGGGCACGCGCCCCTTCACTGCAGCAATCATCTCCCGCATCACCAGCCGCTTTTCCTCCGCGGTGAGCATTTGATTCTCGCCCAGCGAACCCAACACGATGAGACCGGTGATCCCGCTTTCGATCAGCGCCTCCGCGTGCCTCGCGGTGGCTGCGAGATCAAGCGAGCCGTCTTCGTGCATCTGCGTGGTAATGGCTGGAAAAACACCAGTCCAAAGATGTTTGCCGTAATGAGCAGGAGTTTGAGTAGTCATCGGATGGGATGAGACACTATCCGAAGCGCCCACCCTGATCTTGTCGAAAAAAGGAGTTCAAGCGCAAAGAAACAAACCATTCTCACCGGGATCGCCATTTTTTCATCGCGCGATTGGAGCACGCGTAACTTGGGGAATTAAATGTGGGCATCGCAATGCTCTCGTTTGTTCCGAATGAGCCCGTGCCAAGTCAGCTGCGCGTCGAAGCCTCGCGCGAAGCGCCCCAAAAAGCTTCTGTCATCCTGAACGCAGTGACGGGAGTTCAACGACTGGCACGGAGTTGAAGGACCTCTAATATCCGGTCTGCGGGCCAGCCGTCGCTCCGGAATAGACACCCTCGAATTCCACCAGCAGGATTTCAGTGGACCTCGCTCTTGCCAAAAGCTTCGATCATCAGCGGCACAGTCGTCAGGGCTCCGATGGCGGTCAAAATGACACCCGCGGTTTCACGTTGCTGATCGGTCAGTCGTTTCGCAATGAGCAGGGCCAGCCCTGCGCCCAACATGCCGCGAGTCGCGGCAATGAGCATCAATTCAGGAAATGTAAGCGTCGTGGTTCTCATGATTTCTTACTCGCTTGGATCTTCCAAACGTCTCCCCTGCCCTTTCATCGCCGCTCCAAGCCTGCGTGGTTGCACCCGCCCAAGCGCCTGACTGAATGGACTCTGCGCCTCCCATCCCCGGCAATCCCTCGAAGCCAGTGATTGCATCCCGCCATCGCACCTCGTAGTGTCATCGCCATGAGCGAAATCGAAACTGAAAGCCAGGAAACGACCCTTTGGAGTGGTTCTGTGTCGCATTGGCACTACGCGGGCAAGTGGCTCGCCGTCATTCTTCTTCTGGGCGCACTGGCGGCTACATTCTTCATTCCTTTCTCCGAAGATCCGACCATCGTGTGGAGCATCCGGGGCGGATTGGCACTAGTGGCCTTGGTCATGTACATCTGGATCGATCTCGATCGCCGAAGCCACAAATACACGGTCACCAATAAACGAGTAAGCGTGGAATACGGCATCATCTCGAAGACCTCCAATGAACTGAGAATCCAGGATATCCGGAGCATCAATCTGACGACTAAAGGTTTGGCCGGTCTCGCGGGAATTGGACGTGTCGAATTCTCCACCGCCGCCAAGGATGATGCCGACGTCATCTTCTGGAATACGCCGGGCGCCGAAAAAGTCCGCGACATGGTGCGCGGGCTGCAGGGATAAGCGGCATTCCTTTCGCGATCCCGCTTCCCTCCAAGTCCGCCACTGAACCGCAAATCGCCTTGGTAACGATCGGAACAAAGAGAGGCAGACGAATTACGTTTTCCTAATGCGTCTTTGCGTTCTCTGTGTTCTTTGTGTTCTTTGCGGTTAAAAAATCTCCCAGGAATTGTTTAACCGCAAAGAACACAGAGAGCACAAAGATAGGATATGTTGGAGGAGTATAAAAACATAGTCCTGAGGCAGGAGGGAAGCGCTACGGACTCCGTAAGGAGCATCATGAAGCACATCGTAGCGGCCGTCGATGACTCTATAAAGGCCCCTGTGATCGAAAGCATCAAACCGGATGAGTCCACCGGAAAAGTAACGATCAGGATAAAATTGATCGCGGACTTTGATAATGTCAGGAGTTTCACAACGGCGGTGGAAATACTCGCCGAAGTTTGGGGGGTGAGGCTGACACGAGAAGATCGCCAAACGGACGACGGAATGGATGGAGGCGGCATCCCAAAAACGGCGGATATCGGACCGCCAAAGGGACCGCCCAAAGGTCCCATCATTTTGAGCGAGCACGCTGAATTGCCCGAATCGAAGGATGATGAATATTTGCTGGCGGGAGCGGGATTTGAGGAACGAGACGAAGTGGACGCGTGGCGGCAGGAAGAAGGCCACTGAGCATGGGCGAAGGATAAAGACGATTGGAGGATTGCCGCGCAGCGTTCGGCATTTCATGATTCGCTCTCTCACAAGTCCAATCACCCCACCCATGACCTCACCGATCTCCACTGCCTTTCCCGCCGAGCGCATCCTCCTTGGACCTGGTCCCAGCCCCGTTCCGCAACGCGTGCTCCGCGCTCTCGGCGCTCCGACGCTCGGCCATCTCGATCCGCAATATCTCGCGATCATGGACGAGACTTGCGCCCGTCTCCGCGAAATTTTCCAGACGAAAAATGCGCTCACGTTTCCCGTCAGCGGCACCGGCATGGCGGGCATGGAATGCGTGGCCGTCAATCTCATCGAACCCGGGGACGAGGTCATCGTGTGCATCAATGGCGTCTTCGGCCTGCGCATGAAAGATGTAATGGAGCGCTGCGGCGCCACCGTTCACACAGTCGAAGCCGCATGGGGCGACGTCATCGCGCTGGAGCAGGTCAGCGCCGCGCTGGCCCAGCATCCCAAGGCAAAACTCGTCGGCATCGTCCACGCCGAGACGAGCACCGGGGCGCACCAGCCGCTCGAAGGCTTCGCCGACCTGGCGCATCAGCACGGCGCGCTGCTCGCCGTGGACGCCGTGACCAGCCTGGGCGGCCACGAACTGCGTGTGGACGATTGGGGCATCGACGCCATTTACAGCGGCACACAGAAATGCCTGAGTTGCCCTCCCGGCCTTTCGCCAGTCAGCTTCGGCGAGCGCGCGCTGGCGTGCATGGATGCGCGAAAGACCAAGGTGCAGTCGTGGTATCTGGATGTCTCCATGCTGCGGAAATACTACACCGGAGGTGGAGGAGGCGGCCGCGTTTATCATCACACCGCGCCCATCAATATGACCTACGCTCTGCACGAAGCGCTCGGCATCGTGCTGGAGGAAGGACTCGAAAATCGCATCGCACGGCACGAGCAAATGCACAAGCGCTTGCGTGCGGGCCTCGAAGCAATGGGCATCACCTACATTCCAAAGCGCTCACTGCATTCCCTGAACTGCGTCGGGATTCCCGCCGGCGACGATGATGCAGGTACGCGCAAACGGCTGCTGGAAGAATACGGCATCGAAATCGGAGGCGGGCTCGGCGTCATGGCCGGAAAAGCATGGCGCATCGGTCTCATGGGCCACGGAGCAACGGTCCGCAATGTGGATCTCCTGCTCGCAGCGCTAAAGGAGATCCTGCGGTAACTCCACTACTCCACTACTCCACTACTCCACCACTCCACCACTCCTCTCCTCCGCCACCCTCCGCTCCCCCTCCCCCCATGTCCGCAGCCGTGCTCCAGCGCCTCGCGGCCACGATGCCGCCCGGGCGGTTTCTCCAACGCCCCGAACACCTCGCTGCTTACGAAAGCGACGGCTTGACGGCCTTCCGCGCGCGCCCGGCCGCGGTGGTGATTCCCGAAACGCAGGAGGAGGTGATCGCTCTTGTCCGCTTCTGCAATGCGGAGCGGTTGGCCTTCGTGGCGCGCGGCAGCGGCACGAGCCTCTCGGGCGGCTCCCTGCCAGTGGCCGGGGGAATTGTCATCGCGCTAAACCGGCTGAATCGCATCCTGAAACTCGATCCGGCACAGCGTCTCGCCGTAGTCGAACCGGGCGTCGTGAACCTGGACGTCACGCAGGCCGCGATGGCGCACGGATTACACTACGCGCCCGATCCCTCCAGCCAATCCATCTGCACCATCGGCGGCAATGTCGCGTTCAACTCCGGCGGAGCGCATTGCCTGAAATACGGGATGACGTCCAACCATATGCTGGGCATCAAGGCCGTGCTCGCCACGGGCGAGGTGGTCGAGTGGGGCGGACCCAGCCGCGAATCCGTGGGACCGGACTGGTGCGGACTCTTCACGGGCAACGAGGGACTCTTCGGCGTGGCTCTCGAAATCACGCTGCAACTCCTGCCCCGCGCGGAATGTTTTCACACGGTGCTCGCGGGTTACCATACGCTGGAGCAGGCCGGCGATGCCGTCTCCGCGGTGATTGCGAGCGGCCTCCTCCCGGGGGCGATCGAAATCATGGACGCCCTCGCGCTCGAAGCAGCCGTGGCTGCCGTGCATGCGGAGTATCCGCCCAATTGCGAAGCGGTGCTCATCGTGGAACTCGAAGGCCCGCGCGAAGTGGTCGCCGCCGATCGCGAACGACTTGACCAGATCATCGCCGCCAGCCAGCCCGTGGAAGCCCGCCCCGCGCGCGATGCCGAGGAACGCACCGCGATCTGGAAAGGCCGCAAGAGCGCCTTCAGCGCCGTGGGCCGTTTGTCGCCGGATTTCATCGTGCAGGATGGAGTCGTCCCGCGCCGCCGCCTGGGCGAAGCGCTCCGCCGCATCGGCGGGATGTCGCGCGAAGCGGGAGTGCGTGTGGCCAATGTCTTCCACGCGGGCGATGGCAATCTGCATCCGCTCATCCTCTTCAATGGGCGCGAAGAAGGCGCGTTGCAGCGCGCGGAAGCGCTGGCCGGGCGCATCCTGAAAATGTGCGTGGAGATGGGCGGCTCGATCACGGGAGAGCATGGGATCGGCGTCGAAAAACGTGACTACCTGCCCACGATGTTCTCCGCCGATGAGATCGATTGCATGAGCCGCATTCGAGCCGCATTCGATCCCCTCGGCATCGCCAATCCCGGCAAAATGTTTCCCGTGTCCGAAGCGCCGGCGCTGCAACATCATGGCCTGCATCCGCTGGAAAAAGCGGGCATCATTTCCCGCGAATGAGCGCCGTCCTCACTCCGGCATCGTTTGACGAACTCGCCGAAGCGGTTCGCTCGACGCCGCGACTGCTCGCCATCGGCGCAGGCACAAAGCCGCGACTTTCCAGCGTGGATGCAGTAAAGCTTTCCACCGCCAAACTCAGCGGCATCAGCGAATACGATCCCAGCGAATTCACCTTCACCACGGCGGCCGGAACTCCAGTGCGTGAAATCGCCGCCGCCCTCGCGGAGCGCGGGCAGTATCTGCCCTTCGATCCCATGCTGATGGACGCCGGCTCCACGCTCGGCGGCGCCGTGGCCTCCGGACTCAGCGGACCGGGACGCTTCCGCTTCGGCGGTTTGCGCGATTTCATCCTCGGCGTGCGTTTCGTGGACGGCACAGGACGGCTGCTGCGAATGGGCGGGAAAGTCGTGAAGAACGCCGCCGGATTCGATCTGCCGAAATTCTTCGTGGGCAGCCTCGGCCGCTTCGGAGTGCTGGCGGAGATCACCTTCAAAGTCTTCCCGCGTCCCGCGTCCGCGCTCACACTCAGGCTGGCCGCCGGGACGCTGGACACCGCAGTCCAGATCCTCACTGAAGCGGCAAACTCAAGGTTTGAATTCGACGCCATCGACATCGCCCCCGATGAACCTGGCGTGCTCGCACGACTCGCCGCACCCGCCGAAGCGCTTGATCCACTCATCCGCGAAGTCTTCGCGCGCTGGCCGGGGGAAGCGCTTTCCGAGAGCGCTGCGGAAACCACATGGGCCCGCTTGCGCGAGTTTCATTGGAGCGATCCAAACACGCCGTTGATCAAAGTAGCGCTATCCCCCGCCGCAGTCGTGCCTCTAGGACAGGCGGCGCAATCACTCGAAAGCACACGAATGCATCTCAGCGCCGGCGGAAACGTGGCCTACATCTCACTAGGCGCAACGGAGCAAGCCACCGAGCTTGACGAACGCCTACAAAAGCTGAGCCTCTCCGCCATGTCCTTACGAGGCCGCGCTCCCCTCTGGCTCGGAGCGCATCCACGCCCTGCGATTGCGCAAGCCGTCAAGCAAGCCCTCGACCCCACTAACCGATTCCCCACCCTCGACAACTAATGCATCGCCATGTTTTCGATCGATCCGAAAGAACCTTTGGCAAGTCAATCCAACGCGCCGAACCATCGCGCGAAGCGCCCCAAAAAGCTTCTGTCATCCTGAGCGAAATGAGGGGAGTTTTACGACCCGAATGAAGTCGAAGGACCTCTAATATCCGGTCTGCGGGCCAGTCGCCGCTTCGGAATAGACACCCTCGAATAACAAAGCGTCGAACGCCCGCATTGCAAGCAGGCTCGCCCTGTACCACTTTTAATCACACCCAGATGTTACATAACATCCCCACCGAAACCCTCGGTCCCCTCGGAGCCCCCATGACTCACGCAGTCGAGACCTGCGTACATTGCGGCTTCTGTCTCGCCGCGTGCCCAACCTATCGCGAACTAGGCCAGGAGATGGACACTCCGCGCGGCCGTATTGTGCTGATGAAGGAAGTCCTCGAAGGCACACTCCCGCTCGCCGCCGCGCAACCCCATGTGGACCGCTGCCTCGGCTGCCTCGCGTGTGAACCCGCCTGCCCGAGCGGCGTGCCCTATCGCGATCTCATCAGCCCATTCCGCGCCGTGATGCAGTCAAAGATCCAGCGGTCCCTTGGCGAAAAACTGCGTCGCATGATCGCCGCGCAAACAATCCCCTTCCCCATGCGATTCCGCCTCGCGGCATGGCTGGGAGGCATTGGAAAAATGCTCCGTCCGCTCGTGCCATCGCGTCTCCGGCCAATGCTCGACTTGATTCCCGTCCACATCCCTCCGGCACAGCGCTGGCCCGCGGTAACGCCAGCCTACGGCGAACGCCGCGCCCGCGTCGCCTTGCTCACCGGCTGCGCGCAGCGCGTGCTCGATCCCGACATCAATACGGCCACGATCGATGTGCTCACGCGCAATGGCGTGGAGGTGGTTGTCCCCGAAGGTCAGGGCTGCTGCGGAGGCCTCGCATGGCACACCGGAGACCTCCGGGACGCCCAGGCATTTGCTGTGCGCAATCTCGACGCGTTTCCACCCGACGTGGACGCGATCCTAACGAATGCCGCCGGCTGCGGCTCCGCCATGCACGAGTATCACCTCGTGCTCCGGGGCACGCCGGATGAAGCGCGCGCCGAGGCATTCCGCAAACGCGTGCTGGATGTGAGTGTCTTTCTCCGGCGACTCGGTTTGCGCGAGCAACCAACACGCGCCGGACGCCCACTGAAGATCGCCTATCACGATGCCTGCCATCTCGCCAATGCGCAGGGCGTCCGCCGCGAGCCGCGCGATCTTCTGCGCAGCATTCCCGGCGTGGAGCTTTGTGAACTGGCCGATGCACAAATCTGCTGCGGCAGCGCCGGCACCTATAACATCGACCAACCGGAGATCGCAGACTCACTTGGCGAGAAAAGAGCAAGGGCAGTCATCGCCACTGGCGCCAAGGTTGTTGCCTCGGGAAACATAGGTTGTCTTACCCAACTGCGCGCGCACCTCACGAAGCTCGATTCACCGATTCAAGTCCGCCACACGATGCAAGTGCTGCGTGACGCTTATACTGACACATTTAATTGTAATCAAAAGCCCCCACTCCTGCTCTGACGTCTCGAAAGCATTGACAATTCCAGATACTTTTCCACGCTCACCAAAATGAAAACTCTCTTGTTCTCCCTTATTACTTGCCTCGCCGTATCATCCGCCGCCCTTGCTCTCGATACGACCAAGGGCTTTCAGACCGCCAACATAGCTCTCTATCAACCGAACGATGTCTTGCAGGCGCGCACCCGCAGCGTCGAAGACCTCGCAGCCTACATCAAACAAATCCAGGCCGTCTGCACCGAGTTCTACGCGAATGATACCAAGCCGGAGAACCTTCACATCGTGGTGGCTGTTCGTCCAGGCAAGCGTTCCCGGGTTTGGTTCATTTCTTCGACGGCGCCGAACGACGCTTCCCGCGATCCGCTGCGCAAGAAGCTCGAAGCGATTCCGCCCTGCGACGCGCATGGCGGCCCGATAGCGTTCACGATCTCTGCCGCGCTAGCCGGCGGCGCCGGCAAAATTTTCACGGGTGAAGACAAGGACTTCTCGCCGCCAATTCCAAAAGAATGGAGCGACGCCAAAATCGGCAAAAACAGCGGCCCCGTGCCGGACTGCTACCTCGACATTGTCTGGCCCGATAAGTGATGAGTTCGCAAAGGCCGCGCGGCTGCAATGCATCGGACTCTCAAAGGAAAAATTCTGCACTCGAGCGCAACTCACGCCCCGTCGCGGTGTTTGCCACTTAGTTCGTAAAAAGTAGCGTTCAGAAAATAATTCAAACTTTTCTATTGACCTACTTAGATCGCGGGCCTATTAAGCACTACATCCACCACCGATGACCTCGTTAAGAACATATTCGATTCAGCCACAAACAACCTCACGGTTGCGTTGTGCGGATATGTCCGTGCGCTTCGCAAAGTCCGAAGCGAAACCCGAAGGCGGTTTCGTCGCCCAGGCCGCCAATGTGTGGCCGAGTTTCGGAATCATAACGCGCAAAGAGGGGTATCAATCCCTTACGAAGGAGGCAGGCAGGTAGTTCAAGATCTTACACAGATCATCGATTTTTCGAGAACCCTGCTCGCCCGCAAAGCAAGCAGGGTTCTTCGTTTTCCGGCATCAGTCCTTTTCCAATCGCGGCCCATGGTCGCTCCAACTAGAACTACCACTATCGAATAACACATTTAAACCCCAACGTGGGCGATAAAAGCCCCGCCGCCAGCAGCAACTGACGACGAGGTGGAACGCCCGGCGCGGCAGCGCCACTCCTGCAAAACGCGGAGCGGATACTGCATAGCCGCCGGAGCGGCCATCGATCACCAATCCAGATAAGTCCCTAGCGGAGACGCCTGTGAGTGAGTAACCGGCTAAACGGTGACATCTCGCGGAGCCTATGTCAAGCAAGCGCATTAACTATGATGCCTAGCTAGCGGGTCTGTATTGTCTGATTCCTCGCCCCTGCTTTTTTCAATCCAGAGGCTTCGCATGACTAACCCTCATGCAATCGGGAGGTGTGCCTAAAACACCGAAAGAACCGCCGTGAAATTCTCCAGCGGGTGCGAACTCAATCCGAGCTTGCAGTGGTGTTTGTTCTTTTTTGTCGTTAGCGGCGCGGGCATCACGGCCCGCGCCGCACCATTGCGGCCATCGTTCAAGAGCAGGATGCCTGAGCGCCACTCAGAAGATGCCGGTGCAACTCCGGCTGACCGCACCATTTTTTAGAAACTTACGTTAGCTCACATATTTCACATTTCGAGTCAGTCGCGCCGACATAGCGCCTCTTCAGCCCGGAGGGCTGGCAGATATTAGCCGGTGGTGAAGCGAGGAACGAGCGGAACCACCGGTTATCATACAAAATGTCCGCGCCCTGGAAGGGGGCCAGAATCACGCGCGTCCAAATGTGAAACGCAGGGCTAAAAACACACAACGTGTGCGGCGGGCGCCAGCTTGCGCAGCTTGGTCTCCAAAACCTTGCGAGCTCGGGGCAGCACCGAGACGCCGTGCCACTTTTTTATGGGGGGTCGGGACTGCTTAGCGTGGTCGTCTCACTTGCAATGAGAAATTCAGATGGGTGCAATTCCCATGGCCTCCACCATTTCATGCGCCGTCTGGGCACGAGTGAGCCCGCATGTCTGTAGAACATGTGTCCCCGGACTGTGAGAGTGCAAATTCTCTCGCGGCGCACCACGGATATGAGTCTGAACAGCATCAGTCCTCGCCTGTCGAGCGAGGGAAAGCGGGGGCAGCACCCGCCATATCCGCCACTTTCCGCCATTTTCGCACGCCGCGCGCAAGCGCCTGCTCCCGTTTTGTAAACGGGGATGCCGATTGCAAGTATCGGGCGCGGCTCCATTTCCATTGCAGCGGAGAATTGGATTCAAGCGAGTTTCATACGCTCGTCTCCGCAGTTCCGATTCCTTCCCCTCCTACCCCTTTATATCCCGGTCGATCCAGCGATCACCCAGGCATCATAAGCCAGAGCAGCCCGGCGCAACACCGGGGGCCGGGACCACACTTTGCTGTCGTGGCTCGAAAAGATGAGGCATTTGCCTTCTAAGCAAACAGATGCGGGTGCAAATCCCGCCGGCAGCACTTTGGATGGCAGGCGAATATAAGCTGGTCGCACCTGTCTCGAAAACAGGATCGCCTTCACAGGCGAGGTCGGAGCATTACCGACGCCATCCGCCGCTTTCTTGTTCCTGTAGTGGAGTAGAATCACACGACCCTGCGAAGGTCGAGTCCCGAGTGCGAATCTCGGCAGGAACACCATTTTTTCAATCCGGGATGTAGCCTAAAAGTGAGGCACTCGCCTTGGGAGCGAGGTCAAGCAGGAGCGTTACCTGTCATCCCGACCAATTCAAATACCAGTGAATGCACGGAGTGTGCAGGCTGCCTGTTAAGCAGTTCGAGCTTGGTGCGACTCCAAGCACTTGTGCCATTTCAGGGACAGCCAACCGGCGAAGCGCCGGAACCCGCTGGAAGCGGGATTGAGCCGAAAGGCTTGGGGCGCGATACCTCGACTGTCCGCCATTTCATACGCCGTAGAGCGCCCAAAGCAGGCGGACTGGTTTTCACCCAGTTGAGAGCAGGAGCATTACCTGTCTGCGGCGCCACTTTTTCGTTCCCGTAGCTCAGCAGACAGAGCGCGCCGCTCCTATCGGCGAGGTCGCCAGTGCAATTCTGGCCGGGAACACCATTTCAAACGCCCGCTCCGCTTGGTCATCACGGTTTAACATAACTGGAGTAACCCCATCCGTGAGATAGATCATCGGGAAGTTTCGGATGGCGTTGCTTCACGGAAGCGTATGGCTCGACGAAGATGCTGTAAATAAACGTTCTCTTGAGATTTTTTCCGTCCTTTACTGTTTCGAATACTATTGTGGCCTGCGCGGGTTTTCCGGAACCTTTATCGGGATTATTAAATTGAGTCGATCCGAGCCGGGACGCCTCGACATTCACCGTCCCGCTGCGAGTTCTGATGACATACGGACCGCTCAAATCTTGTCCTGCAAAGAAGCCGCGGTTGATCAACAACACATATTCCATATGCTTCTCTCCGAGTTTGGTCGGGTTGGAGATTCCCTCAAACCGATTACGGAGCTTGCCGTCGTCTCGATATTCATCCTGCCGAAATACGACAACCTCTCCCTCGCGGGCCGTCGCTTCGAAAACAAACTTGGTCGCGCCGAAGTCTTCGGGCGTGAGGGTATCGGCAGGTCTTACCTCCTGTGCCTGAAGTGAGCCACAGATGACCAAAGCGGCGAAGCTGAAGAGCAATGTAAAACGCATGGGCAGGAGTGTCGTCTAAAGTGATTGCCCCATCGAGTCAATGCGATAAGGGTATCGCCCTCCCGCGCCGCCGTGCCGTTCATGGACAGTCAACCGGGGAAGCGATGGAACCCTTGGGAAGAAATATTCGGCCGAAAGGCTTCGGGCGCGATGCCTCGATTGTCCGCAACTTCGAGTTCGAGCCACACCTGGAGCGATGCGCTCCCTTTCGACGAAGTCGGCCGTTTCGGCGAGCTCAAGGCCCTGAGGCCGCCGAAGAGGGCCTTGAGCCTGTCGAAACGGCGTCGCATCCAAGGCGGTTACGCCGCCTTCGCCCAGCGCCGACGGAGCGGCGCCCTCCAAAAAATCCCGCACATGCCGTAGAGCGCCCAAAGCAGGCGGACTGGTTTTCACCCAGTTGAGAGCAGGAGCATTACCTGTCTGCGGCGCCACTTTTTCGTTCCCGTAGCTCAGCAGACAGAGCGCGCCGCTCCTATCGGCGAGGTCGCCAGTGCAATTCTGGCCGGGAACACCATTT
>Ga0206905_10021_pt1 | contig 29380 bp, 14 predicted proteins | sample Alteio_BWOrgHeat_43_FD_152940 | JGI IMG/M metagenome (GOLD analysis project Ga0206905, IMG submission 152940) | Enriched cells from forest soil in Barre Woods Harvard Forest LTER site, Petersham, Massachusetts, United States -... | ecosystem: Environmental > Terrestrial > Soil > Temperate forest >...
GGTCGAGAAGTGCCCCGGTTGCAATGCGGCCGATAACGCCTGATCCGCCGACCGCCGCAACGGCGAAGGCTGCGCCGCGGACTGAGACCCCACGATCTGTGAGCAAAGCAGAGAGATGCGCGATCGAGCCATTCAAAGTGATCGAGTAAAGAAACACGGTGAGCAGGATGATCCAAAATATCGTGCTCCGCACGGCGTTTCGTACGGACTCTCCGGCGTATAGCGAGCTGCGCTCGGGGTGTTCTGAGGCTGGCTGTTCGCGGACAAAAAGGGCTGTAAGGGGAAAACCAACCGCGAATGCGACCAAACCTATGCCAGCATATGCGATGCGCCAGCCGTAATTGGAGATTAGCGACTGCGCAAAGATTGGCAGCAACATCGCGCCACAACCGCCACCCGCAAGCATCAAGGCGAAGGCCATTCCGCGGCGCCTGACAAACCAACTTGCGATGGCTCGCGAGTACCCGAGATAAGCAGTGCCATTGCCTACGATTCCCAGCAGCAGAAAGACGATGTAGAAGTGTGCAATGTGGTTGGTCAGAAGAGCCAACGACCCAAGTGCCGCAGAAAAGATAACGATACATGGGAGGATGATTCGTCTTGGGCCGTATCGATCAAGCAGATGCCCAATCGCCGGCGAACATGCAGCTACTGCCAAAGCAGCGATGCTGAATGCGATGGAGATTGACTCGCGGCTCCAGCCGAAGGATAAGGATAAGGGCTTGAGGAAGAGCCCGAAGGTATAAGGAATAATGGCCGCGAAACTGACCATGACACCGAAGAACCCGGCGAGCACAACCTTCCATCCGGGATAACTTAGGCTGGACTCCTGATCAGTCACGAATGTGGCCTCTCTACGATCATAGCGACATGGATCGTTATCATTTTGGCTTCCCTTAGAAAAGTATCTTGACGGCAAACTGCATCAGCCGTGCGGGGCCAGCCTGCAGAATTCTTCCGAAATCTGATGAAGCCAGATCGGCAATTGGCAGTCCGAAGTTAGCGTGATTTGCAACATTGAACGACTCAGCACGGAACTGCACCCGCGTTCTCTCAGTCAACTCGAATGTTTTGAGAGCGGATAGATCAACATCTGCAGACGCCGGCCCGCGTGAGGCGTTTCGGCTTTCGTTACCAAACTGCCCCGCCTGAGTCTGCGGATTGAGGCGCTGGAATGAAGTGGGGTCGAGCCACTGAGTCACTGTATGTGGACCCGCGCTAGGATTGCCGACGAGGTTCGGCCTGCTGGCAAAAAAGCCTGAGATAGGTGGCGCCGATGCCTGCAGGGAGACGTTGTTGCTGTCATACACCGTGAACGGTGTGGCGGAGTTTGCGGTAGCGATGCCGTTGAGTTGCCAGCCATCGAGGAAGACCTTCTTTACACCTTGGGTGCGGCGTGCGAATGGAATCGCCCAGGTGGCGCTGGCTACAAACCGATGCCTCGCATCGAAGATGGACGGACCGTGCTCCGCTTTGAGGTCAAACGGGTTTTGCGCAAGATCATTTTCTCCACTCAACGGCTTGGCGGAAGCACCCTGCAGATTCATCGACGAGAGGTAGTCCAACGTCTTCGATAGCCAATAGGACACATTGAACGCCAGTCCGCTGCCATACTGATGGGAAAAACTTATTTGTCCGGAATGGTAAGTGGAGTTCTGGCCGTAAGTGAGTTCGGCGATGGTCGCGTATTGGCAGGGACCGTTATTAGGAGCGCAGTTCGCATAGATCCTGCGACGATCGGCGTTTTGCGCTGTTGCGCCGGGACCATATACTGCCGGGTTGGCATCGATGTTGCGCGGAAGATGTGTGCCCTTTGTCCCGACATATCGAATCTCCAGCACAGAGTTCTTGAGAAGTTCATGCTGAACCGAGAGATTCCAGTTCTGAGCGTTCGATGGTCGTGCTTTGGTGTCCATTACAAACGGTGTCGACGGACTTAGAAAAGTGTTCGGCGCTGGAATGGGTACGTTGCTGTATGGCGAGGCGAAATTCAACGTTGGAGGAGTAATTTGCTCAAACTGCGCCCAGGGAAGCGAGCTGATGGGAGCCTGCGATGTCACGCCGGATCCGTTCGCGAATGGATCGTAGAAGATTCCGTAGGCTGAGCGTATGGACCACTGACCTTTTCCGGTAGGATCCCAGACAAAACCAACTCTCGGCATGAATCCTTTGTAATAACTCGGAGCAATTCCTCTCGGAACTCCGGGATCGCCGGGAAACAGAACTCCGGTAGGAGCATTCGGCATGACCTGAGATTGAACGCCGGGGATAAACGCGTTCAGCCTGTTGCGTGTTTCCGTGTTGGGATTGATGATCTCGTATCGCAGTCCATAGTTGACGGCAAATTTAGGTCGCGCACGCCACTCGTCCTGGTAATAAAACCCGGCTCCCCAGTTGCGCACGTAGCGGGTGAAGTCTCCGCGACCCTGATAGAAGACGACTGGACTGCCAAGCAGGAGATTGGCGAAGGCATCGTTTGTGGGGAAGGTCGATGCGAAGATGAAGAAAGCATTCGGCGCAATCGACTGGAAAAGATTCATCTGGTTGCGAGTAAACTCGCCGCCCACTTTGATGGAGTGATTCCCATGAAACCATGACAGGCCATCGTGAACCTCGTACGTATTCTGAACTGAGGTTCTGGGACCAGTGATCGCGCCACCGACCGGTGAGTAACCGCTGAGGTTGAAGAACGGCGGTCCCTGTCCTATCTCTGAAGCGGAGTCATAATCAAATCCCAAGGCGCGTGGTGGTGTTCTGTTCAGGCGCTGGTCAAATAAGAATTCGTATCTGAAGTAAGACGCCTCAAATGTGTTGGTCATGGAAGGCGACAGAAGAAACGTATTCGCGCCCACGATCGAGTGAGCGGTGTAGTCGTCGCGCGTGGGGTATCCAGGAAGATCGGAACCGCGGACCGATACCGGATTGATGTTGTATCCGGTGAAATAGGAGTACCGCGTGAAGAATTGGCTCTTGTCGGACTGATGAAAATCGAGACGGACGCCACCCTGATCGTCATCGTTTGTGCCAACAACGGTCGCGGTGTAAATGGAGGGAGTAACGTTGCCTGAGGGGTAGAGGTTCGCAACATTTACACCGACGGGATTGAAACTGCTGGTAGGAAGCTGATTGTTGTTATAAGGAATGCCGCCCGCTGCAAAGTTGATGAGCGGATATCCGAGGCCCGAGAAATCGCCTTTCTTCTGCGCATCGGTGGGAACTGTCGCTGAAGTTGTGATCCCTTGTCGATTGCGGAAGCCTTCGTAGTAGGTAAAGAAGAAAAGACGATCCGTTCGAATTGGGCCGCCCACTGTTGCGCCGAATTGATTTTGCTTGAGCGGTTCCACCTTCGAAGAAAAGTAGTTTCGGGTGTCCAACGCGTCGTTGCGGAAGAACTCGAAGACGCTGCCGTGGAATTGGTTTCCACCCGCGCGTGTTACCACACTTGTCGTCGACCCTGTGTTCGCGCCGTATTCCGGTGGTGCAGTGTTTGTGAGAATTCGAAACTCGGCGATGGCGTCGATCGGGATCTTCAACGCGAATCCGCCGTCCATACGGTTCACATTCTGAACGCCGTCTAATAGAAAATTATTTGACTCTGGCCGCTGTCCGTTTACGGCATAGGATTGACCGGAGCGTAGCGAGCCGCCTTCAGTGGACAGCCCCGCCGTGAGCGGAGCCACTCCCGCTTGAAGCAATCCAAGCTGCGCAAAGTTGCGGCCGTTCAAAGGTAGTTCCAACACTTCCCTACTACTGACTACCTTGCCCAGAGTATTGGTTGAGGTATCAATGGCCGGCGCTGTGCCCTGCACTGTTATGGATTCTGTCACCGTCCCGAGAACCAGACCTATATCCAGTTGCGCAGTCTGGCTTACCGCAATCTCGATTGGAGACTGGGAAAAATGGGCAAAGGTGGCAGCATCCGCCGTTAGGGAATATCGGCCAACATTCAGCGAAACGAAGCGATATCGGCCTTCCGCGTTCGACACCTGTGTGCGAACTGAGTTTGTCTCCAAATTTTTCAAGGTAATGCTGGCCCCGACGACAGGGGCACCACTCTTATCGCTCACTAGCCCTTCAAGATTGCCTACGGCATCCTGGGCGTTCGAATTTCGAACACCAAAGACGATCAGCATGAGTGTGAAAAGGATGGTTCGCGATGCAATGGTTGCTTTACGCAAACCACTGCGACGATTCTCGGAAATTTTGAAGAGCATGAATTTGGCCTCAAGGAATCAGCTGAAAATGAGTGGTTCTGACCTGACCTAGCGAGCCAGCACCTGCGTACAAATGCTTTGTCTCTCTGTGTGAGCCACATTAGACGTTTCCTTGTAGGCTGTCTTCGGCTTTTGGATGTGGGTTGATGTCATCCGAATGGTGGAATGGAAAGCATCTGCGGATGCGGCTTTCATGCGATCCACCGTAGCTCCACACCGACCTCGGCCTCTTCTACGGCATGGGAGGTTTGAGGATGCGTGTGCCCAACCTACCAGGTGTGAGCTCCCGTGCCGCAGGTTGTGGCGTCAGGCTTGCGGCGATTGCCGACTCATCGCGGTGAGGTTGTAGAGAGTGGTGCAGCACCCGTGGTGGCGTTCTGGTGGGGTGAGGGAATGGCACGGAGGCTGAAGCTCGCGATGGCGGGCGGGTTGGAGTCGGGTCGCATCTGGAGGGTGCCAAGGACCTCGGTCGCCGAGGGCGTCTGGTCACGGAGCCGGAAGACGAGGACGCCGGGCTGGACCTCTTTGGCAGAGAGGAGGGTGAAGCCGCCGGTCTGCTGCCGGAGCTCGATCTGTGCAGCGGCCGTGGAGGCGAGAGCGGCATTGGGCAGAGCGTTGCCAAGCGCAGGGTAGCTTGCCTGGTTGAAGGCGGCAAGCCAGCCGTAGAGAAGACGGCCAGCGGGGGTGTCGGGTATGAGGCCGACTTGGTCGCCGAAGCGAGGCAGGCGAATGAGGATGGTGGGATGAACGGGGCTGACGTGGTCTCCCCGGCGGGCGGGCACAGGAGCATCGGATGGATCAGCGAGGACGATGGTATCGATCTGGGATGGATCGTCTTTGTCGTCGGCAGTCGATGTGGCGTCGGCGGAACGGGCGCCGGAGTTCCCGGAGGTGAGATGAGCATGTCCGGTGTGACCCAGGGCATAGAGAACTGAGGAGAGCACAACGACGGCGGCTACAGTAGCGAGCAGGATGGCTCCGGGGCGAAGCGGCTGGCGGCCAGTGATATAGAAGCTGGGTGCGGTGAGAGTGCGGACGCCGGTGGGGAGGGGCTGCTGCATGGGTAGTCCTCTGGTCTTCCGGGCGCTGGCCGGTCGGAGGAGGTCCGGCGGGTTGGCCGCCACTTCTAGTGTAGACGCGTCGTCAAAGGGAGACGTGAGCTGAAGATGGGATCGGCAACGGAAGGGAGGCAGTTATTGATCTTCCAGGAGTGGCAGCTATGCCCGCAGTGCGCGGAGTCGGCCATGCCGGATACTGCCTGTCAGATGAACAGCGCCGAACGTGGTGCTTCAGAGCGGAGCCCGACTGGGCATCTGAAATCACAAGCTTCTGCAGTGCTCTCTGTAGATTTTCTGGCTACGTCGTGCGCCCAGGAAGGTTCTTTCGGCCCGTAGAGCATTTCAGCTTCGTGTCAGCGTTGGAGTCTGAGGACCATTCCCGCGCCGATACGGAGATTGTTCTGGATGTTGGCGCCTGCGTTGGGAAACTGCGTGCGAAGCCAGTCAGCTTGAACAGCACGTACGGCGAAACGTTTCGAAAGACGAAGGTCGACACCTCCACCAGTTTGCAACGCGAAGCAGTTGTAGTCGGATAGCGCTCCCTGCGGTGAGGGGAAGACGCTGTCGAGCCCATGAGCTTCGCCGATCAGTCCCTGCCCGAAGAGAGCAATCTTGCCGGACGACGCGATCCAGGTGTAGCGCGGTCCAAAGACGGTAGTGACCGTCGTCAGGTTAACTCCGTTAGCGATATTACTGGCGCGGACGCCGGTGACGCTGGCTGCTACGCCGAAGCCACGCCAGGCTTCAGCCGAAAGCTCAATTCCTCCGCCCTGTTGCCAGAAGCTGCTTCCGCCCCTCAGGTCATTCTTGATCGCGTTGTAGGTCACCGCCAGGTCTACTTCGCGTGAAGCACCACGAGTATCTATTGCTGTCTGTCCGCTCAGGGCCGAGGTTGTGGCTATAACTCCTGCAAGCAGCAGGGTGCAAAACGTTCTACGCATTCTCATCTCTCTTCTGGACTACTGCACGTTCAGGGTCACGGTAGACGCATGCTGCATCGCACCACTGACGGCCGTTACGGTAATGGTGTAGTTCTGCGACTGCTGCGCAAGGAAGCCATTGTTGCTGCCGCATCCGGTCAGGCACGAAAGCGCTGCTCCGCCGCCGACGATCAGGGTAGCTAGAAGCAGCAACCGCCGCAGACGTTGCGACGAACTCCGCAGACGACGTGCTCCTGCCAGAGGCAGAAGGAATAGCGCCAGCGACCACGGTGTATGGCCCTCACGACTACGAGCAGTTATCGGCGCAGTCTGTACCGTTAGCTTTACTGTCTGTGCACCCGCATTCGCAGCAAAGCTGGATTGAGAGAACGTGCAAGTCGCATCCGGCGGGCAGCCAGAGGCGGTCAGCGATAAGGTTCCGGGGTAACTGCTGTTCCCGTTTGCCGGGGCCACGTTGAAGGTAAAGCTTACGGCGTTCCCAGGTATCACCGTTTGACTGGATGGGTTTCCAGCACCCGAGAAGGTGAAGTCCTGAGGGGCGACCGTCACTGCTGTTCCTGTTCCTGCGCTGACGCTTGAGAGGAAGTTTGTGTCTCCCGCATAGCTGGCCGTAAGCGTGTGCGTTACTCCAGGGGCAAGCGTCGCGGTATAAGACGTAGTGCCACTTGCCAGCGTAATGGCCTGGAGCGCGGTTCCGTTATCAAGAATCGTCACTGTCCCTGTCGGCGTACCGCTGGTCGATGGAGCAACGGTTGCTGTCAGCGTGACGCTCTGATTGGCGGCGGCGGATGCACTGCTCGCTGTCAGGCTGGTCGTGGTTCCAGCCTGCATAATGCTCAGCGTGCCGTTCGTGATCGCCACCGTGTAGTTGCCCATGTTGGGGCCTGATGGCGATGGCACAATTGCGTATCCGCCTGCAGGCGTGGTGGTGGTCGCAGCTGTGGTGAAGGTCTCCGTAAAGCTGTCGCTGTACTGCGCACCGGAGACCGAGCCGGTGAAGTTGGGGTTCGCTGAACCGTACGCCCGAGTGGCATTGCTTGCGGTTACACTCAGCGACGCATTCGCGACGTTGAATGACGCCTGTTGGGTTGCCGCCGTGAAGTTTCCGGCTGCTGCCTGTGAAACGCTGAGCACCACCGGGCCCGCTCCCATGATGGTCAAGGTTGCCCCGCTGATCGTCGCCGGTCCTGATATCACTGAGTAGGTGAACGCGCCGGTGGAGTTCGAGGTCGCGCTTACGTTGAACGGAACGTCGCCGTAGGTGTGGTTTGGAACGGTGAAGGTGATCGCCGGAGCTGATACGACCGTGAGGCTGAAGCTTGCCGTCGCGGTCGCGTTGTTCGCGTCCGCAATGGTCACCGCATAGCTCGTATTTGCGCTGCTCACCGCGGGAGTTCCGGTGATCGCGCCCGTGGTCGTGCTCAGGATCAACCCAGCGGGCAGAGCCGGTGAGACGCTATAGCTAAGCGTCCCCACACCACCGGAGCCAGTCACCGGAGTAAACGATGCTGTGGCAGTGTTCTCCGTCAACACCATCGAGGGGACCATCTGGGTTGCGGTGACCGTACCCCTGATCGTCATGCTGAAGCTCGCCGTCGCCGTTGTACTATTCGCGTCCGTCACGGTTACGGTATAGGTCGTGTTCGGGCTGGCCGCCGCTGGGGTTCCAGTGATTGCTCCCGTAGTCGTGCTTAGAACCAAACCGGTGGGCAGAGAGGGGGAGATGCTATAGCTGAGCGGTGCAGTGCCGCCGGAGCCAGTGACGGGTGTGAATGATGTCGCCGCATAGTTCTCTGCGAGCATCGTCGAGACGATCACCTGCGTTGCGATGAGGGGTTGGAGGCCTGTACCGCCCAGCGCGATCGTTTGCGTCGTGCCTGGAGTAGCGTTCAGATGATTGTCCGTCAGCACCAGCGATCCGGAGATCGCACCAACCACCGTCGGCGCAAAGCTGATCGGAAGCGTGCAGGTTGCTCCGGCCGCGAGTGTGCCCGGAGCGCTGCTCGTACTCCCCGTCAGCGGACACGTATCGCCGCTCGTACTGTCCAGCGAAAAGTTCGTCGAGATGCTCGGATTGTTTCCCGACCCGGGAATGGGAAAGCTCAGGTCGGCGTTTCCGTTGTTCCGCAGCGTGACCGTCTGAGGCCCACCCGTCGCACCAACCACCGCAGCAGAAAAGGTCAGCGCAGGGGATGTTGAAGTATTCACCTCGACGATCCGGTTGTTGGTCCAATCAGGAATATAGAGATTGCCGGCAGGATCGACGGTTACACCAAAGGTCAGGTTGCTTAATGTTGAGGGATTCGCAAGTCCGGTTATGTCTACCACCGAGGCAATACCTGTGGTCGTTATCTTCACGATACGACTGTTGCCCGAATCCACAATATATAGATTCCCCATCGCATCCACGGACACACCCTGGGGATCATTCAAAGTGAGACCGCCGGTATTCACAAGCGAAGCTATGCCTGCCGCTGTTACCTGGACGATACTGCTGTTGTTCTGCGTTCGTGCGGCGGCGTAGACGGTCCGCTGCGCATCCACTGCCAGACCGGTAAGAGTACTTCCCGTGAAAGGGTAACTGCCCGTACCGATCACCGTCCCTACGCCCGATGAGGTCGATCCAGCAACGGCCAGAGAAGAGACTTCCACGATGCATCCGTTCGTAAAATCTGCGATGTACAAGTTTCCGTAACTATCGAAGGCGAGTGCCGTGGGAAATCCCAGAGACGGGCTCAACCCGCTGATATTCAGGACAGAAACAGCTCCTCCCGGAGTCATCACCAGGATTCGGCTATTCTCATGGTCCCCGATGAAAAGGTTACCGGCGCTATCGAAAGCTACTCCCGTAATGTTTTGTATCGCAACCCCACCAGGGGTTCCGAGACTTAGTACGGAAGCGCTGCCGCCACCTGCCGCGATCTTCGTCACATTCTTCCCCGTATAGTCGCCGACATACATATTGCCGGCATCATCTAAAGCTACCTGGTACGGGTTATTGATGATCGCTCCGCCAGTTCCGACCACACTGGCCGTACCAGGAGTGAACGTCACTTGCGGAGCTGTGCCCGTGCCATAGATATATGCCGTGGCAATGACTGCGCCGCCCGTAGTGACAAGCTGCACCGCGCCACGTCGCTGTCCGGGATACTTCGGTGTGAACGTCACATCTACCGTACAAATGTCACCGGTGTTATAGGTGTGGCTTGTGCTGTTGGTAGTGCAGGTGCCTGTGCCCGCATCGGCAAAGTCCAAACCCGTCGCACCCTGCGTCAGCACAATAGGAACGGCGATGCTGCCACCGCTATCGAAGGTAAAAGGAACAGAGAGAGAGACACTCGTGCTGCCCACGGCGGTCGCCGGCAGCTTTTGCGGAGCTAGTACGATCTCCTTCACCGCATTGTTATAAGTGTCCGCGACGAAGACGTTGCCGCTCCTGTCCACCGCCACGCCAACGGGATTGAAGAATCCGCCGCCGATCGTTTTCACGGTCGAACTGGACGGGACCACGCCGTCAACTGCCATGATCTCCTTCACCGCGCTGTTACCATAGTCCGCCACGAAGACGTTGCCGCTCCCGTCCACCGCCACGCCACCGGGATTGGCGAAGCCGCTGCCGATCGCATTCACGGTCGAGCTGGACGAGACCACGCCGCCAACCGCCACGATCTCCTTCACCGCACTGTCCCCATAGTCTACGACGAAGACGTTGCCGCTCCCGTCCACCGCCACGCCACCGGGATTGGTGAATCCGCTGCCGATCGTTTTCACGGTCGAGCTGGACGAGACGACGCCGCCAATCGCAACGATCTCCTCTACCGCACTGTCACCGTAGTTTGCGACGAAGACGTTGCCGTTTCCGTCAATTGCCACGCCTTGGGGAAGGTTGAAGCCGCTGCCGATCGTTTTCACGGTTGAGCTGGACGAGACCACGCCGCTGACCGCCACGATCTCCTTCACCAGATTGTTGCCAGCGTCCGCGACGAAGACGTTGCCGCTTCCGTCCACCGCCACGCCCCAAGGGTTATTGAAGCCGCTGCCGATCGTTTTCACGGTTGAGCTGGACGAGACCACGCCGCTGACCGCCACAATCTCCTTCACCAGATTGTTGCCAGCGTCCGCGACGAAGACGTTGCCGCTTCCGTCCACCGCCACGCCCCAAGGGTTATTGAATCCGCTGCCGATCGGCAGAGTACCTCCGGCGTGTGCCGTCTGGGCTGCCAGCGGTGTCCCAGCACAACAGGCGATCGCCAACACCACGACGCAAGCGATGCGAAGTGCCTCTTCACCGGCACGGCTGAAAAAAGTTTGAGCGCTGAGACGAGAAGAAATACGAGCAGAAGCAAAGCCAAACAGCAAAGGCATGTAGAGGAAAATCCAATGAGAGATTTCGGAGATGTTTCTATCCTGCAACTGATAAGTAGAAGTGAGGAACTCAAAAAAGTCGATGCCACCAAAGTTGCAGCGGGAGGCGTTTCTTAGACGGGACAAGGATTTACACGGCTGTGACCAGGCACCACACCCACTCCCCGGCTCAGCATTCGAGGGCCGACCTTATCTCACCTGCGGTATGGGGTTCTGCGTTCGGGTTTTAACGCAATAAACGGGTTCTCTTGTAAGTCGCTGAGAAAAACGGAGGAAATTGGAATGGTCGGCCCTAGGAAGATGTTCGAACTTTCAGGAAGCGAGAATCTCGTAGGAGCCATTTCGCGCTACTCGTTACTCATTGAAGGATGAGCAATCTCACAGCTACCGGTGTCTTACCCCTAATTTTTATATGGTAGATACCGACTTGAACGAAATAGCTATTACGGACACGTTTGCGGATGACTGAGCATTCCAAAGGCGTTGACACGTTAGCTGAGTTAATGGGAGGATGTGTGGCGTGGTGGGCCAGATCGCCCTCGTTTAGAGGGACATCAAATAGAGTTGTAATCGCAACATTCTCTCTTCTTTTGTGCCAAAGTTTGCATCCGAGTTAGGGACTCATGATTTTTGGGATTTAACTCTGCACGGAGAAGTACGTGAAGGGTCCTATGAGAGTGTCGCTCAATGCGCCACTTACACGCTGCAATTGCCATCTACGTCACTGATGATTTTTTCGCAATGCGCGGAGAATTAAAATGACCGAGGCACATGTTCCTGTTGATTTTCTCCATTGGATGTTAGCAACGCTTTCCATTCTTGCGTTGCTCATTTTCCTTGTACCACTGCGCTGGCGGGCGCCGGAAGCGGGACCAGTGGCGATGTTCACGGGCGGGATCATCGCTTTCCTCGCCTTTCGAACTCCTCTGACCACGCTGGCAGTCGCAAGCGCGAAAGGCGTGTGGGACGCCATCTTTATTCTCTATGTAATGTGGCCATCGCTGTTGCTATATCAGCTAACAAAACAGGCGGGCGGATACGACGCCCTCCGACAAGGCATTGCGCGCTTTAGCCGCAATGAATTGTTTATCATCTTAGCGCTCGCTTGGGTATTTTCGTCGTTTCTTCAGGGCATAGCAGGTTTTGGCGCACCTATCGTTGTGGTTGCGCCACTTCTTCTCGCTATGGGCGTAAGACCGGTCTATGCCGCGTCGATGTCGATCATTGCACATGCATGGGCGAGGTTCTTTGGTACGCTCGGCGTGGGTTGGCTGGCAACGCTACAGGTTGCCGACGTGCACGATGTTACAAGGACTGCCTATGAAGCGTCGCTTTTGCTACTGATCTCGACATATTTAGGCGGTCTCTTTATTGTGTGGCTCTATGGACGTTGGGCGGCCATACGGCATGCCTGGCCGCTAGTCCTCATTCTGGGTACGATTCTGGGTTTTGGACAACTACTATTCGCGTTTTTTAGTCCTGAACTTTCAACGTTCTTAGCTGCCGCCGTCGCAATGATTGCTCTTTATCCTTTATCGCGTTGGCGCCGATATGGTGAACCGATAGAAGGTATCCCCGACAGACCTGCGATGCAGGAAAAACGCACTGAGACGCAACATGAAGAACAGCCCGTCATGAGTCTGTCGATGTCGTTTCTGCCCTACATCGTGCTGCCGGTTGTGACCCTTGGAATTCTGCTGATTCCGTCACTCAACGCAGCATTGCGACAGTTCCGAGTCGGTTTACCGTTTCCTGAAGTGGAAACAGGATTCGGAGTGCACAATGCCGCGGTCGAGCGTTACGCACCGTTCGCGCCATTCACACACCCTGGAACGATGCTATTGATCACGGCCATCGTTGTTTGGATTGTGTTCAATGCGAAGGGTTATTACAGGGCCTGGGGAGCTCGGCACGGCAGTGAAAGTCTTGCGCGAAGTCTAATTGCTGATGGCGTACCAGCCTCCGTGCCAGTCATTGCCTTTCTGGTATTGAGCCGGATCCTTGACCACAGCGGCCAGACATTAGTTCTCGCCGACGGCATTGCTGCAGTGTCTCCGCCGTTAGTCTATGCCAGCATTGCCAGCGTTATAGGTGCGCTCGGCGCATTCATGACGTCGAGCAGTACGGCATCCAACGTGCTTTTCGGTGGACTGCAGAGCGACGTGGCACATCTGCACGGTTTACCTGTGGAAAGCATTATTGCTGCGCAGGCCGCGGGCAGCGCATACGGGAACGCCATTGGTCCCGCCAATGTAGTGCTAGGGACGAGCATCACTGGCATCAAGGGTCAAGAAGGAGCAGTACTACGACAGGCGCTGCCCTGGACCATCCTTGTTGCAGTGCTGACTGGATTGGCAACCGTTGCACTTGTTCTTCTCAATTGAGGTCGGTCAATGGACAAACTAACCGCAGAGACAATCGCGCTGGTATTACTATTCGCTGCCTTTCCACTGACCAGCATTGGCTCAATGGGGCATAACACATTTGCGTTGTGGCTGGGACTGTTGTGCGTTGTCCTGGGAGGAGCATTGCCCATCGTGACACGGTTCATGGATCACTCTAAAGACAAGATCAGAGATGCCGGAGTGGAGTTCGACGACCGCGCGTCTTGATACCGATTTCGCTCCATATGCTGAAAGTTTTTATAAGGAGATTCCGTTATGAGTCATCCTAATGGCCCGCGCACCGGTCGCCCGTCTACCCGTGCGCCGCGCGGTGTGGTATCGACCCCGCACTACCTCGCCAGTCAAGCAGGAGTGAATATACTTCAGCGCGGCGGTACTGCAGTGGATGCTGCCATTGCAGCAAATGCAGTGTTATGTGTGGCCTATCCGCACATGGCCGGATTGGGCGGCGACGGTTTCTGGCTAATCGCTGATGAAAAGACCAACCGCGTACATGGGTTGAACGCCAGTGGTCATGCGGCGCAGCTTGCAACGTTGGACTTCTATCGTTCCAAAGCTGTAAACAATGAGATTCCATCGCGTGGACCGCTGAGCATTCTGACTGTGCCGGGTGCCGTTGACGGTTGGCGTGCGGCACACGAGCGCTTTGGAGGCCTGCCCTGGAATGAATTATTTGAAGCGGCGATTACCTATGCACGTGACGGTGTACCGGTTAGCCGATCTCTGCTTGATTGGATCGTGCAGGATGTACCGATTCTGACGCAGTACCCGGCAACGGCCGCTGTTTTCCTGCCTGGTGGTCAAGTCCCGCGCGAAGGGGCACGGCTCGTCCAAACAAAGCTTGCGCAGTCGTTGCAGCATATTGCAGATAAAGGCGCGCGCGGAGGATTCTACGAAGGACAAATCGCTAAGCAAATTTCGGAAGGCGTTCAATCGTTAGGCTCGCCCCTGCGGGCGAGCGACTTTGCCGACTTCCATGCAGAGTGGGTGGATCCCATCACCACCACGTATCGAGGCTACGATGTGCACGAGTTGCCGCCAAACACGCAAGGGTTCACGCCTCTCCAGATCTTGAACCTTATCGAAGGCTATGACGTTGTTGCCTGGGGCGACGGCACCGCAGACTACTACCACCATATGGCGGAGGCAGTTAAGATCGCATTTGCCGATCGCGAAGAATGGCTGACAGATCCGCGCTTTGTAGAGATTCCGGTGCAGCGGTTGATCTCGAAGGAATATGGCAACGAGCGCCGCAGACTGATCGACTCAGAACGGGCACAGGATATTGCCAAGGTGCCTGCCGGTATTGCCTATGCGCATCCACATGAACGTCGCGTCCCTGAAGGCGATACCTGCTATTTCTGCGCAGCGGACAAGAACGGCATGGTCGTGTCGTTGATTCAATCGATTTTTCACGACTTCGGAAGCGCTGTTATCGGTGGCGACACAGGCATCATCATGCAAAATCGGGGCGGGTTCTTTTCACTGGATGAGCATCATCCAAACCATTTGCACCCCGGAAAGCGCACGTTTCATACGCTCATCCCCGGCATGATGACGCGCAATGGAAAACCCTATCTTGCTTTCGGTTCGATGGGCGGCGAAGGACAACCGCAAACGCAAGCGGCACTCGCGACCCGGATCATCGATTTCGGCTATGACATTCAACAAGCAATCGAAGCGCCTCGCTGGTTGATGGGGCGAACCTGGGGAACAAAATCGCGCAATATGTCACTCGAAGGCCGCATCGCTGATGAGGTGGTGCGCGAACTGAAACGGCGTGGCCAGCCCGTGCAAATGGTCACCGACTGGAACGACAACATGGGGCATGCGCACGCCATCCGCGTCGATCACGAACAAGGCTTCTACGAAGGAGGCGCTGATCCGCGAGGCGACGGGGCCGCCCTGGGCTACTGACCTGCCATCTTGACAGCGGTGTTGTGAAGTAGCACCAGGTACAGAGCTTCGTCGGGAGATACAAAGATGAGTAATCTCACGATCACATCGTTGGTTGTTGTCACGATGATGGTCTTGTTCATCTGGAATAAATTGCCAGCGGCAATCGTAGCGGTGTTCTCGTCGCTTGTCCTGTATTTCACCGGCGTCCTTAACGCGCACGATACTTTGGCGGGATTCGGTGACTCATTGGTTGTGTTCATTGCTGCTCTTCTGGTCATCGGCACCGGTCTGGAGGCGACAGGCGTAGGGACTTGGGCCGGTCAACTCCTCATTCGTTATGCCGGCACAAATAAAACGCGGTTGCTCGTATCTTTATTGCTCTTATCCGCTTTGTTCACCGCACTGATTGGCATGAATGGTGCAGTTGTAACGATGCTCCCGATCGCAGTCGTCATCGCAGTACGTGCGGATATTGCGCCATCTCAGATAATGATGCCGGTGTCGATAGCGTGCCTCACTGGCGCGAAACTCACGCTGCTGGGAAGCCCCGTGAACGTCATCGCGTCCAATGCTGGCGAATTGGCTGGTGCAGGAGCAATCCGGTTCTTCGAGTGGGCTATCGTGGGCGTTCCCCTGTTCGCCGGTGCGATGGTCATCATTCTGGTTTTCGGGCCTCACCTGCTGCCGAAGCGTCGAAGCGGATCTCTCCCGGTTGATCTCAGCGGGCATGCGCATACTCTGGTCGAACAATACCGAATCAACGATGGCATGCATCATCTGCGGGTGCGCGCCAGTTCGCCTTATGTCGGTATGTCTAGATCTGACATCGATCTGACACCCTACCCTGGGACAAGCATCGTCAGTCTAGTGGATGCAGAGGAGGGAGAACCCACACAGAAGCTGGTGGCCGAAGGCGATCTTCTGTTGGTGCGCGGCGATGTACAAGCGGTGGGAAAGCTGGCGTCCGACATGCATCTTGCCATCCGCGAAACGAATGCAGAGGCCGGTAGCATTGCGGACACGCTTTTCAATCGTTCGTCGGGACTAGCCGAAGTGGTGATCCCGCCTCGCTCGGCTCTGTTAGGCCAGACGGTATTCCCCGGAATGACCACACACGACGGTGACCTAATCATTCTCGCTGTTCAGCGCGGGGGTTATGACGAGCCGAATATCACGCAACTGCTCATTGGCGACCACCTTTTGTTGCAGGGAACGTGGGAGGCACTGGATAAGCATCTTTCCGATCCACAGGTGCTGGTTGTCGACTCTCCGGAAGTTGTCCGACGCCAAGCAGTCGCCCTGAGCCGTGGCGCCTATGAAGCCATCGGTATCTTGATTGTCCTGATCGTTCTGCTCACGACCAACGCGGTACCGCCTGCGATCGCGGCAGTACTCTGTGCAGGCGCCATGGTTGTGATGCGGGTTATCACGCTGCCTCAACTCTACCGTGGCGTTGACTGGAACACCTGCATCCTCATCGGAGGTTTGATCCCGATGGCTACTGCCATGACCAACACAGGCTTGGCGGGATTGATCGGAGACCATGTCATTCAACTGGTTGGCGCCGGCGGTCCACGAGCAGTGCTGGCCGGGCTCTTCATCGTGAGCACAGCGCTCACACAGGTTATTTCCAACACTTCCGCAGCGCTGGTCATGATCCCAATCGCCACCGCCACGGCTGGTGAACTGTCCGTTTCGCCACTGCCCTTACTGATTGCCGTGGCAATGGGGTCCGGCGCTGCTCACCTTACACCTATGAGTACGCCAGTAAACTTGGTGACGTATGGGCCAGGCGCCTACGAGTTTGGCGACTATTGGAAGCTTGGAATGATCGTCCTGTTGTGGTCGCTCTTGGTCGCAGCATTCATCGCGCCCCTCTATTGGAGGTTTTGAGAGCCCTACCTGAAAATTGCGGACGAGCGAATTTATGTAACCGCAGAGAGCCCATAGTCAAATAGCAAGACCGTCGCGAGTCTTTATTGCCCGCTTCGCTCGTGCTTTGGCTAATCCCTTTAGCTCACAAGCTGAGACCTCAAGGCAGATAGCCCAATGCTGATCAGCAGGAATGGCGAATGGGTGTCCCTTTTGCTCGTGCTGTTCCGCAAAGAACGCGCTTGCTCTGGACTTGAACCACGTCTTCACCATGCTACTTTTCGTTTTCCAGGCGCAAATCAATTAGCGCCGCCGCGAGTCCGCGTGGAAACTATTGCGAATGCGCGGCGATGAGCTACTAAGTTACTGCACCGTTACTGTGACAACAGCTGACTGGCTTATACCGGACGGTCCGGACGCAACTGCCTGGATGGTGTAATTGCCCGACGGGGTGCCCGGCTGGGAGGAATTGCTGCTGCCACCTCCGCCGCCTGCACAACCCGTAAACCACAGACCCGCGCTCGAGAGCAGCAGCAGCAGCGATAGATTGCGAAGCAGCGCACTCAACCGCCGCCGCCGTCTTGAGATCAGGAGCGGAAACAGTCCAGGTAGCGCGAACAACGCGGCCCATCGTAAGGCATATGTGCCCATATTTGTTGCGGGGACCATGCCGGCCTGGCCACCCGTCGTAAGCGTCAACACAGTGCTCGCAGTATTCGTGGCTCCGGAGAACGAAACCGAGGCTGGCTGGAAGCTGCAATTCGTGTTCTGTGGCAGTCCTGTACATGAGAACTGCAGGGTTCCCATATAGCCTGAAGGCACCGTGATGCTGAAGTTATCCGTCACTGAGCCTGAGGCAGCGACTGTCAGCGAGGGATTGGCGGCTTTAAAGGTGAGTACCGGCACGGATGCCGAGGTTGACGCCGCGAAGTTGTTGTCACCCAAATACTGCGCGCTGAGCGAGGCGTCGCCAGTCGGAAACGACGTCAACGTAAGGCTCGCGATACCGTCGCTAAGCACGGCTGAGCCGAGTTGTGTTTGTCCCGCATAAAACATCACTGCCCCGGTTGGAGTTCCATTGCTCGTCGAGGTTACCGCTGCGGTAAGAACAAGGTTCTGGTTCGAGAGGTTGAATGCCGTCGTTGTGGGTGCCGGTGAGATAGTCAAGGTTCCATTGGTGGCTGCCACTAAATAATTCGATAGGTTGATCCCGCTCACTGAAGGCACAATCGCATAAGTGCCTGCCGAGCTTGAAACCGTCGCAGATGTTGAAAATGTTTCGGTGAAGGTGTCTCCGTTTACCGCGCCGCTCAGTGTGCCCGAGAATGTTGGGTTTGACGCGCCATATACTCGCGATACATTGTTCGCACTGATACTTAGCGGTGCCTGGTTTACATTCAGCGACACACTGCCGGTGAAGCTCTGATAGTTCACCGTATCCGTTGGTGTAAATGTCACCGAAAGCTGGTGCTGTCCTGCCGACAGCACCGTACCTGGCGCAGGAGCGTAGCTGAACGTTCCGCCCGTCGATGCTGTTGCGTTCAATTGCATACTGCTTAATGCTGTGCCATAGGTGATCGCAGCCGGCATCGACCACGTGATCGCGGGTGTGGTCTGGTCTACGGATATGGTGACCGTGCCTGTCGCCGCAATGTACGATGGTGCGCTGGCTGTATCGGGCGTGTAATTGACCGTGAGTGTGTCTATCCCCTTGGCCAGTGTGCCGGAGGGAACGGAGATGGTACCCCGGCCTGAAGAGAGCGTAACGGGAGCAGAAGTATAGCTGCCGCTTGTCAATGTAAGCGTGCCGGTAGGCACACCGCCGTTTTCCGGGTCTGTTATCTGCACCGAAACTATGACCGGCGTCGTCGAGGAGATTGTGGAAGATGAAGGCATCAATGTTACGTTGGGAGCAACTTTGCCGCCTGTCAGCGTCACGGTATTCGATGTGCTGGTGGCATAACTGGTGTCGCCCGGATACATCGCGTTGATCGTGTGTTGTCCTGTGCCGTTTGGCGAAACGTTATTTGCGGTCGCTGCGACGCTCCATCCGAGTTGCGTTGTAACAGTCGTCACTGAACTGCCGTAATAGTTCACCACAGCGATATCTGGCACTCCATCGCTATTCCAGTCGCCTACTACGACTGCTTCAGGTTGCGAGTTGATTGTCTGGGTCAGGACTGCCGTAAAAGTGCCATCTCCGTGGCCCTGCAAGATGATGAGCTTATCGCTATTCGTGTCCGTGGCAATCAGGTCTGGTTTGCCATCGCCGTTGATGTCCGCAACTGCGAGCGAGAGCACGTAGCCGCTCATCAGCGCATTGGCTGCTGCAGTGAACGTTCCATCCCCATTGCCGACGAACACGTTCACCGCCGTGCCACCATTTGTGCCAACAGCCAGGTCCGGCTTACCGTCCCCGTTGAAGTCACCCACAGCAATTGAGTAAGGATAGGCCGTGGTTGAAAGCGGCGGCGCTGCCGTGAAGCTGCCGTCTCCGTTGCCGAGCAGAATCGTCACCGATCCGGTGTAGGAGTAATTGGTGATGGCAAGATCCAGCACGCCATCGCCGTTGAAATCGGCTTGAACAACGGACTGCGGTGAGTACCCGGTCGCTGGGCTGAAGTTCGCTGGCGTAAAGGTGCCATCACCGTGGCCCAACAAGATCGTGACGCTGCCACTGGTTTGGCTGAGCACGGCCAAGTCCTCGAATCCATCACCGTTGAGGTCCGCCCCGATCATGCCACTGGGCTGGGGAGGCGTATACACAGGCGTGGCAGAAGCTGTGAAGGTGCCATCGCCGTTGCCGAAAAAGACAGCTACGGTCGAGTTTGTTGGAACCACCACGGCAAGGTCGAGATTTCCGTCTCGATTGAAGTCGCCAACTGTGATCGAACCGGGAGCCGCACCAATCTGAAGAGCGGTGCCCGTGGTGAACGTACCGCTGCTGCTGCCGAGCAGGATAGACACTGTAGACGAGCCCGTGTTTGCCACTGCAAGGTCCGGAATACCGTCTCCGTTGAAGTCGCCGGAAACCATGTAAGCCGGGTACGTCCCTGTGGGAATCGTTTGCGCAACCGTTTCCACCATCACCTGGCCGCGCATGGCCGTAGCAGCGCTCGCGAGCACGCTATTGCCGGAGGTCGTGTCAATGAACGAAACGTTGCCGGACGGAGCCATTGCCCCTTGTGCCGCGACTGTAGCGGTCAGCTTGTAGTTGCCAGCCGTCCCGGTTTGCGTGAGCGTCGTCGTCGTCGGGATCGATGCTGTCACCGTCAACGGAGTCGGCGCAGAGCTGCTGCTCCCGGCTGCAGTAGTACCGGCGAAGACAGCTTTATAAGTATGCGCGCCACTACCAGGCACGAACCGAGCCACAGCATTGCCGCTGTTGTTCAACTGCATCGTCGCCATCTGGTGCGCCGAATCGCAATACGTCGTACTCGCATCGCAGAGATATACGTGGCCCGCCGTCACCGGATTCGAGCCTGCGCTCACGCTGGCCGTCGCGGTCACCGAGGCGCCTTGCGCCAGAGTTGAGATCACAGTACTTCCGGAATTGAGAACCAGCGCCGTTGAAGTAGGCGTTGCGCTACCGTTTTGGATATTCAGCAGTAGTGGCGTTGAAGCAGTCTCTGATCCGGAGTTTCCGGTGATTGTCACTGTCGAGCTTCCGGCGACTGCCGTGCTGCTAGCCATTAGAGTAAGGGTGCTGCTTGTCGTTGCCGTTGCCGACGAAAACGTCGCTGTGACACCTGCGGGCAAGCCGCTGATCGAAAGATTCACGCTGTTCGCAAAGCCATTGATCGGCACAATACTGATGGTTGATTTGCTTGAAGCTCCTGGCACAGCAAATACCTTCGCCGGCGCCGCTGAGAGCGAGAAGTTGCCGGCGTTCACCACGACCTGCGCCTGTACGGAGTTGGTAATGCTGCCTGAAGTGCCGATGATTGTGAACGATGTCGTTCCCGGTGTGGCTGTGCTCGTTGCAGAAAGTACCATCGTGCTCGAGCCGTTCGTCGGATTTGGTGAGAACGTTGCAGTCACTCCGCTTGGCAAGCCTGAGGCGCTCAGCGTCACGTTGCCGGCGAAGCCGTACTGTGGATTCACTGTTGCGTAGGAGGTTGCATTGCCCCCCTGGTTAAGGCTCACACTGTAAGGCCCGTAGATCGTGAAGGTGGGCGCAGCTACCGTCAGGGTCATCGTGGTGGTTTCCGTCTCGGAGCCGGAGGTGCCAGTAATGGTAAGGGTGCTCGATCCGATCGCGGCCGTGCTCGCGACCGTAAATAAGATGGAGCTGTTATATGTCGTGGGGTTCGGGGAAATGGTAGCCGTCACACCACTTGGTAAGCCCGAAATTGACAAATTTACATTGCCGCTAAAGCCGTTCAGCGTTTGAATGTAGACGTAGCCTGTGTCACTCGATCCCTGGCCGATAGTTGAGTAAGAGGCTGCGTAAATCGTGAACGAAGGCGCTCCCACAGTCAGAGTTAATGTGGTGGTCTGCGTGTCCGAGCCTGAGGATCCAGTGATGATTAGCGGGTACTGTCCTGTAGGCACCGTCGCACCTACGTTGAACGTGAGGTTGGAGTACGAGGTTGTTGGATTCGTATTGAACGATGCCGTCACCCCAGTGGGCAGCCCAGAGATTGAGAGGCTCACAGCACTATTAAAGCCGTTCACGGTATTCACATTGACCGAGGTAGACGAACTCTGTCCCTGTCCAACTGTTATTCCATAGGCATAGATAGTGAACGACGGTACCCCTACGGTGAGTGTCACCGTAGCTGTCTGCACCATCGAGCCTGAAGTGCCGGTAACGGTGATTGGATATTGCCCCGTAGGCACCGTGGCACCTACGTTGAACGCGAGCAGGTCAGCGTACGAGGTCGTCGGATTCGTGTTGAACGATGCCGTCACACCAGTGGGCAATCCGGAAACAGAGAAATTCACGGCGCTATTGAATCCGTAGAGTTGGTTGACGTAGACGTACGTCTCCGCGCTCAAGCCTTGACCCACGGTTAGGTTGTAGGCAGACAACGAGAAGGCGGGCGGCGCGATGATCAGCGTAAGTAAGCTCGTGACTGTTTGGCTGCCAGAGATACCTGTGACCGTCACTGTATATTGTCCAGGTGCAGTTGCAGTACTCGCCTGCAGCACCATTTCGGAGCTGAAGGTTGTGCCATTTACAGGGTTCGGGTTGAACGATGCCGTCACGCCGTTCGGCAGTCCGGATACTGACAATGCAACATTGCCGGTAAAGCCATTCGAACGTTGAATACTCACATACTCGTAGTTTGTTGATCCAGTTCCAATTGTTAGCGTACCAAGCGACGGTATCGTGAAGGTTGGGACAGCAACAGTCAGCGTCAGTGGAGTGGTTTCTGTCAGCGAACCCGAGGTGCCGGTAATCGTAAGCGGATACTGTCCCGGTGTCACCGAATTACTTGCATACAAGTAAAGTACGGTGCTTGAGCTTGTGGGATTGGACCCCCAGATAGGCGTCACGCCGCTCGGCAATCCGGAGACCGACATCGCGACATTTCCGTTGAAGCCGTACTGTCCCGATACATTCACGGTGGTAGAGGCAGAACTGCCCTGGCCTAAAGTCATGGTGCTGTACGTGTTCAAAGTGAACGACGGCGCCATTACATCCAGCGTAATCGGGGCTGTAGCGGTCAATGATCCTGATGTTCCCGTAACCGTCACCGTGCTCTGCCCTACAGGCGCTGTGCTGCTAGCTGTAAAGCTCAAGCTGGAGGTACTGGTCGTCGGATTGGTCGAAAACGTTGCAGTGATACCAGGGGGCAGATTTGTTACCGTAAGGTTTACGCTGCCTGAGAAGCCATTTTCTCCAAAAATATCGATATAGGTCGACGCCGTACTGCCCTGTCCGACCGACACCTGCGGGCTCGCATACAGCAAGAAGTTCGGCCCGGTAACCGACAGACCTAGCGTTGTCGTTGCGGATAAGCTGCCTGACGTTCCCGTGATAGTCAGGGTTTTGGTGATTGCCGTCGCCGAGGTACTGGCAGTCAGGGTCAGTGTGCTGGTTCCGGTCGTTGATGTTGGCGAGAACGAAGCAGTCACACCACTTGGCAACCCGGCGATTGCGAGATTCACGCTGCCCGTGAAGCCGTACTCCGGCATCACCGTAATTGTTGCGCTTACGGTCTGCCCAGGATTGAGAGTCAAACCGTTCGACGAAGGCGCCAGGACAAAGGTCGGTGTGTGGATGGAAAGTATCAAGTTTGCAGTTTGAGTCAGCGACTGCGCAGTGCCCGTCACCGTAACGGGAATATTCTGTTGTGCGACCGAACTGTCCACCGAGAACGTCAGCACGTTGGAGGTTGTTGATGGATTAGTAGCAAATGATGCTGTCACTCCGCTTGGCAGCGTCGAGGTCACGGCAAGATTCACAGCGCCCGTGAAGCCTCCAGCATTGGTGATTTTGATCGTGGCAATACCGGTTCCTCCCGGATTCACGTCGACCTCACTCTGCGAACTGGTAAGCCAGAAACCCGGAACCTGCGCGCCGGCAAGATCATTGATCAAGCTCTGTCCGTTGGCACTACCCCAGCCTGTCGTTAGGTCATAACCGGCCGCGGCGCTGAACCACACTGGCTGGTTGAGAGTCATGTTGTTTCCGGAGACTATGTCGTGGAGGTCGTTGCTCGCGTTCGCTCCCTGGGCCAGTTGGTATAGCGCGGGATTCAGAAACCCGAGGCCACCCGAAGGCGCCGTCCCAGCTTCGACTGCCTGCTGGTTTACCAGCGCCATGAAGCCCGCCCAACGAGGTGCGGCAAAGCTCGTGCCAGCCCAGTCGCCATTACATACATGGTATTCACAACCGTAGTTGTCAAAATCGCCTTCCATGGCGACGTCCGGTACGTTGCGCAGCGTGTTTGAACCACCGTTGGCTGAATTCGCGAGGCCGCTCTGATAGCTAGGGAGAGTAATGCCGTCGGGACTGATACCTCCACCGCTACCACTGCCCTGCGAGTTCCATACTGTCTCGGATACCCATGTACCGCCCGGCCCGGTCGTCATCAGGTGGGTACCGCCGACTGCCGTCACGTACTGATCCTCGCCCGGATAAAAGAAGGGGCTGATTGTCTCGTCGAAGGCTCCAGAGTCACCAGAGGCCGCAAAGAAGCTCTGCCCCTGAGCGGCCATCTCCTGAAAAAAAACATCGTCGACCGTAGGATCTACTGGTAGCCACCCCCACGAGCAACTCAACTGCTTAGCAATGTTCTCTGAAGCCATGGAGTTCAGGATCATCGCATCGTCCTGACCAACTCCGATATAAACACGCACCTGGCTCAGCCCCGGCGCCATTCCAATAGCCTGTACGATATCCAGAACCTGCTCGCCGTCGTCGAATCCTTCCGGACCGCCCGTGGCACCATCGAGCAGAACATTATTAATGGGAACATTAGTCGTCTGACCGGCATTGCTGAACGTCAATGTGACGTCGGTCATATCATAACCGCCGAATTCAAACAGGCCAATCGCTTGCCCTGTGCCATCCAGCGTCGTGCCGCCATAGTAAGCGGCACGCATATCGCTGCCAAGGTACGAATTACCCGGACCTGAACCATTCACTGTAGCAGCCTGCTGAGTAGCGTTCGGTCGCTGCGTAAAGCGATGCGGCAACGAGAAGTTATCCAGACCTGTGATGTGTCTTACCCGTAGATTCAGCGGCAGCGAGGGCTCGCGGTCCGGAGAGAAGAACGTCCGGTTCTCGGTGGGGTGCTGGTAGGTATTCATCTGCACGTTGAAGGCAGAGTTAACCTGCACGCTTGTTCCGCTCAGCGGAACGACGAGGCGATTAGCTGGTGAGGTTTCTACTATCAGGCCGTGTGACTGCAAATACGAAGACACCGCTGAATAGTCTTGTTCAGTTGGACCAAACTGTTCTGTGAACTGCGCTACCGTGAGGAAGTGTCGGTAGTCCGGGCTGGATGGATCGTAGAGCCTTTGCAGCAGATTGGTAAGCGCGGCCTGATTGCGCAAAGGCAGCACCACGGATAAGTGTATCTGCTCGTCGTCGGGGAGTCGTCCCACCAAGGCGGCGCGATGGTCGGTCACCTCCGGCCGCACGTGATGCTGCATGACCTGCATCTGTGTCTGCTGCGCCTGCATTGCAGGCAGGCAGGCACAAAGCGTAAGTGCAAGGGCTACCAAGTGGACCAGAGAGATCGAAGCCCGGCGAAAAAAACGGTAGCTAAACAAGGGAAACAGCAGTAGATAGACAATTCGACGAACGACTTCCACGTACACCTCTATTGAGTTGCTGTCCGTTATCGGCAGCAACATACAGCGATGTAACGGCAGACGTAGGATGGCCTTTACATTTGATCGCTGATTAAATCTTTGTTTGGATACGTTGCAGAGTTTATCACCAGGTCAAATAGCGGCCTCTGAGAAAGTTTCCGGGCACAGTGTATTTTGAAAGACCCGCGAGCCCCGGAGGTCTATCACTGTCGTAGCGACCGTGTTCACAATGGAAGGCCATGGACCATCTGGTCCTTGTTGCCCACTCCTACGGCGGCATGGTCATAACCGGCGTTGCCGAGCAGCTCCACAACCGCATCTCCGCCATTGTCTATCTCGACGCCTTTCTCTTCAAGAGTTGAAGCTCGATTGGAGTGGCGTCTTCCACTCATATTGAACAGCAAGCCAAATGCCCCAGCATTAGCTGGGGCATTTGGGGTTTACAGGTTCTGGTTGGGCGTGTCTTCCCTAAAAGAAGACTGGAGCACGTTAGAAGTTGTACTTGAACGCCACCTCCACTACACGACGCCCGGTCTTGTACTCTGGCGTACCGGTCGTAGCAGTGTTAGTGTTCGTGGAACCGCCCGCGCAACCACCACTCGAAGTCTCGGTGCAGTTCAGTTTGATGTTGACATCACTTCCAAGGCCGAACTGTGGCAGAGGATGGTTCAGGAAGTTGAAGGCTGAGGCACGGAACTGAATGTGCTGGCTCTCCGCTACCTTAACATCCCGGAACACGGCGATGTCCGTATTGAAGAAAGCAGGTCCCTTCATGTAAGGCCAGACAGTCGGTCCATTCTGGCCGATCGTGGTTGGCGTCTCAAAGCAGTTCGAATTGAAGTGCTTCTCAGGCGCGTAGCTTGAATTGCAGGTCAGATACGGCATCAGCACCAGTGAGTCCGTTCCGAGCAAGCCGGTATTGCTCACCCCTGAATAAGTAACATTTAGGGTGCCCTGCGTGTTGGGTTGGAGAGGAGCGCCACTCTGCACCTGCATGTCACCGGAGAGCTTCCATCCATTGGCCGCCGCCTTCAACAGAGCGTTCCCTGTATTCAGAGTAGGCAATTGAATGAAGTACGCCGTGTTGAAGATGTGCGTGTGGTCATAGGCCAGCGGACCATAGTTATTGCGCAGGTTGAACGGATCGATGGAAGCACCGTCTCCACCTCCATTGTCCGATTGACCGTCACGAATACCCATGACTTTGCTGAACGTGTAGTTGATCAGGAACGTCGCCTTGCCAGTTTGTTTCTGCAAAGCGGCGACCAGACCATTGTAGTTGGAGTAGCTGCCGTGGGTTACCACGTTCAGGGTGCCATAGTTCGCGTATGGACGATAACCGTTGTATTTATCGCTGGATGGCGCCGCGCAGCTTCCGGCCGCGCAACTCTGCTGCCAGTAGTTCTGGCCGGTCAGCTGGTCGGTGCCAAAGAGGGCACCCACCGGCATCTTGTTGATATTGGAGAAGAACTGGGGAGTGGAACCATTCCCAGTCAGCAGGGCATTGTCCGTGTGGTTGCCAATGTACTGGAGCTCAAGGACCATGTGGCTCTGAAGCTCCTTGTCAATCATGAAGTTCCAGTTCATCGTATACGGGGTCTTGTCGTCGCCCTTCTTGATAAGATCGACGCCAGTTGGGCAGGTTGAGTTCAGCGCGCACCATGATCCTACTGAGGGCGTGAATGTAGCCAACTGCGCGAACGAGGTTGTGGACGGGGTGCTGATGCTCTGCACATTCAACGCCGGATTAAGGCCAGCATCGATGTCACCCTCGGAGAACTGCCAGCGGTACATACCAAAGCCGCCGCGCAGAACCAACTTGCCGTCGCCAAACATGTCATACGCGCCGCCGAACCGCACATCGGGAGAGAAGAGTTTAGAGACGAAGCCCGACAGCGGGACCGAGCTGTCGTTCTGATGCCACTTCGCACCTGTCCACACGGGAGCATTTGCGCTGTTGTCATAGGATGTGGGATCAAAGACCGCTATGCCAATCCCATCGACCGAATACCAATTGCCGTCATGATCCAGACGAACACCGTAGTTGAGAGTCAGCTTCCTCGTCGCACGCCATTGGTCCTGAGCATAGATCGCCCATTCGTGATAGGCCATGTCGTGGATTGGCGAATCGGAAGACTGGCTGATGCCTCCCGTGTGACCGATCAGCATATCCGCAATTGGATTGTTGGTGGTGTAAGTCGTATAGGTGTCGAAGTCGATCGTGCCCTGCGTCCCTTGGGGCGTCTGGGTCTGGAAGTTCTCATCCCAGAAGAACCCGGCCTTCAGGCTGTGACGGCCCATCACCTTCGTCAGATTGTCCTGGATCGAGTAGATCTTCTTGATGTTGCCGAATGCATTGCCGAACTTCTTGAGGGCAGCTGGCGCGTAGAGTCCCGGGAAGCTGCCGCTGGAATTGCCGGTACCGGATCCCCAGCTGGTCAGGTTAGGAAGCTGATCGATGGCGTTGATAGTGGACACGTTGAATGGTGCATTGGTCGTATATCCGGCTGTCGAGGCGGTCATCGCTGAAGGATTGGAGAACGCCGGCGGGAAGGTGAAGTAGGTATAGGCGAAGCTCGCTTCATTGGTAGTCGAAGAGTTGAAGATATGGACGTAGTTGGTTGTCCATAGCTCTGCCTTTGTGGTGGCGTTCATCGGAGACGGCAACGGCGAAGCAAAGCCTGGCTCCCACCAGACACCAAAGTTGTTGATGTCTGCCTCGTTCTGCTTGGTGTAGACGACCGAAATCTTGTCGTTGACCGTCGGCGCATAGTCACCGCGCAAACGCAGCTCCCAACGGTTAACCGGAGCAGCGTCAAGATACTGGAAGTTATAGCCGTTGTGCGTGGCCGGATCGACGTTGGGTGCATTGACCTTGTTCAGATAGGTGAGAAACGCCTTTCCATTCGGGTCCATCATGGATGCCGGAATCTGGCCATTCGGAAAGGGATTGCCCTTCGGATAGGGATTGCCATTGCTGTCCGCGACAGGGCAGAACGATGTCCAGTTTGCAGCATTTGCGCATGGAACCTGCGCTGACGGCCACCAGTTGGAGCCGCTGGTCTGCGCCCCGGGTAGCGTTGCCGCGCTGAAGTCGCCATTGATCATGGCCGTCGTGGGAGTAACCAACTGGTGCAGCGTTGGAAACGGATTCTGGTACATCTTCTCAAAGCCGCCAAAGAAGAAGAGCTTGTCACGATTGCGGTTGAAGTTGGTCCCCGGAATGCGGACGGGGCCTCCAAAGGTCCCACCAGGATAGACCTGATGATCCATCGGCCGTTGATTTAAGCCGCCGGCGGTTGCTTTGAAGTAAGAATCGTTTGCGTTCGCCTGCCAGTTACGCAGGTAGGTGTACACGTTGCCGTGATAATTTGACCCGCCAGCCTTGCTTGTAATTTGAATGATTGCAGGACCACGTGGAGTGTCCGCGCCAAAGGCAGCATTGAGATAGGTGAACTCTGCCGTCTGGTCCCCGTTCACGTTGGCGATCTGGGTTCCCTGGTTACCGACGTCCACCAGGCTTGCACCATCCAGCGTCATCTGCATGCTGCCGTAGGGCTGCGTCCCGTTGGCCGAAAACGACCCGATGGGGCCAGTATTGGTCGCCGTCGTCTGGCTGCTGAACTCGCTTTGGGTAAGACCTGAATTCATCCCCATGCCGGGCATGAACTTGACCAGCTCGGCTGCGTCGCGGCCCTGGATAGAGAGATTCTCGACTAGGTCAGTACTCAGCGTTGTCGAACTCGTACCCGAATCGATCGGAATGACCCCGGCTTGCGAAGCGACGACCTCCACCGCGGACGTCGAGGTTGCAACCGCCATGGCGATCTTGGGCAGTACATGATTTTCACCCAGATGCAGAATGATGTCGGTTCCGACCCAGTTCGTGAAACCACCGGCCCTGATTGTGACCTTGTAGGTTGCCGGTGGAACTGCCGCGAAGTTGAAGAACCCGCTGCCGTTCGAAACGGTTGCGCGCTTGTCACCGCTTGAAGTGTTTTCAAGTATTACCTTGGCATCGGGTATCACGGCTCCGCTGGCATCGGTGACCGTGCCGGCAATCGTTCCACTCGCTGACTGGCCATACGCCGCCCCGGAAACAAAACACATGACCAGAGCAATGCCAGCAAAAACGAGAGTGCGTGCAATCCGGCCTGACGCCTTTGCAGCTACCCTCGCATCGAATCGAAGTTTTTTCATCTACTGTCTCTCCTTAAGAACCCGTTCTGACCGATCCGATTCCTGAGGGGCACATGTCTGTGTCTCTGCCTTTTTTGGCATCAGAATCTGGTATCGTAATCAGAATTCGAATTTATAGAATGCTTTAGTAAAAGATGTCAAATGTTTTTTTTGAT
>Ga0206905_10072_pt1 | contig 28802 bp, 27 predicted proteins | sample Alteio_BWOrgHeat_43_FD_152940 | JGI IMG/M metagenome (GOLD analysis project Ga0206905, IMG submission 152940) | Enriched cells from forest soil in Barre Woods Harvard Forest LTER site, Petersham, Massachusetts, United States -... | ecosystem: Environmental > Terrestrial > Soil > Temperate forest >...
GGGATCAGCGGCGATGATCTCGCGAATCTGACCGCTCGCATTGGAGAAGGCGTACTCAGGGTTGCGTACGTAATGAAGGATCTGCCGGGCATCGGTGATGGTGAGCATTGCAAGGACGGCAAGAATAGAAGCAACAGTCAGACGATTAAGGAAGAGCTGAACTGAGGTCCGAACAAGCCGGGAAGAGGTCCAGAAGCTCGAGAAGACAACTGGAACCAGAAGCGTGAGAGGAACCGCAACGACCAGATAGTACCGGGGCTGCAGGTTGTTGTGATAGGCGAGAAAGGCTGCATAGCCACCCGCCCAGAGGATAAGGGCTGGAACAAGGGGACTACGGAGAAGACGGGGACGCAGGAGGACTACACATACGACAGCGAAAAGTGACAGGGGATAGAAAATTTTGCCCATCCAGAGGCCATCGGCGAGCGTGTCGCCCAAGACCGATACGAGATTGGACGGCGTGATGCCGGTGTAACTATTAGCGTCGAAGAGGTATCGGTAGTCAGGTAAAAAGCGGGGGCGCACTACAAAAACGTAGTAGCTGAACCAAATGACTCCGGCGAGGATCGCGGGTAGAAGGCTAACGCGAAAAAAAGAACGAAAACGATAGTTGGAGCGAGCCCACAATATCCAGGCGATTGAAGGAAGAAGGAAGATGGCAGTGGTCTTGGTGAAGACCATGAGAGGCACAAGGAGGCCCAGGGAGATGAGCGGCAGCAATCTTCTGAGGAGAATTCTCAGCGAGGTCGAGCTTGCATGCTCGGGTAATTCAACAATGGAGGCTGCGAGTAGTCCTAGCAGGGTGAAGAGGATCAGTAGTGGCTCGAGGATGGCAATACGGGTAAAAACAAAACAGAAAGGACTAACCGCAAGAAGACACACCGCGAGCGCGGGAACGAGATAGGTTCGGAATTCTTTCCTTTCAGAAGATTGCCAGCGACGGAGCAAAAGATAGGAAACGACGAGAATGAGTCCGAATATGACAACGGTGAGCGCGCGCGCGGCGACGAGACTGACCCCGGTGAAGCGAAAGAGCGCGGCCTCCAGAAGAGGCCACGCAGGTAAGGCTATTGCAGGATTGAAGTCTCCGGGAACGTTCCAGTTCCCACGCTGAAAATAGCGGATAGCACCATCCCCGTACCAACCTTCGTCGGTATATTTCGCCCAGTCCATCCAAGGGGAGTGATTGGGAAAGTCAGCGTTCAGGTGCAAGGCATGGAGGGCGAGAAAGACTGACGTCGCGGCCAGGAGGAGAAGCTCGAGAGCTTTAAGGATACGGAGCGTTATCGGGCCGGACTGGTTCATTTAACTATTAAGATCTAACGCAAGTCTAGAGCAGCAGTTCCTGAGTATTACAAAAATGTGACTCAAAACTAAGTTAGGAGAAAAGAAGACATTATTTTAAGAGTGCTTCCGGCCGCCCCCCCCTTTGACACTCGATAGCTATTGGGCTTCTCGTTGCATTTCAATCCGGTCGGGTTCCGATGCCGGTAAATGGTCCGGCGTGATCGCGCGGAGAGTAAGAACAAGCAGCCATAGATAGCCGACCAGGAGGAGGAATTGAAGTGATAGCAGAATGAGGCATCGCGAGTCGAGGGCCATTAACCCGCGATGGAGTCCCGGTGCATCGATTTGCCCCAAAATACTAGCCCAGTAGCTATGTCCAATCACGGCGATGAAGCTGAACAGCGCGAAGGTCAGAATTCTACTCTTTCGCCCGGACGCGACCAGAAGACAAATGGGGAAGAGCACGAACACGAGATAAGGCGGCCATGACTTCTTTGAGAAGAGAAGCAAGGCGAGAACAATCGCAGTGCAGCCAAACGTGAGGATGCGTACCCTGGCTGTGAGATTGGCATGCCGTGAAACATTTCTGACTAAGACAATGATAGTGCCAATGACTAACAGAACAAGGCCATCCCAGAGACGGGGGGGAAAAATGATTCCAGTGACAGACTCGATGACATAGGGAATATTGCCCGCAGATTTGAATCTACCCTCCAGGAGAAGAGGCTGAAGGATCGGAAGGTGTTTAAGGAGGCAGATTCCATAGACGAGCGCAATAACTGTAGTGAATCCTGCGAGCCAGCGCCAGCGCCGCGGCACAGCGAAGAAGAATGCCGGTGCAAATACCAACGGAAGAAACTTTACCGCTACAGGTCCGACGCCAACGGCGAATCCTGAGGCAAAGCTGGATCGATGATTAATCAACAACAGAGCGAGAACCAGGAGCACGGCGATGATGACGTTATCCTGTCCGTCGATCGTGACGAATTGAAGGCTGAGGACGCTGGTGAGATAAAGAAGAGTGGCGGTGCGCATATCGGCTTCTGAGGCAAAAAGCCGGCCAACACGGAGCCAGAGAGGAAGAACAAAGACTTCGATGCAGATTGCTAGAACGATTAGTGCCAGTGGACTGTGCCAGAGCCGGATGACCGATGCATCGAGGAACGAATGCAGAGGAGCGTAGCTGCTTTGAAAGTCACTATACGGAGAAAGATGGTGGAGAATTTCATCGGCCTCGTTCCAATAGAATCCGACAACGTCTCCGCGCGGAGGAATTCGAAGGATAAAAAAAACGATGAGATAAAGCGCGAGTCGGCTGAAGATAAAGATTCCCAACATCAGACGATCAAAGGTCTTGCACGACAGAGCAGCGAAGCGAGAGTTCGTAGCTGCGAGAGAGGTCGTCCCGGCAACTATAGCAAGCGCTGCGCGTGCGATCAGTGTCTGGTTGCCAGTCAATCCTTCTCCCGAGTGCGGAATTATCAAAAAGTATTGGCCTCTGCGGCCGAGCGCTAATCGCTATTCGTAAGCAAGCGCGTCGATAGGGTCTTTCGCCGCAGCCTTCATTGCGGGGTAGAGCGCTCCGAGGATTGCGCCCACAAAGGCAATCAGGGTGGCCTTCCAGACGTAGGGAATATTGATTACGAAGTCGAGAGTGGGAAAGCGAGCCTGAAGTGCAGCGCTAAGGATGAAACTTGCGACAATCCCGAGGACAATACCAACGACAGCCAAAATGCTGGTTTCACGGAGGACAATTCCGACGATATAAGTGCGGGAGGCTCCCATGGATTTGAGAATGCCAATCTCGCGGGTGCGCTCCATGACCGCGGTATACATGGACTGAAAGATAACGAGGAATCCAATGATAACTGCAATGCCGATTACGACTTCGAGTCCAATATTGAAGCCCGGCAGGCGATCAGGTGAGATAGAAGAGAGATATTCTTCAGCGGTGGCAACACTGTAGGTGGTCATCCCTGGGGTGGCAAGAATGGTTTTGCGAACCTCATCCTCGTAATTTGGCGGGTTTTCGGTGCGCAGATAGAACATCGTGGCCTTACCTTCGGTCCCTGTAAGGCTGCCCATAGTATCGATCGGAACGAACTTACGCCCCCCCTTGCCGTGCGCGACGATGCCGCAGATTCGGAAGGGGTGGTTGAGAATCTGTATCGTTTCTCCGACTTTCTTGCCGGTGGCGGTGTAGTCGTCGATGATAGCGTCATAAGGGCCCTGGAAGGAGGTGCCGGAGAGAAAGGTAAAGGGCAGCAGGTCGTCGAAGCTCTTGAAATCGATTCCGTAGATAGTGTCGAGCGAGCTGTTGATCTGAACGTTGACGGGTGCGGAGACGACGACATGGGGAATTTTCGCGAGTACGTCTGCGACCTTGATGGAGGCTCCGGCTGGGCTCATTCCGATGAGGTTGCTGGCAGAGTTGGGGCGCACGATCATGTCCATGCCGATACCGTTCTGGCGGGTCTTGAAACCGTTGAGCTTGCCCATAAGGATGGCAGTGATGGAAAGAATCATGATGACTTCAATGGCGATAGCCAGACAACTGATAAGGGATCGCAGGGGACGATGGACAAGATTGCCGACAACGAGTTTGTTCATGTTGTTAACAGTGTAGTGGAGCTAAGTAAGAGGGAAGGCGAACGATACGCGTCCATGGCATTCGCAGATGGCTTTAGCGAAGAAGCGATTGCGAAGCCGGCCGAAGCCTGTTGGGAATACTTTGCACCGGCTTCCCGCGACGAACAATAATCCCTTCAGGGCCGATGAACAAGCTGCCAACGATCGGCATAACGTAAGCTCCGACGATCGCTGAGAAGATAATGCCGAAAGTAATGAATCCCATGGTGTAGATAGCACCTTCCAACCCACCTTCGGGCGCCAGGTGAGCAAAGATCACCATAATAATCAGGCTCCAGGGCGCGTCCCGAACGTTGCCGCAAAGCGAATCAAAGACGGTAAAGAGCATTGTCAGAACAATAGGAGCAACGAAAAACACGCTCGTCCACCCCAAAAGGGCATATGCCTCTGCCGCGGGCGAGAACGAGATGCCAGTGGTGTTGTCTTCTTCCGCAAGAAGTCCGATGTCGTGGGCGTACCGGTTTCCAAAGTTAATCGCAGGCTTATCCTTCCAAATGAAGTGCGGGACGAAATTTGCGAAGGCCTGAAAGATTGGGGCGATGCCGACAAATCCGGTTTGATGTTTATTACTAATGAGGGCTGAATCTATGGACAATGCCTGTAGTCGGTCGAAGAAGCCCTGCGGCGTCTGATAGTAGCCATAAAACAATGTTTGCTCGGCGTCATTTGAGTTTTGGAGATACTGCTCACGAACGTTGCCAAGCTCCGAAAGCAAAGTGACAACGACATTAAAGTTTCCGGAAAGAGTATCTTGACGGTAGTTACGGCCGTACTGCGAATAAGGGACGAGGTAGTGAAAAATAAAGAAGGCCACAAACAGACCTACGGCAATCTGAGTTCTGGAGACCCAGTAACGCTGCGAGGCTGCAGCCAGAAGCCAGCAGACCAATGGAACAATAATGCCTTGTTTCGAGAAGCCGAAAATGCCGACACCGCACGAGAAAACCATCGCCAATAGAACTGGGAGATTGATACTTCGTGTGCCGCCGGAGCGCCTGATCGTATGGATGGTGCCAAGGACGATGCCGAGCGGAAAGAACTGGTTAACCTGACCGATTGCGCTGAGGACGGATCCATTTCCGCCTAACTCCGGAAAAAACGCACTGATAAAGAAGAGCAAAAATCCGGTCACTATACAGCCGACGGTGGCTGTCTGCATCTTCGACTCGGTCACCATGTTCCTCAGGAAGGCGCGTTTGGTCGCAATCCGGCGGCTTAGAAGGACCGCGACACAAATGGAGCACATGGTACCGAGATAAACAGAGATTCCCAACATCGGATCTTCCAGATGGGAATCAGCAGGCTCTCCAAGAATAGCCTTCCAACACAGACCGACGATAAGAGTCAGCGTGGCAAAAAAGAAGACATAAGAGCCCGAAGGCCTCGTTAGGCCGCCGGCAAGATTGAATGCAATTCCTGCGACAAGAATAAAAAGGAAGCAGCAGAGCGAGAAAATGCCGCTGGTTCCTTCAGCCAATTGAATTCCACAAAGAATAAATGCGAAGGAAAAGACAGCTACGAACGGAATTCGGTCGGGAAACGGGAGACGCACTCGTACTCCTTTTCCACTAAACGCCGAGTCTGATTTAAGGAATTCGATCGAGCCGGTGTCAAAGCAGCCATTTTTATCTCAAATGCGGATAGTCGAAAACTGCTCCATCTTGCGTCGATCATAATAACTGCCAGTCGCGTCGTCAAAGATGCTGTCCCGGACTTGATCAGGGAGTTAATAACCGCCTTGGTATCCCAGGAGCGATAGATAGCCGCACCGTTTCTCAATCAAACAAGGAGGCGGTGGCGAGTCGGTGAATTGACATCGCGGTTATGCCTCAGCTTCATGCTTTGCCGAGACGAAGCCTTCGATGCAGATGTCGTGGAGTGCTGACCTATTTGAAAACCAATTCGCGGAACATTCCACAGAGGCGACGACCGTGGTTGCCACCCTTCGAAAGGGAAAATGACTTCATCAGTAATTTGCACCGGCTCGGCAACATGGTTGTTCTCTGTTGTATCTTTCCCGCAACTGATTGAGATTACTCGGGAAAGATGACGACTCCTCTTTGTGGCCTGGTCGATATAACACGAATGTGTCTCACCCAAACGGGGCTTTGACTTTGACAAATTCCTCGTTCTATTCTTCGGTGAACCCGCGGTGGCTGGGCGGTTGGAGTGTTTACGGACTGAAACGGATCGAATGGAATTATTCTGCGAGCAATTGAGGAAAGAACGCGAGCGACGTAAGGTCTCTATCGCCAAGATTTGCGAAGAGACGAAGGTCGCCTCACGGCACATTGTTGCGCTCGAGGCAGGAGATTATGGCGCATTGCCGGGTGGCGTCTTCCGTAAAGGCATTGTTCGAAGCTATCTGGTGGCAGTCGGTTTAGACGAACCTTCGTGGATGGAACGGTTTGAAACCAGTTTGCGAGAGAGCGGAGCGGATGGTCCGGAGGTCACTGACTGGGCTGAATTCGCAGAGAATGTCAGAAGAAATCGGATTGGCGTTAGTTCAGGGACCGGATCGCGATGGGTTGGCGTCGGGATGATGGTGGTTTCTGTAGCTGCTCTGGGCTGGGGTGTGTGGAAGTTTGCGCTGCACGGGCGTTTGTTCTAAGCAACAAATACTCTTACCATGCGGCACTGATTCTGACAGGGTTGTCAGTGCCTGGGTATGCATTTGGCCGGCGGCTTCCAGACAGGTAGAATAGAGGGGTTATACGCTGTTCAGGACTGAACCTCTGGACAGCCACTATCGGACTCTCTGGAGGAGTTGTTTTGGCTAAACGCGACCGTTTTTTGTTTACGAGTGAATCTGTGACGGAAGGGCATCCTGACAAGATTGCCGACCAGGTTTCTGATGCGATTCTCGATGCCTGCCTGGCGCAGGATCCTTACAGCCGAGTGGCGTGCGAGACGCTGACATGTACCGGCTTGGTGGTCATTGCGGGCGAGATCACGACGAAAGCCTATGTGGACTTCCAGGGGCTTGTCCGCGGAACGATCGCGGCGATTGGCTATGACAACGCGCTTTACGGATTTGACTCAAATACCTGCGCAGTAATTTCAACCATCAACAAGCAATCGGGTGATATTGCGATGGGCGTCGACACAGGTGGAGCGGGCGATCAGGGCATGATGTTCGGTTACGCGACGAACGAGACGCCGGAACTGATGCCGACCCCGATCTCACTGGCCCACCGATTGGCCGAGAGGCTGAGCGAGGTCCGCAAAAGCGGCCTGATGTCTTACCTGCGGCCCGACGGCAAGAGCCAGGTGACGGTTGAGTACGACTCGAACCACAAGCCAGTACGTGTGGATGCGGTCGTCATTTCCACCCAACATGCGGAGACAGTCGGAAATGAAGAACTCCGAGCAGACATCCTGAAGAATGTGATTCAGGCCGTAATTCCCGCGAATCTGCTGGATGAGGACACCAAATACCACATCAATCCGACTGGCCGCTTCGTAGTGGGCGGTCCAATGGGTGACACCGGATTGACCGGGCGCAAGATCATCGTCGACACCTACGGCGGTATGGGACGGCACGGTGGCGGAGCATTCAGCGGTAAGGACGCGACCAAAGTCGATCGTTCTGCTGCGTATATGGCGCGCTATGTTGCAAAGAATATCGTTGCCGCTGGTCTTGCTGACCGTTGCGAGGTCCAACTGGCCTACGCAATCGGCGTGGCTGAGCCGGTAAGCGTGCTCGTCGATACTTTCGGGACAGGCAAGGTAGATGAGACGAAACTGGAAGAGCTGGTTCGCAAGAACTTCTCGCTGACCCCGAAGGGCATCATCGAAGGGCTCGATCTGCGCAAGCCGATCTTCAAGGCAACTGCGGCGTATGGCCACTTCGGACGTAAGGGCGCAAGCTTTACGTGGGAGAAGACCGACAAGGCTGCCGCGCTGGCCGAGCAGGCTGGTGTCAAGGTCGCAGCCACCAAATAAGTCTTAGAGAAAACTGAAAAAAGGCGGGCCTTCGGGCCTGCCTTTCCTTTGCGCGATCAGCCGCCTCAGGGTTTCGCAGAATAAAAGGAATAGGTGGCTGTGTAAGGAATCCGGGCGGCAGCGTTGAGGTGTTGGGCATCGCAACCCATGGCAGGAGCCATGCCGCCGACTGTGTCGGAGCGGCGGATAAATTCAACTTTCGTCATGATGCCTGGGCCTGAGGGGCCGACGGCTTTGAGAAGAAGCCAGGGGATCGCACTTGGTTCGGGAGAGGCGCTCTTCTGGAGGAGCTCACCTCTGACTACGCTGCCGTCCTTGGACTTCCAGATTGGTCCGGCTTCGTGGATGCCGACATTGTTGCCGGCGGCGTCTGTGAGGGTGGCTTCCGGGGCTCGGAAGACCCACTGCGGGCCGGTTGCGGTTTGCTGACAGGCGTAGATCTGCACGCCTTTGCCGGTAACAATGAGAATAGGATGTTGCGTCGGCGGCGGGACTGTGGGATCTGGCGTCGGATTTTGGGCGGCTGCCATGGCTGTGACTGCAAACATCGCGGCGAAGATTAACGTGAGATGGTGTCGCATAATCGACCATAGTCTACGCCATTCGGGTATCTCAGGTTTGAATGCAAAAAAGAAGTATGCGGAGTTGAGGCTGGCAAACAATGGCTCACACGTTTTCTATTATGCAGTTAGAGTAGGGCGATGACAGAGACGGTCAGCGGGGTGACGGTGAATGGTCGCGGACTTTATTCAAAGATCACATGGCGACTGATTCCATACATGTTTCTGCTGTATATCGTTGCCTATGTAGATCGTGTAAATGTCGGGTTCGCTGCACTCGATATGCAACGCGATCTGCACTTCAGCAACACGGTCTACGGGACGGGCGCTGGAATATTTTTTCTCGGGTATGCGCTGTGTGATCTGCCCAGCAGTTTGATTCTGCGACGGGTCGGGACCAGACTGTGGATTACCCGCATCATGATCTCGTGGGGAATGGTTTCGGCTTCCATGGCATGGATCGAATCGGCGAAGTCTTTTTATCTTTTGAGATTTCTCCTGGGAGTGGCTGAGGCAGGATTTGTGCCGGGAATGCTTCTTTATCTGACTTTCTGGTTTCCCTCTCACGAGCGAGCGAGAGCCGTAGCGAAGTTTATGACGGCAACCTCACTGGCGGGTGTGGTAGGAGCGCCGCTATCGAGTGCTCTGCTGAAGCTGGATGGCCTCTGTGGGCTCAGTGGATGGCAATGGCTTTTTCTTTTTGAGGGCGTGCCGACGGTGCTTTTGGGAGTTTCGGTGCTGTTTGTTCTCAAGGACGGGCCTGAAGTAGCAGGCTGGCTCACAAAGGAAGAAAGAACTTGGCTAAAAAGTGAGCTGCGTCGCGATGAGGAACGATATGGCGCTGCGGAACATCACAATCTCCTGGATGCGTTCAAGCTGCCGGCAGTGTGGGTGATGGCCGGCGTCTACATCGTGATTCAAATCGGCGTATACATCGTCAATCTATGGATGCCTCTGATTCTGAGTGGGCTGTCGCATGGTGATGGAGTGCTCGATGCGAGCTTGATTGCACGTTATTCGACTGTGCCCTACCTTCTTGCTGCGATGTTCACCGTTGCTGTGGGGTGGAGCTCGGATCGGTGGAATGAGAGACGGGGGCATCTGGCTGGGTGCATGGGACTGGCGGCTGTAGGGTTTGCGTGGGCAGCGAGGGCGGAAAATGTTCCGATAGCGTTATGCGCGATGTCGATGGTGGCGATCGGCCTTTGGAGCACGATGGGGCCGTTTTGGGCCCTGACAACACGCATGATTGGAGGCGCCGCAGCGGCGGGAGGAGTTGCGATGATTACGATGATCGGAGGTTTTGGGGGATTTCTTGGGCCATATGTGACTGGGCGATTACGTGATGCGACTCATAGCTTTGCGGGCGGACTATACCTTATCGCCGGGCTGGCGTTGGCTGCCGCTCTTCTCGCGCTGGCGGTGCGCGTCACGCAACCGAAGGTTGGAGGGACTCGCGTCTGAGAATTGCCGTTCTGCGAACTGGTCTGCTGTCAGACTGAGCGCAGAGCAATGACCCGAAGCTCCTCCCCCTCTTTCGAGAGCGTTGCATTTTGATTAATTCGACTTCCGACTGTGGATGAGTTCTCTGTCTCTGAGAACGCCCATACCTTGAATCCGAAAGCCGCCATATTCTTTTCGAAGAACTCACCATTGAGCGCCAGCGTGTGTTTTTCGTTGATCATGGCCTGCCATCGAACACCGAGGTCGCGGGCTTTTTTCCCACCAGAGTTCGGGACCATAATGAAGACGACGCCACCTGGTTTAAGCACCCGGGCGAAGAATTCGAAGACCTCTTTGAGGGAGAGCAAGTGTTCAAGGACATGAGAGGCGAAGATGCCGTCGACGGATTGTGAGGGGATCTGCTCGAGATCTTCAAGTTTGTCGAGGATTTCAACGCCCAGCTTGTTGCGGCCCATTTGCGCGCGCGGTAACGATATCTCAAAGCCGAAGGCATCGTACCCAGCCTGCTTGAGTTGATAGACTCCATAGCCCCAGGAACATCCGAAGTCGAGAACGCGTCCCTGCGGCAGAAACGTTTTGAGCACACTGATCTGTTCGGCAAAGTCCTTTGGAGATCCGACGAAGTTGTTCGCCACAAAAGAATTCAGCGTGTCTGGGTCGGGGAGTTCCGTAGTAAAGCTGACCTCTTGATAGGAACTCTGATAGAACTTTTCGCTGAAGCTGGGAGTTTCTTTAGGCCAGCGAAACATGAGACCACAGGAAACACATTTGCGGAGATGAAGGAGGACGTTTTTTCGTGCCAGAAGATCTGTTCTCGGCGACTGGCAGTAAGGACAGTTTTTGCTGGATCCGTAGTTCAACAGGATTCTGGTTACGAAGGTCAATCGGCTCATTGTCAGTGTTGTTCCAGGGAGTTGTTCTTTTGAAGGGTTCGTTGATGTTAGGCCTGCAGGTTGATAGTCTTATATACAGGCGAGTTTATCTTGCCCGGTAGCGGTATTTCTACCATTCAAAACAGACCAGAGGCTTCTATGCCAACAGCAACACTCGATAACAACTCGGCGACCAAGGCGCTTGACTACAAAGTGGCGGATATCTCGCTTGCAGATTTTGGCCGCAAGGAGATCGATATCGCCGAGCAGGAGATGCCCGGACTGATGGCAATCCGCAACAAATATGCAGCAGGCAAGCCCCTGGCTGACGTTCGCGTCACCGGGTCGCTTCACATGACGATTCAGACCGCTGTACTGATTGAAACCATGGTTGCTCTGGGAGCTAACGTTCGCTGGGCGAGTTGCAATATCTTCTCGACTCAGGACCACGCAGCGGCGGCGATTGCAGCTGCAGGGGTTCCGGTATTCGCCTGGAAGGGCGAGACGCTCGAGGAGTACTGGTGGTGCACGAATCAGGCGCTGAGTTTCCCTGGCGGCAAGGGGCCGCAACTCGTAATCGACGACGGCGGCGACGTAACCCTCCTGATTCACAAGGGTGTCGAGTTGGAAAAGGGTGATAAGTGGGTCGATTCGCCTTCGGGATCACACGAAGAGTCGGTCATCAAAGACCTGCTGAAGACGGTTTACGCGGAAACTCCGACCCGCTGGCAGGACGTCGCAAAAGAGTGGCGCGGCGTCAGCGAAGAGACGACCACTGGTGTTCACCGGCTGTACCAGATGCTGGAGAAGGGTCAGTTGCTGGTGCCGGCGATCAACGTGAACGACTCGGTGACGAAGTCGAAGTTTGACAACCTTTATGGCTGCCGCGAGTCCCTGGTGGATGGCATCAAGCGCGCGACCGATGTAATGGTTGCCGGTAAGGTTGCCGTGGTTTGCGGATACGGTGATGTTGGCAAGGGTTCCGCAGCTTCACTGCGTGGCATGGGAGCACGGGTCATCGTGACCGAGATCGATCCGATCAATGCTCTTCAGGCAGCGATGGAAGGCTACGAAGTCACGACTCTCGAAGAGACTCTCGGACGTGGTGACATCTACGTGACCTGTACTGGCAACGTCGACATCATCACAGTCGAGCATATGAAGCTAATGAAGGATCAGGCCATCGTCTGCAACATCGGTCACTTTGACAATGAGATTCAGATGGAGCCTCTGAACGCACTCAAGGGCGTGAAGAAGCTGAACATCAAGCCGCAGGTCGACAAATACACCTTCGAGAGCGGTAACAGCATCTTCGTCCTCGCTGAAGGCCGGCTGGTAAACCTTGGTTGCGCAACAGGTCATCCGAGCTTCGTCATGTCGAACAGCTTTGCCAATCAGACCCTCGCGCAGCTTGATCTTTGGAAGAACAAGGACACCTATAAAGTGGGAATCTACATCCTTCCGAAGAAGCTCGACGAAGAGGTTGCGCGGCTTCACCTTGAAAAGATCGGCGTCAAGCTGACGACTCTTTCAAAGAAGCAGGCAGATTATCTCGGCGTCGCGGTCGACGGACCTTACAAGGCAGACCACTACCGCTACTAAAGGCTCAGCGAAACACAAGAAAGCCCCGAACCACTTCGGGGCTTTTTCTTTTGGTGAAGCTCTATTCTTTCCTGTGCGGAGAAAAACGATGTTCCAGGATTCAATCACAGAGACTAAGATCTTCGATCCGGCAGACGGTTTTGCCCCGCTAACCGATGTCTATGTGGCCACCGATTCGTCAGTTGCAAAGCGCGGCGACACGTGGTGGATGTACTTAGCCGGAAAGATCGTTGGGAAAGAGGGTATCCAACTTTTTAGCGCCTCACTTCCAGCGGGTTCGCCACTGACGCCAACCGGGTGGAAGTTGACTCCTGACCCTGAAGACGCGACAAAGGTCGCAATGCTCGCCGATCAGGAGATCAGCAAAAACTGGGACCTTAAGGGAGGGCGCCACTGTCCCTCGTATGTGAGGGGTTGGGATCCCCATCGGGGGGTTTGGGTAGAGCGCGTCTATTACGCGGGAGGTTCGGAGAATGTATGGGGACCTTATGCAATCGGTTATCTCGAATGGAATGGCGAGCGCTGGATCGATCAACCTGAACCGGCGTTTGTAGCCGATGAAGCATGGGAAAGAGGCAGTGTCTACGAGCCAAACCTTATTTATGCCGATGGAAAGTGGAAGATGTGGTACGTTGCAGGCTCAAATCAACAGGATTACATCGTTCAGGGATTTGCAGAGAGCGAAGATGGCCGAAATGGCTGGACAAAACACCAAATATTTTTTCCCGCCGAAGAAAAGGTCTTTGATTTTTGCGTGATCAAAGGGCTGGAAGGTTACGAGGCGGTCTTCTCGCGAGTCTGGCTCGGGGAAGGAGCCCCTCCGGACAAGACTGGTTTGTGGTGGTGCTCTTCAAAGAATGCGTCCCCAAAAATCGCTGACTGGAGCGAACCAGTACAAATCATGACGGCCGAGGATCGAGAATGGCATACCGGGCCGTGGAAACCTTCAGTACAGTATGCGGAAGACGATTCCAATCGATTGTTTGTCTTCTTCGATGGCGCCTATAAGCGTGGGGATGGTGCCTTTCCTTTTGTGTTTACTTTGGGGTGTTTGAGTCTCATTCGTCGACAGCTCAGAGAACAACCCGCTGACCGCTCATAAATGAATCAGTAGACTGCGTCTGATCCAACGAAGTCTTCGGCGGAGATAACACGCAGGCCTTGTGACGTGACCAGCGGTTGATCAATGAGCACGAGAGTTCGCGCGGAGCCGTTGGCGTATGCCGATTGAGGTCCCGTGTAGATAGGAACTGTAGTACTGGCGGGAATTGTGCCCGCTGGCAAAGCCGCGAGACCGTAAGTGCCCGCCGGGACGTTGATATAACCGCTATTCGTGCCGAAGACAATGCCGCTGATTGTCGGAGAGATTGCACTCACTCTCTGCCCCGGAGGCACCAAATACAAATCAATGGCACCAGAGCGCGTAGCCTGGTGAATAAACCGGACTGCCGTCTGACCCGCAGGAGCAGGTTGGTTTTGATCAAGAAGAACGATTTGTTGCGGGTTGGTAATCGAGTTGCCTATCAACACGGTATACCGTCCCGAAGTATTGAAGATGCCTTTTGAAGTGGAGAGCACCTGGCGCGTACCTGCGGTATCCGCAGTAATTGTGTAGGCACCCGGGGAAAGCTGTATATAAGAGGTGATGGTGCCAGAATCAAGATTGAAGGCGAGTGGGTTGGTGTCTTGATAAAGGTCGAGGCGGGGAGCGTCCGGAGTTGCGTTGATGATGCGGACGTGCGCCTCCGGAGAGGAACTTACAATCGCCTGGCATCCAGTGAGGGTCCCAAGAACTGCCAGTGCCGTTGTTAAACGGAACGCTGGATGCTCGAGATGGCGAAGTCGCGTGAACATGGTGGTCCGAAGAGCTAAGCGCCGCAAGTAGCTTGCGATCAGTTTAAACGAGTTCGAAGACCGAGGCGACACATGAATCCAGCCCGATAATGGCGAATTCGGGGGATACAATTACGGGAAAAAGATAGGGGCCCCGGCTCAGAAAATATCGTTACTTTTTTGTTTCGGTAGCCCGGGAACGTTCTGACTCGACATGATAAGCAGGGTCATGTCATCGTGCTGTGGAGCCCCGGAGGTGAACTTGTCGGCAGCCGACAGAATACAGTCCAGCAGCTGTTGCGCGGAACAGCTGTCGCCGGTCCGCTCGAGGAGTTCCTGAGCGGTTGCAACCATTCTGTCTTCTCCCCATTCCTCTTCATTTCCAGTCATGGCTTCGGAGATCCCATCAGTAAAAGCAACCAGAAAATCCCCGGGTTGCATGGGAATGGTCTCTTGCGCGTACTCGGCATCGGGAAGAAGACCCACAACCATACCGGTGGCTTCAAGGGCTATGGCCTGTTTATTTCTAAGAATGTAGGGCGCATTATGTCCAGCGTTTACATACGTAAGTAAGCGGTTGGCTGGATCCAATTCAGCGTAGAAGAAAGTCGCGTAACGGTTGGTAGCCGACGACTCATACACCAGGTTGTTGACGTGACGAATGAGATCTGCAATATCTCTTTGCTGCAGACCAGCGATGCTGCGAAGGCTGGCTCGCAAGCTGGCCATCAGCAGAGCCGCGGAAATGCCCTTGCCGGAAATATCACCGAGACAAAGAGCGAGACGCCCGTCGCCAAGAAGAAAGTAGTCGTAATAATCGCCACCCACCGCTTGTGCCGGACGGCAAAATCCAGCGAGATCAACGGCGGGAACCTTCGGATACGTTTGTGGGAAGAGGCGCTGTTGAACCTCGCGAGCAATCTCTATCTCGCGTGAAAAACGTTCACGCTGGCTAATCTCTGCAGTGAGATTCTCCAGAAGTTCGGCGTTTTCGAGAGCGAGGCCGGTCTGCGAGGCGATCGTCTGTAGAAGCTGCCGGTCAGTTTTGGTATATGGCTCCTCGGAACGCTTGGGCCCAAGTGCAATAACGCCCGCGAGGCGATTTCGCCCGGGCAGCGGCACGAGAAGCTCGGTAGAGAGGTCGGCAAGGGCACTCCTTTCGGCCTCTGTCGCGTCAATCAGCCAACTTGACGGATCGTCGCGGTAAACGCTGGCTGGAGACTTATCACGGGTTAGGGTGGCTATGGTTGTGGATGCGGACGGAAGGGATATGACGCCAACCCCGCTGGGCATGAGTGGAGCACCCGTGGCCAGTTGGAGCCGATACGAGTCACCCGAACGAAGGAAGACAGCAATACGCTCGATGTGCAGTGTCTCCCCGAGACGCTGCGTAATGGTGTGAATCAGCGGGACGACTTCGGTGAAGTTGCGCGCCTCATCGGAGAGTTCGGAAAGAATCTGCTCAGTAGAGTAGGCTTCGCGAAAGAAGCGCTGATCGATTTTCTGTTGTAGGCGTTTGGAGAGTCTGAACCGAAAGATGAAGGAGAGGGTGATTATGCCGAAGATACGGACGACATCAACGCTCCGTTGATGGCCAGGGTGCCGTGCGAAATCAATCATCGAGAGCGAAAGCCAAATCGCAAGCAGAACACGCACGATATTGATTGATTGGCGCGCAAGGGCGTAACGGGTGCCCTGACGGATGAGGATGCGAATATCCACTGCTCGATGAACGATGACCACGTAGGCGAGAGATAAAGGAAAGAGCAGAAGGATGAAGAGCGCGGAGAGGATAACCCATCGCGGAACATCCTGGCCGACATCCTTGCTGCGGATCAGGGCGAAGACGACAAGAAAGAAAAACGGTGTAAGACCGACCGCCGCTCCGTAATAAAGGATCTTCAAACGACGGCGGGCGTCTCCGGTCGAGCTTCCCATCTTGGTGCCGATGGTCGCGAAGAAGTAGAAAACGGCAAGGATACTGATCACGTTCTCTACCATGTTGATCTTCAGCACCCATGGATCGAGAGAAGTGTCGAGGTTGAAGTTATAGGTGTGTCCGAAGCTGGTTAAAAAGTCCGTAGGGACCAACAGCAGAAGCGGAATGAGAATAAGCCACTTGACCCAGGGCGCGCGAATGTCCAGCTTCGATCGTTCGGGAAAGTAGATGCCGAAGAGCATAAGGCAGATGGGCATCGCAGTTTGAGCGACGATGTTCCAGACTAAAGCGGCAGGAGTGAGTGGACCAAAGAACCGGTTCTGAGAGATGAATACTGCCGGCAGATAGGCGAGGACACCGAGGATGAGCCAGGAATGAAGACTGCGGGGTCGAGCCAAGACGGTGTAAAGACCGACGAACATGCAAAAGATCGGAAGCAGAAGAAAAACCGTCGACATGACCCATGCCCAGATGGAAGGCACGGTCGGACGATCCGCGGCAAGGGGGAAGGCGATGGTGGCTTCGGATCTGTCCGCTCGCAAAATGGTGAGCGACATGGGCCGGCCTGGCCTGCTGTTCCTGAGTTCCTCGAGAAGAACCATACCTCCTGTAAAGGGTCGGCGATTGATGTCGAGTACGGCATCGCCGGCGTGAAGGCCCGCTTGCTCCGCCTCGGGCATGGCGAGCGTGACGGTAACGGCGGTATCGCCGGGACGGCGGCCCGCCTCGACTGCTTCCGGAGTGGTAAGGCGGACGGCATGGCCAAGACTCCCCAGGAAGAAAGGGATCCTTGCCTGAAGATTGCCGTGTGCAAGATTGCTAAATCCATCCACGACGCCCATGTAAGAGTGAGTGAGCGCAAAAAAAGCCACGAGCGCCAAAAGGGCGTATTGGATACGGGCGGATCGCTGAAGCATAAGAAAGACTTGCTGAATCTTAGCAGCCAGTTTTCAATTTGGCGGAATTTTGTCGCCTCTACTTTTTGGGATGACTGGCGACGATCATGTCTTTGATCTTGTCGTAGGTCGCCTGGGGAACGATTCCTCGAGTCACAAGTTGGTTTTTTGCGGTGTAGGGGCGACCATCGATAATGCGTTTGGAGTAGGCATCGCCGATGCCGGGAAGTGCCTTGAGCTGATCAGGACTAGCCGTATTGATGTCGAGTGGGGCGGCGGCGGCGGCGGTGGCTGGCGCCTTGGGAGCCTGAGCGATATTAAAAACCGGGGCAATTGTAAGTAAGAGCGCAGCGGCAAATAGTTTGCGGCGAAGATTGATCATCTTGAGATCTCCTTATTTTCAGGCACATGCCGTACAGCGGAAAGAGTACGAGAGCCTGCGAACCCTCGTCAATCGCCTAACCCGCAGCCAAGAGCCTAATTGACTTCTCCGGGCTGGGAAGCTACTCTGAAGACGAGATGAGTCAGCTGCACCTCCATCATGGGCATCACCACCATCACGCGATGAGCGTGTTGGCGGCCGTGTCCGGTGTGGCGAAGTAACAGACGCTTCCTAAGGATTTCGAAAGGCCCGCTAACGCGCACTTCGCGAGCGGGTCTTTTTCCTGCGCGCGAGTGAACCGAGGAGAGATGACAATGATTGATGCAGTAAAGATAGATTTTGCGAAGATGGACGGGCTGGTTCCCGGCATCGTTCAGGACGCGAAGACAGGTGAAATGTTGATGCTTGGTTTCCTGAACGACGTCAGTTATGCGAAGACCCTGGAGACCGGATTTGTCACCTTCTGGAGCCGAACACGGCAAAAGTTATGGATGAAGGGGGAGACCAGCGGCAACCGTCTGCGAGTAATCGAGGCGTCAACGGACTGCGACAACGACGCACTATTGTTCCGAGTTGAAGTTGAAGGCGATGGCCTGGTCTGCCACGAGGGTACCGTGAGCTGCTTTACAAAGAAGATTACCCGGGAGGCGAAGTGACCGAGACCAAGACATTAAAATTGGGAATTCCGAAAGGCAGTTTGCAGGACGCGACCGTAGCGTTGTTCGAGCGCGCAGGCTGGCGAATCTTTGCCAACGGACGGAGTTACTTTCCTTCCATCGACGATACGGAGATCGAATGCATGCTCGTGCGCGCACAGGAGATGGCTCGTTACGTCGAACACGGCGCCCTCGATGCAGGTTTGACTGGCAATGACTGGGTCTTGGAGAACCAAACCGACGTAGAGTACGTCACGAGCCTCACGTATTCGAAGCAGAGCCGGCAGAAAGTGAAATGGGTACTAGCTGTACCTGAAGATTCGCCGTTCCAGAAGCCCGAGGACCTGGCTGGGAAGATTATCGCGACGGAATTGGTTGAGTTCACAAAGCGCTATTTTGCCGGAAAAAATATCCCGGTTACCGTTGAGTTCAGTTGGGGTGCCACCGAGGTAAAACCTCCTACTCTGGCAGATGCAATCGTCGAGGTAACGGAGACTGGCTCGTCGCTGCGGGCAAACCGGCTGCGAATTATCGAAACCCTGATGGAGAGCGAGACACAACTGATCGCGAATAAAAGTGCTTACAAAGACGACTGGAAACGAAAGAAGATAGATAACATCGCCTTGATGCTGAATGCTGCGATCGCTGCACAGGGACGCGTCGGTTTGATGCTGAACGCGCGAAAGGCTGATCTGGAAAAGGTGGCTGCCGTACTTCCTGCGCTGAACTCGCCTACAGTGTCGCAATTAAGCGATCCGGCGTGGGTCGCGTTGAACACGATTCTCGATGAAGCCCTGGTACGCGAAGTGATTCCAAAGCTCAAGGCAGCAGGGGCCACCGGAATTGTAGAGTATCCGCTGAGCAAGGTTGTCCTATAGATGAAAATGCCTGGAATTGATTGGCCGCGTCGCTGCGGAGTTGAAAAATGAAGCTGGTAAAGACGTTTGGTCGCGGAGCTATAACTGCGGCTTCTCTCATCGAAAAGCTGGAGCGCCGCGGCGCCACGAATACGACCCGTGTTGAGCCCGTAGTTCGGCGAATTCTCGCAGAGGTTCGCAAGAGCGGGGATACTGCACTTCTGCGTTATGCAAGGAAGCTCGATGGGCTGGAAAAAGGTTCGTCGCTACTGCTTTCGCGTGAAGAGATGAGAGCCGCGTGGGAAACAACTGCTCCTCAACTGCAGGCAGCCATGATGGTGGCCCGCGGAAATATCCTTGCGTTCGCAGAAGCTCAACTCCCGAAAGAGTGGACGCTCTCACCGTCTATCGGAGTTAAGACGGGTCAGATCGTACGTCCCCTTGGCAGCGTGGGGTGCTATGTGCCGGGCGGACGGTACCCACTACCTTCAACCCTGCTGATGACGGTAACTCCTGCGCAGGTAGCGGGAGTGAAGCGAATTGTGGTCTGCTCGCCAAAGCCTGCGAAAGAAACCCTGGCGGCGGCCTGGCTGACCGGAGTGACGGAGTTTTATCGGATCGGAGGCGCACAAGCGATCGCTGCGATGGCGTATGGCACCAACGCGGTAAGACCTGTCGATAAGATCGTGGGACCCGGGAATCTTTACGTTACGGCCGCAAAGATGCTGATCTCGAACGAATGTGGAATCGATATGCCAGCTGGGCCTACCGAGATCATTGTGGCGAGCGAGTCTGGAAACGCGAAAGGGATCGCAGCAGACCTCGTCGCTCAAGCTGAACACGACCCGGAAACTCTGGCCATTTTAATTACAAGCAACGAAGCCCTTGCGCGAAAAGTGGCTGATGAAACAAAGATTCTCGCGAAAAGAAATCCAATCGCCAAGCGATCGTTGGCGGCGCGAGGATGCATCTTTGTAACCGCCAACCTTGATGAGACGCGCGAACTAACGAACCGATTGGCTCCGGAGCATCTGACTGTAGATACTGCCAAAGATGTAGAGTGGGTTCGCAATGCTGGTTCGATATTTGTTGGAGATTATTCCCCCCAGTCGATGGGAGATTACGTCTCCGGGCCTAACCATGTGCTGCCAACAGGCCGCTTTGGTCGCGTTCGAGGCGGATTGAGTGTTATGGATTTTGTGAAGCTAATCACGGTACAGCAATACACGCATCGCGGCCTGAAAGAAATGGGGGGGCATGCGATTGCATTGGCGGAGGCCGAAGGTTTGATGGGACACGCAGAGAGCGTGCGAGTGAGGATGAATGATCGTGACTGATGCGGCCGCAAATTTGAGAACGATAAAGGCTCGAAAAGCGGTGTTGGAAATGCCGGAGTATCACCCACCGCTAGCAGGACGAACAGCGCTGCGATTGGACTTCAACGAGAACACCTTCAGCCCTTCACCCCGCGTGATGGAAAGACTGCAGGCGGTGACCAAAGAAGGCCTAACGAAATATCCGGAACGTGAACCTGTAGAAAAGATCGTCGCGGAACACTTTGGCCTTTCCGGAGCTCAGGTGCTGTTGACCAATGGCGTGGACGAGGCGATCCATCTGATCTGTTGCGCATTTCTTGACCCTGAAGATGAGGCACTGATTGCGACTCCTTCGTTTTTTATGTACGACGTAAGCATCCAGATGATGACGCCGCATCTGCGAAAGGTCCAGGCGGGGGAAACGCTGGAGTTTCCATTTGAGCGATTCATGTCGTCTATCACGGAGCGAACGAAATTGATCATCATCGCTTCACCGAACAACCCTACAGGTGCGGTGGTTGATAGAAAGCATCTAGTTGCAATTGCTGCGGCGGCTCCCCAGGCTGTGCTGATGGTCGACGAGGCCTATTACCACTTTGATGGATCAACCGTCATGAGCGATCTCGATGCTGTACCCAATCTGATCGTGGCTCGAACTTTTTCCAAGGCCTATGGTTTAGCGAATCTGCGGATCGGGATGCTGGTTGGAAATCCGGCGCTTTTGAGATATGTACGCAAGGTGAGTTCCCCCTACAACGTCAATGGCGTGGCGCTGGATTGTCTGCCCGTCGCGCTGGCAGATGAGGAATACGTCGCATGGTATTCGGAGCAGGTTCGTGTGGGGCGCGACAGGATGATGGATGGACTGCGTGAGTTGGGAGTTCCCTTCTTTCCGAGTCATGCGAACTTTGTGCTGATGAACATCGGTCCGCAGCACAAGGAGCTCGTATCCACGATGCGTAATCATGGCGTTTTACTAAGAGATCGTTCGACCGATCCAGGATGCGACGGCTTTGTTCGCATCACGATCGGACTAGAAGATCATGTGACTCGCGGATTGGAAGCACTAAAGGTATCGCTCAGAGAGATTGGCTGGAAGGACAATCAATTCGAGCAGTCATTTGTTGTGGAAGCCAGCGATGAGCGGGAGTTCGAATAATGGAGAAAGCAACTGCTGCTCGTACCGGAACAGTCAGGCGGGACACGACAGAGACCCAGATCGCGTTGAAGCTCGTGATTGACGGCCGAGGCGTTTATAGAGTATCGACTGGCATACGATTCTTCGATCACATGTTGGAGTTGTTTGCCCGGCATGGCGGGTTCGACCTTACGTTGAGGTGCAAGGGCGATCTCGATGTCGATCAGCACCACACCGTCGAGGATGTTGGAATTGCGCTCGGTGAAGCATTTGGCAAGGCGTTGGGCGACAAGAAAGGCATTATGCGAGCGGGATATTTTGTGATGGCGATGGATGAGACGCTCGCGGTAGCCGCTGTCGATCTGAGCGGTCGAGTGGCTTATGTCGTTGATGACAAAGTGAAGGTTCGGTTGGTTGGAGATTTTCAGGCAGAGTTGCTGGCAGATTTCTTCGATGGATTCGCTCGAGGCGCCAAGGCGAATGTGCATGTGAAGACAATGTACGGTCGCAGCAATCATCACAAGATTGAGGCGATCTTCAAGGCATTCGCGCGAGCGCTGCGAGGCGCTTGTTCGCGAGACGAACGTATGCGAGAGATGCTGCCGAGTACGAAAGGGCTGCTTTGATCGTCGTAATCGATTACAAGGCGGGGAATCTGACCAGCGTAGTCAAAGCGCTGAATTTTCTCGGCGCGGAGACGTCGGTGACGCAGGAACCTGATGCAGTACGTTCAGCATCGAAGATCGTATTGCCTGGAGTGGGACACTTTCAAGCGACCGCATTGCTACAAGAGTTGGGACTGACCGACGCAGTGCGCGAGGGTATAGCGAAAGGTGCTTGGTTCCTCGGCATTTGCGTTGGATTGCAGTGGTTGTTTGAGGGATCGACGGAAGCCGAGGGGATGAGAGGATTGGGACACTTTGCCGGAGTGTGCGAGCGCTTCCCTTCCGTGTTTCAAGGAACGGTATTGAAGTCGCCGCATGTTGGTTGGAACTCGCTCGAAGGAATCAGGGAGAATTCAAGGTTGCTGCGAGGAGTGAAGAATGGCGGATTCGTGTATTACACACACTCGTGGCGCGCCCCCGTGATCGAGGCAACTGTGGCAGTGACGGAATATGGTGGAGCATTTACGGCAGTTGTGGAACAGGAAAATGTGATAGGGGTACAGTTTCACCCCGAAAAATCGAGCCCGGTGGGACTTCAGGTCCTGAAGAATTTTGTGGAGTTATAACGATGCCATTTATATATGAGTTGAAGGTTGCAGCCAGCGAACCGTCGTACACGTTTGTGCAGCGCCTCGCATCGGTTGGGTCGTTGGTAGGAACGGGAGAGGCGATCTGTACGCTGACCGACGGTGCGATGGAGTTCCACATAAAAGCACCGAGACAGGGGTTGTTAGTAGAGTGGTTTGTGGAGCACGGATCTGTAATTGAGAACATGGATTCGCTGGCCAGAATTGTCTGCGAGGGAACTGCGGTTGAGGTTCCGGCAGCAGTACCCGTGAGGCTTTGATAGTGCTAACCAAAAGGGTGATTGCTTGTCTCGATGTACGTGATGGGCGCGTCGTGAAGGGCGTTCAGTTTGTGGACATCGTGGACGCTGGCGATCCGGCGGAGTTGGCACATCGACATGCCGCGGCGGGAGCCGATGAGATTGTTCTCTTGGATATTACAGCGACGCATGAGGGGAGGGGCACTCTGCTGAGAACAGTGAAGCGGGCTGCGGCGGAGCTATTTGTGCCGTTTACTGTTGGTGGGGGGATTCGAAGTGCGGAGGATGCTGGGGCGGTGTTCGATGCGGGCGCAGATAAGGTAAGTATCAACTCGGCGGCGATCACTCGGCCGGAGCTCATTGGGGAGATTGGACGAAGTTTTGGGGCACAGGCGGTGATTGTGGCAATTGACGCTCGGCGCGGGACTGCAGGCGTTGAGGATGCTGAGGTCTACGTGAGTGGTGGACGCAAAGCTACAGGTTTGCGAGTACTCGATTGGGTTCGAGAGGCAGAGGCGCGTGGCGCCGGAGAGATTCTACTCACTTCGATGGATAGTGATGGAATGCGTTCGGGTTTCGATTGTGACCTGACCGCGATGGTAAGTTCGGCAGTACAGATTCCGGTGATTGCTTCAGGTGGTGCGGGAAAAGCGGCGCATTTTGTCGATGTGTTTGGCCGCGGCAAAGCTGACGCCGCTCTTGCAGCGAGTATCTTTCACTTCGGAATAACAGATTCGCGGGATTTGAAAGCAGAACTGCAGCGAGCGGGCGTGAGAGTACGGCTTCCCTGCTGACAAAACCTGGCGCCGACATGCCCAATCCGTCGATTTCTTTTTAGGCGTCCATCGTTCCGGAATAGACCGCCATGCCGGCGATTGCATCCACTCCCATCGCATCCAGAGCTTCAATTTCAGTCTGAGATTTAATTCCTCCGGCTACGATCAACTGTTTGGCTGTGCAGGCCCTCAAAATGGCAGCGACGTCGATCGGAAAACCTTGCATGGTGCCTTCGGTGTCGACATGAGTGTAGAGGAAAGCAGCGCAGGAGTCCTCGAGCCAGGTGATCGCTTCCTCAGGCGTGAGATCGACAGAGTCTTTCCACCCTTTAACTGCTACTTTGCCGGCCTTGGTGTCTACGCTAAAGACAAGAGCTTCTTCACCCAGTGTTCTTTTTAGTTCTTCGGCGAATTCGAGGCGGATGAGTTTGTGGCGGCGCGATTCATTTGGCTCGACCGAACCAAACAAACTGGAACCGTAAATTACTCGCTTGGCGCCGGTTTCGAGAAGGGCTCTACCGTCGTCAGCGGTTTTCAGGCCTCCTCCTGCCTGACATGGGAGGCGTTTGCATATCATCTCAACGAGGGGGCGGTTATTGCCTTGGCGCATCGCAGCGTCGAGGTCAATAAGCTGAACCAATGGGTACTTCTGAAATCGTTCGATCCAGTATTCAAAGTCATCAAAGGCCAGCTTCAACTTTTCGCCCTGGACCAATTGGACGATTCGACCGTCCATGAGATCGATGGAAGGGATCAGCATTCGTTTTCCTTCTGTTAATTTGGCATTTCGTGCGCTCCACGCCTTCCTTGAATGCTACTGGATCTTTAGGTTAGGCGGGCAATCTACACTTGCTCAAGAGTTCATTTCTTCTTTTGTTGAGCCAAGTGAGCCGCGCGAACCTCAGCTGCAGTGAAGACGGCTATAAAGGGAGCGCCATTGCAGGCTGCTTCGATCGCGGCGCGTCCGCCCTGTTCACGATCGACGAGACAGAGAACGCCGGCAACATGCATTCCTGCTTCACGTGCCGCTTCGATGGCCGTAATGGTAGAGCCGCCTGTCGTACAGACGTCATCTACGATAACGACCTGCGCTCCGGGCTTGAGAAAGCCTTCAATCTTGCGGCCCGTGCCATGGGTCTTTTCCGCCTTGCGGACAAGGAAGCCATGAATGAGGGCAGGCACGGGCTCCGTGTGACTCTCATGATCAAGATCAAGTTCACGAGAAAGCTCCAGAATCTCATGATGGTCGGTCAGAGCCCACGCGCTCGCGCTGGCCGTGTTGGAAACGAGCGGGTCGGCACCCATCGTAAGTCCGCCAACGGCCTCCACATGAGGGGTATGCTCTCGGATGAGGTCGTAGAATACCAGTCCCGAAAGACGCCCACCCTCGGCGTGTAGCGTGGTAATGCGGCAGTCAATGTAGTAGTCGGACTTCTTGCCGCTTGCGAGAGTGAAATCGCCGAGCTTGAATGAAAGCGTGGCAATGAGATTGAGAAGAGCTGTCTTATTGTCGGTGGGCATGATTCCTTATAGATTAAACAATTCGCGCAAACGTTTCGTCTGAGCGCGGCTTACTGGAATTTCAGTCTTCTGCGCATCGTCCATCCGTAGTTGGTAGCTCGATTTGAACCAGGGAACTACTTCACGGATGTGCTGAATATTCACAAGATAAGATCGGTGCGCCCGCCAGAACGTCTCCGGTTCAAGCTGCTCTGCCAGTTCTTCAAGCGTACGGCAGTTCGAGTTCCCCTCAATCGTCCGGGTCACGACGCTGATCGTACCCTCCTCAATCGAAGCAAAACATATCTCACTCTGATCAACCAGCAACAACCGGCTCTGGGCACGCACAATGACCTTACGTGCGTTGGCCTTCGAGGGTTGGGCCTGTTCCTCCACCAGTCGCAGCAAAGCATCGAGTTTTGCTTCACTCGCCGATTCGACGGCCGGCATCGCAAGCCGTGATTGCGCCTTTTCAATCGTCTGCATCACTCGCTTCCGGTCAAACGGTTTTAGAAGATAATCGACCGCATTCACCTCGAACGCACGGACAGCGTACTGATTAAATGCCGTGGCAAAGACCACCTGCGGCATCGGGACCTTGCGATCCAGTAGCTTCTTCAGCACGCCAAAGCCGTCCAGCCCAGGCATCTGCACATCCAAAAAAACCAGGTCTGGTTTATGTGTGCGAATCAGCTCGACCGCCTCAATCCCATTGGTTCCCTGCGCAAGAACCTCAACCCCGCCGGCACGCTCCAGCAGATACTGCAACTCCTGCCGAGCCAGAGGTTCGTCATCGATAATGAGAGCAGAGAGTGACACAACTAGTCACTATATACGCGCAGCCGAGCCGGGGCATTATCCTCGGCTAAGTCATGTCCGCACTGGGTACAGTACACATCTGTAATCTGCACGCCGCGGAAGCACCGCCCGCACACTGGGGCCAGTTGGAACTGGCATTGCGGACAGAAGTGCACACCTGCAGGCAGCTCCGTGCTGCAATGAGGACAAGGTGTCATCAATGGCTGCCGCAACAGGAAATACACAACCGCGCCGATCCCACCCGGCATCACAACCACAATCAACATCCACAGCCCGGCCGGCATCCTGCGACGCCGAACATCACGGCTGACATAACCCACCAGCAGTACATAGCTGGCAAATGCAGTCCCCCACGAATAGCCCATCAGCAGGCGCATCGGCAGCAACTCGTGCTTATGGTGAGGAAGAACGCCGTGAAACAGGTACTGCACAGCTCCAAAAACGATGATCGCCAACACAACCGACCACGTCGGTATCATGCTGAGCTGATCTTCACCGCCTGCAGTCGGAATCTGTGATCCGTTCGGCCGTTCCAGTCGTTGAGTCCAGAACCTGTTCATCGCGCCGCCTCACGCTTCCGCGTACGCTGAAACAATACCACGGCCAGCAACGCCATCGACACCGGCAGAAACCAAAGACACAAGACCAGAAACTGGTTGCTCGCATCCGGAACGCCGCCCGGCGTCACATCGTAGGCCTCGAGCGCGCTCCACAAAGCCGTGCAGATAATCACGAGAAGAGCCGAACACACAGCCAGCGGAATCCACAGACTACGAGCCCGGCTACGCTGAGCCGCAATCGTCTTCGCCCGCTCCCGCACCACTCGATGTGTCCGGTTCACCACGGATGCTCGCGCACCCGTACTCCAGTCTCTCGAGCCCGTCTGCGTGAATGTAAAAGAATCCTGGGAAGCTGGTTTCTCGAAGGCTTCGTTCATGCACCGGCCTCCGCAAAACGGCGTGAACCGCGAAGCTGCTCCATTTGTGGCCTCAGAGCTGCCAACCCGCGATAAAGCCTCGACTTCACGGTTGAAAGGGGTGCCTTTGTTACCGTGGCAATCTCCTCCAGCGAAAGCTCCTCATAAAAACGAAGCACCAGAACCTCACGGTAGCTGGGCTCCAGCTTCAGCAATACCTCGCCCACCTCTGCGCAATCCTCGCGCGACTGAAACTGCTCCAGCGGAGAAGGTCCTGACATCGCAATCTCAAACGGACGTTCATCCTCGCCCCGTTCACTCATCTCATCGAGGCTCGCCATCGTCCGCTTCCTCGAGAGATCGATCACCAGGTTACGTGCAATCGTAAATAGCCATGTATCGAAACGTGCCTTGCCGTTGTACTGCGCCCCGCGCAGCAAAACCCGCATCCAGGTCTCCTGGAACAGATCCTCGGCAACCTCCCGCTTTCCCGTGAGAAAAAGAAGATACCGTAGCAGCCGGTGCTGATATTGCTCAATCAACTGATCCAATAGCTCAGGATTTTGCTTCTTCAGCCCATGGGCGATCGCTGCATTTTCGCTTTGGACCTCATCGAGGGCAGTTGAGAGCGAGATGGAAGCGGCCTGCACATTCTCTGAGACGAGTTCTCTGCCCGGGAAGACTCGCTTTTTCAAGGAATAATCCATAAAAGTTGTAGTTTTCTGCTCCCTGGCCTTTGAATCGGAAGCCTATCAGTATTTTACGGTTTCTCCACGATTTTTCCATTCAGAAAGTAAACTTAGAGGATGGAAGTTCTTTACGGCCTTCACCCTGTTGAGGAGGCCATCCGATCCGGCTCGCGGCGGCTCGACCATGTCAGCGTGGCCCGCGAACGCCGTGATGATCGTCTGGAACGCCTCATCGACCTCTGTCGGCGGGCAGGAGTCCGGGTATCCCTGGAGCCTCGAGACCAACTGACGCGCCTTGCCAGAACCGACGCCCACCAGGGGGTGCTTGCCGTCGTCCGGGAGCGCACCTTTCTGGGCATCGAAGACTTACTCGCCCCCGCGGAGCCCGGAAAACATCGCTTCTTTCTTGCTCTCGACGGTATCGAGGACCCTCATAACCTGGGAGCACTCCTCCGCACCGCCGACGGTGCCGGTGTCGACGGCATTATTCTCCCCGAACGGCGTTCGGCCCCAATCACCGCAACCGTCGCCAAAACCTCCGCCGGCGCTTCCGAACACGTCCGGATCGCTCGCGTCACCAACCTCGTCCGTACGCTTGAACAGATGAAGCAGCACCACATCTGGGTCATCGGCCTGGACGAGCGCGGAACCCCCGACTACAACGACTACGACTTCCGCAGTAACTGCGTCCTGGTCCTTGGTCGTGAAGGGGCGGGTCTCCACGATCTGGTCAAGAAAACCTGCGATCATCTGCTTCGCATTCCCATGGCCGGCCAGGTCTCATCTCTCAATGTGTCAGTCGCCGGAGCCGTCGTCATGTACGAGGCAATGCGCCAACGCCGAACAGATACTGCTCCTCCCGCCCCCAAGAAGCACGTCAAAGAACGTAAAGGTTTAGGATCTTGAAGAAAATCGTAGTTTCGTCCGTCTTGTACCCGCTGTCCGCTCTTGCTGTGGTTCTTTTCGTAACTTCCATCGCCGTAACACAGACCCCGCCACCCCCCACTCCGAAAGAAACACAGCCTCACGGCAAAGTTCTCTTTAAACGCGATCAGGATTCACCCGGACCCGAAAAAGCCACCAAACCAGCAGAAAGCAAGCCCGCAGAAAAGACGGCTGTCGAAATCGCCGACGCCGAGCGAGCCGCATTAGCCTTCACGGCCTACGATCTCGACGTTCATCTCACCCCAGCGCAATCTCGCCTCGCCGTTCACG